>Ga0307379_10005732_pt1 | contig 17229 bp, 17 predicted proteins | sample UN2MG_FD_202237 | JGI IMG/M metagenome (GOLD analysis project Ga0307379, IMG submission 202237) | Soil microbial communities from Risofladan, Vaasa, Finland - UN-2 | ecosystem: Environmental > Terrestrial > Soil > Coastal area > Acid sulfate soil | place: Finland: Risofladan, Vaasa | collected... | reverse complement strand
TCGGCACGAAACCGTCGCGGGCAGCGGCCATCGCCTCGGCGACGGCGTCGAACGCTGGGGCGCCGTCGCCCCGGTGCTCGATCACGTCCTCCCACCATCGCTCCGGGTCGGGGTCGCCGGCCGCGGCGGCGAGTTCGCGCAGCGGGTCGGGCGGTGCCGACTCGGCAACGAGCGAGACATCGTCATCACCAGCAGCGGCGGCGAGCGTGACCGCCAGCGGCAGGTCGACCGCGTGGACCTCCACGTCGTGGACATTCGCCCAGGCGATCGCCTGCCACTCGGGGCTGAACGTGGCGAACGGCGCGAACGCGGCCCGCCCGGGCTCGGCCGGAACGTAGGTGAGCAGCGCGACCGGCGGCACGAGGCCAGGCTCGCCCACCCACCGCAGCGCAGCATCGACGTCGGCAGGCGCTTCGACGAGCACCACGTCGGGTTGGATGTCCTCCAGTGCCCGCAGCACCGACCGAGCCGACCCGGGTCCGTGATGACGGATGCCGAGCAGGTGGACGCTCACGTGTCGAGGGCGCGGCAGGCGTCGTAGAACTCGTCCCAGCCGGGACGTTCGCGCACGACGGCCTCGAGATACTCGCGCCAGGCGATCGCGTCGTGAACCGGATCGCTCACGACCGCGCCGATGATCCCGGCGGCGACGTCGGTCGAACGCAGTTCTCCGTCGCCGAAATGTGCAGCAAGGGCAAGCCCGTTGGTGACGACCGAGATCGCCTCGGCGGTCGACAGGGTGCCGGTGGGGATCTTGACGCTGTTGCGCTCGTCTTCGGTGAGGCCGGATCGGAGCTCGCGGAACACGGTGACGACCCGGCGGATCTCGTCCGCGGCGGCGGGAACGTCGGGCAGCGCGAGCGCCACGCCGAGTTCACCGACGCGCCGGCTGACGATGGCGATCTCCTCGTCGATCGTGGTGGGGAGCGGCAGCACGACCGTGTTGAAGCGCCGCCGCAGCGCGCTCGACAGGTCGTTGACGCCACGGTCGCGGTCGTTTGCGGTCGCGATGACGTTGAACCCCCGGATCGCAGCCACCTCGGTGTCGAGCTCCGGCACCGGCAGCACCTTCTCGGACAGCACGGTGACCAAGGCGTCCTGCACCTCGGGTGGCATACGGGTGAGTTCCTCGACACGCACGATGGCGCCGCGCTCCATACCCCGGTAGATCGGGCCGGGCACGAGCGCCGCGGTGCTGGGACCTTCGGCGAGCAGCCGGGCATAGTTCCAGCCGTAGCGCAACGTTTCCTCGGTGGTGCCTGCGGTGCCCTGGACGAGCAGCGTGGAGTCGCCGCTGATCGCTGCCGCGAGGTGCTCGCTCACCCAGGTCTTCGCTGTGCCCGGCACGCCCAGCAGCAGCAACGCCCGGTCGGTGGCGAGCGTGGCGACAGCGATCTCCACGAGCCGCTGCTGGCCGACGTACTTCGGCGAGATCACCGTGCCATCGGACAACTGGCCACCGAGCAGATAGCGCACGACCGCCCACGGCGACATCCTCCAGCCCGGCGGGCGTTCGCGGTCGTCGAGTGCGGCGAGTGCGGCCAGCTCGTGCTCGTACTGGTGCTCGGCGTGCGGACGCAGCACGTCGCCGGACGGCATGTCACCCGGAGGGACTGGTGCACTCATCGACGACGACGCTACCGACCGACCGTCGCTCTGTTCCTGCTGCCCGACCATCATCAGGCGGCGGTACTTCGCTGGGATCGGCCTGGTGGTCCGGTCGCGTGGACGCTCCCGTCGGGGAGGTGGAGGGTGAGTTGTCGGTTCGGTCCGAGTTCGATAACCCATCCGTCGTTGTGGATCTTGGCGTGATGCACCGAGCAGACGGGCAGGAGGTTGTCGAAGTCGGTGCGGCCCTGGTTGCGCCACCAGATGATGTGGTGGAGTTTGCAGCGGTCGTAGGCCACCGTGCAGCCCGGGATGGCACAACACCGGTACAGCCCGCGTAGCGCGCGTCGTTGGGCGCGGTTCGCCAGGCGGGTGGTGCGTCCCAGGTTCAACTCTCCGGGTGCGTGCAGCACCACACCGTTGCGAACCACGACCGCGTGCACGTCGGCGTCGCCGGCCAACGTGGCGAGCACGCGGGCGGGGATCTCGACAGGGATCGAGAACTCGCCAACCGGGCCGACCTGGTCCTCAGCATCGGCGTGGACGACCACGACATATTCCGGTCGGCCCAGCTTCGGCCGCACGAGCGGTGCAGGATCGTTGCTGCGTTCGTTGCCCAACGCTTCGTCGAGGAGGAGTCGAGCGACGGCCTGGGCGGCGAGGTAGCGCTGCTTCTCGATGGGGTCGTCGGGGCAGTCGGCGGGCTCGGCTTCACCGAAGAGCGTTTGGACTGTGGTGTCGATCCGAGCGGCGATCTTGATGCCGGTGACGGGGTCGAACTTGGCGGTCAGGTTCCACATGCCGTCGGTGTCGACCCAGGTGCGGGCTCGTGCGTTGCGGCGTTGTCGGGCGAGACGGTCGAGGCCGTCGTCTTCTTGGAGTCGTTTGGTTTCGAGGTCCAGGCGGCGGGTGAACTCGTCGACCGTGCCGGCCTTCGCAACGGCGGCCAATGCGTCGGCACGCTTGATCAGCTCGCCGCGTTTGGACGCATCGACCTTCTTCGAGGCCCGGGTGACGGCATCGACATGGTCAGCGGTGATCGCACCGTCGCCCAACGCGTCAGCCAGCTTGGGTGTCTGCTTCAACGTCGTGGAGCGTTCGGTGGTCTTGGCCGCCTGGCTCAGCGATTTCTTCGACGCGTTCGCGATGCGCTGCTCGGGGAACGAATCGATCCCCTCGAGTTGCCTGACCAGGCCGGCGTGCTGAGCGTCGCACCACGCCTGCACTTCACGCACCGCGACCAGACCGGACTCGATCAGATCAGCACCCGCCGACGAGTTCGAACGCACCGACGCAATCGCCCCGACCCGCTCGACCACCCCAGCGATCTCCATGCCGGCAACCCTAGACAGGGGGTGTCACACAGTTGATCGGCGCAAGACTTCGGCCATGAGCGACGCCGTCGACGACGTGGGACCGCTCAGCTGACCGACAGTTCGTCGAGCATGCGTTGACGAGTGCGGCCAAGGTCGGCGAGGACCGATGCGAGGGGAAAACCGGGCGATCCGCCGTCGATCGCTTCGAGAGCCGACGCCACCTGACCGGGAGCATCGGGCCGCATGCGTGCGATGAGATTGACGAGAACTGCTCGGTGAGCGTGGACCAACATGCCGGCGTCGATCGCTCTGGCGAGTTGTCGAGCGACGACGTCACCGTCGGCGTGGAGCAGCGGCTCGAGATCGGGCGGGATCGGAAGCGGTGGCAACTCGGCGATGTCGTCCGCCGACGGATCGGGCTGCGCGCCAGCGGCGCCTCGGGCGCCCAACTCGGGGAGGTGACCGACGAGCCAACCGGCGAGCGGTCCACACGCCAGCTCGGCACGGGCTCGGCGAATGGGATCGGTTCGGTGTCGGGTCAGCAGCTCGGGCACGAGGTCGGGTGGCACGCGCCACCCATTCATGACCAGGCTCAGCATCCATTCGTCCTCGAGCACCGGCCACGACGACACGATGTGATGCCAGCGTTCGGCCGCAGCGGGCACACAGACCGGTCGATCATCGGTGCCGGGACCATCGACCGGCGACAAGGGTGCCCCCGGAAGGACGCCGGCACGGCGAACAGCCACGGTCGCGGCGACCTGGGCGAGCATCCGCTCCGACGGTGTCGACCGGACTGTGTCGTCGACGAGGTCCGCGATCAGCCCGTCCGGCTCGGGCGGGTTGCGACGGTCGGTGCCGAGCATCGCCACCGACACCAACTCGCGCCACTGCTCCACCTGCGTCACGCCGCCCCACCCCCACGTTTGCGTCGAGGTTCGGGTGACCCGCCGCACACAAACTCTGACGCAAACGTGGTGATCATGCCGCGCTCACGAAGGAGTCGTCGGCACGGGGGCCGATGTCGATCGAGTGGTCGTCGAGGTGGATGGTCAGCGGCACGACACCGTGCGGCGTCCACTCGCACGACACGTCGACAGTGCCACCGCCGGCGACCGCGAGCAACGTCGCCAGGGGACGGCCGCCGGCGATCAACGGCAGCGAGCCGCCGCTGTCGGTGAGGGCGAACCGCGTGCCGTCGACGGCGACCGCTGCGGTGGCCGTGAACGGGATGCGGTCGAGCCACGGCTCGGCGGCGAGCAGTACGCCGACCTCGTCGCAGGCCGCCACGACATCGACGGCAGGTGGACGGGCGGGCTCGATCGGATCGCCGTGGCGTGTGCCGACCAGCGCGCGCAGCGCAGGTCCGGGATACCGATGCAGGTCTGCTTCGACGGCGGTCCCGACGATCAACGACGTGTCGAGGCTCTGGCGGTACGCAGCGAACGACAGCACGAGGGCCCAGCGTCCCGACGTCGACCCGCGCAGCCAATGGCGACGCACCTCGATGCGGTCCTCGCGGGTGTCGCTGCGGGCCGCAACGACCCACGTGTCGGTGTCGGGAACACCGCAGAGCACGTCGGCCTGTCGCACCTGCCAACCGACCGTGGTGGCCACGGCGTCGGCGAGCGGGCCCGGCAGCGACCCGAGTCGGCGGCCCGCCTGTGCGAGCAGATGCAGCAACCCGAGCTCGGCGAGCACGTCGCTGTGCCAGTCGGGGGAGGCACCGACGAGACCGGCCAGCCTGCGGATGCGATTGGCGAGGCTGCCTGCTTGCGCATCGACGAGACGAGCGGCCAGCTCGTCCCACGTCGCGTACTTCGCCAGTGCCGGATCGGCCAGGCCGGTGCGCATCCGATCGTCGAGCCAACGGTCGAGTTCGGTCAGCCCTGCGAACATCCGCTCGATGCGCTCGTCGCGCGCCCGGTCACGGTCGGGTTCTGGAGGCGGTTCCCGCTCCCCCTCGGGCAGTGCATCGGAGATCGCGTCCGAGGTCGGCGCCGATGCGGACGCCGCCGTGTCGCGAGCCGACGGCGGGAACGTCGTGTCCGGACCGCGACGGCCGGCGGAGGCCTCGCGAGCCTCGACCCAGCTCGCCACCTGCGGCGGCGCCGTCGTGTCCGGGACGTCGCCGCTCACCCACAGCAACAACATCGCGAGCACGTGTTTGCACGGATGACGCCGACTTGGGCACGTGCACCGGAAACCGACGCCGACATGGTCGACCATCGTGTCGTACGGCTCTGCACCGCTCCCCCGACAGGACCCCCACACCGCCCGGTCGTCGGCGCCGAGCCCGCCCCACTTCGTCAACGTGGTCAGCGGCCGGGCGGCGCTCAGCGCGGCCGGGGTCGGCGCGATCGCCTCGACCTGTTCCACCGACCACATGCGCCCGATGGTACCGAGGGGGTGTCCCTACCTCGGTCAGGCCCGCTGGCGCAACACCGCTTGGGTTTGAGTCACTTTCGCGATGAGACGGTCATCCGACCGGATCTCCGTTTCGACGACGATCGTGGTCGAACCAACATGAAGCGGCGTTGCGACGGCGCGAATCATCCCGGTCGAGGCACCGCCGAGGAAGTTGGTCTTCGACTCGATTGTCGACGTGCCGGTGGCTCCGGCCGGGAGGTTCATCGCGGCGACCACCGCCCCGGCCGAATCGGCGATCGCCATCACGGCACCACCGTGGACCAGCCCGCCAGAGGTGCTCACATCATGCGTGACGTCCATGGCGACTTCGACCCGGTCGGGCGTGGCCGATACTCCGACGATGCCGAGCGTGCCACACAGCGGCATCGCCCCGCGGAGCATGTCGGTCAGGTCAGCATCAGCGACGGTTTCGGACAGCGGCGCTTCGGACACGGAGTACAAGCTATGACATCGGCGTCGCACCCTGCCACGACGTTCCACGCGTGGGCGCGGCCACCGACCTCAGGCACGGATGGCGACAGCGACCGGCTCGTCGTGCACCGACCGGGCGGCCGACTTCGCGTGGTAACTCGACCGGGTGAGCGGGCTCGCTTCGACGTGCCCGACGCCGTACGACTCGCCGAGCTGCTTCCACTGGTCGAACTCGGCCGGCTCTGCGTAGCGGGCGATCGGAAGGTGGTGCGACGTCGGGCGCAGGTACTGCCCGATCGTGACGATGTCGACGCCCAGGTCGGCGAGGTCGGCCAGCAACCCCTCGATCTCGTCGTCGGTCTCGCCGAGCCCGACCATGAACCCGGTCTTGGTGGTGAGCCCCGCTGCTTTGGCACGGGCGAGCACGCCGAGCGATCGGGCGTATCCGGCCGACGGCCGCACGGCGCGCTGCAAGCGAGCGACCGTCTCGACGTTGTGGTTCACCACATCGGGTCGCACCGCGAGCAGCAGGTCGAGCGCTGCCTCGTCGCCCTTCGCATCGGAGATCAGCGTCTCGATCTGCGTTGCTGGGCGACGCACGCGGATCGCCTCGACACACGCCGCCACATGGGCCATCCCACCGTCGGCGAGGTCGTCGCGTGCGACCATGGTCAGCACCGCATGGTCGAGGCCCATCCGGTCGATCGCCTCGGCGACCCGCGCCGGCTCGTCGCCTGCGGGCGAAAGCGGCTTGTTCGTGTCGACGAGACAGAACCCGCACGCTCGAGTGCAGCGCTCGCCCAGGACCATGAACGTGGCGGTGCCGTCGGCCCAACACTCGGACAGATTGGGGCAGCCCGCGTCCTCACACACAGTGACGAGGTCGAGATCGCGCACCGTCTTCTTGAGAGACATCACATCGGCGCCGAGTGCGACCTTTGGTCGCAGCCACGCGGGCTTGCGCGTCTCGATCGACAGGCCCTCCGTGACACCCGCAGCCTCGAGACGACCAGCAGCCCGGTCGGACACCAGCTTCACCTGCTCTCCCGGGCCCTCGCCCCGCGAGAACGCGGACACGTCGCGGCCGTCCGCGGCGTGCTTCCATGCGACGTCTTGTCGTTCGATGGCGCCGCCGGCCCACCGGTCAGCGGCGAGACGGGCGATCACGTCGACGACCTCACGGATCGACACGTCGACGCCTTCCTCGGCAAGCGACGTGACCGGCTTGTCGCCGATGCCACACGGCACGATGTGGTCGCGCAGATAGGTCATGTCGGTCGTGACGTTGAGGGCGAAGCCGTGCATCGTGCGACCGTGCGCAAGCCGGACCCCGATCGCACAGATCTTGCGGGGCTGTACCGACGGGTCGGGGTGGTCGACGTCGAGCCAGACGCCGGCGAATCCCTCCAACCGACCGGCGTTCGCCAACCCGAGTTCGGCGAGCGCGTCGATGACGAGCCCCTCGACGTTGCACACGTGATCCGAGGCGCCCAGACGGTTGTCGACGTTGACGACCGGATACCCGACCAACTGGCCCGGGCCGTGGTAGGTGATGTCGCCACCGCGCTTGACCGACACCAGCTCGGCACCGACCACCGCGGGCTCGCAGCGGAGGTTGTCGGCAAGGTTCGCTCGCTTGCCATGGGTGAACACGTGCGGATGTTCGAGCAGCAGCAGGTGCTGTCCCTCGCCGCGCTCGAACACGGCCGTCTGCACGGCCAACGCTTCGCGGTATGGCACCCGCCCCAACCAGCGGACGCGCAACGGGCCAGTCACGACAGACCCGAGCGTCAGAGCTCGGTCGACCAGTCCTTGGTCTCGAGGATCTCCTTGACCCGAGCGAGGAACCGCGCCGCATAGGCGCCGTCGAAGGCTCGGTGGTCCCAGCTCATTGCGAGGTTGCCGACTGGGTGAATAGCAATCGCCTCGCCGCCGTCGGGGCCGGTCGTCACGACCGGCTTGCGAACGATCGCGTCGGTCGAGATGATCCCCACCTGTGGCTGGTTGATGATCGGCATCGTGAGCACCGAGCCCGCCGAGCCGTTGTTGCTGAGCGTGAACGTTCCGCCCGAGATCTCGTCGGGGCTCAACTTGCGGCTGCGGGCGCGGTCGGCGAGATCGGAGATCTCCGATGCGATCGCGGCGAGCCGCTTGGTTTCGGCATCACGAACGACCGGAGCGAGCAGACCGTCGTAGTCGAGGTCGACGGCGATGCCGAGGTCGACGAAGTTGTGCACGATCAGGTCGTTGTCGCTGACGCTGGCGTTGAGGTGCGGGAACTCGCTCAACCCGTCGATGACGGCCCGGGCGATGAACGGCAGGTAGGTCAGGCTGAATCCGTGCGTGGCCTTCCAGTCGTCCTTGACCTTGGTGCGCACGACGTCGACGTTGGCGAAGTCGACCTCGACGACGCTGAAGGCGTGTGGGCTGGTCGCCTTGCTCATCACCATGTGATCGCCGGTGAGGCGGCGGATCTTGGACAGCGCCACGACCGTGTCACGCTCCCCGGCAGCTGCCTGAGGTGCCGGCGCGGCCGGTCGTGCAGGGGTCGGCACCGGCGGCGAGGCCGCGGGAGTCGGCGCGGCGGCGGACGGAGTCGACGGAGCGGGCGCACTGGCCACCGCGGGGTCCTGGCGGCTGGCGCCGGTGGCATCGATGTGATCGAGCACGTCGTCTCGAGTGATGCGACCGCCGGGTCCCGATCCGGTGATTGCGTCGGCGTCCAGGCCGTGCTCGTTCACCAGGCGGCGAACGACCGGTGACAGCAGCCGGTTGTCACCGGCCTGGGCGGCTGCGGGCGCAGCAGGAGCAGACGGCGGCGCAGCAGGAGCAGATGGCGGCGCAGCAGGAGCCGCAGCGGGTGCGGGCGGGGGCGGCGGTGCCGGCGCTTGCGGGGCGGGTTCCGGTGCCGGAGCAGGCTCGGTAGCCGCCGCCGGAGCGGATGGAGCCGCACCATCGGCGTCGCCGACGACAGCGATGACCGTGCCGACGTCGACGGTGTCACCTTCTTGGACGCGGATCTCGGTGAGCACACCGGACACCGGCGACGGCACCTCGGTGTCGACTTTGTCGGTGGACACCTCGAACAGTGGCTCGTCGGCGGCGACGGTGTCACCGACGTTCTTGAACCACTGCGTGATGGTGCCCTCGGTGACCGTTTCGCCGAGTTGTGGGAGGGTGACGTCTGCCATGGGAGGAGTCTCTTCTCGTGTGGGGCGTGGAGTCGAATTGGTTGCTGATCTCTGTCTAGCCGTTGAAGTTGCGACCGGTGAGTGACATCACGGTCTCGCCGAACAACTCGGACAGGCTCGGGTGCGGTTGGAGGAACTCGGCGATCTCGTCGACCGAGGCCTCCCAGTTGACCGCGAGGTAGCCACCGCTGAGTTGCTCCGTGACCCAGGGGCCGACCATGTGCACGCCGAGGACCTGGCCAGCGGAACCGTCGGGGCGCTTCTTGGCGATGATCTTCACGAGACCTTCGGTCTCGCCGAGGATCATCGCGCGACTGTTGAACTTGAAGGGATGCTTCGCAACCACGACGTCGTGGCCGGCCGCACGGGCCTGCTCTTCGTCGGGTCCCGCCCACGCGACTTCGGGGTGGCAGTAGATCGCCCACGGCACCCGGTCGTACGCAACGGGCATCGGTGACTCACCGAGTACCTGCTTGACCACCAAGATCGCCTCGGCGTAGGCGACATGTGCGAGCTGCGGAGTGGCGATCAGGTCGCCGACGGCGTAGACGTCGGGTTCACCGGTACGGCAGTACTCGTCGACCTCGACGAAGCCGCGCCCGTCGACGACGACACCGGTGCCGTCGAGGCCGAGCTGGTCGGCGAAGGGACGGCGCCCGACCGACACCACGACAGCGTCGACCTCGACCGTGTCACCGTCGCCGAACGACACCGTGGTGCCACCGAATGCATTGGGTGTGTGGCCATTGACCATCACTCCGGTGCGGATCGTGATCTTCTTCTTCTTGAACGACTTCTCGACGACCTTTGCGAGGTCGGCGTCGAGGCCGGGGAGGATCTTGGGGAGGCCCTCGAGGATGATGACCTCGCTCCCGAGGTCGGCGAACGTCGACGCGAATTCACACCCGATCGCGCCACCACCGATGACCGCCACCCGGGGCGGCACCGTGGTGAGGTCGAGCACTTCGTCGCTGGTCATGATCGGACCACCACGTTCGAAGTTCGGGATCAGACGTGGTACCGACCCGGACGCGAGCATCACGGCGTCACCGGTGATCGTCGCCGCCGAGCCGTCGGCCATCGACACGTTCACGCTGCGATTCGCACCGAGGGCGCCCACGCCGTTGAAGACCTCGACCTTGCGCCCCTTGCACATCGCGGCGATGCCCTTGACGAGTCCATCGACGATGCCCTGCTTGCGCGCCTGCGTCCGGGCGAAGTCGACGCTCGCCGGGCCGCCGGACTCGATGCCGAAGTCGCTGGAATGATCGACGTGGCGCTTGACAGCGGCGGTCTCGAGAAAGGCCTTGGCCGGGATGCAACCCCGATTGAGACACGTTCCGCCGAGCGCATCCTTCTCGACGAGCGCGACGTTCAAGCCCGCCGAGGCTCCGTAGAGGGCAGCTGAATAGCCACCAGGACCGCCACCGATCACCACCAGGTCGAAATGGTCACTCATCGCCGTTCACCGTAGCGTTCGATCGACCCGTCGTCATCCGGGCCCGACCGAGATCATGGTGTTTCGAGCACCCAGTTGCGTTGCTGGTCGCCGCGGCGCAGTATCAGCACCCGATTCGACCCGTCGGCAGCGCTCACGTCGAACTCGATCCGGCAGCGCTGCTCAGCGACCGCGATCTCGGTGCAGCGGCCATCAGCGTCGGCCGTGACCGGCTGCAGGCGGCGGTCGCCCGTCGCGAGCGAAAAGCCCGCCAGGTCATCGTCGACGCCGCCGACTTCGACATCCACGGAGAACAATGCGTCGGTCTCGTCCGCACCGAACACGACGACATCGACATCTCCGACGCGCACGACGTCGCCGACTTCGGCAGGTTCGACGGCCGCTGATTCGTTCGCGAGTTGCAGCAGCAGCACCCCACCGGCCAGCAGGATCATCAGCCCGACACCGACCGACAGCAGCAGCAGCGTCCGGGTCTTCATCGCCGTCCGAGCCTACGGATCGCGCTCGAAGGTCGCACCGTCATGCCGCCACGCCGTCACACGGCGCCTGGCTGATGTGACGAATCTCGAAACACGACCGACCGTGACGTTCAAAGGCCCAGGCGCTGTCACTACCTTCCGTGCGGTGAGAACGACACGACGCCACGCCGTCAGCGGCGCAATCGGGGCCGCTGTGCTGCTGCTCGCAGCGACCGCCTGCGGCTCCGAGTCGAACGATTCGACCACCGAGTCGCTGCCCGGGGCCGTGGTCGAAGCGACGACCGGCCCGACCGAGGCACCCATCACCTCAGCGCCGACGACGGCCGGCACCGGCGACACATCACCACCGGCCGTCGACGCCGACCCAGCGCCGGCCCAACCCGCCGTCTTCGTGCCCGAGGCACTGCAGTTCACCGCCCCCCTCGTCGGAGGAGGCACCTTCGACGGCGCGGCTGCCGCCGGCAAGCCGACGGTGTTCTGGTTCTGGGCGCCCACTTGAAGCGCGTGCAACCGTGAAGCCACCTCGGTCGAGGAGGCAGCAGTGCAGTTCCAGGATCAGGCCAACTTCTACGGTGTTGCATGGACCGGAAGCGACGACTCGTTCCAGGGGTTCATCGACAAGCACGGCCTGACGTTCCCGCAGATCAGCGATGATCCCGGCGACGTCTTCGACCGATTCGATGTGTCGTATCAGCCGGCATTCGCGATCGTGAACACCGATGGATCGACCGAACTGGTCCTCGGAGCCATCGACGACCAACTGCTCGGCCAGATCATCTCCGAAGCGACTTGACCGCCAACTGTCGCCCGGGGACAGGCCCCGTGTCTCGTTCCCGCTCGATCGCTCCTACGCTCGCCTCATGCGTGTTGCCATCACCGGATCGACGGGCCTGATCGGCTCGGCCCTCAAGCCCCACCTCGAATCGCTCGGTCACGACGTGATCCGAGTGGTGCGAAGCAATCCATCGGGAACCGATGTCTCGTGGTCGCCGACCGATGGCCGCATCGACCCGGGAGCGCTCGACGGCGTAGACGCCGTCGTCCACCTGGCCGGAGCAGGCATCGGCGACAAGCGCTGGACCGACGACTACAAGCGGGAACTGCTCGACAGCCGCACCAAGGGCACGACGCTGATCTCCGAAGCGATCGCGTCGGCGACCGACGGACCCGAGGTACTGCTGTCGGGCTCGGCGATCGGGATCTACGGCGCCCGCGGCGACGAGGAACTCACAGAGGTCTCGTCACCCGGCGAGGGATTCCTCGCAGACATCTGCGTGCAGTGGGAGCAGGCCACCGGTGTCGCCGAAGCCGCGGGCACACGTGTGGTGCACCTGCGAACAGGCATCGTCTTGTCGGCCAAGGGCGGCGCGCTCAAGAAGCAACTGCCGCTGTTCAAGTTCGCCCTCGGCGGCAAGATGGGCTCAGGAGCCCAGTGGCAGAGCTGGATCTCGATCGACGACGAGGTCGCTGCGATCACGCACCTCCTCACCACCGACACGACGGGCGCCGTCAACCTGACCGCTCCGAAGCCGGTCACCAACGCCGAGTTCACCGACACCCTGGGCGATGTCCTGCACCGCCCGACGTTTCTGCCGATTCCGAAATTCGGCCCCAAGCTCCTGCTCGGCGCCGAACTCGCCGACAACCTGCTGTTCTCGGGACAACGCGTCGTGCCGGCGGTGCTCGAAGCCGACAGCGGCTTCACATTCCAACACCCCGATCTGGCCACCGCGCTCCACGCGCTGCTCGGCAAGTGAGCGCGACCACCCGACCCGACGAATCGGTGGTCGTCGTCGGCGCCGGGTTGGCCGGTTTGTCGTGCGCCGTCGCACTTCACGACGCCGGCATCCCGGTGCAGGTGTACGAAGCGAGCGACGGCATCGGCGGACGGGTGCGCACCGACCGCGTCGACGGATTCACGCTCGACCGCGGCTTCCAGGTCGCCCTGACCGCGTACCCCGAGATGCACCGCCAACTCGACATGGCCGCGCTCGACCTCCAGGCCTTCGACCCGGGTGCCCTCGTGTGGCGCAACGGGAAGGGTGCTGTTGTCGGAGACCCGTTCCGGCGCCCGACGACAGCGCTGTCGACGGTCACGTCACCGATCGGTTCGTTGTTCGACAAGGCCCGGATCGCCGTGCTTCGCCATCGACTGCGCAGCGTGCACCCGGTCAGGCTCCTCCAGGGAGACGACACCTCGACACGCACTGCGCTCGCCGACGCCGGCTTCTCCGACACGATCATCGAGCGGTTCTTCCGGCCGCTCGTCGGGGGCATCCAACTCGACCCCGACCTCGCCGACAGCCGTCGCATGTTCGACGTGATCTTCCGCATGCTCGCCGATGGCGACTCGGCTGTCCCCGCCGCAGGTATGCAGGCCATCCCCCGTCAACTTGCCGACCGGTTGCCCTCGGGCACCATCCATCTCGACGCGCCGGTGACGGCAACCACCCCGACCTCGGCCACGGTCGACGGCACAACGATCGCTGCGTCGGCCGTCGTCGTGGCCACGGAGGGTCCGGCTGCATCAACCCTCCTCGGCCTTCCTGCCGTCGAGTCCAAGTCGGTCGGCGCTGTCTACTTCTCGGCGCCCGCGGCCCCGATCGCCGACAAGCTGGTCGTTCTCGACGGAACGGGTCGCGGCCCGGTGCTCAACGTCGCCGTGATGAGCAACGTCGCTCAGAGCTACGCGCCGCCCGGGTCACACCTGGTCGTCGCCGCACTCCCCGGCCACGACGGCCCGACGATCGAGGCCGATGCCCGTTCGCAGCTGCGCGGATGGTGGGGGCCGCAGGTGGAGACGTGGGATCATCTTGCGACGTATCGCATTGCGCACGGCCAGCCGCGTCAACGTCCGCCCTTCGATCCCAAGCGACGAGTACGCCTCGACGACGGGCGCTTCGTGTGCGGCGACCATCGCGACACCGCCTCGATCCAGGGTGCGATGTACTCCGGGCGGCGGTGCGCTCTGGCCCTCGCCGCCGAGATCGGCCAGACTGGCCCTCATGGCTGACGGGACATCCGACAACGCATCCACCTCGATCGACGACGACAAGGTGGTGCGAGGGATCCGATTCGTGCCGGCCGAGCCCCAGGCGATCTTCGATCTCCTCGCCGATCCCGCGCAGCACCCGCAGATCGACGGTTCGGGATCGGTCCGAAGCAGCGCCGCGGACCGGCCCGAGCGTCTGACGTTGGGTTCGAAGTTCTCGATGTCGATGAAGCTGGGCACGCCGTACAAGATCACGAACGAAGTCGTCGAGTTCGACGAGCCGTCGTTGATCGCCTGGCAGCACGTGGGCAAGCACATCTGGCGCTACCGGTTGCGCCCCGTCGAAGGCGGCACCGAAGTCACCGAGGAGTTCGACTTCCGCCCCGCCCGCAGCGCAACAGCGCTGAAGCTGTTCGGTGCCCCCAAGCGCAACGGGAAGGCGATCGAAGCCACGCTCGATCGACTCGTCGCCCACTTCCAGGCCGACTGACGCTGCGGTCGCCCCGCCCGCACCCCCGAAAGGGGCGCTGGTTGGGACCTTTGACCGTCGCAACAATTGTGAGGTAGGGGTAGGTTCGAGGTATGGGCACGACATGGCTGACCGCGAGCGAGATGACGGCATGGCGCACGTACATCGAGACGTTCGGCGACCTGATCGCCGCGATCGAGCGTGATCTGGCCGAGCACGACCTGACACTCGGCGACTACCAGGTGTTCGTGTACCTGTCCGAGGCGCCGAACCATTCGATGCGCATGTGCGATCTCGCCGATCTGCTGCAGTTGTCACCGAGCGGCTTGACCCGTCGCCTCGATGGGCTGGTCAAGGCAGGATTCGTGACTCGCGAACCGTCGACCGACGATCGGAGGGTGATGCTGGCCACGCTCACACCGACGGGATTCAGCACCCTCGAGGCCGCTGCCCCCGTTCACGTGGCGAGCGTGCGTCGCCACATCTTCGACCATCTCGACGACGACCAGGTCGATGCGCTGGCGTCGATCTTCCAGTCGATCAAGCTCGGGCTGGAAAAGTGACCACCCTCCCGCAGGGTTTCCGCAGCCACGTTGCGAACATCGGCGTCAAGGACGACACCGACGACTTCGTGGTGATCACGGCTGAACACGCAGTCCCCGTCGCCGGCGTGTTCACGAAGAGCCGGTTCGCCGGGCCGAGCGTCACCCTCAGTCGAGCTCAGATTGCCGACGGTCAGGCCCATGCCGTCGTGGTCATCTCGAAGAACGCCAACGTCGCCACAGGCCCGCAGGGCCATGCCGACGCCGTCGAGGTCGCCCAGCGGGTGGCTGCACGGCTCGGCTGCGAGCCGACTGACGTCGTGGTCACCTCGACCGGCGTGATCGGGCGTCGTTACCCGATCGAGCGCATCCGCGCCGGGATCGATGCCCTGCCCGCGGAACTCACGTCCGACGATGCCGCCGGGCCGGCGCGCGGCATGATGACGACCGACACGGTCCCCAAACTCGCCGAGGCGTCCGTCGCCGGCTCACCCGCACGCGTCGTCGGGATGGCCAAGGGCGTCGGGATGATCGAGCCCGACATGGCGACGCACATCTCGCTGATCTTCACCGACGCCGCACTCACGAGCACCGACCTCGACGCCGTGTTCCGGCGCGTGGTCGACCGGACGTTCAACTGCGTCAGTGTCGACACCGACACCTCGACCAGCGACTCGTCGGTGATCATGGCCTCGGGCGCCGCCGGCCCGGTCGACCTCGATGCCTTCGAAGTGGCACTGCACGCTGTGGCGCTCGACCTGACCACGCAGATCGCCAGCGACGGCGAGGGTGCTCACTCGTTGATCGAGGTACACGTCGATCGCGCCCGCGACACCACACAGGCCAAGCGCGTCGCCAAGGCGATCGTCAACTCGCCGCTGGTGAAGACCGCCGTCCACGGCGGGGATCCCAACTGGGGTCGGGTGGCGATGGCGATCGGCAAGTGCAGCGACGACACCGACATCGATCAGGATGCGGTGGTGATCCGCTTCGGCGACACCGAGGTGTACCCGCGCCAACTCGATGACACCGCCCTGGGCGCATTGTCGGACTACATGCGCAGCCCCGAGGTCCGCATCCACGTGTCCCTCGCCACCGGCGACGACGAGGCCACCGTGTGGGGCTGCGACCTGAGCGACACCTACGTCCGCTTCAACGCCGACTACACCACCTGACCACCCGTTCAGCGGTGTGCGAACCCGCCGCATCTGCGTGATTCGCTCATCATCACCAGTGGGACAGCCGGCAATGCTCGCGGGGCGACCTCTCGGCTGTGCGAACATGCGCGATGGCCGAACCGCGACTGCTGGCACACCTGGCGAAACTCGGCGCCACCGCCGCCCAGATCTCCGATCTCGACGACGACGACCTGATCGGCCTTGCGGGCGACCTGCAACTTGCCAGCGGGCTGTCACTCACGCTCGACGACGTTGCCCGACAGACGGGCTGCGAACGCGATGAGGTGCGCGCAATCTACGAGGGTCTCGGCCTCCGAGTCGACGACCTGGCTGGTTTCGGCGACGGCGACGTCGCCCTGGTCTCGCTGATTGCGCACGACACGAGCGGGATCATCGAGACGGTCGGGACACAGATCCTGCGGGTCGCCGGAAGTTCACTTTCACGCCTGGCCGAGGCAACGGTGGCGGCCTACGTCCAAGACGTGGAGCATCGAGACGACTCACGTGACGTCATCGCCGAGGCGGATCAGAACGCGTTCGCGTCGACTCTCGTCCTCGTGCTGGGGGACATGCTGCCCACCGTGTTCCGTCATCACATGTGGACGTCGGTCCGTCGCCAACGCGTCGCACAGCACGGCATCGCCGATCCACAGGTCGTCCGCATGGCCGTGGGATTCGTCGATCTGGTCGGGTTCACCTCGTTCTCGCGATTTGCGTCACCTGCCGAACTCATCGCAGTGATCGAGGACTTCGAGCGGCGAGCGTTCGAGACGGCACACCGGTACGGCGGCCGGATCGTCAAGAGCATCGGCGACGAAGTGATGATCGCAGCGAGCGACGCTCGCATCGTTTCAGCGATCGCCCTCGAACTGATCGGCACGACCGGCGATGATCCCTCGGTTGCTCCGCGGGCCGGGGTCAGCGCCGGCGACGTGTTGTTCAGACTGGGCGACTACTACGGTCCAGTGGTCAATCTGGCCTCGCGGCTCACCGCTGAAGCGGTGCCCGGCGAGGTGCTCACCGATCAGTCGACCGACGTTGGCCCGGACATGGCGCTGCAGCCCGCCGGCCGGAGAACCCTCAAGGGGTTCGCCGAACCGGTCACGGTCTGGTCGATCGAGCCGTTCACCTGACCCTCTCGGATCGGGCGATCT
>Ga0307379_10005731_pt1 | contig 17229 bp, 18 predicted proteins | sample UN2MG_FD_202237 | JGI IMG/M metagenome (GOLD analysis project Ga0307379, IMG submission 202237) | Soil microbial communities from Risofladan, Vaasa, Finland - UN-2 | ecosystem: Environmental > Terrestrial > Soil > Coastal area > Acid sulfate soil | place: Finland: Risofladan, Vaasa | collected... | reverse complement strand
TTTTCGTAGTCTTCGACAGCCTTGAAAGTTTTTGTCCACTAACATCCGCAGATTTATTCATTTTTCAAAGAGCATTTGCAATAAAATTAACACTTTTCAACGGTCCTACGAACGCTTGACAAGCACAATCTGTATCTAGGCATTATGTTCCTGTACTTTCGTTCCCTCATCAACAAAAGGAACAGAACACATTCTCTACTAATTGGAGAGGCGGCATCCAGTCTAAGCTTGTCGGCTGTCACTGACAAAAGTGACATCATATCGCGACATTCACATCTCCAGGTCTACATATGATGCCAAGCTCTGCAGGCGCAAAAAAGGGAACCTGGAGTTATCTCCAGGTCCCAATAGCGGGGGCAGGATTCGAACCTGCGACCTCCGGGTTATGGGAGAATTACCCGCGTTTTTGTAAAACCTTGCTACTAAAGTAACTAACGCTAAATCAACACGTTACGAAACAGAACTCAGAACACATTATAACCATAAGACACATGTTTTGCAAAAAATGATGTACAATTTGATGTACATTTTTTTGTGATGTACAAAAACCCGGAGGTCAATAAATAAAAAGAGAAAATCAAAACAATAAAAGAATTAATCCAATTAATTAAAACTTAGGTTATAACCCGGAGGTCAAAATAATAATTAAAAAAAATATTACCTAATCAAAATAATTGGTTTTTGGCGTCGAAAAAGCTTTTTTTAATGTTTCTAAAAATAGCTAAAAAATAAATCAATAAAATCAAAATATTCATAAATCGTTGATTCTTGCTTTATGCTCGGAAGCATCTATACATCGGAGTTCAAGAACAACGTCGAAAAATCTTTCTCTTCCATAAAACCTATATTTTTCGTTGAAAATCTGGTGTTATAATCAACGGCTATTACAAAGCAGAAGAATCAAAAGATTCAAAGCGATCAAAAAGTGTTGATTCTTACCTTACGTTTGCGTCGGATTTCACAACCTAACTCTACTCCGCATTTTATCTGTCACGCCACCACATAGTGTGCTGCGATATCCAAGAAAATATAGAATATGATATGATTGACACCCAGATCATAGATTCGGAATCACATATGCCTGACTCTGTCCATGTTTATCTTGTTTCTCAGCGTTCTTATGATAACATATAGGCGTACCATACTGACATTTGAGGATTGTTCCAAAATGGCAACAAGACAGACTGAATTACAAGGATTTGTAACAAAATTCTGTTTATACATTGATAAACTTCTGCAAGCATGGGATACCTCGGAAGATATCAACTATCTTGTCCAGCCGGATGAACCGGGGTGCAAAGCCAATTATTGTGCTATCAAACTGGGATTAACAATTCTGGGAAACAAGCTTCTATACGAACGTGAAAAGTGGTGGTATAATTCGATGCCCAAAGGTGCAAAGGAAAAGTGGCCTGAGTTACCTCAGGAATTACAAAAGTGGAAGAAAAGAGCGAAGTCCATAGAGCCAGACACCAAGATTTATACGCTGAGTATGGATACTCATGTCACAGAGGAAAAGATAGATAAGTTCATTCGAGTAGCAGATGAAGCTATCGATATACAAAGATATTCTGGAAATTCATTCGGTATTGATGAAAATCAGCAATTATGTATTAAAGGCCAAATAATAAATGAACTTGCCTTAGAGTTGGGATTAGTTGACGCAGACTGGTATCTGGCAAAAAAATGTGACCTGTTTTACTTCAATACATCCACAAGTAATCCTCAGAAGAACCAAGAAATCAATCTAAAGTTGTATGAGGAATTAGGAATTGATTCAGCTTGCGGAAAACAGCCTTTTGTCTTCACTGATGTTTTTAAGCGTGCTGGTTATATATATGAAGATGAATTGCAGTTGTTGGTAAACAAAGCTAAAACTCTGATCGTACCCTCCTCTGACAATGAGGATTATCTTCCATCAGAACGAAGAAGTACCCCCATGAGTCTTACGAGGATGGCACAGTACTGGGGCGGAGACATGACTCCCAGGAAATTGAGAGCCATGATCAAAGCTGGCAGCATAAAAGTTGAAAAGATAAACAGACAAACATTCGTTTTCGATATTGAAAAATTACCTGCCCATGTACAAATCAAAGTGACGAAGTAAGATTCCGATTAAGATTCTCATCTAAACTCATACAAACTCCTACAAACTCGTACTTTCTCATACTAACTAAAACTATCTGCTCCTGTGCCCTATTCCATCCAACGGACACTTCGCTATTTTTAACGAGATGAAGCATTGAAGTGTTCTTTGGAAATAGAATCAAGAAAACGCAAGTTCATTCACAAGTTGTATCACAAGTTCATAAGTTGCTGTGGAGGATAAGGCAACGCTGGGAAGCGACCTGAGCGCCACAGCAAGCCAGAGGCACGGGGCGGCGATCTCCGCCGCCCTATTGCCTTAACGTGCCTTTGGTCCCAAAGCGATAAATCCCGGCCTTTGGACGAAGACCAAAGGCCGTAAGATGAGGCTTCTATGAAGGGATTCAAGAATGGCAAAACAAAAACCTATTAGAGAATTTCGTATCGGATGGATTCAAGTAGCTGTTTGGAAAAATGAAAGCGAAGAAAACGGTAAGACAATTGTCAAACATTCGATCCGTATTCAAAAACGGTTCCGAGACGAAGATGGCGAATACAAAGACACAAATAACTATTTCCCAGAGGAATTGCCAAAACTTGCTTTGGCTGTAAACAAAGCCTACGAATTCATAGCGCTAAAGGAACGGAATCCTGAAGATGACTCCTAATTTACTTGAATACTTTCCTAATAGTGTAACACAGATTTGCAATGAGCACGGTTCACGCTATGAAATTTCAAAGTGTCGTTGTGATAGCTGGTTTTGCTCTGATTGCTGTCAAGTCAAAGGCTACAATCTTAGAACCAGACTAATCCCCATCTTGGAAACGTTTAACAGCTTGATAATGATAAGCCTCACTGTCGATCCTGAATTATTTCCCGATCCCAAAACTGCCTATCTCTATACGATGGACAATCGCTGCATCAGCGTCACAACTCAGGACCTTCATCGCTGGAATTACCTTTTCACCCGTCGCTACTTCTATGTCGTGGAATGGCAACATAAAACCGAACAGGCACATTATCACATTCTCTACGATTCAGCTTATATCCCTTGGGATCAACTGCTCAAATCTTGGTCAAAACACAGACCGAAAACAGCGGAACCTCCCAGAGTCAATCGCCCGCTTTTTGGTACGGTTATCTTCTCGGCTCCCAAATTTGCTAATCCCGTTCATGCTGCTCGATATGCTACTAAATATCTTATCAAAGCTCCGGAACATGGATTTCCCGAATGGATTCTTGCTATGGGCAAAGACCGCCGCGTTAGGAGGTATAGCACAAGCAAAGGTTTCTGGGGAACACCTCCCAAGCTCAAAAGTGAAACACAAAAAACCAGGAACAATAATAAACTCTCATATAGAGAAAGAATAAGCAAGTGTGGTAACTCCATCCATGTTTTCGAGATGAATGAGTTCCTGGACTTAGAAACCGGTGAAATCCAAGTCAAACGTTTGTGGCTCGGTCAAATGGGAATTCATTCATCCATTTTGGACCGTCTCTTTGATCCTGGAAATCCCAAACGCAAACGCCGAAGCCTCTTAGCAAGATCGCTCCCAGAAGCAGTAAGAATACTTGAAGTCGCATCAGGTCAAAAACCCCAATGGATACGCCGAAGATTAGTGAGAACAGGAAAATAGGAATGCCTATGATCCATTCACATAAACATTTTGAGAATCACAATGAAGTATATTAAGGAGAATAAACACGATGATACGAACCGCTAATCCAAAACATGAAACGCCATATATATCACCAAGAGAACTTGCCGAACGTTGGCAATGTTCACGGTCCAGCGTAGATCGTATCGCTCGACGTGCTCGGCTGAAACGTGTGTGTCTCGGCAAAGGTGTAAACGGAATGGTGCGGTATTTGCGAAAAGAAATCATAGCCTACGAAAAGGCAAAGCAAGCACAGATGGCATGAGACTACACAGAGAATTTCGGGCTGCCCCGGTTATATGATCGCAAGTCCTTTTCCGGGGCACTCCTTTTTTGTCATGTAAAGAACCTATTTGATAGAGTCTATGCTTTCAACTGCATATTTCGTAGCGAGCTGATGTATCAAAGAGAGGCTTAAGCTTAATCCCTTTTGTACAATTGCATCTTTAACTTTGTTCCATATTTTCTCATTCTTAATTTTATTGATGAATTCATGTCCCTCCCATGTCAGATCAAATGGAAGCACTTGTATCACCCTATCACTTGTTGTTGACCTTTCAGGCTCACACCGTAAGAATCCTGCATCATATAGTAAGACAAGATGATATTTTATGATCAATTCATCGTATCCATCAATGAGAGGAACCCGCACTGGTTCCGGACCTTCTTTTTCCTCAAAGTAAATGAGGAGCTTTCTTATCAGGTCAAAATCTCGTTTCATAGTTGCTTCCTTTCCCTCATAAGTCACGGATCTCAATGGAATAACTCAATTTGCAGCCAGTAGCACTGACCCCGTTTTGTCATCGCAAGTCCTTCCCCGAGACACTTTCCTAATCTATTACTTCATCGTCATCTGCAATAGCTTCTAAAGACATGCTTTCCAATTTCGGCAAAGTTTTCTGGCTTCCAACAATGCCTTCAATGGAACCATATATGCCTGTGACATTATCAAGAATAGCCGAAATCTGTTTTTCTCGTTTCTTCCATATTCTTGTCATTGCCCGCTTTTCTGTCTCTAAATCTTCCTGCATTTGTTTATAGGCATTTGCAACAGCCTTGATATGCAAAGCAAATTCTTTGCTCGTAATGTAGTTGTAGACAACATCCTTCATGCTATCTCTGCCAACAGCAATTACCTTTTGCCTTTTGGTTTCGACCAATTGCTGCCTCAAGGCTTTGGCCAGTCCTTTTAAGGATCTATAATCAGTTACCCAGACAGCGTCATACATGTCAAAACCGTCTATATCATCAGGCAATGCAACAGACATTATCACCGCAAGATCAGCCTTGGCTTCCTGTTGATCCTTCTTCAATTTAGGTATCCATGTCTTCTGGAAATCCTTTGTGTTCTTGGATTCCCAGAGTATTCTACCGCATTCCGTACCGCTGGTATTATGGACTAACTGTAATATGTCCGCTCCTCGTGTGCCTTTTTTGACCTCGTCAAATTTGTCATAGGGGAAGGTTCTTTCCAAGTATTCCTTAAGCTCCTCTTCCAGTGCTTCGCCCTGCGCTTCCTGCGAACCCACTTCAGTTTTGCGCTTCAACTCATCAATCTGTTTTTTCATTATTGCAAGCTGATCGTCTTTTTCCCGCATCTTGAGCATGTTTTCTTCGGCAGCTTTTTTGCTTGCTTCATCGGAAATCTTTTTTATCTCTTGATCCAGCTTTCGCTGATTTTCAAGTTCGAGCTCCTGTTGTTTTTGTTCCAGTTCTCTTTGCTTTTTCCTCAGATCAATTTCCTGTTTTTGCATATCAGAAAGCTTTTTGCTCTTTTCTTCCAATTCTTCTTCTAAAGCTTTAGTCTGTTCTGCCTGTTCAGCAAGTATTTTCTTTCGTTCGATTTCGGCTATTGCTTTTTGTCTTAGCTTAACCTGCTGTTCAACCTGTTCATCAATAGTCTGCTGTTTAGCTTCAAGCTCTTTAGCCTGTAGTTGTATCCCCTTAAGTTTTGCTTGATATTCCTTATCTTTAACGGCAGCATCAGCATCGTATTTAGCTTTAATAACCTGCTCTATCTGGCCGTATAGAGCTTCAGTCAAAGGTATCTCAGCACCACACGTTGGGCATTTGATTGTTTGGTCTGGCACTACATAATTCCTTTCAACAAAAACACTTTACCTTTTCCATTCACTTGTTATATCTGAAAACAATACTTTTTTCCACTGCTCCTTCCAAATATCCAGGTAAGGAATATCCTTGGAAGAAGGCTCCGGTTCGGCTGGATCTATATAAATAATTGAAGGCATCACTACAGAATCACCTATCAACAAAGCTTCTCCTGCTCCTAATGAAGGCAATGTTTCGGTCATTGAACCCAACGTATCGGGAAGCAGACGTTTGACATAATTCTGATCATCAGGGTTTGTCAATCTCATAGCAATGAAGTTGTTGCATTGCGAAAAGATCGTTTCTGAAATTTCTGAGGGCCGCTGGCTGGCAATCAGCAGGCTCACTCCATATTTTCGTCCCTCTTTGGCTACTCGCTCTATTGCCTGTTGAGAGGCTCGATATTTAGCTAAATCGCTTTTTGGAACATATTTATGTGCCTCTTCAAACACTAAAAGTAATGGCGTTTCAGAATTGGCATGTTTTTTCTTATAATAATATCCATAATCAAAAAGCAAGCGAGTTATCAATGACACTGTGATGCTCAACACCTCAAATGGTATCCCACTTAGGTCCAGAATTGTAACGTTTGATTCATTATCTTTTTTGTATCCAAGAAATTGTTTAAGGGTGTCTTCAAAAGTGATCGTCTTACTTTGATCTCCAAGTAAGAAATTTAGCCGTTTATCATTAATCTTGTTTTCTAGCCTGCTTACAAAATTTGTCAACTTTCCATATAAGCTACCTTGAGTTGTTTTTGGTTGTCCTTTTTTGGCTCCACTTGCGTACTCCTCACCCGTGTTAATTACTTCAGTATTTTTATTTTTGGCATGCTCTAAGACATAATCAATTTCAAAAAACAGAGGTGAGTCATAGTGTATTTTGCTTTTAGCTATTTCTTCGTATCCTGATTTGTCTTTTTTGCTTTCAACCACAGCCTCTTTAAATGTATTCCTTTGATTATGATCATTTGCCTCAGTGTCAATAAACAACTCTTCTAATTCTTCGCTATTTAATAACCAATAAGGAAGTATTAGTTTGTCAATATCAATGACGTTCGCATTTGTAAATGCCACTTCGTATTCCGAATGTATATCAAATATTACAATATGTGAATTATTCATCCCATCATACTCTCCGTCCTTAGCATTGATAACATTTTGTATTATCCTTGCTACTGTGCATGATTTTCCGGAGCCAGTAGCTCCGACGATAGCAATATGTTTATTGAAGAATTTATTTCCATCTACTGGGATATCTATGTCACGGATTTGTGAAAGACTTGAAAAAACAAACTTTTCCTTTTCTTTAATAGAAGACTGGTATATTTGCTTGATATCTTCTTTGGACAATGGTACAGCTTTTTCAGGAGGTATTGCCAGTTCATCTCCGCCCCGTTTAAATTCATTATCTTTCAAAATCCCTAAGGGATTTGCTTCAATGATGTATTTACGCTTACCTTCATCGTCGATCTCAATTAGGTAATTAGAAATGACTGCAATAAGACCGGTATTTTCGGTATCGGAGATTTTAAGATAGGAGCCTAACTTTAATGATTCCCCAGCAAGCTTAAAATCTTCAAGTTTGTCGACAGATATTTTGATTTTATTCGGTAGAACTGCAACTACTTCCGCATTAAGCTTTTCTGTGTCTGCCATAATGATCCCCTAAATGATACTTTTAACATATGTGATATCTTCAATTTTAATTTGAATATTTTTAATGTCATCTGCAATCATAATCGGTTTGGTTCTATAAAATTGATATATCTCTTTTGTTTTACTTAATGAAGTGATGATTTCAGGAATCAAACTAGCTTCATTAATAAACCTCAACGATAATTTATTTCCAAACGTTTGTGGCGTGTTAAGTTCATCCACGTTAAAGCTAGCTCCTGCAAATGCAAAGCCATCTGTAAACTTAAACTCTTCTCGGTAAAGTTCATTTTTTAATTCAATTAATTGAGGAGCCCCAATTCCATTCAATAAAATATACGGAGCATGTCGCTCTTCTTGTGGTTTTCGGTTGCTTTTTTCGTGGCTGCTCCAATTGCTTCGCAATTTCAAGATGGCTTCCTTTATTGTTGTTTGGCTCTCATTGCCTTCAAGTTCAATAATAAAGATTCTCGCATAAGCAGGTTTGTGTCTTATGCTAAAATGTTGACGATGCATTTCTTTACAGTAAACTGCTTTGCCGACTTCCTGTAGTCGCCATATAGAATATAGTATTTGCTTGGTTTTTGTTTTTGTGAGAAATTTACGTTTTGTGATTCTTCTATTTGTTTCTTCAGACTCAGAAGCCATCTGGGCAACTAAACTTAATGCATTATTATAGTAAAACTCAATTTCTGCATCAGCACAAGAATACTCTCGTTTTATAATCTCAAAAACTTTATTCTTATGACAGTTGTATTCTGTTGCGATTTCAATCGATAGAAAATTTAGGAATCTTTCTAAATCATCATCGCTTGCATGATTATCATCCTGATAATTAATCACAGTGCCATCTTGCTTTTTCTTTATCAGACATTGCTTAATAGATTGAAGATCTAGTTGGATTTCTCCCGGAGTTATTTCACTAAAATATGCATATAATCGATAATTTATCTCTTGTCGGGATTGCCTTATCCTATCTAAATAATCAGATAACATCGGGAGCACTGCATCCCTTATTGATGCTAAAGAGAATTTTCTTGATGGGAGATACTTGCACTGGATAGCTTCACAAGTATTTCCTGATTCAATATCGACGTCTTCAATGCCCTCAATAAGAACACTTTGTCTAGGAGAGCAACGAAGAATCCTGATGATAGTATCATCAAACTGATATAAATAACCTTTGATAGTTGCAACTGCTGTCCTCTCTGGCATTTCTTTCTACCTCATTGGTTCTTATAAAGGGCCACTTCTTCCTCATTGATACCGTTTCCGCTAAATTGAACCTCTTGGATCATTCATTTTTTATGTTTCTCCTGAAACGAGCATATATTTAAACTTAACTTTTTATGCAATCGCAGAAACACCATCTTTAATAAATCCAAACTCTACACTATCAGCCATAGTTTCCGGAATCAAAGCTGCGTAATGTCTCCGGCATATCTCAGGTGAATTTCCCAGTAACGCAGATATTTTATACAATGATTCTCCCTTCATTGCAAGCTGCGAACCAAAAGTATGCCGAAAATCCAGGCAAGTCCATCGCAAACCAGCTTTTCTGTTAGTGTTCCGCAAGTCCCGGCTGAAATTATCAGGATCGTATCCTTTGCCCTGTGGACTTGGAAAGAACCACCGTTCTGTCGTCAACTTCGGCATGTATCGGTCAAGATAATGCCGCAAGGTCGAGCTTATCGGGACAGCCCTGTTTCTCTTGGTTTTTGGCTGCCAAGATTTATCGCGAACGGTCTTTGCCCGGACTCGTATCAAGCCATAGTCCCCAGATTCCAGGTCTATATCATCGAAAGTAAGCCAGAGCAGTTCTTCTCGCCTCAATCCAGCATAAATCAGCACTGAAACCATAGTCTGCAATGGCCGATTCTCTTTAAGAACTCTAAGCTGTTCTTCGACCTGAGTCAATGTAAGAAATCGTATCTTGGGAGCACGTTCCTTGTATTTCGAAACGTTTGAAACCGGATTCAAGCCGCTCGGCATTCTAATTCCCTGTTCTTGCATCGCCCAATTGAAAAAGGTGTGAATAATTTCTCTGTACCTGTTGGCTGTCTTTGGAGCAAGTCCCCTGCTCCTGACGTGGTTGCCGATGAAGTTTGCCACGTCTGCTGTGGTAATCTCTTCAAGGTAAGAGACGTCTATGGTACTCATTTTGAATCTTCTGTCCTGTCCGGGCTTTGGAGGCTTCTTCATGGCCCGTATGCTCGCCTTACGGCTGTTGATCTGCAAGGCCGGACAAATAGACCCGAACATCTGCCGAAGATAGTACACGTCCGTCTGTGCACTCTTCGGCGTCTTGATGGTCCGGACGTGTTCTACATACTTCGCCAATATGTCCGGCAGTCTCGTGCGGGTTGGCAATGGCAGATCGTCCCCGCGTATTCGAGCAGATTCAAACTGCCGCAGTTTCTCCTTTGCCATTTGCAGGCCGTCCGTCCGCAAACTCCGGCGTTTGATTTTTACTCCCACTCTCCATTGCACATAATATTTTTCGCCTCTCTTGACTAAACTTGCCATTCTTCTGACTCCTAAAAAGTGATGTACAGTTTCCAGGAGCCCTTTTTCCAGCCCGGCAAAAAGTGATGTACAAAGTGATGTACAATTTGCCATTTTAGGCCATAAAAAAAGGACCCGCGATTTAACGCAAGTCCTTTATTTACAAGTAATAGCGGGGGCAGGATTCGAACCTGCGACCTCCGGGTTATGGGCCCGACGAGCTACCAGACTGCTCTACCCCGCGATCATTAATCAATATATACCACAATATTTGCTTCCTATCAAGAAAGATAAGATAAATTTATAAAATTTCCCTGATCGTTCCAGCGATTTCTTCGATCTTTCCATCTTCATATTCAAAAGAGGGCCAGCGGCTGAACAATCTGTCGCCGGTATTTCGAGGAATTATATGAAAATGCAAATGCTCGATAATCTGGCCGGCCGCCCTGCCATTATTGCATAAAAGATTATAGCCGTCAGAATGCATTGCCGCCACCACGGCGCCGGCAATCCCACCAAGACGTGAAAAAACCTGGCCTAAAAGCTCAGCAGGGCAATCATGCAATTTTTCAAAGTGCTGCTTTGGAATCACCAAGGTGTGACCATCGCTTATCGGGCCGATATCCAAAAATGAAAGAACAACTTCATCTTCGTAAACCTTCGTAACCGGTATTTGTCCGGCAACCATTTTACAAAAGAGACAATCGTCTGCACTCATATTAGGGTCATCCTGCAAAGTGTCAGGCTATTGTGTTTGGCCGGTCTGGTCTTTGGCTTCTTCGGTTTCAGCCGCTTCTTCCGCCTGTTCGGTCTCCTCGGCCTCGATCATGGCCTGGTCCTTGGCAATCTCTTCGACTTTTATGGCTTCTTTTGCCTTTTTACGTGAACGGCGTTTCCTCATCTGCTTTTTCGAACTCTCTTCGGCAGCTATTAGCTGCAGCAATACGAGCTGTCCGTTATCACCCAGCCTTCTCAAGGACAGCCGGATTATTCTCGTATAACCGCCCGGTCTGTCAAGGTATCTGGGACCAAGCTCGCTGAACAATTTTCCGACGACAGTGCCTTTTCTAACAGCCTTGCCGTCCTCATAATCTACGATGTCGCGGTTTCCAAGCTGAGCAATTGCCCGACGCCTGGCAGGAAGTGTCCCTTTTTTCGCCAATGTGATCAACTTCTCGGCGAAGGGTTTTACTTCTTTTGCTTTTTCTATAGTCGTCGAAATCGTTTCATGCTGGAAGAGCGAAGCAACCATATTTCGCCGCATAGCCAGCCGATGCTCCATTGTTCGACCCAACCGACGTCCTGCTACTCTGTGACGCATATACCTAAACTCCTCTTATATCTATACATCTGTCATTCCCAAAGACAGGCCTATATCTGCAAGCTTTCTCTTGATTTCCCGAAGAGAAGTCTTGCCGAAGCTTCGAATCTTCAGCAAATCAGCTTCTGTCATTTTCACTAACTGTCCAACCGTTTCGGTTTTTGCCGACTCAAGACAGTTGTTTGCCCGTACCGATAGTTCCAATTCCTGCATCGGCATACTCAGTTTTTGGGCTAATTCCTCATCCACTGCCTGTTCTTCCGTCTCTGCTTCTTCAATCTGAGAGGCAGCGACAGTATCTTCTCCAAGCTCGAAATACTGAACGAACGGATTAACATGCTTTCGCAAGATTTTTGCGGCCTCCACCAGTGCCATTTCAGGCGTGATAGTCCCGTTTGTCCAAATCTCCAGAATCAGCTTATCATAATTGGTTCGCTGGCCTACACGGGTGTTTTCTGTTGTGTAGCGCACTCTTGTAACCGGCGAGTATATGGTATCGAGCATTATTCTTCCAACTTCCTGGTCGAACCTGTCCGCAGCAGCGATTCGCTCGGAAGCCGGTATGTAACCACGACCGTTCTCGACTACCATTTCCATTTCAAATTTTACTTTTTCCGTCAAAGTAGCCAGCACCAAATCTTTGTTTACCACTTCAATTGATGAGTCAGATGTAATATCAGCTGCGGTTATAACACCGACTTTGTTTGCCGAAACGCTCATTGTTTTCGGCCCCTCGTCATTGAGCCGAATAACGAGACTCTTGACATTCAAGACAATATCGGTAACATCCTCCATCACTCCTTTTATCGTGCTGAATTCATGATCAACACCCTCTATTTTAATCGATGTTACGGCACTGCCTTGCAAAGAGGAAAGCAATATGCGTCTGAGGCTATTACCAATAGTTGTGCCGAAACCACGTTCGAAAGGCTCAATGAAGAATCGGCCATATTTATCACTCGACACCATCGTGTCTCGTTCAACACGGGTCGGCAATTCCAAACCACGCCATGTAACTCTCATATAGATCTCCTATATAAGTCTTTGAGTCAACAGAGTCTGCTCTAAACTCAATACTTAAAAATACTAAACTTTTGCAGAATCTTAATCAAAAAGCTTATAAAATTACTTTGTATTTATCTTGAGCAGAACTCCACAACTAACTGCTCCTCAACGGGAATTTGAATGTCATCTCGATTGGGCAATGCAACAATAGTAGCTTCGGATTTTTCCCGGGCCAACTGTAACCAACTCTGTGTTGTAAAATTCGGATTGGTTTCCAACTGCTCCTTTATTTTTTTAAGGCTTTTGCCCGAACCTTTGACCGTTATCTTGTCACCGATTTTTGTAGTATAATCGCTGATATTCACCTTACGTCCATTCACATAGATATGTCCGTGAGCAACAAGCTGTCTTGCCGCTTTGCGTGATGGCGCAAAATTCAATTTATATACGACGTTATCCAAACGTCTTTCCAGCAATTGCAGCAGGGTTTCGCCGGTATTGCCCTTTAACCTCTCGGCCTGGTGAAAATACCTCATAAATTGCCGTTCGAGAAGTCCATAATATCTCTTGATCTTTTGCTTTTCACGTAGCCGAACACCGTATTCACTTATCCTGCCTCTGTGCCATCCGTGCATTCCAGGAGCCAGGTTACGCTGTTTTTTCTCGACCGGACATTTAGCCGTCTCACATCTTATGCCTTTTAGCATAAGCTTCATTCCTTCTCGACGACAGTTTTTACAAGATGAACCCAAATAACGTCCCATTTTTTTTATTCATTCCCAAAAAAGTTGTTTGGTATTGGCTTTACACTCTTCTTCGCTTCGGTGGTCTACAACCATTGTGCGGCAGCGGGGTAACATCTTCTATTGAAGCGATACGCAATCCCGCCTGCTGCAAGGCTGAGATGGCAGATTCACGGCCCGAACCAGGCCCCTTTACTCTGATTTCAACCTCACGTACGCCATTACGCATAGCAGTATTGGCACAGCGTTGCGCTGCCCTCTGAGCGGCAAAAGGCGTACTTTTACGAGAGCCTTTGAAACCAACGCAGCCCGCCGAACCGGCACAAACCGTATTACCATCTAAATCTGTAATCGTAATCAACGTATTGTTAAAAGTCGCTCTTATATGAACAATAGCTCGGACGACATTTTTTCGAACTTTTCGCTTTACCCTTTTTGCCATTATTATTCCCGCACTGTATATTTATTTATAATAACCGATTTTAGCGTTTTTCCTTCACACCTTTCTTGCCGGCAACTGTTTTTCTTGGTCCCTTGCGAGTGCGTGCGTTACTTTGCGTGCACTGTCCGTGAACAGGCAGACCCCTTCTGTGACGAATACCTTTGTAACAATTTATATCTCGCAGACGGGCTATGTTTTGACTAACCTGTCTGCGAAGCTGACCTTCAACGATATAATTGCGGTCGATAATCTGCGTTATGTGGCTAAGCTCATCTTCACTGAGTTTGCCGGCTTTTGTGCTTATATCGATTCCAGCTTCTTTTAGTATCTGCCCCGATGTGTATTTACCAATACCAACAATATAGGTCAGTGAAATCCATATTGTTTTGTCATTGGGAATATCAACACCAACTATACGCGGCATACAAACTCCTCTTTTATATTTATTATAGATTCCATGGTTATTTCATCGTGATCATTTATCACTTATCGTCTGGCAATTAGCCCTGGCGTTGTTTATGTCGTGGATTTGTACAAATCACCCGCACGACGCCTTTTCGACGAACAACCTTACAATTCTCACATATACGTTTTACAGAACTTCTAACTTTCATTTTTATTCCTGCATTTACGATCATAGTTCGCGGTCAAACACGGTCCCGATTCGCCGTAGACAAACCGCAATTAATGCCGGAGTACTATCCGGCCTCTATTTAAGTCATATGGTGACATCTCGACTATGACCGTGTCACCCGGCAAAATCCGAATATAATGCATGCGCATTTTGCCCGAAACATGCGCCATAACCTTATGGCCGTTCTCAAGTTCCACTTTAAACATTGCATTCGGCAAAGCATCAGTCACTTTGGCTTGCAATCTTATTGTGTCCTTCTTTGCCATATTTGTTTCGCAACCCGTGACTTATGATTCTTTCGAGCCCTTTATCACTGTTCTTTAATGGTTAACACCTCACAACCATTTTCTAATATCACAATTGTATGTTCAAAATGAGCCGAGGATTTCCCGTCTCTTGTTACTACCGTCCATCCGTTCTTCAAAGTTCGTACGGCACTTGAGCCGGCATTAATCATCGGCTCAACAGCCAAAACCATTCCTTCAGCCAAAACGATATCATTTGCCAGCAACTCATTGCTGACAAAGTTCGGAACCCTCGGCTCTTCATGCATTTGTCTGCCGATTCCGTGCCCAACAAAGTCTTTCACTACGGAAAATCCGGCTGATTCAGCACACCGCTGCATCTCGGTAGCTACCTGGCTCCACCTAACAGCCGGCGTTGATTTCTCAATTGCTATATCAAGAACACGCTTTGTTGTGTCCATTAGCTTGCGTCTATCCTCTGAAATCCCACCAATGGCAATCGTAATCGCCGAATCTGCACAATAACCGTTAAGTCTGACGCCGAAATCAATGCTGAGGATATCACCATTCTTAAGCTTTGCATCCTCTGAAGGAATCCCGTGAACGACTTGCTCATTGATCGAGGCACAAATTGCACCTGGAAACGGGATCCTTGCCACCGGGCTACGGACACCTTTAAACAAAGTCTCCGCTCCGGCTTCAGCGGCCATTTGCAGAGCTACTCGGTCAAGCCAGGCTGTCGTTATTCCGGGCTCTGCTATCTCCTTTAGTTTTAAAAGAACATCTGCAACAACGGCACCTGCCTTGCGCATTAACTTAACTTCCCTGTGACTGCGAAGCGTTATAGCCATCGAATTTCATATCTCATCATTCGCACCTCGTAATTCATGACTCGATACATACTCCGCGCTTCACGTTTTAATAAGGGCATCCATTTTCTCAAATATTAAAGCCCTTACATCTTCGGGATTCCTGTCAGCTTCAAAGTTATAGACAGTACCGTTATTCTTATAGTAATCCACCAGGGGCTCTGTCTGCTGGTGGTATGTTTCAAGACGATTCGCCAATACTTCTTCAGTATCATCAGACCTTTGAACAAGTTCAGTGCCGTCGTTATCACATATACCTTCAGTTTTTGGCTTTAAGTTTTCAATATGGTAAACCGCTCCACACTCCGGGCAACTCCTTCTTCCGGTTATTCGCTTTGTTACTACGCCGTCATCTATCTCCAGGTTCAGGACAGCATCTATTATTTGCCCGCTTGCGACCAACGCTTTATCAAGTTCGACAGCCTGATTGAGCGTTCTGGGAAAACCATCCAGGATGAAACCGGCAGCAGGGGCCTTCCCTATCGCTTTGGCCATCATCTCAATTATTATTTCATCCGGCACAAGCGCGCCTGAATCCATGTAACCCTGGGCCTTTTTCCCTAATTCGGATCCTTCCGCCCTTTCCTGTCGCAATATATCTCCACTGGATAAATGGAGCAGTTCATATCGTGCAACAATACTTTTACACTGCGTTCCTTTACCGGCTCCTGGGGCACCCAACAAAACTACTTTCATGCATACGCTCCTTTGATTCTGCCGGATCCGCTAAAACCATCATAGCTTCGCATAAGAAGGTTGGCCTCTATTTTCTGAACCAGATCGAGCGAGACGCTGACAACTATCAACAAACCGGTGCCGCCAAGAAAATTTGCCACGCTCGGATCAATCCCAAGCAGCACTATTATCAGCGACGGCACAATGGCAATTATTGCCAGGAATGAGGCTCCGAAATATGTAATCCTGGTCATTACCGTTTCCAAGTAGTCCGCTGTTCTGCGTCCCGGCCGAAGTCCGGGGATAAAGCTTCCGGAATCCCGAAGATTCTTTGCCATTTCCTTAGGCTGAAATTGCACCGTAACCCAAAAATAAGCGAATAAAAATATCAATAACATATAGAGTATGTTGTATGTATAAGCACGGTAGCTCAGAGCAGCGTAGATAGACTGAAGAATTGCTGATTCTTCTAAGGCGTGAATTTTTGTTAATTGCCCAATTATTAACGGTGGAAAAATCATAAAGCTCGATGCGAAAATTATCGGCATCACACCGCCGTGATTGACGCGAAGTGGTAAATAATGCCTCTGACCGCCATACATCCGGCGACCTCGCATCTGCTTTGCCTGCTGGATCGGTATTCTGCGCTGACCTTGAGTTATTAGTATCGCACCGGCAACAACAAAGACAAACGCTGCCATAAGGAACAGGATCTTTGACGGACCTACGCTGCCGGGGCTGGCACTGACTCTCAAATCGACATCCTGCCAGAGCCTCCAGATCGCCCATGGCATTCTGGAGACAATGCCGGCCATAATTATCAAACTGATACCATTGCCTATGCCATATTCATCAATCTGTTCGCCAAGCCACATCAGGAAAATAGTCCCGGCGGTCATACCAAAAACACCCATCATTAGAGCTTGGCGGTACATACCGGCGTACGTCAATCCTCCACCTTCCCCTCCCAACAATTTCATAAACATTACCGATTGAACAACGCATATAAGCACAGTCAGGTAGCGTGTATACTCCTGTATCTTTTTGTGCCCCGTCTGGCCTTCCTGACGCAGCTTCTTCAAAGCGGGAATGACCTCACCCAACAGCATAAGGATAATTGATGCTGTAATATAGGGCATAATTCCCAGCCCGAATAAGCTGCTTTTATCAAGACTTCCACCTGTAAACATCTGCATATAAAGAGCAGCTCTGCCCAACGGGCTCTCAGTGTCTCTCGAACCGGCGACGTCTTCAATCGCGGCAGGATTAAAACCGGGAACAG
>Ga0307379_10005729_pt1 | contig 17237 bp, 14 predicted proteins | sample UN2MG_FD_202237 | JGI IMG/M metagenome (GOLD analysis project Ga0307379, IMG submission 202237) | Soil microbial communities from Risofladan, Vaasa, Finland - UN-2 | ecosystem: Environmental > Terrestrial > Soil > Coastal area > Acid sulfate soil | place: Finland: Risofladan, Vaasa | collected... | reverse complement strand
ACTGGAGCAATAAGCGATGTAGATGATCTTGGTGAGATAGATACAGAGTTAACAATATTAACGTATTCGCTTACTGCTGGATCTAACCCAATTTATCCTATTGCGTATGTAACTAGCACAAGTAACGCAACTGCAGTAATTTCTCAACAATTACCTTCAACAATCGCTGCTGGGTCTAGTGGTTTATTTGGAATTTCTATACTTCCCGGCTCAGGACCATTTAGTGTAACGATTTCTATCATAATAGGTGGAGTTTCCATCTTACAGTTTACAATATCAGGAACTGGTACTGTCGGTTACACAATAGACTTTAGTGGCGTGCCCGATGGTGCGTATACAATGGCTGCATCACTACGAGAGGATTTAGCTGACACTACTCTTTTTGGTCTTAGTGGAGCAATTTATGCAACGCCTAGTGATAATGAAATGTCATATTCAGCCCCTACCACTACGTGGGACCTAAACGGTGAGACGCAAGTATTTGTAGCATCGCTATTACGCGGTACGGGCGTATATCACGCGTTGATGTTGGAAAATGGTGTCAATCCGGGTGGTTGGGGTCTACTCTTTGGTCGTGAAATTGTAAATGGTTACCAGTTTAATTTAATTAGTACCAATCTCCATGTTAATAGGGTGATTGCTGATGTGCCAACTAGCATTGCAACAATTGCAATTGGTAGTATTACTGGCGATGAAGAAATCCGCGTAGTTGCAACGGTGGGCGGTTCGGGGACGCTTATCGAAGTGTTCTTAGATGATATAAGTAAGGGATCATTTAATGATACGTTGGGTAGTCGTTGGACCAATTTCCGTGTTGGTGGATTCTCAGTTAATAGCGGAAATGGTAACGGTTACGGTGTAATTAATTTTCGAGTAGGCCCAGGTGATGGTACTTGATGATTGAGAAGTCGTAGTATATAGTATAGAACACTAAATGGAGATTCCAATGAAGTATCTTGCACCAATATTACTGTTAGTATTGTTCGTTGGTGGTTGCGCTCTAGATAAGAAAGCAACTAGACAGCTTTATTGGAATGTTAATAAAGTGACCACCGAGAATGATGGTTTTATTAACGATGCTGATATGGCTGATTCTGTAAAAGACGCGAAGCACTTGCGTAATTCCAGTACCAGAATCCAAGCATGGGAAATGGCAAAAACTGCTGGAAATGACGAAGAAGCACCGGAAGTTACTGGTGGCATTGGCCCAAAGCCCGCACCATACGTTCTGGAAGACCCTGCTGATGATCCTGTTGATGAACCGGAACCAGTAGACCCAGAATAATAATTTAAAGCGAGGTTAAAATGGCTAAAAAAGAACTTAATGGCAATGATCTTGCTATAGTCAAAGCTAAAATTATCGCGGCTGCAAAAGAAAGCTTGAAGTCGTGGCTTGAAATCCTTAAGCAAGATGGTAAAGACCAACTTGAACAGGGAAAACAATTCGCTAAAGCGTCTGAAAATCTTCTTAAGGACCTTGTAAAAGGTAATATTAGTAAAGAAGAATTCGATGATGCGATGGATGATATTGGTAAGGCTTTAATGTCTCATTTAATAGCGGAAAGTTACAGTAAAACTAGAAAACATTTAGCATTTTTAGTTAACACAATTAAAATGCTAGCAGAAATAGCGATGAAGCTTGTGATATGAGTGAAACAGAAGGCATCAACCAAGACTTAATCGATGTGTGGGAAGCATTCAATGAACAAGCTAATAAGCTTGACATTGAATATAATATTTCTGCTGATGAGCAAAATGTTCAAGTGTACGAAGTAAAGACGAAAAGAGATGGTAAAGATGTGAAATGGCAGGAACTTTCTGACCATATGTTTAAAATTGACGCTATAAAAGATAGTAGTATTTTAATGAAAATAGACACCAGCACGAAAAAGGGCCACGTATTATATGGTTTTTATGTTGCTGCTGTGAACGACGAATTTGTTAGACAAAAATTGCTACAATTTATAAGTCCTCAAGTCATCACTTTAAATATGAAGCCAGTGAATAATACAAGCCGTGATGATGAAGATATAGGCAAATCTAATTAAAGAGGAGATTATTTAATGACTCGCCAAGATCTGCCCGAAAAATATCCATTTCGCACTTATAAGGGCGAAATTGAGTTTGAAGCTAGAGATAAGAACGGTAATACTGTATGGATTCGAAATGAGCCGAACTTAGTAAAGATTTTCGCTAAGGAAATGTTGGCTCACAGACTGCCATCAACACAAGTGTGGAATCCGCAGGCCAATACTGGTCTTGGTGCTTGGGAAGATTCTAATATCGATCCGAACCAAGAATTTGCAGCGAGATATGTTCTTCTTGGTGCTTCATATGATGACAATGGAGTACCACTAGAATTTAATGATACGCGATTTTATGATCTTGATACCGTAACTAACAGTTTCATACCGGTTAAATTAACAGTTGGCGCTACTAACGAGGGTGATTTAATAAACCCAATTGCGATAACTGAGCCTGAAAGACCACTTAAAAGAGTTGAATCAATATCGTTTGAAAATTTCTATCAACCATCGGGAGTTCCGCTTCTACAAGATGATGTAAGAGCGATGGATAATGTTGTTGTTTTTGAAACAACAATAGCAACTGATGAATATAACGGTTTTGGAACAACGGATAGCGATTATTTTACAATTACTGAAGTTGCATTGTCTGGCGGTAGATCATTCGATAATGTTGGTGCTTGCGAATGTGCCCCTCGCGAATTATTTTTAGAGGGAGTTGGATCTACTGGTACTGACGATGAGACTTCATTACTTTGCAGTGCCAGCGGTGGTAGCACAATTTCAATCGATTCGTCTGAAACAGATGTTGATTTGATAAAAGAAGGTGATCAAATCAGAATTGGTCCGTCAACTGGTGCTTTAACTAATTTAAATCAAGTTTCTCCATACTATCTAGTAATATCAAAATTGGTTGGCGGTAGAGACATCCAATTAGACCGTGCAGTAGTCGATTCTAGCAATAGTCCAATAGTTGGTCAGATTGGTGTCTACAAAGATACGCTCAGATTGTTTTCACATCGTATATTGTCTGCGCCGATTAGAAAAACCAGCGATATTGAGCTTATAGTTAGATGGAGAATAATCTTTAATTAAATATATAGATTGAAATTTTACTGGCGGAGCGACATGCCTACGATTAACCCAAGCACAGTCCCATTAGTAGCTCCCGGATCTTTATTCTCTAGATTCACGGGTTCTGACGAATTTAACATCAGGTGGCTTGTAGCCACCGATCCAGCATATTACGAAGTTTTGAATAGACCACATGCTGATATTGCTTTGCGCCAATTGACTATGGCCAAGGCTGTTGACCTATTGCAAGTTAGACTTGGGCATCAAGCTGTTTTCCCGTTTGTCTTCCAGCCGCTACTAGACCTTGGCGGTACTTCAACAGAACCGGTACCACTTAGCTGGATCTGGGATTTAAATGTTTCCTTGCCGAAGAAGTGGAACAATATAAGACTTTCTAAAATTAAGAGAATTAGTGGGACCAACGCCGATTCTAGCACTGGTGCTGAGTACACTGGTTATTTGAGATTGATATTTACTGGTCAAGATGGTGCCTCCACTGCCGAAGTTGCTATTTTCCAAGCAGATTATCAAATAGATAGTCAACTTCGATTCCAAAGATCGCAAGTAACTGCTGTTAGCACAGTAGAGGAATCTGTTGCTATTAGCACTGGTGAAGCAGCGACAATTGCTGGTGATATAACATTCAATACTTTGGATGTTGACGATACGGACAATCAATCGTTCTTTACGGTTGTAGCTCCCCCTGTTCCGGGAACTGAAGATAGTAGCGGTTTCTTCTTAGTCCCTGCAGTTTATGAAACTCAGGACAATCCTGCTGGTGGTGCTACTGAAGAAGACGATTTTGCATTTGGCGTGTTTGAGCACGGTTCGGGCATGTTGACCGACAGCGCTATTAGCAAAATCCCATCGCTTAACTCAGATGTCAATACTTGGATAACAGCTTTTAATTATCCATTCAGATCTGAGGCTACAAGAACTGCTAGTTCTCCTTTGGCAGTTACAATACCTCAAACAATATTTGATGAATTTCAGATCATAGCGCCAGATGGAGATAATCCGACTGGCGATACTTCCGGCAATTACTTTCCAGTGTATATCAGCAAAGTAATCAGAGATGACGCCAATGCTGATTCGATAAGGTTTGTGTTTGCTACATACAACACCAGCGACACACCTAGTTCTACGCCAATTGATTTTGCGTCGTTGACACTATCGAGAGATGATGTAGCTCAGGCAATACTTGCTATTGATCCGATTGATGATCTATTCCCATTAATAACGGATACTTCCAATTCTATCAACTTCAGACAGGGATTTGGTCACGGACACGTAAGACTTAGTAGTAAATGGGGCGTAACTGATGGCGAAGTTGATACCTTTTTTGATGCGTTAACTGCTGTTGCTGGCGATGAAGTGACATTTGTTTTCCCAATGGGAAATGCCACACTTTCTTCTTTCGCCGTCAATAGAGTTCCGAAGACAATACCAACAAGGGGCGAATCAGAGGCTCTAACTGGTTCTACTGCTGGTTTGCAAACCCCAGTTTATCCTAGCGACAGTAATAGATATGTTTGTGAGGCTGACCAAGGACTTGGCGATCAAATCGATTTCTCTGCTGCGGCTACTGGTCTTCCGGAAGCTAAGAGAGAAAATCCATCAATCGAAAGATATGGTTGGACTGGTGCGCTAACACACAAACTAGTAAAATTGGTCATAGATGCTTCCGATAGCACAATCGACTATGATACGGACATCCTGCCAAGATTGGTAATATTGCTTGGTAGAAACCCGATCTTTGGTGATGGGTGGTATAACGGATCTAGATTTGTGTGGTATAACGGTGATGACTGGATAGGCTAAAATATCATAAGGCTAACTACGGGGGCCGAAAGGCCCCCTAGCAGTAAAAATGGCTACAAGCACTCAATTAGGTAAATCAATTTTACCATCAAAACCATTTGATGGACAAAAATTTATAGATTATTACGGTATAACTTGGTTTTACAGTTCGGTTTCTGATTGTTGGGTCATGGATGGTGCTGGCCCAGATATTCCAGTAGCCGATGAAGATACTACTGGGTTGCTATCTAGGGAATTGAAAGAAGTTTTAGATACCATTCCTAATAAAGGTGGTCATTTTGGATTAGTAGTAAAGCCACTTCTCAGTGTTAAACCATTTAATGTGAAACCTTTATTTAGCGATTCTGTGTTGAGGTTTGTTAAAACAGAATCCGGTACTACTATTTATGGCAAATTGCCATTTACTAAAGATAAAGACGGAAATTACAACCCATACATTCAGAATTCTATGGTCGCTAAGTTGATGAGATTTTCAACTGGCAAATTAAAAAACAAAGACTACTTAATATTTGATAATGATAAGGGCAGAGTGTTTGTAGATGGTGATTTATCATCTGTTGCTGTTGGCGATAAATTTGAACTATATGATCTAGTTGACTTAAATCCACATGGTATTATATCAGGCAACATAGAGTTAGTTTCTGATAGTCTTGATATAAAATGTGTTGAAAACAAGAATGGCGTGTTAGTTGATGATGCTTGTGGCGTGAAGGACAGCGATGCTGTAAAGAACCCACGAGGCATATCGTTTTCTTTGAAAGAAGAATTTTTAAAAACATTGTGCTTTAACGTTCCGGGATGCAAGGGTCCTTCTGGAAAACAAGGACTAAAAGGAAATGACGGAAAGCCGGGAACCGGCGATGGCCCGAAGGGCGATGTTGGCACCACAGGTGAAGACGCTATTGAAGAGGCATCTTTTACTGGCGTGAAGTTTGTTGATCTAGATGATGTGTACGACACTGCTGTGGTTGGCCTTGAATTAGATGCAGATGCAGGAAAGTTGCATGTTGTTAAATCTAGAATGAGAGTTCCGATTGATGGTAAGCCAGCAGACCAAGTGATAGCATCTGGTATTAACCGATCAGTATCGTTTAGTGAAGAATTTTTGTTTGATATTGTGAAGCCATCTATTGACCCTGTTAGCATGGACAGCAAAATAGGTGTTACTCTTGGCGGTGATAGTGCGTGTTTTTTTAAAAGTGAATACGAAAATGATGTGCTAGTTGCTGTTCTTCCGAAGGGATTTAAAAGTGGATGCACTGAAATCGGTGTTAGATGGTTAGGTGACTTATTAAACGATATAGCAAATCACTTTAGACAAGAATTATTGGACGCATCGGTTACGTATGATAAACAAATAAAAGAGCATATTGTTGTTAAAGACGAAGAAGCCAAGAAAGTTTTGTGTGAGTTGGCTCAAAACCTAGCCGAATGCGAATGGGAATTACCACTTGAATTTTGTATTGGGCTTACTGGTGGCGATTGTGCGCCCGGTGATCCAGATGGTGAAAACAAGGTCGATTTCCCATTGGCTAATAAAATATTTGGTGGCGACTTTACTGACCCAAAGGGTCAGATTGTTGCATTACCCACTATTCTTGGCGGAGAAGGCGATCAATTCCCTGAATATAAAGTGTATGCAAGAATAGATGGCAAATCGGCTAATGGCGTAGAAACAAACAAGCTTGGACAACCAACTAATCCATCCGTCCTTTCTTTAGATTTTCCCGCAGGTGACTACCTTCTTGTTTGGGATAGTGGAACTATTAAAGATGTTGAATTTCCTTATTTAGGCCATTTTGTTGGTGGATTCTTTCCTGTTGTTCAAGACCCAACTCAGACCAGAGATCCCGGTTACGGTGTTAGGGTTAAAATTCAATATCCTGGTGGAACAGAGGACACTAAGTTATTTCCTGTCCCAGATATTCTTAAGAAAAGTCAGGCATCAGCCACGACTCCGCTAGGTGCTTATTGTGTTAGAAATAGTGGTGGTCAAGGTGCGGCATATTTTTGTGATTATAAACCGTTTTTGTCATCAAAATCTCAACCAGAATGGATAGAAGGCGCTGCTGCTGGATATTGGAGCCCCGGCGACCAACCACCACCAATTGGTTCGTGGGCGAATGGTGGTCCAAGACAAGTTCCACCACCGGGAACACCGGGGAATGGTTATCAAATAAAACCAAGAATAACATACGATGCTAATGATGTGGAAGATGCATATAGAAATGCCGACCTCACAAGAAGATCTGTTAGTTGGTCGTTTAATAGTGATGGCGGCAATGTGTCTATACTATGCCCAATTCAAGGCGCTGGAACACCTCCACAATTTGATAATAGGAAAGAAGGAGAAGCTTGTTCTGATGGCGTAGGACAAATACGATTCAAATTATATAGAGTTACTAATCAAGTGACGCAGATTCAGGTGTCATAATATTGCAATACAAAAATATAAAGATGGGGAATAGTAGATAAATGCAAGATTTGATAGATACTGCGTCTATACCAGAATTAGCAAAGGACTTGGCTAACGGCGATGTTGCTGCGAAAATGTATTTGCTCAGTGTTATAGACAAGATTAGCACAGAAAAGCTTCTTAGGATACTTCGTGAAAGAGATAGGATAAATGAGGAGCTTTCCTGAAAATTCAGAAGATAAGACGATCTTCGAAGCTGCTCCCGGTGTTTATTATGCCTACAATAAAGCTAGTAATTCTTGGAACAAGTTACCGGGAGTAGGACAATTAGGCTTAGCAACATATAAGTCTAATGGGTTAATGTCTAAGGATGATCTACGCAAAGTAGAAGATTTAGTTATACCCCCACCACAATCATCTCTTAGTAGCGAAAAGTGCGATTTTACCTATAAATCCGGCACCATCGCGTTATACTCCGGTGATGATTATTTATCTGTCACAGACCAGCTCAAAGTTGGTGCTGGGACAACAAGTGAGCAAAATGTCACTTGGGGTTTGCATAAAAATACGCATGCTTTCAATTTTACGATTAACCTGCAGGAGCTTATCACCGAATTAGATAGAAGGGGTAATATAACTAAAGCCCAAATACAAGGTAATGTTGGGCTACCGGGACCTAAAGGTGATCCGGGCATTGATAAATTAAACACTGGGCCAGTTGGCGGTGCGGGTAAATCTGGATTGAATCATCCGTTTGCTGGTTCTGTTAATAGAGAAGCTATAAAATTCGCTGTGTCTAACGATACTAGCAATAGAGCAATAGTTGATATTGCAGCGACCGAATCGGAAGATGGCAATTACTTAATTGTTACCAGAGCTAATATTGGTAATTTGGATGCTCAACCAAATCAAGTATGTGTGACTGACGGACTTGAATCGCCGTGGTTGATGGTGTTGGATATACAGAATGAAAAGCAAGCGACATCTGTAGAAACTAGCGATTGCAGAACCGGCATTGTGTGTAGAACATCATCATCTGTTTATTATATCAACATCGATTCTATAATAGAACAGTTTCAAGAAAGATTCGATCAACTTCTATTAGAATTAAAGCAGTTGAAAGAATCGGTTGCTTCAGAATGGCTTCGTGTTATGGTTGCAATGTTTGCCGAGCAGAAGGCAGCATTGTGCTGTGCCATGGAAAATTGCAACTCAAGAAAAAGAAACACCACTGATAGAAGATATATTGAAACTCAACGCACACAAGCAGCTCAGGCTGGCTTAAACGTTAGTATTGACGGTGACTCTGAAAGTAAGCCAAAATTAGATATGAACGAAGGCAGGGTGTGCATAGCGCAAGTTGGCGCTGGCACTGTCACGCAGGGCGCTGGCGATTGCGAAGATCCCTGCGAATACATTGTTGAGCTAGACGCAATTACAAATACTGGCAATCAAGATAATGCGTTGGTGTTTGATTTACCCGCTGGCGAATGGGTTGCCAGCATAGTAGATTGTTGTGCAAATCTTAATACAGTGTATGGTGACTGGACTGGGCGTGTACAAATATCGTATAAGCATAGGCATTTTGACACTGCTGGTCTTGGCCCAATAACAACAAAAACTGTTCAGTATCCAAACTGTGGTAAGTTTCAAAATGAAGAAGACGCCCAAAATGCGTATGATGGGCTCAATATTCAATTCACACATTCCGGTGGTGAAGTTGGGTTTTTAATTCCTGATAAATATGCTCAAGATAATTCTGGTTCGATAACGATATGCTTACAAAAGGCTGAATGTTATGTAGTAGGAACTGGTGCTGAATTTGCGGAAGAGTTTACTAACGATGAAATATTCGCATATAAAAATGACATAGATGCTGGCAATTTTTTAGGTGTGATTTTGCCATTCAATGGTGGTAAGACCGCAATTGAAAATTATGGGCTTGGAACCGGATCTGACGCAGATGGTGCCAATATAACACATGGTTGCCAACCTGTATTCAACCAAACGTCATTCTTTTATTATAATGGTTCTGATGGAATGTCATTTTTCACTATTAATGGTGCTAGAGACACGAATGAAAATTTTGTAGAAGTTGATTATAAAATAACTAATAATGAAGATGGAACGTCGGTAATTGTTTCTGACGATGCGAATGAATTACAACCGACATCTGTTAACCAAGGTGTAGAAGAATTTGGTGGAAGATGGTCATCAATTAACCAAAGTGATGGCGGTGTTCTTGGCCATTTTTCTAGGGCAAGAACCGCGCCTTGGATAATGGAAGTCACACCGACTAATCTTGGTATTCTTGATACAATTAAAATATGCAGTAGGGATGGAAGGCATATATATCTTACCCCACCAAGGGGCACATTGAAGAAATTGGTGTCTATCGGTGGGCCGACGTATTATGTTAAGCCAAAACTTGTAGCAAGTTTTAAAGCAAATGAAGGACTGAAGCTTAAAATGAACGGTGGCGTTGGTTTCATGGGTATTGGTCGTGGTAGATACGCTTCTGGTCAATACTCTAATAGATTGACATTTTATCCTGATGGATTTAGTAATCCTAATCCATCTCCGCCGTATTCGGCTGCTGTTACGACTATTCACATTACTGGATATCTTAGATCTATAATCGGTAAATTATATGTGCCAAGCCGTTTCCATGGGTTGGTTTTGAGATTCGAATTTGATGATGGATCTGTTGAAGAAATAATGCCGCAAACAAATGAAACTGTTGGTATGACATCCACACAAAGACAACAAGGTTCTAATGCATTTGTTCGATTTGAATATGATGCCCCTGATTTCCCAGATTCACCAAACCAAGATGTTAAAAAATTAGCGCAAGGGGATAGCAGCGGATATTATTATGGCTCGCCTATTGTTGAATATATGAAAAATAGATTTGTCTATATGTATGTTAGAACTAGAAAACCAGGTAAGTTATACATGCACGTTAATGACTTTAGTTGGGAAACTACAAATGTTTCTTGGCCTTTATCACCAAATGCAAACAGTAAAGCTAGGATAGATACAAGGAATCGCGGTCAATATGATGTAGTTGTTGATATTTGTGAAGCTGATAGATTTGACCCAGTGGCAGATGCTATTCCGGGAACCGCTGGAGCTGTTCCAACTAACCCATTCTGCGAAGAAGATCCAGCAGTAAGCGACTTAACCAAAATAGTATTCACTAAATTTAGAGACGGCTGCCTAATGCCGTACACTCAAGTTGAATGGTATGAGAGAGGCTGGAGAACCGATGCTTCTTGTGGTGCTTGGGTTGAGCTTGATGGACAAAAGTGGCTTGTTGTTAAGAGATCGATAGGCATAGATCACACTTGCGGTGGCGGCGAGTCAGAAGATACGGAATGTATTAGAGTATTCTTAAAAAGATTGGGTCACCCAGCAATAGCGTGGCCATCATTGGATGGCGATGAATTCTTTGGTAGACCAACTAGTGGAAATACAACATTCTTATTTGACAAAGATATTTCTGGAAAGTTAATGCAAAAAATTAGGAATGGTGATGTTCTTGATTCAAAAGGTGATTTAGATCAATTAACAGTTGTGATTGTACCGGCCTCTGATGATTTGTCCTAATTTAACACCGTATAGGTTAGACTGTGGATGTTTAAAATATCCATGTTCTGGCACAGATGAGACTGGCGGGGAGCCAGATACTCTACCGTGTTCTATTAGCTTATTTATTAAAAATCAAATATTAGACACCAATTGCGACCAATTGGACACTGATTGGAAGATAGTATTATCTGAGTCAATTGGTGCGTGTTCTTTATCATTAAATGGTGAAGATATACCTAACTTGATGTGTTTGTTAGAAAGTGATGATGATTGCAACTTCCCTACTACTGGCCATTTTAAATTTAAAGATGATTATGGTATAATCTATGTTAGTGATTGGGAATATGCTGGTGGTAGACTTGATGTAACTTGGACCACATTTGACCCTGTTTTACCGGGACAAGAACCGCAAGGTTTTATGGTTGGAATGCAAGTATACAGAAAGGGCATCATTACTACAACTAGACAGATTCTAGAAAAAGATTCTAATGATATCACTACGATTGTATCTGAGGGGTCGCAACAGACGATAGACTTTTTCCGCACTACGTACGATTGCGGCGATGAAAGGCCAGATGATAAATTTAGGTACCACTTGGATTGTGCTATAACTGACGAACTTGAGATAGAAGAAGTTGTGCCGACTGGAACTGTCTAAGCAATAATGAATACTAGTTATTGCCTTTACTGGATGATCTAATGCGTGAAGAAGAATTAGAAAAACAACTAGACGCAATTTTAAACGAAGGACCAGTGGCTATGCCAGCACCGGCAAAACCAGCTCCTACCAAGCCGTCGCCAACAAAGCCTGCTCCGGGAAGACCGGCACCAAGCAGGCCAAGCCCATTTAAACCACCCAAGCCGCATACTGTACCAAAACCGAAAGCGGAAGATATGGCAGATAAGATAGAAGAGGCGGTTGAAAACGCTGATAAGCCTGTTAATGAGGCTTATGATGATGAAGTGAATTCAAACACGAAGAATTTTTGGGAAAACCTTCCAAAAGATATGCAGCACACATTTGCCAAGCACCCGCTATTGGCGATTCATGGTGATCGACTGTCCCGCTCTGCGTATGAATATCTTGCAGATGGCGATCCACAATCGGTACAATTGTGGTTTCAGCGTATTATGCGAGTTGAACGCAACTTTATCCCACAACTTGAAGAACTTGCGAAAGATTTGACGGTTAAGATATGGGGTGTTCCGAAAGAAATGCTCCACGCGGAAATAACAACTGATGTTGAAATTCCAGAGAACGAACCCGCCGAAGCGGGACCACCGCCAGAAATGGAAGCTGGTGAAGAGCCATCTGATGAATTGAGAGCACAAATTAATAAAAGAATCACCACCAACGCCCTTACGCATGGTGCTGCCGTTCACCAAATGCTTTCAATGCACCACGTAGTTGATAAAGAATTGAATGAAATAGATAAACGCTTAATTAAAGCATACAGCTCCCTATCTAAGGGGTCTGTCAAGATGTATTGGTTCATGGATATAGCTATGATTGCAGATTCCCTTCGTAATATGAAGGTGGGCAATTCTGCCGTTGTTTGGCAACCACCAGAGAAGGAAGATGAAGAAGAAAAACCAGAAGATGAGTATGATCTAGAGAAAGATACTGAACTCGATGAATCTGAGTTAGACGAGGCTAAGATTGTAGCTAAGGCGGTCTGTTTCCCGGTATTGTGTCAAGAGCTTTCTAAAGGCGTTATGGAAATGCTTATGATGCACGGGTATTCAGAATTAGAACCTAAGGTACAGGATGCACTACAACGTTACTCTGATATACTAGAAGACGAGCCGTGGTTGATTCAAATCGGGCCAGAATTATGGCGTCGTATGCTGAAAGTGATTCCAAAGGATGTTCCGCTTTCAGAACTAGTAATGGAACTAGGAATGATGGACCCCGGCAATCTTCACAAGGTAATGGATGCCACTATCGATTATCCAGAAGACGCGAAAGAAATGTTGGGAGAAATTGCTGATAAAATCAGGCAACCGGAAGAACGTGACGTTGATGTTGACGATGCTGGTCCGGAAAATTTTGAAGACGAATATGGCGAATATGAACGAGAGAATGAGGGTGGTACCGCCGAACCAGATGTTAAAGACGAAATCGGATATGATCCAGAAGAAGTCGAATTTAATCCGGATGATTTCGATCTAGATGATGACGATAAATAACTACTCTCCGGAAAGGGAGTAGAAAGAGGCCCAATGCTTGGAGGATTGGGCCTCTTATTTATATTGCAATGCGTAGTTTACTGAATTTCTTTTAATATTCTCTATAATGTTGTCTATATTGCTCATTTTGGCTTTTGTAAGTATATCTTTCAAAAGATCATACTCATCTTGTATTGTAATATGAAAGATAGCAGGGTCGTCAGTACCTATTGTTATAATACATCCTGCTTTAATCATTTTGATCACTGGGTGATTGTCAGTTATTTTCGTAACTCCAGTTAAGTAATTTGATGTTAGCGCAATATCAAACACCACTCCTTTATCAACCGCCAATTGCAAAACATCCTTGTCATTGGCGGCTGCTATACCGTGAGCAATTCTTGTCACTTTCAAATCGTTAATGGCTATTTTAACATTTTCTGCAGATTGCGTTTCACCAGCATGGATTAGTCGGCCTTTACCGCACATTTCCCAATACCTAAAACTATCTTTTATGTAACGCTTCGAAAAGTGGCTTTCCGCACCAACTACGTCAATTCCTGCTACTTGCTCTGCTATTCTCCAATGATGAATGAGTTTTGATATTCTTTCAGATTCTATTTTAGGAGATTCGTGTTTTATACATAATATTGGACCTATTTTTACCCCGTGCTCTTTAGACCAATATTCGATTCTATTTAATACAAATAGACAAGAAGCACGTTCATCCCAAGGTATGTAATTGAGATATTTATTAATTGAAAACCTGAGTTCGCAATATTCAAGACCTTCAGTTTTCATATCAGCAATAACATTGTTGATTGCATAGTCTATAGTATCTTCATCCCATCTTATATAATTTAGTATTCCGAATTTTTGTAGGAATTTATGAAACGTTAGATTTTGTTTATCGTCGTGCTTGTAAGTTAAATCCTGCTCCACAGCCTTCAGGCTGTCGGCTAATGATGATAACTGCTTCTGTTTTTGAATAATACTCCAAACCACTTCTGGAGTAATTGAACCACCTAAATGCCTGTGCAAATCTATTAATGGAGTCATTTTATCCTCTATATTTAAATACTGTTCTAGTATTTATTTTCAGTAAATATATAATAGAACTTGGAGACTTGGTATGGCCATCAATGTACACGTTGCTATTATCGGAATGGTTAATGTCAGTAACACTGACTCGTCCGTGGTTTACAGTAAAACGCAAAACACACTTGGCCAAGTTATGAAGTCTGGTCAAGAACCGCGTATTCTTGAAGATGCTACTAACCCAAACACAACTGGTAACCCAGCTATTAAAGAATATATTGAGTTAGAAGCGGTAGATAACTATCAAGTTCAGCATATTAGCCAGACTTACATTATCACATACGAAGTTACCCCATAATGACTAAAAAAGCATTGCTAGTCGGCATAAACTACCCCGGCACGTCACATGCCTTAAACGGATGTGTGAATGATGTTCGTAGTATGAATTCAATATTGACTAAGCATTACGGTTTTACAAATCCAAAGAATACAAGAATGCTAGTGGATGCCTCGGCAACCACTAAAAATATATTATCCAGATTAGAATGGTTGGTTAATGGGGCCAAAGCTGGCGATGTTTTATATTTTCACTATAGCGGGCATGGCTCGCAAATGGTCGATACTGATTATGATAAACAAGATGAACCAGATGGTTTGGACGAAATAATTTGCCCAATCGATTTAAATTGGCGCGATAAAGTAATTAAAGATGATGATTTTAAGAGAATCTTTAGCAAGCTTCCTAATAAAGTCAATTTGACGGTAGTTTTAGACTGTTGCCATAGCGGTACCGGCATTCGTGGTGGCTTAAAGAATCCATTTTTAGAGCAATGCTCACCAAATAAAGACAGAGTATTGCCAATGCCAGCCGACATAGAAAGTAGGGGTAACGGTTTAGAACTGGAACCAAAACCAAGAAAACTACAAAAAGAAGTTGGTCTTCTAATTAGTGGATGTAAATCGAATCAGACATCTGCTGATGCTTGGATTCATAATAAGTATATGGGTGCTTGCACTTATTACTTAATAGATACTTTACAAAGAAATAAGTATAAAACTACGTATTCATATCTCGTTTCTGCTTTAAATAGGAAAATGATTAAGTATAAGTACAGTCAGCGACCAGAGTTGAATGGGCCTAAAGAACTATTTAATCACGGTTTCTTACAGCCAATAGCATAGTTCAAATATAGGAAAGCCAGCGGGATAACAAATGCGTACAAACGATTTTATACACTCCATTGATGCTATTGTTAATAGAAACATATTTGAGAATATATCAATTTATGTTGATGGTGAATTATTGGCTGAAGCTAAGCCGCTGCGTAGTAGCAGATACGCCAAGAGAATGGCGAATCGCGCTCGCAGAAAATTTGAAAAAGTTAAAGGCAGAGATAAAGCAGATAAGCTTGGTAAGGAACTTGGTGGACGTACAGCTAGCGCTAAAACCAAATCGATAAAAGGTAAAAGAGAAGCCGATTTGGGCGGTAAACCTAAACCACAAAGATCTGGTAAGTTTCGAGGGAAATTATCTGTCAAGCCGAAATTTGCGGCTAAATTGGCTGGACTTATTGCCAATAATGTAAAATGGGATGGCGAGGAACTACAAGTAGATGGTGGTGAAACCGTACTAGAAGATAAGGTTTCATTTCTTGATGCTCTTAATGAATGTATTATTATATATGACAGCACAGAAATGCTGATGGAAGACGATGAGGAAGAATTAACAAATTTAGAGCCACCATACTATTACAATCTTAAAAGTGGCGATGACGTAGAAATCAAATTACTTATCGATAATGATAGAATTAGCTATAAGTGGATTAAACCAGATAAAGTTCGTTCCGATGCTAGAACGGCTTACATGAATTTTGATAAAGTTATAGCTGCCGATTCCAAAGAAGAAGCCATGAAGATGGCTCGTGGATATATGCGTAAGGCCGTAAATGCCGTAATCCGTGGTATTAGACAAGATGTGTCGAAATACTCGGGGAAAGAAGGCAGGGGTGATATTGGAGAAATAATTCAAAAAGCCATGGCGCTTAAAGCTGGTTTTGATCTAAAAATGGATCTAGCGTCATTGGATGATAATACTAAGAAAGTCCTTGGCAAAACTCTTGGTGCGATGGAATATAAGGTAATTGATAAAACCAGTCTGCAGGTTGAAGTTGATAATATTGGTAATGGTTGGGATACAGTAGAAACAGAAGATGAAAAAGGAAGAGCTAACATTAAGATCTACCCAAACCTTTTGGATATAGGTGGATATATTAGAGTTTATCCAAGAGGTAATTCTGCTGTTGTGGGTGTTTTTGATCAAGACAATAGTGAAGTAAAGCCGCTGGAAGAATTCCGTTTTGAAGATTTACTCAGCGTCATACCAAGAACGATTGCTGGATTAGAGCGTGAATATCTTTCAAGCATAGCACATGGTGCTAAACCTGAAAAGGTTGTTGACGACAGCGATGAAGTCAGTGATGCTGAAGCTGATGTTGATGATAATTCCGCAGTCATTAAAAACACTCTGGAATCAGGACGTGTTAATTCGTTAGTTAACACAATAATCAAGCGTTATCAATCGAGCGGTACTGATGATCCAAAACGCTTGTTTAGAAGTGTGAAAATGAGCACCCAGAATTTCTTAGAGAAAGCATTTCCCGGAAATGCTTCTGTTGATGATATAAGAATAATAATAAAAGCTATGTCAGAGCGAGCTATGGCCGTTCTTGATGAAGATGCTTATCAAGTTTTTGAATCTGGATTGCAGGCAGCTTTCGATCAGCTTGTGGATAATAAAAAATTGAGTAAACAGATTGTGTCGGAAAGTGTTGGTATAAACTTGACAAAACAGCAGTTTAAAGCCATCCTTGATTCAATTTCTGAATATTCACCAGAAGAAATAGCCGAATATTTGTAATGAAGATTTCAGGATTACACGATGAAAGGATAATATTAGAATCCGCTTTGTTATTAGAAGCTGGATATGGTAGAATTATAAGATTTAATTATGATGCTTTTAGGACAGACGCTAACCCAATCATATTGTACTTAGGTAAATGGAGAAGTAAGAGAACTGGCAACACCGTTGTTGGCGGTGTTAATAT
>Ga0307379_10005727_pt1 | contig 17239 bp, 15 predicted proteins | sample UN2MG_FD_202237 | JGI IMG/M metagenome (GOLD analysis project Ga0307379, IMG submission 202237) | Soil microbial communities from Risofladan, Vaasa, Finland - UN-2 | ecosystem: Environmental > Terrestrial > Soil > Coastal area > Acid sulfate soil | place: Finland: Risofladan, Vaasa | collected... | reverse complement strand
CGAGAATGGGTTCGGACTGTTCACCCCCTCCGATACGGAGAGTGGCATCACCACCTTCTTCGTGGAGGAGGAGGTCAGGCTGTTGGAGTACCTGAAGGAACGGAATGTCTCTGTCACGGCCAGGGCTGGCTGTGAGCAGGTCAGGGTATCTCCCCATTTCTACAACACAGAGGACGAGGTAGATCTGTTCGTCCGTCACCTGGTCGACTGGAGGAAGTCAAGACCGGGCACTGGGGCCTAGAAGGGATACTCTCAGACGACCGATGTGGGTAGAGGTGTCTTAGTCATGTAGCGCAACTACGCAGAAGGGAGGTGATAGTAGTTCCTTATGGAAGGGACTGCCTTAGATGGTATCGGCAAAGTAGGTATTTCTAGACTCAAGGAGGAAGCAGATGTTAAGAAAAGACAACATGCTGAAGGGACTCACGCTGGTCACCATACTGGCAATGGCTGTGATGATGCTGATTCTTGCCGGTTGTGGGACTGCGCCGCCACCGGAGCCCGAGGCCACCACGGCACCCGAGTCCGAGGACGCGGACCGCTACGGGGGCACGCTGTATCACACCTCGGCGCCCAACACCGAGCGCTTCTATCCGCCCATCCATTCGGCTGAGGCGCAGATGTGGCGGCTGACGCAGGTTTTTGGCAGTCTGGTGAGCTGGGTGGTCGGCTCTGTGGACGGTGAAGTCTATCCCGATCTGGCGGAGAGCTGGGATATCTCGGACGATGGGCTGGAGTACACGTTCTACCTACGTGAGGGGGCCAAGTTCCACAACGGTGACGAGATCACTGCCGAGGACGCAGCCTTCTCCATAGAGGCCTACTACGCTGACCCGGGTCTGCCCTATGCGAGCAAGTTCGATGGGGTGGAAAAGGTGGAGGCGGTGGACAAGTACACCGTCAAGATCACCCTGAGCCAGCGCAATCCCTACTTCCTGCAGGATTTCGCCAGCGTACGCGGCAGTGCCGTTATGCCCAAGACGGTCGTGGAAGAACTCGGTGACGACTTCGGTACCAGTCCCGAGACGACGGTGGGGTCAGGTCCCTTCATGCTCACGGAGTGGAGCGATACCCAGATAGTCTACACGGCTTTCGAGGACTTCTACGATGGTAGGCCGTACCTGGACCGGGTTGTCCAGAAGATGGTCCCCGACAGGACGACCGGCGCGCTGGAGTTCAAGGCTGGCAACTCGGACATGGAGTATCTTTACAGCCCGGCGAAGCAGGAGTTCATGCAGGATCCCAATCTGGAGGCGCTGGTTCACGCTGGTCTGCGCTCGAACACGTGGTGGTGGGGGTTCTGCCTCGAAGTGCCGCCCTTCGACGACATCAGGGTACGTCAGGCGGTCAATTACGCCATCGACAACGCTCAGGTGATCCAGACCGCGAGGGCAGGCTTGGCCGTACCGGCGAACCAGTGGATCATGACTGGCCTGCTGGGTCACGACGATTCGCTCCAGTACTATGAGCAGGATCTGGACATGGTCAAGGACCTCTTGACAGAGGCTGGCTATCCCGACGGTATGGACATCACCGTCAACGTATGGAACATTCCAGACTCCGTCACCGAGGCCCAGGTCGTGGCCGCCCAACTCCAAGAGGCTGGCTTCAATGCTGACGTAGTTCCCACCGACTTCGGGACCTACGTCACAGAGATGGACGAAGGCACCTACGGCTTCTACCTGACAGGCGAGGGGCTGGATCCCAACACGGCGTCGATGATGAGGCGCTTCTGGCACAGCGCTAGCGGCGAGGCCAAGAGTGGCTACGTCAATCCAGATCTGGACGCGCTTCTGGACGAAGCGGTGGCGGAGCTGGACCTGGAGAAGCGGGCGGAGTTGCTAGTCGAGGCAGAGCAGTTGCTGCTCGAGGATGCGGTTTACGTGCCGTACCTCTACGACCAGAAGTACATCGCCGTCCAGTCCTGGGTGCACGGCCTGGAGGACGTCAACATTGCCAATGGCCCTGGTTCCCACTACATCGTCCGGTTCGACAAGCTCTGGGTGGATCCGGATATGAGGGATCGCTAGTGGACCTTGGCTACTGACCCAGGGTACCGTGGCTGCTGCCCGCAGCTAGGTACGACCCCTGCGGTCTGGGGGCTCGGCTCGACCGAGGACGTCAAGCTAGAGATAGACTTGTGGATCTCTTGAGCCGGGCCCCTGCTTCAGATTCCCGTCAGCGCGCACGACTGTGAATGGTCGGGACAGCCTTGCACGAAAGGAAGCACCATGATAGGTCCTGCACACGAATTGTACCCTTGGGAAGGCCCCATGCCCACGCTGCACCTGGAAGGCTCTCCGCGTGAGATCGGAAGGATACACGGTCAGGCTTGCAGCAGCTGGATCAGCCTCATCGCCGAGGACTACTGGCAGGCGATGGAGAATCCTCCCATCAGCATACCGCACGAAGCCATCCTGGACGGTATCAAGCAGATCGAGGCCTTGATGGTCCGGCACACCGACGAGGCCTATCTGGAAGAGATGCGAGGCATCGCCGAGGGTGCGGGGCTGACCTATGAGGACATCTTTGTTGCCAATTGTGGCTTCGACCTGATGGTGTCGCGGACTGACGCCGCGGTCCGGGCGGAGATGTTCTCCAAGTTCGAGCGGCTCACAACTCGATGTGCTTCCTTTGTAGCGTGGGGACGGGCGACGGAAGGCAGCAAGATCATCTGCACCCACAACAATGATGGACCTCGCTTCCCGGGGCAGTTCCAGGTGATCATGATCGTCAAGCCTGAGGAAGGTTTTCCGTTCATCTCGGCTTCAACGGTGGGCAAGCTGGGACAGCATTCCATGATGAACAGCCAAGGCCTCCTCGTAGTGGGCACAGCGCTGGACAATGGCACCAAGGACAAAGTGGAGCAGCCCGGAGTACCGCTTGATGTCATCTTCCGGCACATCGCCCAGCACTGCTCCACTACGGCGGAAGCTGTGGAGACGCTTGAAGGGTTGCCCTTGACTGTGGCGGGCAACTTCGTTTTCGCAGACAGAAGGCGGGACGTGGAGCTCATCCAGGCCACCCCATTATTCCGGGCTTCGGTGAAGCCTGTCTCGGAAAGAGACTACCTTCACGTCACCAATCATGCCCTCGTTGAGGAAGTCAAACCCTACCTTTCTTTGAGGTCTCTCAGTAGTACCCATTATAGATACGAGACCATGGGTCGGGAGCTGGAGGCCAACTATGGTCACATCACCGAGGACGTGGCTAGGGGTATCATGGGCAGCCATTATGACTGGGCCGTTCAGGACATTCATCCTTGCGAGAACACCCCCTGTCGGCACCATGAGTACCAGGGCGAGTTGGGTGGCACCAATCGCTGCACTGTGTGGGACCTGGATGCTCTGACGGTCCAGGTAGCCCTCGGCAATCCGTGCAGGGCCGACTGGGTTTCCGTATCCAACGTACTGTAGAAACCAGACAAAGAGGTCTGCCATGGGGCAAGTTTCCAGCCTGGACAAGCAGTTCTACCAACAAGTCTCAGCCGAGCCATTTCCCAGCGGATCGCTGAAGAGGGTCGACAGGCCAACAACGGTGATCGACGCTGAGGAGGTGCAGCGGATTGACCCGCGCGATGACGGGTTTCACAAGGCTGCCCGCGGCGAGTATGGCTCCCTGGTGGCCAGGGAGTCCAACCACTTCGTGAGCAAGAATCCCTTGTCGGGAGCCCTATCGAAGATGACGAAGTTCCTGGCGGCTCACGGGGACGACCTTGTGGCAGGCCAGAAAGCGCCCTTGACTGAGGACCCACGGGCGATGTCCTGGCACATCAAAGAGACGGCCTACTTTCTCAGAGCTGACATGGTCGGTGTTTGCGAGTTGCCACCGTATGCAGTCTACTCCCATAGCAGAGAAGGTGAGCCGATAGAGCTTGACCACAAGTACGCCGTGGCCATCCTGGTTGACCAAGACTACAGGACATCATCGGCTTCCACAGGGAACGACTGGATAAGCAGCGCCATGAGCTTCCGGTCATACTCAGCGTCGGGCTTCATCGCGTGCATGTTGGCTGACTACATCCGGCGGCTGGGCTACCCAGCCCGGGCGCACTTCTCCATGAACTACCAGGTGGTAGTTCCTCCCATCCTTGCGTGGGCGGGTCTGGGGGAGATGTCTCGTATCGGAAACATCGTCGTGAACCCGTTCCTGGGTCCCAGATTCAAGGCTTCCGTCGTGACCACCGACCTTCCTCTGGCAGTGGACAGGCCTATAGACTTCGGTCTCCATGATTTCTGCAGCAAGTGTGGAAAGTGCGCCGAGCAATGCCCGGCCCAGGCCATCAGCTACGGCGACAAGGCAGTGCACAACGGATACGAGAGGTGGCCGCTCGACGTCCGGAAGTGCAGCAGCATGAGGGTGGGCAATCAGCATGGCTCTGGGTGCGGCACTTGTATCAAGGTTTGTCCCTGGAACAAGCCGGACACACTGCTTCACAGGGCCGTCAACTGGGGCGTGAGGAGTATTCCCTTCATTAGAAGTGCGGTAATCAAGGCGGACGATGTGCTGGGCTACGGGAAACCGAAGCCAGAGTATAAATGGTGGCTGGATCTAGAGGATGTTGACGGGACGCTGCGGGAGGCCGGAGCCGCGAGGAGCAGGGGCAGCTGACGTCCTGACCGGCAACCCCGAATCTGGCATTTTGCGGCAGCGTGCGTTAGCCAACGGAGAGAGAGTGATCGGAGATCATGAACGAAGGAAACGAGGCGGCTGAGTTGGCATCGTCCCCATCGGAGGCGGGCGTGTTGGACTATCTGGATCAACACGGGGACGAGTTGGTCAGACTGCTTTGCGACTTGATCGCCATACCTACCCCCAATCCTCCCGGCGACAACTACAAGGCCTTCTGCGACTTCGTGGCCAACTGGCTGCGGGAGGCAGGGTTGGAGGTGGAGGTGGTGGCGCCTCCTGAGGAGGCTCTCCCCGACCTGCTGCGTCCGGAGGCGGAAGGACAGCGGTATGCCGTGGTGGGCTGCCTGAAGGGGGAATCCGACCACCCGGCTCTCTGTCTCCAGGGACACTATGACACAGTGCCGGCCAGTGGAGATTGGGAGATCGATCCGTATCATCCCCAGGTGGTCGATGGCAAGTTGTACGGGCTGGGGTCCAGCGACATGAAAGGGGGCCTGGCATCCATGATGATGGCGGCCAAGGCTCTTGCCCAGAAGAAGCTGGCCATAAGGGGAAGCCTGTACTTCTTGACAACTCCCGACGAGGAGTTTCCCAGCAGAGCAGGTCTGGGGTACTTCCTCGAGAAAGGTATTGTGGATGCCGACTACGCGGTCGTGGGAGAACCGTCCGGGGTACGGAACATACACGTCGGCATGAAGGGTGGCATCTGGGGAGACATTGTCGTGAAGGGACGCGCAGCTCACGGGAGCCAACCCTTCGCTGGAGTCAACGCCTTCGAGAAGATGGTGGAGGTAGCCAGCGCGGTGCGAGCCGACTTGATGCCCCGCTTGGAGAGGCGTGTGAGCAGCTACGATTTCCACCCGCGCGAAGGGAACAGAGCAACGCTAGCGCTTGGGGGGATGGTCGGAGGCACTAACGCCTCTCGGGCCACAGTGCCCGACAGATGCTCTGTGTCCTTCGACAGAAGGATGATTCCAGAGGAGACCCTGGAGGAGGTCGAGAAGGAGATCGTTTCTTTCCTGGACGACTTGCAGAGCAAGGATGACGAATTGACCCTCGAGGTCAAGGTTTCGTCGAAGGCGCCGTCGATGGTGGTGCCCACGGATGCCGAGATCTGTCGGGTGATGTCGGATGTCATCAACAAGGTGGCGGGAGCGCCGCCCACGAACACCGTGTCGTGCGGTGGGTTCGAGACAGTGCTGTTCGTTGATCGGGGCGTGCAGGCAGTGACCTATGGACCCGGCGTGGAAGGTTGTGCTCACGCTGCTGGTGAGCATACAATCGTTGATGATCTCACCGTCACGGCGAAGGTGTACGCCATTACCGCGCTGCAACTACTGGCTTAGGCAACCCCGCGATTTCGGTCAAAGTCCCAATGACGACTGACTACTGAAAGGACGAAACAGATGACACTCATCTTGGGGCGGTCAGATGTAGAGCAGCTACTCAACATGGAGTTGACGCTGGAAGCCGTAGAGGCGGCGTTCCTGGAGCATGGGCAGGGCACAACCCTGGTGCCAGAGCGCATAGGCTTGTTCCTGGAAGAGTATCATGGAGTGATCGGCGTCATGCCCGGCTACCTGGCACGTTTGAACGCGGCCGGAGTCAAGCTCATCTGCCACCACGAGGACAATCCCAAGAAGCACAATCTGCCTGCCAGCGCGGGTCTCGTGGTTTACCACGATCCCTCTACGGGCATGCCACTGGCTATCATGGACTGTGCCTACATCACGAGAATGAGAACCGGCGCGGCCACAGGTGTGAGCGTTAAGTACCTGGCGAGAGCGGATGCACAGGTCCTGGGCATCGTGGGCGCAGGAGCCCAAGCCAGGTCGCAGGTCGAGGCGGTAAGCCACGTGCGCGATCTGAGGAAAGTGAAGGCCTTCGACCTCGATCCCGCCGCCACAGCCAGGCTACTGGAAGATATATCGGGCCTGGGGCTGGAGACCGAGGCCGTCGATAGCCCGCGGGACGCCTGCGATGGCGTTGATATCCTGGTCACGTGTACGCCAGCTCGCAGCCCCTTCATCAAAGGGGAGTGGATCCGGAAGGGTATGCACATCTCCTCGGTGGGAGCTGATATGCCTCACAAGCATGAGCTGCACCCCGGAGTCTACCGCGGCGCTGACAAATGGGTGACGGATCTGATCGCCCAAGCGCTCGGCACGGGTGAAATAGCGAGCGCTGTGCGGGAGGGTGCCATCGGCGAGGGGACCCTTTATGCTACTTTGGGCGAGATCGTGGCGGGAAAGAAGCCTGGTCGAGAGGACGATGGCGAGATCACCATCTTCAAGTCGACCGGCATGGCCATTCAGGATGTAGCCACAGCGAAGAAAGTGTACGAACTGGCTAGTGAAAGAGGCGTTGGCGTGGAGTTGTCTATCACCCCCTGACTTGGTGACGACGACCCGACGCGGAGGGTATCTCACATGAAAATGACAGACTACATAGTGAGCCGATTCATCCAGGCGATCCCTCTTCTATTCGGTCTCACGGTGATTATCTTCGTGGTTCTTATGGTGCTTCCTGGCAATCCGGCGAGGATGATCCAAGGTGTCCATGCTAACCCTGAGATGACGGCGTACTTGATCGAAAAGTGGGGTCTTGATCAACCTGTGCATATCCGGTATGTCCGTTGGCTTTGGGGCGTGATCCGTTTGGACTTCGGCCGCTCTCTCTACACAAACCGGCCTGTTCTGCCCACAGTCATGTCTCACTTGGCAAACTCCTTGGTACTTGGAGTGCTGGCCGTCGTCGGGGGCGCCTTGGTGGCCATCCCCATCGGAGTGATCTCAGCCGTCAAACCGGACTCCAAGATCGATGGCGTGTCTAGGATCGCTGCTCTATTCGGGCTCAGTATGCCTGTTTTCTGGAGCGGCATGCTGATGCAGATCTTCTTCAGTGTTCGCCTGGGGATCTTGCCCGTCTCGGGTATGGCAGGCACTCTGTTCACCATTGATAGACTCAAGTCGCTGATTCTCCCCGTGAGCGCTGTGATCATCGTCGGTGCCGCAATGGACGCTCGCGTGTTGCGGTCGAGCATGATGGAGATCGTGAACAAGGAGTTCATTCTGGCAGCTCGAGCCAAGGGTCTGCGCATGAGAGACGTCATCAAGGACCACGCCTTGCCCAATGCAATCCTTCCTTTCTTCACGATGGTCGGTCTTCACATGAGGATGGTTCTGGGAGGCCTGGTGGTGGTGGAGTCCGTGTTCTCTTGGCCTGGTATTGGGCTCTTGTTCTACCAGTCTATTTACAACCGCGACTACCCTATGGTTCAGGCCTGCGCTTTGGTTATTGCTGCGGGGATCTTCATCGTGAATCTTGCGGTGGACATAACCTACGCATTCCTGGATCCACGGATACGTTTTGAGAGTGCAGAAGGACGGTAGACTCCAATGATGGGACAACTTCGAAAGATCTTGGCTCAAATGGCGGAGGGTTTTCAGAACTTTGCCTCGCGGAGAATAGCTTTGCTCGGGTTGTGCCTGATTCTCGTCGTGGTCGTCGTGGGCGTGTTTGCCCCGATCCTTGCTCCCTACGACCCCACGAAGCTCGTGAGTACGCCCTTGCTCGCGCCCAGCAGAGAGCATCTACTTGGGACGGATCAATTGGGGCGGGATGTGTTCAGCAGGGTCGTGTATGGGGCCCGAGTCTCTTTGATAGTGGGCATCTCGGCACAGCTGCTCAGTGCGGTCATTGGAGTCCCTGCTGGCCTGATCGCGGGGTACTACGGTGGTCGGGTGGACGACGTGGTCATGCGGATTGTGGACGTGTTTATGTCTTTCCCGTACATACTGCTCGCCCTCATGATCGCATCCGTACTGGGGCCAGGCCTGCAAAACGTGATTCTGGCCTTGGGCATCACAGGGTGGACAACCATGTGCCGGATCGCGCGCGTACAGGCGCTATCGCTGCGGGAAGGGACTTTCGTCGAGTCTTCGAGGTGCATCGGCGCCAGTGATCTGCGCATCCTTGCCCACCACATCCTGCCCAACTCCATGGCTCCCATTCTGGTGGTGCTTACTTTGGGCATGGCGACAGCCATCACTGGAGAGGCAAGCCTGAGCTTCCTGGGTATGGGCATCAAGCCACCACAACCCAGTTGGGGCGGCATACTCGCGGAGTCGAGGGGGTATCTGTTCCAGTCGACAACCCTGCCCCTTTTCCCCGGCGTGGCCATCATGGTGGCGGTGCTGGGATTCAATCTGGTCGGCGATGGCTTGAGGGATGCGTTGGACCCTCGCCTCAGACGTCGGGCCCTTTGATAGTCTAGGCCGATATCGCAAGTCAGCATTTATGCCCTTGGGGTTTGAAAGGGAACGAGCGGATGAATAACGGGGATCCTAAAGAGTCCATATTGACCATAGAGAATCTTCGAACCTACTTCTACACGCGCGGTGCTGTAGTCAAGGCGGTGGATGGCATCAGCCTGGACATCGGGACCAGCGAGATCTTCGGCTTGGTGGGAGAGTCCGGTTCTGGGAAAAGCGTAACTGCGTTGTCCATCATGCGTCTGGTTGGCTCTCCTGGCGTCATTGAGGATGGCAAAATCACCTTCAAGGGCACAGATCTCTTGGAGTTGAGTGAAAACGAAATGAGACAGGTCCGCGGAGACAAGATCTCCATGATCTTCCAGGATCCCGCTACCTATCTCAACCCTATTATGAAGTTGGGTAGACAAATCGCCGAACCTTTGACGCTGCACCGCGGCCTCACTCGCTCGGAGGCGGCAAAGCGTGTCTTGGAACTGATGGATTTGGTGGGCATTCCTGACCCGGAACGACGGATAAACGACTATCCCCACCAGTTGAGTGGCGGCATGAGGCAGCGCGTTCTGATTGCCACAGCGCTGGCATGTCAGCCTGACATCCTGATCGCCGATGAACCCACTACAGCTCTGGATGTGACCATACAGGCGCAGATCCTGGATCTGTTGCGCGAACTGCAGAGGTCGTTGGGCTCATCGGTGGTACTCATTACCCACGACTTAGGTGTCATTGCCGAGATGTGTGACCGGGTTGCGGTCATGTACGCCGGGAGCGTGATGGAGGTGGCGGAAGCAGATGCACTCCTCACCAACCCCAAGCACCCGTACACGGCAGCGCTGCTGGAATCGCTGCCTCGGCTGGGTGAGGAAAGGGACCGTCTCCACGTGATCCCGGGCAGCGTACCCAGTGCTGTCACGCCTCCTTCTGGGTGCAGGTTTCACCCGCGCTGCTCGAAGACCGAGGACGGCTGCGAACAGGAGATACCCAGTTTGATTCAGCTGAGCGATGGCCGTCAGGTAGCGTGCCATCGGTGTGCGTGAAAAGGGAGTGGGTGCTGAATGGGCAGACACATAATCGACTCGGAGCGCATCCTGGGGGGCGGTCGCCGGAAGGTACGACTGGCGGCGCAAGTCCCGACTACGCTGATGGGCGCTGCTCTCAGGATGTCCGGAGTAGGCATAGCCGATTGCACACAAGCATCGGGCCGCGTGTGCGCAGACATGGGAGGTTCACTTGGCAAAGCCTCTGGTTGAAGTTGAAGAGCTGGTCAAGCATTACCCGATTGTCAAGGGGGTCGTGCGACAGAAGAAGATCGGCGCGGTGCGGGCGGTGGATGGAATTTCGTTCTCGGTCCAGGCGGGGGAAACGGTGGGCCTCGTGGGGGAGAGCGGTTGCGGCAAGACCACTGTTGGCCGGCTTGTTCTTAGGCTGATTTCACCGACAGATGGCACCGTTCGCTTTGAGGGAGAGGACGTGCATCGGCTTGGCAGGAGGGAACTGAAGAACATCAGGCATGATATGCAGATGGTCTTCCAGGATCCCTTCGCGTCACTCAGCCCGAGGATGACTGTGGGCAGCCTTCTCGAAGAGCCGCTCGCGGTGCACAACATCGGGCGCGGATTTGAGCGAGAAGACATGATCTTCAACGTGATGGACGCCGTAGGCTTGGATCGCGACCACATCGGCCGATACCCACATGAGTTCAGCGGGGGGCAGCGGCAGCGCATCGCCATTGGCAGAGCTCTGATAACAAGCCCCAAGTTCATTGTGGCGGATGAGCCAGTATCGGCGCTGGACGCATCAGTTCAATCGCAGATACTCAATCTTCTGCAAGATCTCCAGCAGGAGCTCGGTTTGACCTACCTCTTCATTGCCCACGACCTGGCGGTGGTGGAGCATGTGAGTGACCGCGTACTGGTGATGTACCTGGGGAAGATCGTAGAGTCGGCGACGGTCGACGAGGTGTTTCGAAATCCCTTGCATCCGTACAGTCAGGCGCTGCTCTCTGCGGTGCCGCGCGTGCGTGCTGAGAAACGCAAGGACAGGGTAATCCTGAGAGGCGGAGTGCCGAGCGCTGCCCGCCCACCAAGTGGCTGCCGTTTTCACCCTCGATGCGCCAGGAACTTGGCGGACGATTGTAGGGAACTGGAACCGCCTTTGCAGGACGTTGGGGGCGGCCACATGGTAGCCTGCCACTCCATCTGAGTGGGAGAAGAGGTTGATAGGTCTGGACGTGCATCGCTGGCAAACCGCCACTATTCACCGTTTCCCTCGGATCGGGCGCCGCACGTTGCGGGAGCGCGTTTCCCGTGTGCGTTACGCACCCACCTTGGGCGGGGCATCTGGGCTCCGTGCGAGTCATTGCGCATGACAGGGGCGGGCATCAGTCGCTGGTGACATGCAGTACGGCCAGCGCTGGCTAGGTTTCGTCGGTGGGCCAAAGCATCGCACACCAGCGACAGAGTTGTTCCCTCCATCGGTCGGCTGTCGAGGGCGACGAGATTAGTGGGTCAAACGTAATGACTGGAGTTGACAAGGATGGTGCAATGACGGAAACCACATTCAACTCAACAGAATCCTTAGAAGGGGAGGAGAACCAAGCCCTTGATAGCGGCTCAGCCGAGCTGATCAAGAGTGATCATGCTAAGGTTGGAGGTGCCATCTACCGCTACACCGACATCGCGTTCGAGCGAGGCGAGGGGGTGTACCTGTACGATTTCGAAGGCCGGAAGTATCTTGACATGGTGGCGGGCATCGCCACCATGAATGTGGGGCACTGTCACCCGGCTGTGGTGGAGGCGATCTCTGACCAGGCACGAACCCTGATCCACGGCGCGTCCCACGTCGGATACATGCGGCCCTACGTGGACCTCTTGGATGCGGTCCTCGCCGTGGCGCCAGGCGATCTGGCTAAGGGCAAGGGCATTCTGATGAATAGCGGGTCGGAGGCTGTGGAGACCGGCATCAAGCTGGCGCGCTACGTGACGAACCGTCAAATGATCATCGCCTTCATGGACGCCTTCCATGGGCGTTCTATGGGGGCGTTGGCTGTGACCGCCAGCGACGCACTCTATCGCCGCCGCCTGACAGGCCTTCTGGCGGGTGTTTCACACGTTCCCTATCCCTACTGCTATCGTTGTCCCTTGAAGCATCAATCGCCCGAGACCTGCGGGCTTGCCTGCCTGAACTTGGTCGAAAAGACGCTGCAGACTGTCGTGCCTCCGGAGGACCTGGCGGGCATCCTGGTGGAGCCCATCGCCGGTGAGGGGGGCTACATCGTGCCACCGGACGGCTTCCTGCAAGGCCTGCGGGAGATCTGTGACCGTCACGGTGCGCTGCTCATCACTGATGAAGTGCAGACGGGGTTGGGGCGCACGGGCAAGATGTATGCGGTGGAGTACTGGGGAGTAGTACCCGATGTCACCTGCCTGGCCAAGCCGCTGGGAGGCGGTTTGCCCCTTGGTGCCACGCTGGCCAAGGCGGAATTGATCGATTCGTGGCCGCCCGGTGCCCAGGGCAGCACGTTCGGCGGCAACCCCTTGGCTTGCCGCGCTGGCTTGACTACCTTGCGCATCGTGCAGGACGAGGAGTTGATGCCCCACGCGGTGGAGGTAGGCGACTATATACAGAGTCGATTCCGCGAAGCGCAGAAGGAGCTGCCCATCATCGGTGATGTGCGGGGCAAGGGATTGATGGTGGCTGTAGAGTTGGTGAATCGCGACGGGAGTCCGGCTCGTCAGGCTATCAAGGATCTTATCAAGGAAATGGGGGCAAGGGGTCTGGCACTTACGAAGTGCGGTTTCAGCTCTGTCCGCATAGCGCCTCCGCTGATCATCACCAAGGATCAGGCAGACTTTGGGGTGGATGTGATCACAGAGGTGCTGCGGGAGAGCCAGTGGTAGGGACGCTGTAGTCACTAGAGTAGTGAAGTCGAGGAGCCGGACATGATCGTACCAGTGCTCGCCCCCCAGTTTCTGGAGAGGGCTCTGAGACTGTTCCCGCACAAGTTGGCTGTCGTGTGCGAGGATAAACGTTTCACCTATCAGGAATATGGCCAGCGAGTCAACCAGCTTGGGAATATGTTGCTCGGCATGGGTGTGGGGCAAGGGGATCGCGTGGCCTTTCTGGGCCCGAATTGCCACCGGTTGCTGGAGGCCTACTACGGGGTAGTTCAGATCGGTGCCATTCTCCTACCGCTGAACATCCGTCTCCTGCCTTCTGATTTCGCCTATATCATCGCCGATTCTGGGGCGAGCGTGCTCTTCGTGGATGGTGATCTCCTCCATCTCATTGAACCCATCAGGGAAGAACTGAAGTCTGTTCGTCGATTCGTCTTGATGACCGACGGGGCTTCGCCGGCCGGCTGGGAGGGGGACAACTACGAGGAGATGATGGCGCTCGCTTCCACTGATAGGCCGCCGCAACCGGAGATGGAGGAGAATGACGTCTGCGAGCTCTTCTACACCAGCGGTACGACCGGCAAGCCCAAGGGCGTCATGCTGACCCATCGGAACATCTTTTTCAACGCCGTCAACTTCGTCATCGGTCTCACCCTTACCGACCGAGACGTTCAACTACACACCATTCCGCTCTTCCACGCCAACGGCTGGGGCACTCCCCAAGCGCTCACCTGGGTGGGTGGGACCCACGTGATGATCAAGAAGTTCGAGGCGGTGAAGGTGTTGCAGCTGATCGCGGACGCGGGAGTCACCGTCGCGGCCATGGTGCCTACCATGGTGAGCATGCTCCTCAACTCCCCGGAACTGCCCAACCACGATCTGAGCAGCCTGGACCGGCTGGTGGTGGGTGGAGCGACGAGTCCACCTGCTTTTGTGGGTGCCGTGGAGGAGAAGCTGGGCTGCACGTACGTCGCCAGCTACGGCATGACCGAGACCTGCCCCGTGCTGACCTTTGCCACCATGAAGGACCACCTCAGGGATCTGCCCGAGGAGGGTCAGCACGCGCTCAAGGCCAAGGCTGGCCTGCCTGTGCCGGCGGTAGACCTGCACGTGGTGGACGAGCAAGGGGATGACGTCACTCCCAACGGCACAGACATAGGAGAAGTCGTGGTCAAGAGCAACGTGGTCATGGCCGGCTACTGGGGAGACCCGGAGGCCAGCGCGGCCACTGTGGACGACGATGGATGGTTCCACACCGGCGACATGGCCACCATCGACGAGGAAGGCTACATCCTGATCGCCGATCGCAAGAAGGACATCATCATCAGTGGGGGTGAGAACATCTCATCTCTAGAGGTCGAACGGGTGCTCTACTCCCATCCGGCGGTCTTGGAGGCAGCGGTGATCGCCGTGCCCCACGAGTTCTGGGGAGAGGTGCCCAAGGCGATCGTAGCTCTCAAGCCAAGCCAGAGTGCCACGGCTGAGGAGATCATCGAGCACTGTCGCCAGAATCTCGCCGGATACAAGGTGCCCAAGTTGGTGGACTTCGCAGAGGAGTTGCCCAAGGGGGGCACAGGCAAGATACTGAAAACGGTGCTCAGGCAAGAGCACCGAGGAGCGGACGCTTGACGGTGAGGCGGGAGCGCTGGGGATGGCGCTCCCGTTTTCGTTTGTCGCACCACAAGGTCATGGCTATGAAGTCGCCCACCAAGAGGATGTCGATGGGCGCCCTCTCGGCCCACACTCCGGTGGGGTAGTCGTAGGCGGTGATTTTGGCGATCTTCTGACCGTCCCTCTTCATCTGTTGAAGCTGAGGCACGGTGACTTTGGTTCTCTCGCTCATCGATTCTTCTCCCTATCCAGAGCTAGGCAGTGGCCACGTCTGTGGCTTGCGACGTCAAGGTCGCGCCAGGGTGATTGTAGCAGGGAAGGGCAAAAGCCGCACGCATGGCACCGTGGGAGCATCAACGGGCAAGCGCCACCGGCGGGCGAAGGAGCCGAGTTGATCGACGTCAGCGGAAGGTCTCCGAACCGAGCGCAAGGCGATACGGGCTGGGCACGGAGCGACGCTGCTTGCTCGCCGCCAACCGACACGCGGCAGCCTCGTGCCGCTGACTAGAGGGGCACTGCCCGCGACTCTTAGCGCCCAGCCATTGGGCATGCCTTATGGCAAGAGCCACCGACGGTTAGCAACTCCGCTCACCGCGCGGTTTGATGCGAGAGTAGAGAGGCTACATCCTCCGCGGCTGCCGCCCAGGTGGTTCGAACAGACGGAATAGGATGATTCTTAGACCGGTCCGCTCCCGGCCGAGCCTCCGGAACGACAGTGTGGAGGTTGACTGACCCCCGCGACGCCCGTCCACCAGCGCTCATGTTCCTCGAGAGGGAAATAGCCCTTATGGGTCTCTTCCACAATGAAGATCGAGTGCCAAACGTCTCGCAGTGGGGATGCTCCTATACGGGTCTGGTAGATCCCCTTCCCCCCTTGGAGCCACCAATCCACAAGTAGCAGCACCGTGGGTAGCGACGTCGTGGCCTGCGGCCGCGCTCTTAGTGCATCTTGCGCGCGCGAGATGCCCGTCTCAACCACGGTGCGTGCTTCGCCAACCCGCTGTCCCCGCTCGCAGTGGTCGAGGGGAGAAAGTCGAACCACCTCAGCGGAATCAGCCCGATCTGCGAACTTCCCGATGCGGGCTACTCGCACGCCGTCTACTTCGATCGGTCTCGGGGGCAGAGGACCAGATTGCTGAGTATCCTGAGTGTACTGCAGCGCCTTGTTTTCTGTGACCTGCTTGCTCGCGTCATTGAAGGCAACAAGGGACATCAGAAAGCTGATCCCGTAGGTGCCTCTCATTCCGCGTTCGGTGGCAATGCTCCCCATTCTTTCGGCCCATTCCTGCTCAGCGCGCATGCTCCCAGCGGCTTCATACTGCACCTCCCAGAATGGTGGTCTCTCAGTGGCGGGCCATCCTTCGAGCACTCCAACTTGGACGGCGAATTCGTGCGACCCCACCTCAAGATAGTAGTCAGGTGGTTGCTCGCCAGCGCTCCACCTCGCGTGCAAATGGAGACTCTCCTCGAGATAGTGGTCGAAGCACTCCCTAGCCAGTTCCTTGTTGTTCTTCATCTTGTACCTCCCGTTAGTGTTAGCTCCCTGCTACCAGGAGCGTGTATTGTGCGGGAGGTCGATCGGCAGTGCCTGAACCATACCGTTTTTCCTCCCATCTATAATATGCATTGGACCTGCTTTTTTCAACTGCGGATCCTTCGCGACTTCTCGCGGACGGTGGGCCTTGGGTAAGGGGGTCCGTCCGCCAACGGCGCGAGGGCCTTCGCGGTGGGCGGCTAACGCAAGAGCGGCCGGCGAAGGTCCCGGTCGCGGCTGAGAGGGTCTGTGTTCGTCTAGTGTTGGACGCCGACTCCCGAAGACTGTGGTCGAGGTCACCGCGGTTGCCCAGAATGCGTGCCGCTTTGATAGCGGGTAGCCTTGACAACATGTCTTTCGTCGACTGTAATGCGGTGCAACGGTGCTTACGAGCATGGAGGAGTTCGGCGCGCGCCAGACTCACCTTGGGCCAGGGCGGTCCGTCCATGACTGGACTATGAGTAGCGGAAGGCTCGTGTCTTTATCAGTTTGGCCATCCACAGTCAAGGCTGGCGTCTCAGTAGCAGCGCCGCTGGTTGCGGAGCGCGGGCGTTGGAGTCATGAGTGTTGGGGAGTCGTACCTGTGATGCCACACAGTCACGCCGTTATGGCCACGAAGAAAGGGCGGTGGGCACACGAGTGGGTGATAGACTGCGGCGACTAGACAGCGCTGTGGAGATGGATCGCACAAGAACAGTGTGTGGAGGTGGCGACGCGATCATGGAAGACAAGCATGTGATAATGAGACAGCTAGAGGAGATACGAGGGGACGTCGGCACCATCAAGAACATAATGGTGCTTATCGCCATCGTCGTCCTCCTGGGTGTCACCCTATCAGTGTGCTCTGTACTGGGAGCCCTTGTTTAGTGATAGGTCTTCGGCGGTGGCGCTACAGCGCGTGCTTGCCTGTGGCTCCCCCTGAGCCAGCCCGCGGCAATCACCACGGCCACCGCGATGGCCAGCAACTGGTAGATCCGGAACTGGGGTCCCGGCGCGGTGAAGATGTCCAGGCTCAGGTTGGCAGTGAAATGCAGCAGGGTCACCGCCAGCACGCTGCGGCGGTTGTCGTTGTAGCACCAGGTGGAGTAGATGGAGGCGGCGAGGACGTAGGCGACAAAGAGCACAAAATCAGGACCGAACCCCATCTCGATCTGGTTCGTGCCCGCCACCCAGAACAGAGGGAGGTGCCACAGGGCGTGGCAGATGCCCAACACCAGCGACGCAGGCAGCGGGCCCCACATGGCCTGCACGCGGTCCAGCATGTAGCCGCGCCAGCCAAGTTCCTCCAGACC
>Ga0307379_10005726_pt1 | contig 17241 bp, 30 predicted proteins | sample UN2MG_FD_202237 | JGI IMG/M metagenome (GOLD analysis project Ga0307379, IMG submission 202237) | Soil microbial communities from Risofladan, Vaasa, Finland - UN-2 | ecosystem: Environmental > Terrestrial > Soil > Coastal area > Acid sulfate soil | place: Finland: Risofladan, Vaasa | collected... | reverse complement strand
AGCATTATGTCCCGCCAAGTATCGAAGAGGGAATGGACGAAATTTTGACGGTAAAGGAGTAGCATGTTTGGAATTTACAAAAACTTGAACTCCCTGTATCCTTACGACAGATACTTTTGTTTAATAAGTTCAACTCCTGCTTTATTGATTTCTAGCGTACACCTATTTCTAACTCAGGAAAACAAAACTGAATATTTCAAGATTCTAAAACATTATGTTGACAGATCTTCATGAAGGTCTCAAGACTTATTGAAATAATCAATGGTAAGGATCGAGAACTTTTTGCCAGCGATACTAAATTGACCTATATTATTCGTCCTTATTTTTCAGGAGAGTTTGAAAGTGAGGGGGTTTCCGTTGGTGTCTTTGCTGTACTTGTTTTAAAGAAAGAAGACGGTACACTTAAAAAAGAAATGGTAACAGCAGAGATGATTGCAACAAGTGAAGTTGTAAGAAAATATTTTAACAGTACCGTTGTGCAGCTCTACGATAATAAGCCCATCTTCGATGATCCTATAAATTATGGATCAGAATCAGAATACGATGAACATTAGTAAGGAACAGAAATGACAAAGATTATAGGACTAGGCGGCAAATCATTATCGGGAAAAACAACGATAGGAAATTATCTGTCAGAAATTTTGACCGATCAAGGTCACTCTGCTAAAATTTATCATTTTGCAGATGTACTTAAAGAATCCTGTGCTGTATTGTTCGGTTTCGACCCTTCTCTTTGTTATACTGAAGAAGGAAAAGGGTCGGAGTTGAGCATCTCCCGAGGTTATTTTAAGTTCTTAGCGGATGTAGAAAAATATCCAGAATTAGACTTAGAGAAGAAGTTAACGATACGAGAACTTCTTCAGTTTATAGGTACGGATCTTATCAGAAATAATCTTAATCCCGATATTTGGGCCGACACAACAATAAGGAAGATACAGAGAGAGAACTACGATATTGCATTGATATGTGACGTTAGATTTCCCAATGAATTGGACGTTATTAACAAATATGGTACGAGTATACGATTGACCAGAACCATTAAAAATGATAGACATGTTTCAGAAACAGCCTTGGATAATTATGTTTCCAGTTTTACCCATGTGATTAGAAATCACCTTCAAACAGAAACCGAGACAAAGCAGGAATCCAAAACTTTAATTTTGGAAAAATCCTAGAGGACAGTATGATGTATTTAATTGATTTTATCAAAGAGAAAGGGCTTAGAATTGTGATTGAGTTTGAAAACTCTTCTGTAATTATGACCTTAAAAGGAGAGACTAAAGTCTTTTCTGTGGAATCTTTTTCTTTAGAAAGTTCGTATGAACTTTTGCTGGCCGAGGTTAAGAATGAAACTTTTCAAGTTAACACTGAGAAGGGGGTTGAGTTCATTGCTATTCCTCAGACTTTTGAGGGGTTTTGTCCAACAGTGCCATTGACTAGAACTTGTAAAAACACCTTTAAAGAGAGCGGAATCAGACACGTTGTTTCTGGAGAATAAATTATGCCAATGTATGACTACAAATGTCCAAACGAAAAGTGTGAGACGAAAATCTTTGAGAAATATCTTTCAGTAGCTAAATGTGAAGATCCTCAAGTTTGTAAAGAATGTGGAACAGAGAGTCTTAAGGTTGTAACATCTATTGGAGAATTTTACGTTTTTGGACACGAAAACCACGATCCCGATGATTATGAGGAGTGAAGTTTAAATGCCTATTTATGTGTACGAGTGTAAGCGTTGCTCTGGGAGATTTGAAAAGCTCCTACCAATAGCTGAAAGAAATGAAGCTCAAGAATGCCCCCAGTGCAAAGAGCCTAAGACAGAACGTGTAATTGGAGTAACTTTTGGGCTTTCTTTCGGAAAAGGTTTCCATAATACTGGAGGATATTAATGCGAATTTTTATAGACATGGACGAGACTACGGTTGATTTGTTTTCCGATTGGCTATCGTTGTACAATCATGATTACAATGATACTCTTACAATCGAAGGCGTAACCACCTGGGACGTGGCGAAGTTTGCAAAACCTGAGTGTGGTGTAAAAATTTACGAATATTTATACCAAAAAGGGTTATTTAAAAATCTAAAAGCTTTGCCTGGAGCCACTGGCTTTGTAAGAAAGCTTCACGAAGATGGACACGAAGTTCATCTTGTAACTGCTTCTCCCGGTCCTGTGGCTGCTAAAGAAAAGTTGGAATGGGTAGCCGATAACTTTCCCTTCTTGCCTGATAGACGGGTTATGACAGTTTACGATAAGTGGCTTTTAGACGGAGACATTATCATTGACGATAAGCCTTTAACTTTAGAAAAGTTCAAAGGCCACTCATTGTCTCTAATGCGTCCTTGGTCGGATATTTCCTTGGAAAAAATTGGCGTTAGATATTTTGAAAACTACGATGATATTTATGAGCACATCAATTATCTTGCTATGAATGATGATGTAAGTATGGCCAAGATTAAAGAAGAATTTGAAAAGTTTTACGATAAACAAGTTAATAAAGAAAACGGACTTTGGTATTTTGCTTCTGTTTTCTGCGAAAGAAATATTAACAGTGTTAATCTGAAGAAAGAAAAAGTTAGAAAATTTTTGTATACGGAATACAAAAACTCACATAAACTATAAGGGTAATAACATAATGAATTTTAAAATATCTAGGTCAGGAACGTTTCACAAAGATCATCAGTCTTTTAGTTATAGTGTTTCTGTGGAGAAAGAAATTACTCCTAAGAATAAGAAAAAAGAACTTAAAGAGCTTGAAGCGGAAATTACCAGTCTTGAAATTAAAGAGCTTAACGGATGTGTGGAAAAACTCATAGAAGCCGTTAACTTTACTGCCCCTGGAGCTATCTCTCCGGATTTTACGCAAAAAAAATAAACACCCAACATTAACCACAATTAGCACTTCTTGACAATGTTTTTATATTGTTGCATACTTTTACAAGTTGCTAATTAATCTGAGGAGATTGCACCATGTTTAAGTTTACTATTAGTAATAAAGCTTGGATAACCATTTTAGGAATTGTTACGCTTTTCTTTGCCAGTGTCGCTGGTAATTTTTACCTTGAGAAAAGACTTCTTGAAAAAGATGTGGAACACATCTCTGAGAAGCTTGAATTTGAAAAGGAGATAGTTGCAGAGTTGAGGACTAGATTGGCAAAAGAACGTTCTCAAAAAACAGCACTGGCCGAGAAGCTGACTTACTTTCCAGATCCCAATGCTGAGTATTCCCCTAATCAAAATGCTTTAGCTGCTATCAGACTCGCCATTATTTCTGAAGTTCCAAAAAAGCATTGGACCAATGCGTGGAAGCTTATTAACTCTCAAAGTTATGTTGAGACCGGACACAAGCCTTATCTCATTGGACAGGCAGGTGAAAAAGGCCCACTTCAAATTATGCCCTTCTGGTGGAGAAATACTTTCTCAGAATTTCAAGGATTAGAGCAGGACTGGTATATAAATACTGTTGTAGCCCTTAGAATTTTGAACGAGTATGGAGTTATTGAAAATCCAGAACTGGTAGGCTATTACAATGCAGGCCCAGATTTCAATAATCCTTCCTACGTGAGGGCTGTAAATTATGCCCATAAGAAACTATTTGGTCAGTTATTGTTTGGGTAGTTGACAGGTTAAATATACTGTGATATTGTTCTGTTTTAGAAGGTGATTTGAATATGCATGATTTTTATGAGCGGCTAATTGTTGTTGGAGACATCCACGGAATGTTGGATGAGTTCCTCCAGTTATTGAAGGCCACTTCTTATAATCCTGACACAGATTTTGTAATCTCTGTCGGAGATCTAGTGGACAAAGGTCCACAAACTACTCAAGTTCTTGATTGGTTTATGGAGAATCCTTCCCAGGTTATAATGGGTAACCATGAAAGCAAATTCATGCGTTGGTTAAAAGGAAATCCTGTTCAAATAACTCATGGACTTGAAGAAACAATTAAAAGTCTTCAAGAGCGAACCCAAACCTCAGAACTTCGAAAGAAGTACCTTGAGTTTATCTCAAATCTTCCTAATGCGATTTTGCTCGAACCATACAATGTAATGGTGGTTCATGCTGGCTTGCTTCCTCCTTACACTGTAGAGGCCCAAAGAAAGCATTCTACGATGTTAAGGTATGTGGACGCTGATAATCGTTTCTTGTCTCTTGGAGCAGAAAACACTGTGGAGGATGCTCTATATTGGCCGCACAGGTACACAGGACCGCTTCCAGTGCTGTTTGGGCACCAACCCCATCAAGATGTCCATATTTACCATAATAAGGCCGTAGCTCTCGACACAGGAGCTTGTTACGGCGGTTCTTTATCTGCCGCTATTTTAAGAAAGCAGGACTTGGACAAGCATGGAAAAGAGTATACTCCGGAAAAGTTTGAGTATGTGTCTGTGCCTGCTAGAAAAATTACAGAATGGATTAAACCATCGCAGGTAAGTTACTGAGCAATGATGTATAAAACATATCTCAATCTTCGATATACTAGCGATCAAGTTTTAGTTACTCCTTATTTTCAATATTATGCGTTTAATCCTTACTATATAAGATCTCAATATATTTTAGCTTGTCAAGGAACGTATGTTCGAGGATCAACAGAGGGTGAAGCAGAAAGCCCAGTATTTGCAACTAGAAAGTATTTTGCACGAAAACAATTAAATGCTTGACAACAAAAATATATTGAGATACCTTACACCGAGAGATGGAAGAGAGAACAATGTTTGAAGACTTTTATAACATGCTGATAGGGAAATACTGGTTGGGAAAAGCCAGTAAGAAATTGCCTAACGTTTATCTGCTGGCTATAACCAGAAAGAATTTATTGTTTGTAGATGCAGACAACCCAATTCTGTGTGTTGCCTTTACAAAGCAAGAATTTAAAGAGATAAAAATTATTACTCAAGAGATGATTAATGCTAGAAAAACAAGCCTAGCAAAGTTCACACAAGTTTTAGATGAAAAAGATTACGTTATTTTTAATCGTTGTAGTTAACAAAGGAGAACGGAAAAATGAAACCTAATGATATCGCCACTAGTATGTCTAACATTAAGACTATACATCCCAGTGAGCTGCATGACTTGATTCACGAGTCTATGCACAATCCTGGCGATGGAGGATTGCTAATTTTTGGAGGTAGTGGCTTTGGAAAATCTGCCATTCCCCGAGCATATGCAGAGAACCAGAAAATAGGATTCGCACGAATCCCTGGTGAAGCTTTGGAGGCACCTGAACTGAGAGGTTTGGAACTCCTAGACCAAAAGACCATGACCACAAAGAGCACCATCCCCAGTTGGTTCCAAGAAGTTCAAAACCACGAAAAGGGAATTCTCTTTCTGGACGAGATCACTCGTTGGCCTATGGATGTCAGAAATGTTATGAATGCTTTTTTGACTGAGCGTTGCTTGGGAGATTATTGTCTCCCTAAAGACTGGCTAGTTATTGCCTGTGCTAACATCGGTGATGCATTCCAAGTTGACGAACTTGATCCTGCCCTTGCAAATCGTTTTGGGTACTTCAAGTTAGTTCCTGCCTTTGAAGATCTGGTGAAGTATTTTACTAATGTTCGCCAGTATCCGGAAGACATTGTAGTTGCCTTCCAGAAAACATTCGGCCCAGGCACAGATACTTGGGACAAAATTGTTAATGAGGAACCATTTGATGGTACTCGTACTATCAATCCTCGTTCCATTGATTGGGCTCTTGGCAAACTCGACCAGACCGCTCTGCGCCATCCTGATAAAGACGAATTCGCTTTGAAGCGTCCTATTCTGACTTCTTTGATTTCAGGCTGGGTCGGACAAGCTAAAGCTTCTGAGTTGGTAAGTAACTTTGCTGTAACCTCTATTCGTAGATTCCGTGGAGTATTATCCGCTGAAGATCTTTTAGAAGGCCGTGCAAGTGTTATCGATCCTACGGATATTTCTACTGAAGAGCTTCACGAAGTTATTACTGCCTATTTCTTCGGAATGGTGAGTAAGGTAGAAGGAAAAGTAGAGCAGAAGCATCCAGGTTTCAAAACTATGGACGAGAGCGATAAGAACAGCATTCTCGAAACCGAAGAGTTCGGAACCTTTATGGATTACGAAATTTCTGCTGCTTTTGGCACCATCGGCTACAATTTCTACAAGTTTATTATTGGTTCTGAAATTAGCTCTGAGATCATTCAGGCTGCTTTTAGTTCAATGACTCGTCTTCAGAAAACGCTTTATTGTGGTGGCACCTCAATGATGAAAAGCTACAAAGAGTTCTCTCTGCGTTTTTCTGAGAATCCCGAGCATGATGCTTACCATCGTTTCCAGATTTGTCTTCTTGAGAATCTTACCGATGAAGCTATCTTTGAAATTCCTGAAGAGATTTATGATGATGTGGTTAATTACAACAATTACATCAAAGAGCAAGTTGAAAAAGAACGTGCTAAAACTTCGGAAACCAAAAAGTAACTTGTCGTAAATTGATTCTAAGAAGGGTATAAAACATGGCTAAAAAATCTTTTCGAAACTGCTCGGCACTTCAAACTTATGAAGATATTATTTCGGCAGCTTCTACCTTTTTGACTGTTGGCTCTTCTAAAAATCTTGCTGACCTTAACCTTGAATTTGGATACTTCTATACGGCACTTTTGCATTCCTTTTCGTACAGCAGAGACTTTGATTTCCCCGCTGCTGCGGGAGTTGGCTGGGATAAACATGCTAAAGTAACTCAGTTCTATTTTAACCCTATTTTGTTGGGAAAGATTGTAATGGCTTCTGAGTGGCCAGAAGGTTATAGTCCAGACAAGAAGTACGAAAACAAAGACGCAGAAGTGCTTAAAGAACTTATTGAGAAGCATGTTAAAGGCCAAGCAGAGCAGGCAAAAAGAGCAGCGCAAGAAACAGACTCAGAAGAAAAGAAACCAGAAGATGAAGCAGGATATGTAGATTCTGTCTACAAAAACTACAACAAAATAACACGGTTACGTTATCGTCTGATTGATTGTGCTCTTCGTTTTAATGTTCATGCTGTAAATTCTATTGAGGAAATTGATTACACGGAAGCACTCGCTACTTATGATACGCTGGAGAGCACTACAAGAGAAGTCCATCAAGTTCAGCCTCCTCTAGATGAGTTCTTTGTTTTCGATGCCAAAGAAGAAACATTTTATTCTTTGGATAAGGCTTCCTCTTCTTTGATACTTTTGGATACCCCTGGGGATCTCGATAAGGTTCTTGCTCTGCGGGATAACTATCTTTATCATACAAGGTATCTTGCCAGGGCATTGTTTGTAATTATTCATGAGCTTGAGCACGTAGCTAACAAGCACACTTACAACAATCCTTACGTAAAGATTCCTCCAGGTAAAGAGAGTTTCTTTACGGAGAAGAAGCATGAGGTCTCTGTATCAGATGAAGGTGAAATTGAAGTAGTAGCACAAGAGGAAGAAGTTGAAGATCCGTACAAAACTAAAAAGTTCATGTACTATCAAAATATTGCTGAAGATTTGGCCATTAACTACAGTGTTTGGAAACATAACTTCTGTAGAGATCAAAACCATGGCAAGGCTTTAAAGAGCAATAACTATATTCCTAAGCTTGGCTTCTATCCAGAACTTTTGCAGCTTTCAGACAATCTAACTGCACAAGCCTACTTTGAAGAATTGCTTAAAGATCAAAATCTCAGCAATTATATCTCTGAATGCATGAAAGACTTTGGAACCATTGTAATGGATATGAATGGTGAAGAAATGTCGGATCGTGAGAAATCAGATGCCGAGTTTGATGTCAAGCAAAGAATTATGAAGGCTGTTAGAAAAACCTTGGAGCATAAGGGCAGAGGCTTTGTACCAGGAAATTATGAAGAATATGTAGAGCTGTTTTCTTCGAAACAAATTCCCTGGAAGCATTACCTCCATAACATTACAGCTAAGATTTTGTCAAGGACCAAGCAAAGAACTCACAAAAAGCGTAACAGAAGGCACATGCAGCTTGAAACAGACTTAGGAATGATTTTGTACAAAGGTGCTAAGAAGCAGCGTACAATTCCAAGTGTTCACTTTACCTTTGATACTAGTGGCTCTGTAAGTAGCGAACGCCTGGGTCAATGCCTTAGCGAAGTGTTGAATGGTTTGAAGTCCTTCAAGATTGAACGTTTTGTTCTTTTACAGGTTGATGCTGGTCTTGCTGAGAAGAAAATGTATGATTTCTATAAATTTCGCAAGATGGCAAAAGCTGGTAAGTTCAAGGCCAAAGGTCGTGGGGGAACTTCTTTTATTCCTGCTATGCAAGATTTGGAAAACGATCCTTCAGTGGACATTCATTTTTATTTTACTGATGGTTATGGAGACTGGGATCAGTGTACCAAGTTTAAAGTTGCTAGAAAGACAGTGTTTGTTGTTTTCGATAGTGATCTTGTTGCACCTGAGCCTTTTAAAACAATTCACTTGAAATGAATAAGGGCAAGCTATTAGTTTTTTTGCAGCAGTTAATAGACCACGTAAAAGACGGGAAAGAATATACTTACATTGGTCTGTTTGTGAAGTTTGAGAAAAAGGGTCAACTGTTTTATGTTTCAGACGGAAACAGAAAGGAAGAGGAACAAGTTAAGAAATTATTGAAGAGGAACAAAAACACGGGAAAGATATCGGAAGAGGACATGTCATTGTGGACCGCATTAGTTCTTGCAAAAGAGAGCAACCTCTTTCTGACAAAAGATACCCTAAAAGATGTTTTTGACTTGGAAGGTATTCTGGACAAAGACGAAGACGAAGACGAAGACGAAGACAATGAAACTTAATGAAACAGATTCGAAGGAGAAACAAAATGAATGTAACTCAGTTTAGAAAGCTGCTGTATGATGCCGTGATCGAGCAAGGATTAACCCCGACTAATATTGAGATTAATCCTACTCATAGAGATATTGACAACACGGGATCTGCAAAGATCTATGTTCAAGAGAGTGATAAGGACCGTTTAATGGAAGTTCGTAAAAACTTGCGTAACTTTGCTCCTATTGAGCGTCCTTACTTTATCTCTGTGCTAGAAGACAGAAACGAGAATGAGCCTTTAAAACTCTAGAATCGAATGAGCGTCCTGGGCATGACCTTTAAGCTAAACTGCCTAAAACCCTTTTTCTCTTAAGGAGAGCAATATGTCAAAGAGTAAAAACCTTTTTACTCCAGAAGTATTCGTTGCCTGTAAGTGTAATCCAAAGACAAAAAAGTGTCCAGTGATTACTATTTTTGATGATGGTTTTGTTTTAATTGAGGATGACTTTGGTGGAAGAGTTAGAATGGAACACGAAGAGTTTAAGATAGTTATGGCTCATTTCAAAGATCAGATGGATGCATAACTTTTTAGATTTGGTTGTGTTTTCTTTTTCATGCTATGCTTTAACTTTTGCTATTATTGAAAGTCCTCTGATTTTTTTTAAACCCAGACTCGAAGAACATGTAAAAAGTTTCGAGAGTCCAAATTGGTTTTTAGATAAATTGAACTATCTCTTAGAGTGTTATGCCTGTTCTGGTTTTTGGGCTGGGATTGTTATGTCGTATATTTTTAACTACGAGACGCATATTAAATGGGGATTTTTCTCCTCTGCTTCTTGTTTATTTCTGTCTTACATATTTGAGCTACTAGTAGCAGCCCACAGGAGAATATCATGAGCCACGCTCTTACGAAAACAATTGTAAGTCTTTACTTTAAGTTTCCCGAAACCATTTGTGTCGGAGGTTCGAAACGAAGTATGGCCTGTAACTTGAGAGATGTTGAACTTCAATTATCTCCTAGAGAGTTACCACTATTAATTAACAGAGGTGATTCGTTTGTAGTAGATTTGGAAAAACCAATCTTGGGAAGCTATAAAATCTCAGTAACTGGAGAGAGAGATAAGACTGAGTTCTCAGAAACAGGCATACAGATTATACAAAGAGTTTATAGTATCCAATCGAGAGCAATGCTCGGATACCCGCCAAAGAATCGAAGCGATGCTTTTTTTCTGAGCAATCCCCATCCTTGGACAAATTTTATGACTCTTTATGACGAGGAGAGTAAAATTCCGGTAAATCTGTTCTACAATAGTAGAAAGGTAGAAGAAGCTTATCAAGAGCACCTGACGAACTCTTACAGGTATTTAACAGCGTTCTATAACAAACTAACAAGTACAGGAAACAAAAACCCACAAGTACATGTAATACTGCATGACAAGGAGACTAAATAATGACTGAAATTATGACGGCCAAAGGAACAAGAAAAAAAGCAAACATGACAGACCTTAGAAAAAATGCAGATGAACTTAATAGCGTGATGGAAAAATTGGCCATGAATGTTGCTGTTCAAGAACAACGACTGAAACATGCTAACACTCAATTGTTAGCTCAGGATCAACTTCTGCTTAACTGTACTCTAAACATTCAAGCTATGCAAGATTATCTGATTGACAAAAAAGTGTTAAATGAAGACGAGTACAAGCTGGTAGCTGAAAAAAGGTATGCAGACTTTAAAAAAGAACAAGAAGCTTATATCGCAGATCAAAAGAAGCTTCAAGAAGAGAAAAAGAAAGAAATTGATATGAGTGATACGGGAATTACCGAGGAGCAACAGCAGACTACTCTTGACAAGGTTCATCAATTTGAAGCAGAAGCCGCTGCAAAAGAATACGCTGAGTCTAAAGAAGCCCCAGCAAAAGAAGAGGAAGATGTTTAAACTGTTTTATGGACTTTTAGTCCGTAATTCTTATAGCCCTGGATATCCTGGTTTTATAGGTACTTGTTTTTCGTTAGTACCTCAGTTTGAACCTAAGCTATTTACATACGTAGCTGAAAATAAGAATGCTAATTCCTTTGAAATCGAAAAGTATCCTACATTTTGGTTTCCCATATTCTATACTTGTCTTAAGACGGGGGTGTTTGATCTTCCAAGAGAAAAAAATGGCTACATAGAGAATATTAAACCAATTTTGGGCAAGCTCGGAAAACCACCATGCAAGAAAAACTAAAAACAATATTTCAGTTTGAAGTTTACTTCAACGAAAAGCTCAAGCTTTCTTTTGTTGAGGTGCTTCTTGCCGGGATTGGAATTTATTCTCCTAAGTTTAAAAGGCATAGGTATATTGTTCAACATCGAGAAACTTTGCTTGAAGATCTCTTATCTTATCCTTTAGAAAATAAGCAGATTAAGCTGCCGAGAGTTCCAGTGTGCTTAGACATTGAAAAGATATCTTACAACATCAATCGTGACAGACAGTACATTACTTTAACTTCGTATGGTCTTTCTACACGTAAAAAATTAGACAGCTTCTTAGAATACATGAAAGCATACCCTAAGTATACTGTTATCCCTTTAAACCACTAGGAGAAAGAATGGCCGTAGTAATTTCTGATGATGAGACAATTATTGAACGTATCGCTAGTCGAAACTATACTAAAACAGTTGTTGAGCCAAACTTTACGAAGTGGAGAGTTGAGCCCTTTGTAAGTTCTAAGCTTGTTATTGTATTTGGTCTTGAAAAAGCTAAATCTGAAATCAAAAAGACAATCAAGCTTGGCAAAAATAATGTAAGCAACCATACAGTTACTGTACACCCTTCTTTCGAAGAAGGATTGGGCAATGACTTTTTTTTCGAATTGTTCCACTGGCTAGATGAAGAAGAAAACAATGAAATTTACAACTACAACTATACCATTGTTGACACAAAAGAAAAACTCAAAGAGTTAATGCTTAGGGCCAAAGCCTCAACCGTAATGGCAGTAGATATCGAAACTAGCGGTCTATATGACAAATTGTTTTCAGGCCAGGGGATAATCACTACCGCTCAGTTTGCGTTTGATGATAAAGTTGGTTACACTCTTCCCGTAGATCATTTTGAAAATCCTTTAGATAAGGATCTCTGTAAAAATGCTATGAAAATACTTATCGATGGTTTCAACACGGAGAATAAAACTATCATTTGTCAAGGTGGTTACTTTGAAAAAATGTGGTTTTTAAACTTACTTGGAATAGATTTGATTGAAACAGAAGACACTTTGTTTATCGAACATTTGATTACACACATGGATGGTTCGAGACTAGATCTTGCTACCTTAGCAGCGAAGTATTTAAATGTTGGGTATAAAGACATGGTTAAGATTTGGATGACTAAGAATAACTGTAAGGATTGGGCAAAAGTTCCTCTGTCTATTTTAGGACAATATGGTGCTTATGATGCTGTTATTACTTTTAAACTTTGGCACCTGCAACGAGAAATTCTGGAGAAAGACGAAGAGTTGGTAGAAGTTTACAACAACTTGGTCAAACCTGTTGTCGATACTCTTGTAAAGATGACCAGTCACGGAATGGGAGGAGACTTAGATCAACTCCTCTGGCTCAAAGACTATTACTACAACGAACAGCAAAAGTATCTTGAAATTTCCAAAAGAATAGTTGAGAGAAAACTTCTGGCCCTTCACGATGCTGGTGAGATTAGAAAGAAGCCTGTTCTAGTTGAGATGCTAAAAAAATATAGCTTCTTCAAAGAAGTGGCCGATAAAGCCTTAGAGGAACCTGAGCTTACAGACGAATTACTTAAAGAGGTTATTCTAGATTACTCTAGAAAGTTTAACCCTAATTCTACAATTCAAGTAAGCACTATTGTTTATGAAGCCTTGGAAATGCCTAAACTCAAAGGTCTTATATCCAAAGGCAAAACTGGAGCACCTGGAACAGGAGAAGAAGTTATGCTCAAGCTCTGTTCTTTGGATGTGTTTCTTTTGAATCTTGCAATATACAAAAAAGTTACCAAGATGCTTACAACATATTGCATTAAGATGGAAGGACACTTACATCAGGACAATGTTGTGGGAAATGGTCATAGCTACCTCTTTCACCCTGAGTTCAAAGCGGCAGGAACAAGAACCGGAAGGTTATCTTGCGTAAATCCTCCCGCCCAGACAATTCCTTTTCATACTAGAATAAAAAGACTGTTTATACCTAAGAACGTTGCCAGACAAAAAGCAGAGTTATTCAGCGCCATTGAAAACCAAATCACTAAAAATTGGTGGTATACTCTTACCTTAGACTTGACAGCGTTTGAACACAAGAATGAACCGCACCCAGAAAAAGCACTCAAGAAATTTGGAAAACAAATTGCCAAACGTTACAACCTGCTAGAAACCCATGAGCCAAAACAAGCTGTGTTTTCTTGGACCTTCAAAAAAAGCGAAGAAGCAAAAACTTTAGAGGAGGATCTTCGAAAGTACTGTGACAAGTTCTGCAATAGCTATTCCTTGTCCCTGGAAGACCATCTAGATTAGAGCTTGACAGAATGTTACTAGTATGCTAGTATATATTTGTTTAGGAGAACAATCATGTTGAAAAAGCTTAAAAACTATTGGACCGCCTTGAAAATTGCTCTTAGTATTGTAAGCGATGTTATAGGGGTTTTTACTCCTTATCTTAGCTGGAAATATCTAAAGTTATTGCCTGTGGCGGTTCTGGCTGTTTGTACCCTCGCTTTCCTTTGCGTGATTGACTTTCTAACGGGCGGAAGTAATTAGTGTTTAATTTGGTAAGGAGTTAAAATGTTTAACTGCATGGAACAAGAACTGAAGAATATATTTGGTGAGTTTGATCATTGTTTTGCGGAAGATAAGAAAACATTTATTGTGAGAGGCAGTAATGTTTTTCAAATTCTTCCGGATCAGGGTCTTCTTTTTTCGGGTAATTACCTTAAAGATCAGGGAGGCTGGGTTCCTTCGGGAACTAGAGCCGTCAAACTTTTAAACTTTTAAAGGGAATAAGTATGCTGGATTTTTCTAAGTATGAAAAACATGGGCCAGATAGTTTCTCCTCAGACCAGCAGTATCGACTATATCTCGCTGCCTTTAAAGGAAAAACTTCAGTAATTGTGGAGTACTACAAGAAAGAAAACGAATGGGCAGTAGCCTTACTCGCTAACACTGATTTTTGGCTAGATGTTTTCAAAGATCGGGATGAAGCTTTGGCTTTTTGCGAACACTTTAAGTTTAAAGTAAGAGAGATAAAAGTTTGAATTTCACAATTGTTCATTACATTGAGCAGTTACAGGATGGCATAACCAATTCGTTAAGGAATAAGTTTATCCAGGCGATTATCGTAGCCTATGCAGGCGAGAATGAAAAGTTTAAGCTGGGAGCAATTGTATTTAAAGGTAAGACTCCTTTAAGTTCTGGTACCAACTTGGCCAGAAAGACTTCTCCTGATATGATCCGATTTGGTAAGCCTCGTCCAGTACATGCTGAACAAAATGCTCTCATTTCTCACAAACATTACGACACTTTTAAAGGCACTGATCTTGTTGTAGTTAGACTTGGAAGAGACGGTAAAATAAGGATGAGCAAACCCTGTTCTGAATGCACAAAACTTATCGAGGCTGCTAAAATAAAAAAAGTGTATTTCACCAATGAAGCTGGCAATGTTGAAATGTTGTATGTTTCTAGAAGATAATAACACTAAAAATAACCTAATAATAAAACAAAGGTGCGTAACAAAATGGATTACAGTAAGATTACTAAAGACTTAGAGTTGCTAGAAATTTTGGCAGAATGTGTGGCCAAAAAAGATTTTTCTCAGGCTAAGGATCTTAAGTCCTTGTTGAGTGAGGGAAATAGTTACAAGGTTAAACAAATTGTAACTGAGTCTACGGAACAAGAGTTTGAATCTTCTTCAAGTGCATATCAATATTTAATCGATAATATTTTAGAAGCTATTGATTCAATGACAAGTTATGAGGAAGTAGAAGAGGAAGATGTAGTAGTGGAAACCGCTGATGTGGATCTGAGAAAAAAGGGCGAAGAACTGGCGACACATTGGGCATTCGGCGGTGATCACAAACACGTACAATACGTGATTAAATCCATTGTTGCTGTTGAGTCTGATGAAGACAGGGAAACACTTTTAAACTACGTGAAAGAGTTCTTAACCCTCCAGATTGGTTCGGATGTTAAAGGATATCCATATCAACGCACCGCAGAAGAACACATGAAACTCCTCAATAAGCATGTTCAAGACCAGGGCAACCGCTTTGGTTGGGGCTCCGACACCAAGTATCCTCCAATAAAGCCACCAATGCCACCGGAAGAAGATGAAGAGGAAGATGTAGTAGTGGAAACCACAAGCGAAGCTGACCTTATCAAAAACATTTTAAATGCTTCGGAAGAACCCGTTGTAGAAGCCGTAGAAGAGGTAGAAACTGTGGAAGCCATAGAAGTTGTGGAAGCTACTGAGACCAATGACGATATCGACACAGAACCTCAAGAAGTATACATGCTCGAAACATTTACAGAGTCGGGTGTAACGCTAGACGCTAACCAGATTTTAAATATTGATGAAAACAATATTACCGATAACGGTTCTATCCAAATTATTATTGGTGAGACAACTGTTACTATCCCTCCTAATAAATGGAGTGTCAGAGAAGCATAATTTCTCTGGAGTCCCAGGAACAAAAATGACATATAAAACTATTTCTCTAGCACAGCTAGAGATTAAGGTAGAGATCCATAAAACTCTATCTGGTGAAACATATAAAACCACCACTCTCTATTCTGCTAATACTGGTGTGACATTGATGGAAGTGGTCGGTAAAAGATCGCTAAAATACATGGCGAAGGTGTATGTTTCAGAGAATAACTTAGAGTTATTAGACTAAGCATATTTAAAGCTCTCCAAACAATTTAGCCTGATAAAGTCAAGGATCTCTCTTGACTTAATAGTTATATTGCGGTATATTGTTCGTATTGGTTATTTAATTTGTCTAGGAGGACACTAAGATGCTTACATTTAATGGTCGTATCATTACCCGAAAACAATTGGCTATTGCGGCACTGGTTGAGATCTTGCTCTATGGCGCTATGTTTGCCTGCGGCTGGTTTCTCGGTGGTGCCTAAATGAATAGCAAAGAAATCAAAAATATTAAAAGTCTTATTAAATCAATTCGTAAACGCCGTGATATTATTGCGGAGCATAGAGACAAATTACGTGAAGACATCGATGACCTAGAAATGATTTGTGAATCGGTTGAAGGTTCAGTAGAAGAACTCGATTCTGGGCTTCGACAATTGGAAGCTGCTGCTGATACTCTAAGTCAGTTTATGTAATAAAAATTATGCACTCGTAACTCAGCGAATAGAGTATCTGCCTTCTAAGCAGAATGGCGCAGGTTTGAATCCTGCCGAGTGCTCCACTAATTATGCACCTGTAGCTCAGATGGACAGAGCCTCAGATTACTGATGGTCGCAGGTTCGAGCCCTGCCAGGTGCTCCACTAATTATGAGTACTCAGATGTTTAAAACCTATCAATCACGAACCCACTTAACACATTTCACTGCATTTGGAAGTTTCTATGTTTACCTTCCTTCTTTCTTTGTGTGTAACGTTGGCCCAAGATCTGCCTGGAATACCAGCTATAGAGATGGAATTGTTGACGATAGACCCGAAAAGATTGAGAACTATTATCATAATTTCATAAAACATGTCATGAGGGCATCTTGACAGTTCTCCTCTATTAGTATATACTGTAGTCTTATTGAGGGAGAATTCTTATGAAGATCTATAAGCTTTGCATTCGACAATTTTTTGATGCCGATAACAAATACTCTGGAAAACGAGTAGCACCTTACATAAAGGTTGAGGCGGAAGATTGGGATGACGCAGAAAAGAAAAGGCTTAGTCTCTTCAGAGGAAAACAGACAAACCACGGTGTAGAAGGAATGATGGTTAAGAAATAAGAAACTTTTTATACTGGAGAAGGGAACACTATGTCTAGAAAAAAACCTACCACACATGGCCCATAGCATAACGGCTAGTGCGAACGGCTGATAACCGTTAGATCTTGGTTCGATTCCAGGTGGGCCAACCAAAAACTTGTTGAGGTGTTTTAATGTTTACAGCATATCAAAATTTAAACTCTAGAACTTTAAGGAGACATGACAATAGAGTTTTAGTAAGTTATATCACAGGTTCCTTTTCTGTGCTGTTTGGTAAGGTTTTATTTTGCAGTTATTCTGTTTTTGTTGCTCGTCCTAATGTAATACCTAAAAGGTGGACGATCAATGCTCCTTACCCAGGCATGTGGAAAACAACCGATCACCTCAAACCCCATCGCAAGATCATTTTTAAAGATACGTTTTTAATGCTTCCTAGACACAGAATGGACATATAGTGTTCAAAATATACAGAAAATTAAATGACTTTGGCAACTGGAGTACAAGAGTTCTTTATTGTAACTCTTTGTGGATAGCCGAATCAAAAAATGATAATGA
>Ga0307379_10005717_pt1 | contig 17260 bp, 20 predicted proteins | sample UN2MG_FD_202237 | JGI IMG/M metagenome (GOLD analysis project Ga0307379, IMG submission 202237) | Soil microbial communities from Risofladan, Vaasa, Finland - UN-2 | ecosystem: Environmental > Terrestrial > Soil > Coastal area > Acid sulfate soil | place: Finland: Risofladan, Vaasa | collected... | reverse complement strand
TACTCAAAAATCAATGGAAATTGTCAAAAGGTTTGTACAGATTGTCAAAAGGTCAATACACAATATCAAAGCTAAAAAGGGGGAATTAGCCCGTTGCCAGCCTTATTTGAGGCGGGAGTAACTCAGTCTGGCAGAGTCCCTGCCTTCCATAATGGCCACAAGGTATGGTATAATTCAGGCTCAAAACAGGGCGGAAAAGTTAACCTGAGTCCCTGCTTAAGGACTTGAGTCCCTGCTTGGCGGACGGGCAAAAATGGAAAATGGAAAACATATCACAACTCATCACCCGTTTCATCGGCTCGCGGCGATACCTCTCCGAGCGCTCGGTGGAATACTACCAGACCTGCCTCAGCGGACTTGAGTGGTTTGCCAGGGAGCGGGGCTGGCCCACCACCCCGGATAAGCTCAGCCGGGAGCACCTCTCCGACTTCCTCGGTTATGTCGCCACCGAGAAGCACCGCTGGGGCGGCAACGGGCGGGGGGGCACCGCCAAGCTGGCTTCCCCGGCCACCGTCTACCACTACGGCAAGGTGCTGAAGTTCTTCTTCACCTGGGCCAAGGAAGAGGAGTACCTCGACAAAAACCCGGCGGCACGACTGGATCTGCCCCGCCCCCATTACCGGCAGATCGAGCCCTACTCCAACGAGGAGGTCAAGGCCATGCTCGACACCTGCTCCCGGGATATCGAGAACCACCACCGCTACCTGGGCATCCGGAACCTGGCCATTATCTCGCTCTTCGTCGACACCGGCTTAAGGCTGGAGGAGCTGGCCAACATGAAGCTTTCCGAGCTCGACCCCAACCTGCACCAGGCCCGCATCATGGGCAAGGGGTCCAAGCTGAGGGTCGTCCCCTTAAACGGCCAGGCCCGAAAAGCCCTGAAACACTACCTCACCCAGGCCCGGCAGCCGGGCGGTGACGCAGTGTGGCAGACCGAGGACGGCCAGCCCCTTACCCGCTGCTCGATAAAGACAATGGTCAACCGCCTGAAAGGGCGGGCCGGGATAAAGGGGGGCGGCGGCCCCCACCGCTTCCGCCATTACTTCGCCACCCACTGCCTGGATAACGGCATGGACCTGAACACGGTGCGGCTGCTGCTGGGGCATGCCACCCTTAACATGGTGCTGCACTACGCCCGGTACGTCAATGTCCAGAAAGCGCTGGTCCAGCACGAGCGCTTTAGCCCGCTCGACGGCCTGTATAAAGGGGGCGGCAGCGTGGGGGACGGCTGGGGATGGCGGCAGCAAAATAAATGAGGTGCCGATAAGATGGATGAAATTCAAACTGCGGAAGTAGAGGCTATTGTAAAGAAGCTGAAGGACAGGGCCCAGGCGTCTCCCTGGATACCAGCCGGGGTGGCGCCGCCGGAGCACTATCACCAGTTGCCGGATGGGTTAAAGCTCTGCCTTACCCTGGACATTTTACCCAGAGGGGACGTGGACCTGCTTGCCATGGCAATCGGGGCGGAGCTCCCAGGGGATTTAGTTGGGGCTAAATTCTGGCATCTAAGTATTGCCCGGCTGGGGGCGCGCGGTCCTACCCCGGAGGAGATAGAGTTCTGGCGCCGAGCCTTCTTCGAGGAGGCGCCAAGTAAAGAAGTGCCGGGACTAATCACTGGTGTTAACTCCAGGCACTTCTTTTGGAGGGCCGGGTGAACGGCGGGGGGCAATGGCCCACTCTCTCCCCGCCGTCTCAAGGCTAACCCGGTCAATACCGCCGCTGTCTGCCCCGGCTATGGCCAATGCCGGCGGCGAAAGAGATGCCGGGCTGATGGCTGGCGCCATTGACGCCGTGGTTGATAAAAGGCTAGTATACCAAAGAGGCTGAGCCAGAAATCATGAGAAATGCACAGCCCCAGAGCGAGCCAATGAAAAAGAGAAACCCACGCAGAGGGAGCGAGCCAATATATGAGAGAACCCCACGGATAACGAGCGAGCCACAACATAGGAGAAACCCAACCAAGGGGAGCGAGCCAAGGAAGTGGAGAAACCCAAAGAAAATGAGCGAGGAAGAGGGGCTTAGGCCCCTCTTCTTATTGACGCCGTGGTTGACAAAAGGCTAGTATACCAAAGAGAGTGAGCCATAGGGAGCGAGAAACCCATTAATATAGAGCGAGCCAATAGATATGAGAAACCCATGCTGTGTGAGCGAGCCAATATATGAGAGAACCCCACGGATAACGAGCGAGCCACATTCTAAGAGAAACCCATGAAGTCTGAGCGAGCCATATAAGAGGAGAAACCCGTTGACATAGAGCGAGCCACAACAACTGAGAAACCCAGAGAAGGCGAGCGAGCTATAGAAAAGGAGAAACCCAAGGAGCACGAGCGAGGGAGAGGGGCTTAGGCCCCTCTCCTTTTTTTACCCCTTTATCCCCTCCCCCTTATTGACACCGTGGTTGACTAAAGGTTAATATAATAGAAGAGGTGCGAGCCAGATGTCTTGAGAAACCCAAAGACCGAGAGCGAGCCAATAACCTTGAGAAACCCATGGGGCGAGAGCGAGCCAGTCAATACGAGTAACCCAGTAAACGGGAGCGAGCCATCAATTAGGAGAAACCCAACAGAAGAGAGCGAGCCATGTGTCCTGAGAAACCCAGGAATCACGAGCGAGCCAACGTACGAGAGAAACCCACATTAAAGGAGCGAGCCAAAGAACAGGAGAAACCCAGGTATAATGAGCGAGCCATTCATCCTGAGAAACCCACGGGTTAAGAGCGAGCCATTGTTAAGGAGAAACCCATATTACTAGAGCGTGCCATGAGATTTGAGAAACCCAATAATACTGAGCGAGCCATCGCTAAAGAGAAACCCAAGAGAAGAGAGCGAGCCACTGATGGAGAGAAACCCATCGCTAATGAGCGAGCCATGACAATTGAGAAACCCAAGGGGCGAGAGCGAGCCATTACCGGTGAGAAACCCACAGTAATAGAGCCACTCTTCCGGAGAAACCCAAAGAACCTGAGCGAGCCACAAAAGCAGAGAAACCCAACAGAAGAGAGCGTGCCATGAGATTGGAGAAACCCATTGACCGCGAGCGAGGGAGAGGGGCTTAGGCCCCTCTTCTTATTGACACCGTGGTTGACAAAAGATTAATATAACAAAAGAGGAGCGAGCCATTAGTATAATTGTAACCTGAGTAGCGCGATTGAGGGAGGTGCTTTATGGTAGTACGATTTATCCTTACCGATTATGTGAATCAAGCTTTAGCGGACGCCATTTATGATAAGCTGAAGGATAGCACTTTTGCCGGACGAATCCCCTCCTGTGCGGGGGTAGTAGCTTTTGGTTCTACTCTAGAGCAATGTGAAGCTGAATTACGCTCCACTCTGGAGGACTGGATTCTGGTTGGTCTCAAACTGGGCCATTCTCTGCCAGTAATTGGTGACATCGACCTTAACAAGGAGCCTCAACATGAGCCAGTGGAGGCGGTGTAAGCACCAGGAATTCATTCGCCGTCTCAGGAAACTTGGTTTTGACGGGCCATACACTGGAACACGCCACCAGTTTATGGTCTATAAGCAGCACCGTCTAGCAATTCCTTCCAATGCCGAATATTCAGTACCCCAACTACGAATGATGCTACGAGAGGTAGAGCAAATCACAGGCCGTCAGATATCAACTGAGGACTGGGGCCAGCTTCGATGAGAAACCCATAAGAAGCGAGTGAGCCACATAAGAGGAGAAACCCAGGAGGTAAGAGCGAGCCAGGGATTAAGAGAAACCCAAAATGAGTGAGCGAGCCAGGGATTAAGAGAAACCCAAGGTGAAGTGAGCGGAGGAAGAGGGGCTTAGGCCCCTTTTCCTTTTATTAAAAACGACCGCTGGGGCTGGCGGCATTGACCCCGTGGTTGACAAAAGATTAATATTTCATAGTATGGGCTGGAGAATTAAACATGGAGCGACACCCTGAGGGCACAACCTAAGAGAAAGGAACAGAGATGAAAGAGATACTGGGGTATATTTGCCTTGGTAGGGCGGTTATCGCCTTCGCCATCATGTACCTAGTCCCCGCTATCAAGCGTCGCAAAAGCCAGGGGAAAGGAAATCCGGGCAGGGCTAAAGGAGAAGAACGCCTGATACGGATTGAGGAGCGCACCAGCCTTATGATACCGCTCCAGTTAATCCTCATCGGGTCGGTGCTCCTTACCTAGACTTGGCACAGAGTTATCATTCCAAACTGTGGTATACTTGATTGGGAACATTAGGGCGAAGTAATTTAACTAGGCATAGGGGAAAGTTTATGGAAAAGGAGATTATTTTCTTAGTAGAGGAAGCACCGGAGGGTGGTTATCAAGCCAGAGCTCTTGGTCATGCTATCTTTACCGAGTCCGATACTTTTGAAGAACTAAAAAGGATGGCTCAAGACGCTGTTCAGTGCCACTTTGAGCCGAAAGAAATGCCCCACCTTATCCGGTTGCACACGGTAAAGGACGAGGTAATTGCAGTATGAAGCTACCTCGGGACACGGGAGGCGAGGAATTAGCCATCCTTTTGGGTAGGTATGGCTACCAAGTAACCCGCCAAACAGGCAGCCATATGCGATTAACCTCTACTTACAAGGGCACAGAGCACCAGCTTACGGTTCCGAGACATAAACCACTGAGGACAGGCACTCTAAGTAGCATTGTTAATGAAGTCGCTACCTACCTTGAGGTGGAGAGACAAAGCCTGATTGATGAGCTATTTGGATGATGCTGATTTGGACAAAAAAGGGGCTGGGAATTTTTCCCAGCCCTTGGTATTGCTGGCATCCTTTTCATATTTACCGCGAGCCACCTTCTAGGAGAAACCCATAGTCTGTGAGCGAGCCACAAGCAATGAGAAACCCATGGTCAGGGAGCGAGCCATATTCTTTGAGAAACCCGAGTGCAGGGCCATTAGCTCAGTTGGTTAGAGCGCAGTCCTGATAAGGCTGAGGTCTCTGGTTCAAGACCAGAATGGCCCACTATGGTAAGGTGAGCCATGGATTGAGAGAAACCCACAAATAAAGAGCGAGCCATAAACTTAGAGAAACCCATAAAATACGAGCGAGCCAAAGTTCTAGAGAAACCCAAAGTATACGAGCGAGCCACGCAAGCTGAGAAACCCAAGAGAAGTGAGCGGAGGAAGAGGGGCTTAGGCCCCTTTTCCTTTTATTAAAAACGACCGCTGGGGCTGGCGGCATTGACCCCGTGGTTGACAGAGTGTTAATATTTATGGAGAATGGTTGAAGTTTTGTACTAAATTTAGTACAATAGCCATTAATTATAGAGGAGGAGGTCGTGTTGCTATGCCTACTCGCATTGTCACGATAAGTGAGCTCAAGGGCAGACTGGGTGCTCTGATGGCTGAACTGGAGGGGCAGGGGATACCCTTGTACGTTACACAGTATGGAAAGCCAAAGGCTGTGCTCGCACGTTATGATGAATACGAAGCCCTGACCAAGAAAGTCGAGGACCTAGAAGATATACTCGTAATGAAGGAGTCCCTCTCAGTATCGGAGGAGGAGGCCGTCGGATTAGAGGATTATGAGCGACAACGAGCAGCTCGCGTTTGAAGTTAGGCTGCGTAGCAGACGGGTGCAGCGAGAGCTGGACAGCTTACAGGAAGCAGATTACCAGCGTGTGGCCGCCAGGCTCAGGGTGTTAGCGAATGACCCTAGGCCCCAAGGATGCGAGAAACTATACAATGATATATATCGAGTGAGGGTTGGGAATATCCGAATAATCTACTTTGTTGACGAAGGAAACAGGCGCATTGAAGTAGGCGGGATCCGCCGCCGGAGTGAGAGAACTTACCAGGGAATCGATGACCTGTTCCGGTGAGCTAGTGTATGGGAGAAACCTGTTGACAATGAGCGAGCCGAGAAGTTAGAGAAACCCGTGGATAACGAGCGAGCCAAGCTCACTGAGAAACCCAACCAAGGGGAGCGAGCCATTGGCTCAGAGAAACCCACTGAAAGCGAGCGGGGGAGAGGGGCTTAGGCCCCTTTTCCTTTTTAGTCCGGCCTGCCCTCCCCTTATTGACACTGGGGGTTGACATACTGTAAGTTTTAGTGTACAAAAGGGGAGCGAGCCACAACATAGGAGAAACCCAAGATAATAGAGCGAAAGGAGAAATCACAGTGGAAGAATTAGAGAGACCACGAATCTATACTGAAAGGGGCGATTTAGCTTATTGGGCTGATGCTTCCTTAAATGCTGAAAAGGTGCGGGTCAGCCCCACAGTGCGCCTAGCCCATCTTGCCAAGACTGGTAGAACCAGCCCTGACACCGAGGAATTTTTGAAGCTGGCGAGAGCAACCGAAGATTTTGCCGATGGACGATTAGCAGCAATCATTATCAATCATCCGACTTGGCCATGGGCTAGTAGAATACTCGGTATTGGCACTGAGAATTATCCCAAAGTAGTTGGACTTATAGAAAAATTTGGCCGGTATTATGATATTGGTAGCCCGATGATTCCCCGCTATGTAAACAGGGACTCCCGGCACTACTTAAAAGTGGAGGCGGACAAGGTAGTCGATAAGGAGGGCATCTGGGTTGAGGGCATTGAGCGGCTAGCTACACCTTCAAAATTGTGGAAGTATGAGGGGTTTAATGTTGACCCCGAGACAGGTGAAGTGCCAAAACGGAGAACAGGACAAAAACTAACTTTTAATATGGAGTTAAGGATGGCACTCTACCGCCTTGGGACGAGCTTTCTGCGGGCTAAGGGTATCTGGTATCGCGGTAATAATGATGATGGATACAGCCCGGGTTATGAAGGGTACCACAGCAGGATTATCGAAAGGAAAAAAGGAGTGAAGATAGTCCCTACTCCTACCGAGCGGATGTGCCTGAATTGCAATATTGAGGTTAAAGCGAAAAAAACTCTCTATTGCCCCAACTGCGGGGGAAAACTCACCCTGAAGCAGGAGCCAGATGGCTTCCTGTTTCGGGGCCATCTGCATATGATGGCAATGAGGGAAATGTTGAAGGATTTCTCAACATGTATGTGGCTTGTGTGGCGGGAGGCTCTGGGACTACCCGTAACTGAACCTTACAAGGTGGTGAAGCTGAGCCATAAACCAATTGACCCCTGGAAAATGGTGGACAGATGAGCCAAGGTCAGCGAGAAACCCAACGAAAGAGAGCGAGCCACAACATAGGAGAAACCCAACCAAGGGGAGCGAGCCATGAGTAGTGAGAAACCCAAGGTGCTAGAGCGAGCCAGGGATTAAGAGAAACCCAAAATGAGTGAGCGAGCCAAAGAACAGGAGAAACCCAAAATAGATGAGCGAGCCAGGAATATGGAGAAACCCAAAAACAGGGAGCGAGCCATTGAGTATGAGAAACCCACGTTCAATGAGCGCGGGAGAGGGGCTTAGGCCCCTCTCCCTTTTTTAGTCTGGCATGCCCTTCCCCTTATTGACACCGTGGTTGACAAAAAGTCAATCTCTGTATAAAATAAGTCCAATCTCTCTATTTGACACTCCCCAGCCCTAAAGGGCGGGGATTCTCGGGATTGGTGCGTGAGTCCCGAAGGGTCTGCCCGACCCTAGAATGTTGAGAGCTGAATTGAAATCCCGGTCTATGGTGAGACCGCAGGAAGGACAGGAATGGACACGAATGCTAAGGTCTTTAGGAACTCTAGCCCCACACTGGGAGCAGAGTTGAGAGGTGTCCTTGGCGGGTACTTCAACTATCAGGCGACCAGCTTCCTCCGCTTTATCCCTGAGTATATTGAAAAACCCGAACCAAGCCACGTCTCTCATAGACCTGTTAAGACTACGCCAGCTATTCCACGATTCCATGCCCTCAATGAAGATGGTGTCGTAGTATCTCAACAGTTGATTGGCAATTTTGAAATGGAAATCCCGTCTTTGGTTATAGACCTTCTCATGGGCTTTGGCAACCATCACTCTTGCCTTTTTCCTTCTGTTAGACCCCTTGACTCTGTGGGAGAGCCGTTGCTGCCTCATGGTAAGCATATCCTGAGACTTCTTGAAGAAGCGGGGGTTTTCTACCTTCATCCCCTCCGAGGTTGTCAGAAAGGATTCGCAGCCGACATCAATGCCAATATCCTTGCCAGTCTTAGGCAAGGGCTTCTCAGACACATTATCGCAGGAGAAGCAGACATACCATTTGCCAGTAGAAGCCCGGCGGATGGTGACAGTCTTAATATCACCCTCTATAGGACGGGACAACCTGAGCTTAAACCTTCCGATATTCCTGATAGTGAGGTATCTACCGTCCAGTTTCCAACCTGCTTGTTTGAGGGTGAAACTGTCATACCTATTTCTGCCCTTGAAACGGGGGAATCCTGGCTTGTCTCCGCTCTTGACCCTGCGAAAGAAACTGGCATACGCTTTATCAAGGCGCTCAAGCACTTCCTGCAGAACTTGGGAGCCAGTTTCTCTATATTCAGGGAAAGCTGCTTTCAGTTCTGGAAGTTGTTTTATCTGGCTATAGCACGATATAGAGCCTTTATTTTGACGGTAAATTGTGATGCGCTGTTCAAGGGCAGTGTTGTAGAGTCTACGGCAGAGGTCAAGCCAGTAATCGGCTTTGTAGAATACTTGGGGATTCGCCAGAAGGCGATACTTGAAAGTCTTCTTCATTTCTCACGCACCATCTTTAGTTTAGCGCATTCTGAGAAAGGAGGCAAGCCCTATCAGGCTTCGCCGTCTGTATCCCCAGCATTGAAATGCGGGGTTTTAGACGGCGGGATTTTATAAGGTAGGCAGAGTGTCCGGGAAGTGGATTTTCCCCCTGTCCCGAAGTAAGGAAAAGGAGGTGACGGATGAACCCACTGTTACAGATGATAGTTCTGTTCGTAGCATGTTTGCTTCTTTTTGTCTCACTGCTGGTGACGATACGAAGTCACTCGGTCTTTTTGCTCAGAACCAAATTGCTCGAAGAAGAAAGTATTTGGCTAACGATGCATCGTGATGAGAGGTATGAGGGCAGACGTCAGTACGGTGTGTTTGAGCGGTATCGGCATTTGCCTTCGTATAATGCCATGATGCTGATGTTCTGGAAGTCGATGGGTAGCTTTGAAAGGAAAGTCGGCTCGATAGAGCAGTATTACCCGTTGCTTAAGGAATGAGGCTGTAAGTTAAATTTTAACTTGATGTTAAACCGCCAACTAAGGAGGGAGGCAAAATGCTCAAAATAAACCTGCCCCGAAGATGTATAATACCCGGATTTTGGAAGGTGCCCCAAATTGCGCTGCCCCTGGCCCGGCTGCGGCTCGACTTCCCCCAGGAGGTGCCCCCGCCCTGGCAGGAAATCGAGGTGGAGAGGGTGCTCTTCGCGCCGCTTAAACGGGGATGGTTTATCTTTAAGGTTATATTTGGGAGTTAAGCTTTGAAGCTTGGTTGCCGCTAAGGAGGTCTGGTTGGGGGCTGGAGGCAGTAAAATGGGAACAGCCAGAATGCACGGGAAACAGAGTAATAGGGCGAGCCAGAACTTAAGGGAAACAGATTTTAAGGGCGAGCCAGATAACAAGGGAAACAGACTGTAGGGGCGAGCCAGAAGCCACGGGAAACAGACTGCAGGGGCGAGCCAGAATTTAAGGGAAACAGCATTATAGGGCGAGCCAGATGAAAAGGGAAACAGTATTGACGGGCGAGCCAGATAACAAGGGAAACAGACTGCAGGGGCGAGCCAGAATACACGGGAAACAGAGTAAGAGGGCGAGCCAGAATTTAAGGGAAACAGCTACTACGGGCGAAAGGGGATAAAAATGAGAAAACAGGACGAGGAAATTCTCAGAGCCTACTTTCAGATGGAGGAGTACCAGGGGCAGCGGCTGCGCTTCGAGCGGCTGCTGCACCCGGAGAAGTTCAAGTGGTCCGGCCCTGCCCCGACTATGTCCGGGACAAAGAAGATAAAGCTCGAGGAACTGGGGAAAATCGGTTTTGGCGAGTCCTTCTACCGGAGAATGGCGGACGGGGAAAAGACGGCGCGGGAGGAGCTGCAAAGCCTGGCGGTAGATCACCCGCTCTGGCCATATATTGAGCCGATCGCCGGCTTCGGGAGATACTTGGCCGGCGCCTTCATCGCCGCCGGCGGGGATATCGAGCGCGCCCCTACCGCGTCGGCCTTCTGGAAGGGCATGGGGCTCGACGTCCTGGCCGACGGCACGGTGCCGCGGCGGACCCGGGGCGCCAAACAGACCGCCCGGCGCATCCCGGCCTTCCCCCACGTTACCCGCATCGGGGAGCAAATCCGACAGCAAATGCTCCGCCAGAACCACGGCTACCAGGAGCTTTACCACCGGCACAAGGCGGACTACCGGGAGCGGTACCCGGAGCGGCCGAATATGTTCGCGCACAAGCACGGGCTGAGAATCGCCCAGAAAATCCTCTACGCGGCGCTGTGGGAGAAGTGGCGCCAGGCCGACGGGCTGCCGGCCCCCTTCCCCTACGTCTTCGATATCCTGAAGCACGACAGCGGCCGGCGCTTCACCATCGAGGACTTCTACAGCAATCCGGATTAATAATGATGAAGGTTTTAATTGGCCGGGATAAAGGGCGATGGGCCAAAGGGACAAGGATCAGAAAGGTGGGCACCAAGCCGGGAGACGCCCACCAGGATGGCGCACTGGGTACCATAGTCGGTGCTTTGGGTCCCATCACTGCCAGCCAACGGGCTGAGGCCATCATTGACTTAGCCAAAAAGGGAATAAACGGGGACATTGAATATATCTACTGGGTGGAGTGGGATGATACTCCAGGCATACCGGTAGCCATCACCGATAATCGCATTGAGTCAGTAGAGGATTAAAGGTGAATAAGGTGTACTGGGCAATGCTCATTATCGCTTTTATAATGATAGCGCTATCAATAGGGAGGTATCTATCTTAAGGAGGAGGCGCAAGGAATTGAAGAAACTTCATATGGTAACATCAGTTCTGCTGATAAGCCTGAGCGTCGCTTTGGTGAGTATGTTCGTAATTATGAGAGTGCAGGGTAGTTTTGTTGCCGTAGAGGAAAACGTGTGGATATGGGGATTTGAAGTGACATTCTTCTCCATCTGCGCTATAATCGGAATTCTATCGCTGGTAGTGAAACAAAGAAAAGAACAAAGGACAAGGCAGTGAAGGTTAAACTTACCCTTGAAAGCAAAGAGCTAACCAAGGAGGAATTGCGCAGCTTAATCCAGAGCATTCGCGATTGTGAGATAAAATACTTTCCCAACAAGGAGATATCCATCTGGGTGGAGGTGCCGGATTTGAGCACGGAGGAGTGTACCGAAATCCTGGCCAGCATTAAGCCTCCCTATGGAAGGGGACCGATTGTTTTACGGCGCTATGGACACCGTGATTGATAAAATACCGTCATTTCTATTAACTACGGTAAATATTTTGGCAAAGGGGGTTGACAAAACCTGATTACTATGCTATTAATTTAATTACAAAGCAAGACGGGAGATAAGATGTCTAGACCCAGGGTGACCAGCCAGCTGACAACAACACAAGTGGCTAAACATTTTGGCATGAGTCAAAGTCGCTTGATAAACTGGGTTGAGCTTGGGGCTTTCCCGCCACCAACCTCTATAGATGAAAATGGGGTTCGATACTTCGACCAGGAGTGGCGCAGGAAGGCTAGGGAAATTCTAGAAAGTAAATGGATGATACCTAAGGTGCCGGCAGGAGCAGTAAGGGAGCTACCTAAGGTATCGGCAGGAGCAATAAGTTAGAAAAAATGAAAAAGACCTGCGGGAACAGGTCTTTTCGGGGTAATTAGGTGATGAAGTTTTATAGCTATTCTTATTCTGGAGTAATCTGGGAGAAAAGTCAAGCCAAAGGGCTCAAGGACCCCAAGGGTGGGTGTACCTTTAAGCCCTTTGTCTTTTTAGGGCGAAAGATATGAAACTAGAATGTCGGCGGGCTCTGCCAGGGGAAACTGAGGTAGGGTTTCACTACCCTGAATCCTCCCCTCCCGTGTGGTACCCCAGCCGTAATCGGGCAAGTGGCATCCCGTTTGAGAATGAGGTAATTGGTAGATGAGGTTTTGCCCTGAGGAAAAATGCGAGCACTATGGAGCGGCCACGAAATATCCGCGCAAGTGCTGGTATGGTGAGCCTTAATGCTGGAAAGGCTGGCTCGATTTATTCGTGGGCGTAATAAAACTGAGATTCAGATTATCAAGGGAAAAATAACTAGGGCGTAAAGGAGGTGAGGCTATGGTAAGACCCGCAAGGGAGAGAGTTTCAAACTCGACAATAACGAACTAAATACGTCTCCATAAAAAAATGATTTATGGGGATGTGCCAATATCTAAAGAGGAGAAAACACTTATGAATAAAAAAATAAGTAAGATATGGGGGGTAGGCCTGACCCTGGTCTTAGCCGCCAGTATGCTCTTAATGGCAGCCCCGGTGTCAGCCGGCACGCTCTCCTGGGGTACGGAAACCATCCCCAGCGATAGCGGCAAGGTCATCCAACTAGGAACTGATGTGGTTGACTTGGCGGTTGCTGGCGATGGCACGACCATCTACGCGGCTGCCCCATTTGTCAGAGTAGCCACCCTGTGGGCGGAGTCCCCTAATACCGCCACTTGGTCTGCCACCGAGAAGGTCAGCGGCGGCTACTCGGCGAAGCTTACTCATGAGGAGGGATTCAATAGAGCGTATGTACAAATCACTCCACAAACGGGGATAACGCTCGCCGAATTTGTCGCTGACCCTACCGACTATGGCTTCGATTACCATTTGGCTGTCGCTGGCAACTTGGGTCCGCAATATGAGCTTTATTTCACCGATGGTGCTCTTGGCAAGATCGAACTCACCTGTGAGGCGGCACTATACGATGTCCCTGGAACAGCTGCGTGGCTTACAAAGACGTTGAGTGGCGCCGAACAATGCCAATGGTTCGGAACTGACGCTAGCGGAGACGCACTTACACCCCCTGGTCTAGTTACCTTAGCCACATTTTTAACCGACGCTGACTACACCGCTACCGCTGCCTTTGAGCTGACTAGGGTTCGAATAGACCTTGGCTGGGGCGGTGATCCGGGGAAGGTTAGCTACATCGACGACGTCACCATTGACGGCACCACCTACAACTTAGAGGCTGGTTATGAGGGTGATGTTGCTGCTGATGGGTTCGCCTTAAGCGGCAACATCTATAAATCCACCAATGCTGGGGAAACCTGGAGCGGTCTGACCAACCCGGCTGCTAGCAGTGTTGGCCTAGTTGCTGTTGCCCCTGACGACGAGGATACAGTAGCTATCGTTGCCGATAACGGCGCGGCCTATGTCTCCCAAAACGGTGGCACAAGCTGGGACAGCCTGGGAACTAATTCTGCGACTAACCTCTACGACATTGCTATCTCGCCGGAAAGCGCCGGGAAGCACTATATTGCCGTTGCCGGTACTGATTCCCTAGGTAAGGCCAATGTCTGGTACTTCCAACTTGGCGCCGTGGGTGCCTGGAAGGAAACCAAAGGGATAGGTAATTTCACTCCAGGCTCTGTGGCCAGTGCAGTGGCCTTCTCACCCAACTTTGCCTCAGACCAGGTAATGGTCGCCGTCACGTTTGATACTCTAGCGACCATTGACTATGTCAGGTTCCAGATGTTCAGCATGAATCAGAAGCTGTGGAATAGCGACGCTGGCTTCGGCTCCTACCCGGTAACCATTACCAGTGCGACTACGCCACTAACCTATGCTGGTATTACCTCGGCGTCAATTTCACTGGCCCCGGAATACCTGGGCAGCGATGACGCCATGCGTGTTGCCTTCGTCGGCCTGGATATCCTTAGCACCATTACTGAGGACGATGGTATCTACCGCCTGAAGAATACCAGCGTCAAGAAGATAAAGGAAGGGGAGGATATCCACAGCGTTGCCTTTGACGGCACCAATCTTGTCGCCGGGCAAGGGGCAGTGGGCAATGCCATCTATCGCTCCGACGACCCGCTGGCGACAACACCAGACTTCAGCACCACCTCCTCCCTGAAGAGGCCGGGTGGTGACAGTAAGGTTGTGGTTGCCTGGGCCGGCACCGATGTGGTCGCTGGAACCTCGGGTGAGGAGAGCGCCTTCGCCGTCTCCAGGGATGAGGGCCAGTCCTTCAACGACCTCAGCCTCATTGATACCACGATTAGCACTCTTGAGGATGTCGCCGTCTCGGCTGATGGCAGTGTGGTCTATCTGGCAACCAATGACGGTAATGACTTCAGCCTATGGCGCAGCGCTTCATCCTGGGAGAGGGTGCTCAGCGTTCTCGACAAGAAAGACTTCATTGTCCGCCTTGCCCCTAAGGATGCTGACGTGGTCTACGTGGTTGACAAAGGCACCAAAACCATTTACTACACTACTACTGGCGGCAACGAAAAGTGGTTCACGCGCACCTGCCGCTACGAGATTCAGGATATGGCGGTTGAGAGCTCTACCGACGCCTATATCGGAGTGGCTGGCACCGCAACCGTAAGCAAGACGACCAACAGCGGCTTCACCTGGCAAACGTCTAAGAGCACCAGTCTTGGCGGCGGCTACGTCCACACGATAGCCAGCCTGGGCGAGGACTTGGTGATTGTCGGCAGTACGACCGGCTACGTGTCCTACTCCACTGATGGCAACTCTTCCTGGACCAAGATCAGCAAGGTACTTAGTGAGACCGGGCTAACCCAGGTAATCGCCAGCGGACTAGACAGTGGCGACTTCATCTATGCCGCTACTGCTCCCACTAAAGCCGACACCGCTACGTTGGTAGAGCGCTGGGAGATTGGCGAGAGCACCAGCTGGAAAGACATGGCTGCGCCCACTACCGTTGTTACTGTTGGTGCGGCTCCTACTGCAGTCGCCGAGTACGGGGCATACGGTATCGCCCTGCAGGATGGCGTGCTCTACATTGCGCTTGAGGACGACGCTGCACCAAGCACACCTGCGAGCCGGATAGCCCGAACTCTTGGCCCAACTGCAGACTCGGTCGGTTGGAGCACCATGGATAAAGCTGTGAAATTTGCCACCACACCTTCGGCACTGAGGGTAAGCACTGCCGACAGCAACAAGCTGTGGGCGATTGGTGGTGTTGACCTCTACAGCTACATCGATACCCTGGCGACAGTCGGACCGGCACAGGCGGCACCTAGCCAGGGCGCCGAAGTCAAGATTAACCCGGTAAGCGGCAAGTCCTACGATGTCTCCTACACCTGGGAGCGACCGTCCAAGGCTATCGAGTACCAGCTGGTGATTGCCCTTGACTATGACTTCGCTGAAGTAGTGATGGACATAAAAGACATTGCCAGCACCTCGGCTACGGTATCCAAGGTCGTCGGGCCTGGCGCCTTGGCTGCTTCACTGGAGTACATGCCAGAGGTTACCTACTACTGGAAGGTAAGAGCTGACTCCGATGGCCCTATCTACAGCCCGTGGTCGGCAATCCGGATGTTCACCATTGGAGCCCTACCCGAAATACAGCCACCGGTAGAGATAATAATCCCACCGGCACCACCGGCACCACAGATTGTACTCCCGCCGACTCCGGCTCCGGTTCCGGCTCCAGAGATAATCTTTCAGACACCACCGCCACCACCGGATATTGTAATTCCACCGGCACCTGCGCCACCGGCACCAATTACTCCGGCCTTCATCTGGGCCATAGTCATCATTGGCGCCATCCTGGTGATTGCGGTAGTAGTCCTGATTGTTAGAACCAGACGAGTGGCCTAGTTCTAACCTGAGGGACACCAGTCCGTAACTTCGAGAGCCCCCCGATTTCGGGGGGCTCTCTTTACCACCTCAACTGTATATGGGCAGGGTACTCGGGAAATCGGAGCCAGGTGTAGTTAGCCTGCTTTTCACCCGTCCAGATAGGCTGCTCCGACTGAGATCTGGGTCAGTATCCTGCCCGCCCCATCTCAAATGTATATGGACAGGCTGCTCGGGAAATCAAGGCCGGGTGTCGACTACCTGGGTTTTTCCTACCCGTCCCGTGTGGTGCCTTGGCCGTAATCGGGGTCAGCGGCCTGTCCGCCCGAAGCTAATTTGCCAGCCGATTCAGCCAGAACAAAGTCAGATGGCATTTTCTTTTGAAGATACTGTGCTCTTTTCTGCCAGTCTGTTTACCCTGATGAATATTTTAGCAAGGGGGGTTGACAAATCTTACTTAATATAGTAAACTTAGCTCCGTATGAAAAAGACTGAGGTTGAAATTACCAAGAAGGGTTACCAGTGCTTACGCTGCGGGCATAAGTGGATTCCCCGGCAAGCTGGTAGACCTCATACCTGCCCAAAATGTAAAAGTGCTTTATGGGATGTACCCAAAAGAAAAGGAGAGGAAAAGGAATGAAATACACAAAAGTTCTAAGAATATTTAGTATAGCCATTATCCTGTCCTTGCTGGCAATAACTGTGCCAGCGTCACCAGTTCAGGCATTGGGGACTCTTACCTTTGTTCCTGATGAAGGCAAAATTGGCGATGAGATTACCGTTGTTGGCGAGGGTTTCAACGTGAGCACTGATACGACTGATAAATTCGCTGTCATTTACTTCTCCAGTCAGAAAGCCACTCTGGTTGATGACATTGACACCGATACCACTACTGGCGATGTTACTATTTATGAAAAAGTGAGGGATGGTATATGGCTTGATTATGATGGAGAATTTGAGGAAACCTTCACCGTCCCTGATATACTCAATGATGGTGATACTAATGCAGATGTAACCAGCGGTACCTATTATGTTTATTTTTGTTACTACGGCTATGATCGTATCAGGGCTGTTGCCGAATTTACGGTAATTGGCGGTGAGATTGAGATTGACCCTGAAAGTGGTCCGGTAGGTACCGAGGTTGAGATTACCGGGGCCGAGTTTGGCGTTGAGAAGGACATTTCCATTGAATATGACGGTAATGAGATTGACATAGCCGACGGCGATGATGAAACTAACGATGACGGTGAATTCTTCTCTACTATCATCATTCCGGAAAGTACCGCCGGTGACCATACGATTACCGTTACCGTATCTGGCGGTGAGGTTGAAGCTGATTTCACCGTGGACCCGGAGATATTCCTCAGCCCGGTATCGGGGGAACCTGGGAAGAAAGTAGATGTCAGTGGCACCGGATTCGGCCGGAGGAAGAATGTTGTCGTTTACCTTGACGGTAAAGCACTGACGACGGTAACATCTGACTCAAGCGGTAGTTTTGAGACTACCTTTAATGTGCCCGCTGACCTAGGGACCGATATCTATGATGTGGAAGTTGAGGATGAGGACGAGAATATGGATTCGGCGAAGTTTACGGTAACTGCCCCCCCACCACCCTTCACCGGACCCACACCTGAG
>Ga0307379_10005715_pt1 | contig 17263 bp, 15 predicted proteins | sample UN2MG_FD_202237 | JGI IMG/M metagenome (GOLD analysis project Ga0307379, IMG submission 202237) | Soil microbial communities from Risofladan, Vaasa, Finland - UN-2 | ecosystem: Environmental > Terrestrial > Soil > Coastal area > Acid sulfate soil | place: Finland: Risofladan, Vaasa | collected... | reverse complement strand
GGAACTGGCCCGCGTAAATGTGGTCGCCGTCGTCCAGGCCGCCGTCGAGCTGGACGGGAGCGGAGACCCCGGCTGAACTGGCGCCCGTCCCGCCGGCCGTGGCCCTCACGCGGGCCTGGTCCTGCGGAACCGCGTTCACGACCGCCTCGACCTCCGAGGCGGTCGGCGTGACGCTGGCTCCGCCGCCGTCGGTCCCGAACACCACGGTTACCAGGTCTGCGGTCACGGTGACCGCAAGGTCACGGTCTGCCTCCGCGAGGCCGGTGGCGCCCACGACCTGCGCGACTGAGACCTGGTTGCCCCAGGAGCCTCCGCCGGCGGCCTGGTAGTCCACGTCGCCGTCCACGTCGTCCTCCCCGGCGATCGAAGCCTCGGCCGGTGTCGCGGCCTGGAGCTGGTCGGCCTGGACGGTCCCCCGCGTCGTCCACACCGGCTGGTCGTCGGCGTAAGTGAAGTAGTCGCGCCCCTCGTTGGTGCAGACGGCCTGGGTCATACAGCCACCGACCTGTTCCCGCCGCGCAGCAGAACCTCGACCAGGAGGTCGCCCCCGCCGTCGTAGGTCAGCGGGCTCTTGATCCGCCCGATGGGCTCTATCGCGTTGCCTGCGGCTGCTGGGGCGACCGTAGTGCAGCTCCCTGCGGTGGTGCTGAGGTAGACCGGGAGGCCCGAGGTCAGGGCGCCCAGGCCGGCGACCAGGCGAACCGTCGCCGTGCCTCCGGTGATGAACGTCCCGCTGGCCGTGGTGAGGATCGTCGCGTCCTGCACCCAGGCGATCGGGAAGCTGAGCGCGTCGTTCGCCGTGGCCGTCGCCAGGTCCACGTTGTCCGTGGTGGTCGTCATGTAGACGACCTGGCCTACGGTCATGGTGCCGGCGTTGGCGTTGGTGAGCGTGACGATGGTCGTGGCTGCCGAGCCGCCGCCAGCGGCCAGCTCGTTGATGGCCTCGATGATCGTCTGGGCCGTTGTGACGAGCGCTGGGCCAGCCACGCCGGACGCCGTCAGCGGGTAGAGCGTGCTGCCGCTGGTGAGCAGGACCCGGCCACCGAAGCCGGTGCCGCTGCCAGCGCCGCCCGCGAGGGAGACGGCCCCGCCGTCCGCGTTGAGGCCGGCGTCGCCCGCCGTGATCGTGATGGCCCCGCCGGCGACTCCGGCGCCGCTGTTCCCAGCGTCCAGGGTGATGTTCCCGCCGGCGACGTTGGGCGCGTTCCCGGCCGTGATCGTGACGTTGCCTCCGACTCCGGTGCCGTTGCCCAGGCCGCCCAGGATCGTGACCGCGCCTCCCGCGCCGGCTGCGCCGCTTCCGGCAGCTCCCTCGACACGGGCCCCGCCACCGGCGCCGGCAGGCCCAGCGGCGCCGCCGCGAACCGTTATCAGCCCTCCCGCCGTCCCACCGCCGTTGGTCCCTCCCCCGAGCAGAGCGACGCCGCCGTTTCCGCTCGTGCCGCCGCCGGTGCCGGCCAAGGCAAGAAGCGTTCCGCCGGTGCCAGTCGCCCCTCCGGTGCCGCCGATAAGCCTGGCCTCTCCACCGGCCGCAGACCCGCTGCCGTTCCCTCCAGAGACGACCCCGTTTCCTCCCGCGCCGCCGCCGCCGCCGCTGGAGCCAGGCCCGCCGGTGATTTGGACGAGCCCACCCGGCTTCGCCGTTGCGCCGGACAGGTCGCCAGCACCGCCCAGGAGGAGGACGGTCCCGGCCGTCGATGTGGCGCCTGTCCCGTTCCCAGCGCGAATGTCTACGAAGCCTGCGAATCCGAAAGAGGACTGGCCGGCTTGGACGGTAAAGCTGCCGCCGGTTCCTGTCCCGGTTGAAGCGCCGCCGATGACCGTGACCGCTCCGCCGGAGCGGTTCGTTCCGACGCCGGCCGCGCCGGTGAGCGCGAGCGCGCCGCCGTCGCCGTCGGTGGGGGTGCCGCCGATGACCGTGACCGCTCCGCCGGCCCCGCTGGTCCCGCCGCCCGCGCCGCCGCGCAGCGTCGCCGTCCCGCCGGCCTGGGTCGAGGCGCCGCCCGCCGCCGGGCCGCCCTCCACGACGACTCCGCCAGGCAAGCCAGTGACCGAACTGCCGCCAGACAGCGTGGCCAGGGCGCCGGCCTGCGCAAAGTTACCAGGGCCGCCTTGGAGGACCAGGGGGCCTCCGGCCGCGCCGTTGCCCTGGCCGCCCCGAAGCAGCGCAGAGCCGCCGGAGCTGCCCTCACCGCCAACGAGGCTGAGGCCGCCTCCAGCGAAGCCGGAGATGCCGCAGCGAATGATGACCCCCCCGCTGGCGCCGGCCGGAGCTGCGCCGGACTCGATCCGCACCAGGCCGCTGGCCGCCCCCGAGCTGGTGCCGGAGAAGATGCTGACGTTGCCGCCAGCGCCCACCGCGCTACCGCCCGTGATCGTGATGGCCCCGCCCGAGTTGGCGACCGACCCGATGTTCAGCGCGGCGTCGGCGGTGATGTTCACCCCGGCCAGCGTCAGGTCGTTCGCGCGCACGTCGGCCAGCGTCGCGAGCGCCCCGGCCGGGACGGTCGTGCCGCCGACCGTGTTGAAGCGGCCAAACTCGATGCGGCTGTCGGTCGGATTCCAGACCTGGATGATGTCGAGGGCCGCGCCCTGGTCCCAGGCGATCCCGGCGAAGCTCGGGTCCAGGCCGCCATTGTTCGCGTAGATCAGCGCGTCCGAGACGACCAGGTTGGTCGTGTTGATGGTGGTCGTGGTCCCGTTGATGGTGAGGTTCCCGGGGACTGTGATCGTGGATGCGGCCGAGCCGAGCTGGATCCCGAGGACGTTCGCGCCGGTCGCCAGGTTGGCGCTGGTGGCGGTCGCGTCCGCCCAGAGCGAGCGCGCCGCCTGGCTGCCCTCGATCTGGCTCACGAGGACCTGGTCGCTGGCCTCCGCGACGCTCCGCAGGATCGTCGGGTTCGCCAGGTCGCGGGTCAGGATGCTTTGCTGAGCCATGAGCTACCTCGCCTTGATGAGCTGGGCGGGGACCAGGAAATCCACCTGCGTATGGATGCACACTTGCGACACCAGGTCGCCTCCGCCGTAGCGCCTGGTCACCCCGCTCCACTCGTCCCCGGTGGGCAGCGGCGCGCCGAGGTCCACCACGTAGCACTGGCCGTTCGGCGTGAGCCCCTGGGACACACCGTCCCTCCAGGCCAGGGCGTCGGTCGCGCGAACGCTGACCAGCGCGCCGGCCGGGAAGGAGCAGTAGCAAGACGAGTCAGCCATTAGAACTGCGTGTAGAACAGGCTGGGCATGACGACCAGCTCGGTTGCGCTCTTGGCCACGCCGACGGGCTGAAGGATCTCCCCCGAGCCGGGCGTCTGGTTCGGGTAGCCCGCGCCGCCCGTGGCCGTCTCCAGAATGATCCCGCCGGCCACGCCGCCGGTCGCCACCGACTGGAGCACGTAGACCGAGCCTGGAATCAGGCCAGCGAAGCCGGGGACGACGGCCCCCGTTAGCTGGACCTGGCACTGGCCCGCGACCGGCGAGTTGATCGCCGTCACGACGCCGATGGCCCGGCCGGTCGCCAGCGCCGCCGCGTTGCCCCGGACGACCGTCAGTGAAACGGCGCCCATGGCGACGAGGTCTTGCACGACGACGCCGGCGCCCATCGTGAACTGGAACGTCGGCGCGGTCGGCACGCTGAGTTGGAGGACCCAGTCGCCGTTGGTGATCCCGCCCTGGAGCCGCCACAACTGCGAGGTCGAGACGACCCAGGCGGTCATGCCCTCCTGCCGGTTGTAGGTCGGGATGGCGTCGCGGGCGACGAGGTCAGCGACGTTCTTGTGCGACCCCAGAGACTCGTTCGTCCGAACGATCGGAGCTGGGGCGTTGTTCTGGATGCTGATCGTGTTGACGACCAGCACGTCTCCTGGCTGAGCCATTAGCGCCTCCTAGCTGACCACGACGTTTGTGGTGCCGAGTCCGGGCAGGGCGCTTTTCCACAGGTCGTAGTTGTTGATTGGGGCCCCAGGCGTGTTGGCCGTGACTGGGACAGCAGCGGCCTCCAGAACGAACCCGCCGGGAAATCCGTTGACCACGAAGGTCGGCGTTCCGAACGCCGACGGGAAGGCGTAGTAGATGAAGGTCGCCGGCCCGGGGGACTCGGTGAAGCTGTTGACCAGGGTCGCCTGGAGGTTGCTGCTCGCCAGGCCCTCGATGTCGCCCTCAGTGCTCAGGCCGTCGGGCCCGGTCCCCCAGTAGACGAGAGGCAGGAACAGCAGGCTCGTCGTGTCGATCTTCGGGCCGCCGCCATCGTCGGCCGTGAGCGTGAACAGAACCGACGTGTTGATGCCGTTGAGCTGGTAGACGAACGGCATGGTGAGCGGATTGGCGACGGCGAGGACGTTCTGCGGGACGTTTGGGATGCTGTCGCTCAGCACCGCCGAGATGGGGACGCCGTTGTTGTAGAAGGCGTTGAACGTCGGGCTGATGATCTGCGCGCCGATCTCGACCGGGGACGCGAACAGCGGGGTGAGGGTCACCGAGAAGCCCGGCGGGATCGTGCAGAGGTCCACCGCCCGCAAGCATCGCCACTGGGCAATGCCTGGGGAGCCGGGATCCTCCAGCAGGACGCGGACCTCGGGGGCTGGGGGCGGGAAGGGCGGCAGGCCGCCAGCTCCCGCACTGTTGAAGATGAACAGAGTGCTCACGGCGCCCCCTTAGCGTTCGATGCTGTGGTAGAGGCGGACGATCACGTTGGCTTGCGCGAGCCCGTCTGCCGTGAAGTTGATGGTCATAAATCGCTTGTCCGCTGACAGCAGCGGGACGCCTGGGACTGCGCCGCTCACGCCGGCCCCGAGCGGGGTGACGGTGACCTGGAGCCAGTCCTCCTCGATCTCGTCGGGCGCGATCCCGGACCCGGACGGCGGCTGATCCACGAACGGGATCGTGAACGTGTTGGCCCCGTTGACCGGGATCCCCGTCGCCTCTGCCCAGAGCTGGGCGACGCCCAGCGGTGCTCGCGCGTCCGGCCGGAGAGTTAGATTTGGGAAGCTCATGCTTACTCCTATCCGGCCTGGCGCCCAGGCTTGGTGATGCGGTCTATCAGCTCAGGCGACCACGCCGAGCCCTGGCGCGGCCTGTGGCCCATAGCCCACAACTCAGCGGCGACCGATCGTAGTGTGTTTCCTCGCGACCGCAGCTCGATCGCGTCGAGAATCACGGCCTGCTCGTCCATGTCGGGTTCAAGGCGCCGGCGCCCCTCGGCGTCGGCGGGCCCTGCGTGCCAGCCGTAGGGCGGGCGTGTTCCCGTCCAGCACCCCAGGCTCGCCAGGTGGGCGAGGGCGAAGCTCGTGCGCTCACCAATGGTCTCGCGCTCCCACTGGGCGACGACCGTCAGCAGGTTGAGCATGAGCCGGCCGGCTGCCGTCCGCGTGTCGATGTGCTCGGCCACGCTGAGCAGGCTGTAGTCCTGAAAGTAGGATTCGATCAACTCCAGCAGGTCGCGCAGGGCGCGCGTGAGCCGGTCCAGCTTGACGACCAGGAGCGCGTCGGCCTCGCCGGCCCGGAGCATTCCGAGCGCTTGCTGGAGCAGCGGGCGCTCCAGACTCTTGCCGCTGCCGGTCTCCTCCAGCACGGCCACCAGTTCGAGGTCGTGGAGCCCGCAGTAGGCTCGGATCTTGGCGACCTGTGCGTCCAGCGAGATGCCCTGGTCCGCCTGCATGTCGGTGGACACACGCGCGTAGCCCACGACCCGAACGGCGGGACTGTTCTCCTCAGCATCTCGGCGTGCGCGACGTGCCACCAGGCCCGCTACCGCCCCCGCCCGTACTGCCTGGGGAGCCCCAGGACGCGGCGGCGCATCTCGTTCGGGTGGAGAGGCTGGACGGGCTGGGGGTGCTGGCCCAGCGTGTAGGCCACGGGCTGCCGGAGCGGCTGGTATCCGTGCTGCTGGAGGGCGAGGGCGTGCGCGTGGGCCTGGGCGAGTTGCTGCTGGTAGGCGGCCTGCTGCTGCTGGACGATGGCCGGATGCTGCTGCATCTGCGTCGGATGAACCGGCCGAGCTGGCTGCGGCACGCGGCCGTTCATCTGCTGGTGGAAGAACGAGCCGGGCATGGCCTGCATGACCTGCGGGTTCGCGATGGCGAAGGCCGGGCTTATCTCGTCGGTGAGGTCGAACTGACGCTCCCAGCCCTGGGCGCTGGCGACCTGTAGCTTGAACGAGTCGGCCGGCTTGTACTCGGTGGGGTCTCCGTTGAGTGCGACCTGCCGGACCATCATCTGGCCGGTCTGCGGGCTCCGCATGGTCTGGAGGCTGACCATTCCAGCGCAGCTCGGGCAGACCCAGGAGTAGGTGTCCACGTCCTCGACCTGGCCATGCCAGGCGAGGTCAAGGTGGACCTGGTGCTGCCCAGGCGGGCTACACTTGTGGCAAACCGGGTCCTTCTTACGGGCCTGCTCTTGTGACGCGGCTACGACGGCGGGTCCATGCACGGGCGTTGCTCCTACCCCTCCAGGTTACCCGTCTCGCCCCTCATCTCTAGTGGCGCCCCGACGAGGATCACCCCCAAGTGATGGCGAGCCGCGCCCAGAAACAGCCGAACGGACCGCCTGGGGTCGGGTTCTCCCCAGCGCCTAGCACCTGCCTGAATTCGATCTTGACGACATGCCCTGGAGTCGGCGCGGCGAAGGCGCCAGGGACAGAAAGCACGATCGGCACCCCGTCGTTCGCGGAGATCCCTGCACGGGTCCCGAGAGACGTGGCCCCTCCGTTGAGGGGGTCATAGAACAGGCCCAGGCTGTTATTGGAGGTCAGGAGTGCGGACGCGGCGACCTGGGTCTGGACGTTGATGGCCGTGATCGCAGTAGCGCCAGGAGGGACGGGCGCATACATGGGCAGGTTGATCGTGGTGTTGAATGCCCGCGTCGAGCAGAACATGGTCGGGTAGCTGACCCCGCCCAGTGGCATGAAGAACACGCCGCTGGTCCCCAGCTTGTCGGGGAAGTACTGGATCCCGCCGGGGTAGACGGCCTGTGAGTCCACCTGGATCGGGCCGCACATGCCGCCGCCGAAGCGGCTGGACCACATGACGCCGAACACCTTGTTCTCGGCGCCGTTGTATGCCCCGTTGACCGGGAACTGGCTGGTAGGCGAGTAGATGACCTCGCCCAACGCCCCGCCGCCGGCAGGCCCAGGCGGCCCAGGCGGCCCAGACGGCCCAGACGGCCCAGACGGCCCCGGGGGTCCGCCGGCAGGCCCCGTGGGGCCTGGCACCCCGGGAGGGCCTGGCGGCCCTCCGCTCGGGCCGGAGGGCCCGACGGGCCCCGGGGCCCCTGGGCCTCCAGGCGGGCCAACAGGCCCGCCGCCCGGCCCTGCTGGGCCGGGCGGACCGGGGGGACCGCCAGATGGAACGATGAACACCACGGGCTACCTACCGAGCTGGATCTACTTGACGAGGCTGTGAGTCGCCTTGAGCTTCGATCCGGTGATCGGGCCGGCAGCGGCGGCGCCCCGGTTGTGGATGCCGATGACGACGTTGGCGTTGGTCAGCGTCGAGCCGGGAGGGAGCGGGGCGACGTTCGCCACCAGGATCGGCGGCGCGAAGCTGAGGCCCGAGGCGAGAGCGCCAGCGTCGTTCAGCAGAACCTCCAGCGCGTCCACGTCCTGCTGCGCCCAGTTGTCCTCGCCGGGTCCGAAGCCGACCGGGATGCTGGTCGTGTTGGCCGGGACGGCGTCGATGGCGCCGTTGTTGCTGTTCATCAGGCCCGAGTCGGCAGCCGCGCCGGTCGGGTCGAACGCGCCGACGTTGGCCGCCAGGGTGGCGGTGAGCAGGTTCAAGATCAGGTTGCCGCGTCCGGACTCTTGGACAGGGGCAAAGGTGGGGGCGATTGCGAATGCCATCTTCTGGCTCCTTACTGCGGTAGGGCCGAAACAAAGGCCCGGAGAAACGTGGACGCGCCGCCGCCCTGGGTCCACCGAAAGGTGACGTAGGGAGCGAACACTTGGATGGAAAAGGGGTACTGGAAGAACGGTTGCGTCACGTCCCGGGGGACGGAGAACAGCAGGCCGCCGGAGCCCGGGAGCTGCTCCTGCACGACCTCGAACACACCGGCCGCGTCGAGGAACACGTTGCCCGCGACGCGGCCGTTGAGGAACTTGCTCAGGTCGATCGGGCCGTAGGTGAACACGGCCGCCGGCGCCTGGGCGCCCTGGTCGCCGTTCCAGAGCGGTAGCGTTCTGGCGTCTGCGAGGGCGCTGCTCACCGATCACACTCCGCGCCGTAGCCGCTCTTGAGCCGCATCTTGGTCGGGTCGTCGGTGTAGCGCGTGACCTCGTACTCCCAAATGCACACGCCGAACAGGATCAGCAGCGGCGTCGCGTTGGCGAGCGTCGCCGTCAGGTTCCGCACCGTCACCTGGAGCGTCTTGTTCTCGGTGATCATCGCGGTCGCGTCCTGGTGCAACTCGACCTCGTTCGAGCTGATGGCCGGGTTGGGGGGCTCCGGCAGGCCGCCGACCGTTCCGCCCGATGCGCCGGTCTGGAGCGCCTCGTCCGGCGCGTTGACTACCGAGATGCCCCAGCTCTTGATGCGGATGATCGTGGATCGCGTCGGCGTCAGCTCGAACAGCGGCAGGGCCTCGTTCAGCGCGGTCGGAGTCAGGACGGTGATCGGGACGATGGTGCTGTTGGCCGCCGCGAGGATCAGGCCGGCCGCGTTGGCCGCCGCGTTGAGCGCGGCGGGGACGTTCAGGACGGCGCGAGCGGAGAGGCAGCGCGTGCGCGAGCGCGGCGGCTGCGTGTGCCACGGCGCGAGCTGGCTGAGGCCCATCGTTCCGGCGACGATGTCCTGGGCCGCGCTGATGCACGACTCCAGGCTGAGCTGGGGATTCCCATACCCGTTCACCGCGCGCTGCTGCTCCGGAGGCAGTTCCATGCCGTAGCCGGCCGCGTTCGGAAACGGGCGGTACTGCGGACGCTGGTCCGAAGGATCGAAGCGCGAGACGCCGGGAGGGAGGGGCACCTACAGACCCCTCCAGTCGCCCAAGTAGTGGGAGCCGCCGGGCTGGTTCGGCACCACGCGGCCCTGGGCGTCGCGGTGGTAGTACTTGTTCAGGTAGGCGAGTTGGCCCTGGGCGACCATCGCACCGCCGCCAGGCAGGGGGACCTGGAGGTAGTTGTTCTGGCCACCCGACCCGCCCTGGTAGTAGGGGCCCGGACTGGTCTGCGGGCTCGGCGCCGCGATCGGCATCGGGCGCACGGCCGGCTGGCCCGGCATCGGCTGGAAGCCACGGCCTGGGATCGGCTCCATCTGCTGGAACGGGGGGCACCGCTCCTGCTGGACCAGGAACGGTCCGACGGTGGGCTCCAGAGAGCGGATGCGGTCGAGCGAGCGGCCTGGCGGGCACTCGGAGACGTAGTGCATACAGCCGGCGACCGTGTAGCGGATCGTGGCCACGTCGGCGCCCCGGTTCTCGAACGTGACTTGCATCCGCGAGTTGCGCTTGAACAGTTGGGTTGGGGTCGGGCACGGGCACGCCTGGGAGGCGGCGTAGAGGCCCGAGTTGGGGAAGCCTGGGACGGCGCGGCTGACCGTGGCCTCCAGGCCGAGCGGGACGTTCTGGGAGTCCCAGCGCCGCCCGACGCCCTCCGCCACCGAGACGAAGATGTCGGTATCGGGGTCGGTGCCTGCGCCCGTGAGGACGGACGCGCGGGCCCACATGGCCTCGAAGTCGCCGCCGCCAGGGACGGTCATCGCGGTGGTCTCGGTGGCGCCTGGAGCGACCACGACCTGCTGGCGGTCGAGCGTCAGGTAGTAGGGCGTGCAGGGGATCTGATTCCAGTAGGCCAGGTAGCGCGCCCGCAGCTCGGGGTAGTGGTAGGGCAGGAACCGCTTGCCGACCGCGACGAACGTGCATTGCACGTCCACGGCCTCGGTGTTCGTCACGCGCAGGATGAGCGTATTCGTCGCCTGGAGCAGGAAGCAGCAGGGCATACAGCAGTTGAGGAAGCCGTCGCCCCAGAGGATGTCGTTCGCGATCGGCGCGTTCTGGTAGAGCCGGTCGGACTGGAGGGAGAGCATCTCGGTGAAGATGCCTCGGACCGGGACGCCTGGCGCGCCGTTGAAGCTGGCGCGCAGCTCGGACACGAGCAGGTCGCCCAGGTGGTTCTCCTCGGCGGGAACCGTGAAGGCGAAATCGCGGGTCTCGCCTGGGCCGACGTTGCCGCCGGCCGGGTCCGCGACCAGGTAGAAGCGCTTGACGTAGTCGAAGTCGGGATTGATGTAGAGCTGGCCGTCGCCGCCGCGAATCAGGGCCGGGATCGCCATGAATCCGCCGCAGGGCGAGTCGTGCGCCGAGCAGAAGCTCTTGGAATCCTGTGCCAAAGCGCCTTGCATGGCTTGACCTCCTGGGTCGGCTGGCCGCCGCCTCCAGCCCTGAACGCCAGGGCTGGAGCCGTACTCACTGGGCTATCATGCCGCCACCAGGCGGTGACGGCCAGCCCAGGCCGTCTAGACGAGCGGCAGGGGCCCGCTGAAACGAACCCCTACCGAACGGGCGTGGGGCCGGGCTAGCCGGTGATCCCGCGCAAGAGCAGCCCCTCCAAGATGATGGACACGTAGAGGTCCACCAGGGGGGTGAAGCCGGCCGGGGTGCCGATCAGCACCTGGAAGGCTTCCAGTGCGACGATCTCGACCGGCCGCCCGGAGATCGTCACATCCTTGGCGTTCCCACGGGTCGGAACTCCACTTGGCAGGCTCAGAACCGTCGCAGCGGTGTGCGTGGTCTGAATGTAAGCCGGCCCGGTCCCGGACGGACACTCGTCCATCTGAACCGTAATCAGCTCGGACGAGGCGAACCGGAACTGGAGGAACGACAGCTCCCGAGCGCGGTTGATCTGCTCCGGCACGACCACGTTGGCCGCCGTCGTCAGGTTCGCGTTCAGGGTGCGGATCTTCGCCCGAAGTCCATACCAGTAATGGTGATGGGCGGCCGGGAGACCGTTCTGCCCCTGGAGGTTGGTGTCGCGGCCGAACGCCTTGGCGAGACCGAGACCAGCGGTGTTGAAGCCGGCGAAGTTGACGAAGGTCGCCAGGTTCGCAGGCTGAGGAGCACCACCCGCCCAACCGTCCGTGTCATAGATCGGTTCTTTGCGGGGGCGGCTGCCGACGGCGCCGACAGCGGGAATGGGGACGACACGCATCGCCATGAGATTCGTTCCTTTCGAGAGCCGGGTCCGTTGCCGGATCACCGCTCCGCGTTCCGTTGGGTCGCCTAGACGGCCCGATCATTTGGCCGGAAGTCCGTATAGACGCCCGACCGCGACGCGCACCAGTCGTCCCCTGGACCACCCAGGACGGCGTCTGTGCGCAACTGATTGTCGAGGCTGCGTGTTCGGTGTAGCGGAGCGGGGTGCGGTCACGGAGCCCGCAGCTTCGGCGCGAAGCTGCGGGCTCCGTTTGGGCCGAGGGCTAGAAGCCCTGCGACCCGGGGAAGCCAGGATCGCCCTGGGCGGCGTCCATGGCGTAGGGGCTGCCCGGGGTGAACTCGACCCAGTCCCTCATGCCGCCCATGCCGCTGAGCTGCATCCAGTCCGCGATGTCCTCGACGGGCACCGGCTGACCCATGCCGTCCAACTGGTTGATCTGGCGAGCGAAGCTCTCCGAGGCCACCAGTTGCTCGGGCGACTCGACCATGCCGAGAGGGCCGTAGCTGGGGTACTGCCCGGGGTAGTGGCCGTAGCCACCAGCCCCGAACTGAGCCTGCGTCATGCCCAGGCCATACATGCCCGACAGGTCGGACATCATGCCAACGCGCGGCAGGTAGCTGGCCATCATGCTGGTCGGAGCCAGCTCGTGGATGAGCCGGATCGTCGTCGCGATGAAGCCGCCGATGGCGACGTTCTTCACGATGCCGGAGCAGCACTTGCCGGCCAGGCCCTTCTTGGGAAGCATCGACGCGGCCCAGCCCAGCAGCCCGGCGCCGATGGCGGTCGAGATGCCGGAGAGAGCGACGCCGCCCAGGCCGTGGTTGCGCAGACCGAACTGGCCGGTGTAGCGCGAGAGCACGGACGGACCGTAGGACGCGATCCCGAAGCCGATGGCGCCGTGGAGCGAGGGGATGAGCCAGACCTGCGGCTTCATCAGCTCCTTGAGCTGCTTCCGCACGCTGCCGACCACGCCAGCTCCGCCCGCGTTGCGGCGGCGACGGCGATGCTTGTTCGTCCGACGCTTGGCGCCCGTGTTCCGGCGACGGCGACGCTTGTTCGTGCGCTTGGCGACGGGGTTCCGACGGCGACGACGCTTGGCCGGCTTGCGCCGAGCCGACCGACGACGCTTGTTCGTGCGCTTGGCGACGGGGTTCCGACGACGGCGACGACGCTTGTTCGTGCGCTTCGCAGCGGTCCGCTTGTTCCGACGACGCCGCTTGCGCGGCGCGGCGGACGCCCGACGGCGCCGCTTGTTGGCTCGTGGCTTCCGCTTCGCGGCGTTGCGACGCGGGCGACGGGTCGTCCGCTTCTTCCTCTTGGTGGCGGGGCGATTCCTCGCCACGCTGGTCCGCCGCCGGTTGCGGCGACGGGTAGTACGTGCTCTGGGCACTAGCTTCCTCCTCGCTGGCCGCCTAGACGGCGGGTTCAGAACTGGGATCAACAAACTCAAGATACCAGACCTCCACTCAGCATCACCCACCAGCCCTGGAGGGTCACGAGTGATACCAGTCAGAGATTCCCCCACCACGGGGGATGGTCGTAAGAGCCTGAGCGCCGCCTACCTTGGCGACGATCGGTCGGGCCAGCTTGGAGCGGGGACCAGCTCCTACTTTGCCCTTGAACTTGTGGACCCAGAGGCCCGGCTCGCCGCGAAGGGAGCTGGGGTAGTCGTCTGGGTGCGCGCCCTGATGCTTGTTGCTGCGACGGTCAGGCACGGTGTAGGTCAAGTCCTCAAGCTCGTGCAGGTAGGCGTGCATGGGGGCCCAGGTCTCCTCGGCCTTGCCGTCATCGACCTCGTAGACGGTGACTCGGCTCGGCTCGTAGCTGCCGCCGTGGAACTCGACAACGTCGTTCCACGCGGCATCGAACTGGGGGTGGTCACGGAACTCGTCAACGTCGTATTCCTGCTCTGCCGGTCGTCGCCAGGTCCGCTCATGCGGGTTGTCCCTGCCCTGTACGCTACCCGTTCCGCCCTGAGCTGCAAGCCGACTCTGACGTTCATACTCCAGAGATTCCCGATACTCAGACTCGCTCAGTTCGGGGTCCCCGGACTCCTCGTCGTAGTCCAGTTCGTCCCAGAAATCCTCGCGGTCAGCGATCCGCCCAGCCAGCTCAATGCCGGCGTAGCGCTGCCGCAGCAACTCGCGCTCGCGCGGCAGGCCGCGCTGGTGCAGCGTGCCCTGGTTCGCGAGCCAGGCCGCGTCGTAGGTGTTGCTGATGTTCAGGTCGAGCCAGCCCGGACGGTTCGTGGCGCGGATCGCGTAGCCGGCGGCGTCTTGCTCCCTCAGCCACTTGAGCAGGTCGCTCCACATTTTGTCCTGGGCGCCCTTGCTCTTGCCCTGCGCGAAGCGGTCGAGCCACTGGGCCCGGGTCATGGAGGCGATGCCCATGCCGCCCTGCTGCCTCGCATACTGCGTGAGCGCTACGGTCACGGTGTCGAGCATCCTCGCCCACCACAACGCCAGCGCCTCGTCCTTGCGGTCGCGCGCGTTCTCCAGGCGGCCCGTATGCGCGCACCAGTCGCCAGTGCGGACGTGGTTCAGGACCGGGATCGTTGGGACCGGATGGTGGGGGTTCTCCTCGTAGGCCGCGCGCTGCGTCGCCTGGGCCGGGCTCAGCCCGTGGAAGGCGCGGACCTCCCCGGTGCGCGCGTTGTAGCAGGGGCAGCCGCCTGGGTTCTCCAACCAGACCGACCTGGGCTCATCGACTGACGACGGCGGCGAGCTGGGCTGGAACCCGCCGTCGATGAGCGCCGACACGACATCGCCAGAATCGACGCCGGCCGGGAGGATCAGGACCGGAGCGTCCATCGTGCCGCCGAGGCCGATCATGCCTTTCAGCCCGAGCCCCGCCTGGAGCGCCTTGCGGACCTCCCCGGTGCGCTTGTAGTGCGCGTGGACGACTGCCCGGCCGTCGGGCAGCACGCCGACCGAGACCTGGCGCCACGCGACGGGCTCGGCCTGCCGCGCGAGCTGGTAGTTCTCGAACTGGGCTGGCAGGCTTTGGTCCGCGTCCAGTTCCAGGTCTGCCTCGGGCGCTCCACTGGGGCGACTCCCGCGCGGGCCGCCGCTGAGGGCGATCATGCTGTAGCGCCGGTCGCCGTCCTGGGCAAACTGCTCGACGCTCGTCACGACGTAGCGCCGCTTCTGGCGCTTGCCGGCGAACTTGACGACCTGTCCAGTCTGGAATCCGAGAGCCGGCGCCCACTGGGCCGGCTGCGGCGCCTCGCCCTGAATGAGCTGGGCGAGTAGCGTGGCGTCCTGCCAGCGCAGGTTCGGGCCGGCCGGCCAGTGATAGTCGGACTGCCAGTCGGTGGCGTCCTCGCTGTGCCCTGGGTAGAGCGAGAGACTGTCCCGGTCCGCCCTGACGCCGAACAGGTCCGCGAGGGCCTGAGCCGTCGCGGCCGGCAGCCTGGCACCCTTGGGCCTGGACAGGTCGATACTGTTGGCCCCGGCGTGCCGTGGCGTCGTGACGCTCACGCCCTTGATCTTGTGCTGCTTCAGCAGCTTGCGGATGGCGGCAGCGATCACCGAGAAGTCGGGCATCGAGCCGTCTCGTGGGATCACCTGGTAGCGCTCCAGCGCGTCGCGCAGATAGATCCGCTCGTAGGGCGGGGACCCGCTGCGAGCCTGGGAAGCCTCGTAGGCCATCATGGCCTGGAGGTCTCCAGGCTGCCCGGAGTGCGCGCGGCCTCGGGAGCGAATGCCCTCGTCTCCTCCAGGCGGGTTGCCGACCACGGCGAGCAGGGGGTTGCTGAGCGCGTGGCCCGGGTTGCTCACCGTCATGTAGCCGACGGCCTCGACGCGCCCGCTGTCCATCTGGTGGAACTGGAGGTTGACCTGGGTGTCATCGATCGCCTGGGGCGCGAATGGATCGTTTGTCCGCCGCGCGATGCTGACCAGCGCCCGCCAGTTGCCATTCCGATCCCAGAACGGCGGCCCGGGGTTCCCGTCCATCTCAAACCCGACCGACACCAGCGCATCGAACACGGCGCCGACGGCCTCGCCCGTGTCCCGGAAGTAGGTCCGCTGGAGCGCGTGGTGGATCGCGTCTGAGAGCGCCTTGCGCTCGGCCTTGGTCGTCTCGTGCGACGCCTTCGGAGCTGCGCCGGGACGCGCGGCGTCGTCCACGAACACGATGATGCCGTCGCTCACGGCCTGGTCAAACTCCTCGGGGTCTACCGGGCGCATACCCTTGGCGGCCTTGGAGACCTTGCCGGTTCGGCTGACCGGACGGAATACGTGCGTGCTGTTGGGGCCCGTGGCCGGGCGCTCCAGCTCCCACACGCCGGCCTTGAGCAGGTAAGCCTTCGGCCAGCCGCGCGGCCACTCCTCGGTGACCCGGATGCGCATCCCGGGCCGGAGGCCCAGGCTGCTCATGGTCGCGGCGCCGGTTCGAGTGAGCTGGTGCCCGAGCCGCCCCGCAAGCGCCAGGTCTCCAGGCGCCTGCATGGACTGGCGGTGCATGGTCCTCAGCCGCTCGTCGCGCGAGTTGCGCTGGGGCGGGTTACCGAACGTGGCCACGTACTGAATGGCCGGCGGCGAGAACCATGGGTTGCTCTGGGCGTAGCTGCGCATCAATAGCCAGTGTCCAGCCCGGTGTCCCTGGAGATCCTCCGCAGGACGGTCGCCTCGCTCGTCGCCTCCCACACTTGCCGTGGGGGGGCGCCGTTCTCGGCCGCGTAGAACTTTCCGTCCCTGCCCTTCACGACTCCGACCGAGTAGCCGAGGGCGGACCCATAGACGCCCAGCGGGGTAACGTCGTCTCCGACGTGGTCCATGACGCCTTCATATCCGGTCGCGATGGGGTTCTCCAGCGTGCGAGACCAGGCCGGCGCGCCGCCCCGGTCCCAGAGAATCTGGCTGTCGGGCGCACCCACCAGGCGCACCACGTCGATCTTGACGCCTCGGTGGGCGCTGCCCCACGGGGTCCCGCGCGGAATCGTGGCCGTGTCCTCCGCCACGAGCCCGGTTCCCGTCCAGCGCCAGGTCCCGTAGTTCCCGCTGTCGCCGCCGCGAATGCCGCGCACCTTCACCAGGTCGCCGGGCCGCAGGTGTTGCTTGAGGTCGCGCGCGGCCAGCGGGTTCGCGAGCGCCGGCGCCGCCCAAGCCGGGACCACGAAACCGGGGTTGCGCCGCGCGTCGCGCTTGCGCTCGCGCCTGATGGCCTTCAGGTCCGAGACGATGGCCGGCCTCGCGATCTGGTAGTCCTCGTGCAGGGTCTCCTCCCTGGCCCGCTTGTAGATCACCCACGCCCGCGCGACGGCCTGGGCCTCGGGCATCGCGTGGAGCTGGGCGTCGTTCATCACGATCATCAGGATGCCGTCGAGGATCTCCTGCTGGCCGCCGTCCAGCTCCAGGCGGCTCGGCGGGTTGTAGCGGCTCCCGGGCGGCGGGCTCGGGCGCTGGCGGTTGCGGGCCTCGTGGGCCTCACCGACCTCCATGGAGGCGTCCCAGACCCAGTGCGTGTCGTCGTCCAGCCAGTCGTCGTGGTCAAACTGGCGGGCGCCCTCCTCTGCCAGGCGGGTGTAGTTGACCTCGCCCGTGTAGGGGTCCACCTGCTCGTGAACGATGCTCCGCATGTAGCGCTTCACCGCCGCCTTGTCGGCCGCCGGGTTCCGCCGGCTCGCGGCCTTCGGGCTCCCGCCTGGGTAGGCCCGGCAGACCGGGTTGTTCCGGTAGTGCTTGTCCCAGTCCTCGACGCCCTGGAGGCGCAGCAGCTCGCGCTCGGCGTCGTACTGATCCCAGAACGTCTTGCCGACCCCGATCCAGCTCGGGTAGGTGTCCCACCCCTCGTTGTTCACGTTGAGGCCGAGGTCGTACCGCTGGACCTGGTAGTCCCGTCCTCCCACCTTGCCGACCCGGAGCGTTCCGGGCGCGACGCGGTTCTTGTAGACGATGTCCCACCACTGGGAATCGACCGGCAGGCTGCCCCGGTTCTCCTCCAGCCACGCCTTCATCTCGGGCGTGAGGTCTTGCCACGGGTCGCGGTAGTCCTGGCCCTGGCGCCCTCGCGGGGGGTTCCGCCGGCGCCGGTGCCTGGCCGGCAGCCGACTGCCAGCCCGATACGCCGTGACGGCGTCGTAAATCTGCTGGTCCGAGTACTCGTTCGCCAGCTCCGGCGGGTCGA
>Ga0307379_10005714_pt1 | contig 17267 bp, 13 predicted proteins | sample UN2MG_FD_202237 | JGI IMG/M metagenome (GOLD analysis project Ga0307379, IMG submission 202237) | Soil microbial communities from Risofladan, Vaasa, Finland - UN-2 | ecosystem: Environmental > Terrestrial > Soil > Coastal area > Acid sulfate soil | place: Finland: Risofladan, Vaasa | collected... | reverse complement strand
TGTTTAACGATTTGTTAGACGGTGTTAAATCAGTATCACGCATTCTTTGTCCTGCTCGAAGTGCCTTTGATAAATACGACGAGATTTTAGCTGCTTTTAATGATATTAGTTCGGACAAACTTGTATTAACTGCCCTCGGGCCGACCGCTACTGTTTTGACGTATGACTTATGCAGGAAGGGATACCAGGCTATCGATATCGGACAACTTGATTTGGATTACGAGTGGTTTTTGAGAAAAGAAGTTGTATTAGGGGCGCCGTTGAAGTTTAAGTATGTTGACAGTGGTAGACAGGGCAGAAAAGTTCAACACCTTGATGACCCTGAATACAAAAAACAGATAATAAAAAAAATACTCTGATAGTAGTCCTTATGCTCTCAGTAAATTGTTAGATTTACGGAATTAAATATATGACAAAAGTAAATCGTATATTTATTGTTGCTGATATAAGTTATAAGCCTATCAAAATGTTTCTGGACCAGATGCACAAGCTGGCCAAGGGCTTTATTCGCCTCGGACACGATGTTCGTCTGTTTAGTTATTGCAATGTTCTTGCGCAGCAGAGTCCTTTAAAAAGCAGAACATTTTCCGAATATTTTTTTAAATCTAAAGTGGACAATTTACTGGCTGACCAGCTGAAAAATTATGAGCCTGATATTGTCTATATAAGCTTTGCCAGGGCCATTGATGCCGATACCATTGAAAAAGCCAAAAATGCCGCCCCTAATGCTGTCTTTATAGGTGCCGATGGTGACCCTTGGCCGAAGTTGCAAAGAAACAGAATAGAAACTGCTAAAAAACTCGACATACTCACTGCTACTAATGATGGACAATTTCTCCAGGACTATAAAGACGCTGGTGTGCCGCTGTGTATCTTCATGCCGAATATGTGTGACCCGGATATAGACCATCGTTACGATGTGGGACCTGAGTGGAGAGCAGATATATTGTGGACAGGTAAAGCAAAGCATCATGCTGATACAAGCGAAGTATTTAGAGAAAAGCTTGTCATGGAACTTGTCAAAAGAAAAAATTGTTCTGTCTATGGTTGCTTTGGAAAACCCAAAATTAGTGGGAAGAATTATCTCTATGCAATCAGTGGTGCAAAAATTGGCGTCAACGTAAATGCATATGGCTCAGTTAAACTTTGTCACTCAGACAGACTCACCCATTACCTTGCATGCGGCACTTTTGTGATGGCAAAGAAATTTGAAGGCTGCAATCTGCTCTACAAAGACAATGAGCATCTTCGATATTTTGATACTATTGATGAGTTCTTTGAACTTTTGGACTGGTACCTAAGCCATGAATCGGAAAGAAAAAAAATAGCTGATGCCGGAATGAAAAGAGTTCACGAGAATTTCAATTCTGTCAAAATAGCAGGATATATCTTGGATTTAGCTCAAAAAGGCAGCTATAAAGCACCTTGGTTTGGCGACTAATCAGCGGCCTGTCAAAGCCCCGGCATCGTTTAATGCCGCCCTCCCCCTGCTCACTGCCTCCGTTTCTGACCTGCGATATGAATCGTGCCGTGATGCAGAACAGGCCCGTACAATATTCTCAGGTCCGTGTACTCAAATATCTCTTTCAAATCTTCAACTATCCATACGTGATGATGCACGCGAGATTCGAAACCCTCACCCGCATGTTCCGTCAGTTTCTCCCCGCTCTCACAGCAGACTCCTTTTTCGTCCCGGTTCTCCAAAAAGTCGGATATATGCGTCTTATCTGTCTGGTCGACGCCTTTTTCAAAATCATCAATCAAATGGCTCAATGGTGTTCTTTGCCGTTTATGGTCGAAGATATAACGCTTATCAGGTACGCCGACATATATAATGCCCTCTTCTTTTATCACCCGTTTCCATTCGCCTATCGCCTTCAACGGGTTCGCAAGGTGCTCCAAAACGTGAGAGGAGCACACAAAGTCCTGGCTCCCGTCTAAAGCAAAAGAAAGATTCGCCGCATCGGTCACATAGTCAACTTCAGTCCTGCCTTCCAGGTTAGACGGACAACTGTCAACGTTGATTACCTCCTCCGCCGTCTCGATAAGCGATTTAAAGTGCCATCGCAGGTGGCCGCCGATTACCACCCCGCATTTATTATTGAAAAATCGAAGAAGGTGCACAGAAGATATTAAGGATGGTTTTCGTAGTACTGAAAAAAAATATGTCCGCTTCACCAAATGTTCCTTCCGAAAATCATACCTTAAAAAGACTTAGCCAGGAATACTTTGAAAGTAGTTGTATCGAATTCTTAATCTCTTTACTGCATTTTTCACGGCGCCTGCTGTTGGATACCACCGCTGAAAACACGTAAACTATCGAGCTTGCAGCAATCGTCTTTATGTCCTTCAGGACAACCGCGGGCTTGAACAGGCACGCAAAAAGTCCCGTCGAAAATCCGCCGTAATGCTTTCGGAAAAACTTAAGCAGACTTGTCATCGCCGCAATGCGCTTTCTTACAAGTACCTGAGCTGCGGACCTTCCTCCGAGATGAACTATTGTCGCTTCAGGCACGAAAACCACGCGATACTCGGCACGTTTTATTCTAAAACACAGATCGACTTCTTCGTAATACATAAAGAAGTCTTCATCCAGCAACCCTACTTCTTCCAATACCGACCTTCTAACCAAAAGACAAGCCCCCATAAGCTGGTCAACATCGGTTTGCTCATCATGACTGAAATCCTTCATCAGCCATCTTCTATATTGCTTCCTGAAGATTCCAATAGACCTGAATATGGTATGCCGATGCAGAGCCGCCCTGAATGTGGGGAACCTTCTCGCCGAAGGCTGGGTGGTACCGTCTTCATTCAAAAGCTTTGGACTGCAGACCCCCGCACCCTTATGCTCATCCATAAAGTTGATTAAAATATCTAATGATTTTGGACGTACTATTGTATCTGGATTTAATAAAAGTACGTATTCACCACCGGACTCTTTGATGCCCTGATTGTTGGCTGCAGCAAAACCGCGATTTTCGCTGTTCGCTATTAAACGAAAATCTGCAAAAGACTTTTTAATTGCTTCTGCGGTGCCGTCCGTGCTTGCATTGTCCACCACTATCACCTCAAATTCATCTCTCGGCCGATTGTCCCTTAGTGACCGAAGGCAACCTGTCAGCTCTTCACGGACGTTCCAACTGACTATGATAACTGAAAGTTTCACGATATTTCTTTAGGCTTGGCAACAACAGCAAAATGCTTATATCTGATATCGGAAAGAGCATTCAAAAAAAGCATATTTAGCAGCCTGAAAGTTCGGCTGGAAGTGGGATGGATACCTTCCAACTCCAAAATTTCAAAATCCAGATTGTTAAACATCTTTACGATGCTCTTGTATGTAAAAAATCTTAAATGAGTTTTGTCTAATATACCATGATTTTGATAATCCCAATTGCCGTGTATTACATATTTAACAAATGAACTGTAATATCTGATGTTTGGAATCGATGCTGTAACCACCCCCTTTTTTGTCAGTTTCTTTTTAACTGACGTCAGCAATGAATAAGGGTCAACCAGATGCTCCAATATATCAAAGAAAATAATACAGTCAAAATAATCGTCAGGCAGTTCAGCTATAGCTGCGTGAGCGTCACAGTTCAACACTTTATTCAGCTTCTCCGAGGCTGTTTTTGCGGATTTCTCGTCTATCTCCACCGCCCAGGCCTCTACACCAAGCCTCTCTTTGAGTAATACCGAAAATCCTCCGCTGCCGCAGCCGAACTCCACAGTTCTTTGCGCATCGTCGGGTATGTATTTAACCATGTCTTCCCGGACGCTGTCATAATACCCATTTGGTTTATTTCTCTGTTCGGTTATATCTGCTTGCATAGGACTTTTTTTCCTCTTTTCTAACCATCTGGACAACTTAAAAGCCCCCTATATTAGCAAAAAACCTCAAATACACAAAGAGTAACTTTTTTATATTTCCATTAGGCCTTCTTTTTACTTGTGTTTAAGAAGCGATGTTGCTCATAGAATTAGAATCCTGTAAAATAATCGAATAATTTAAAACTGGAAAGAAATTAATGATGAGACTTCTTGTTCTGACAAATAATCCGTCTCGGGCAAGTTTTAGACAGCGAATCGGAAACCATTTGGAGGCCCTGCGTCGGGACGGAATAAACTCCGAGGTCGCCAAAATTCCGTCGGCGGAATGGGCGCGTTTCAGGCTGTTTAAGACGGCCGCGGATTTCGACTGCGTCTTTCTACACAAGAAAATCCTCAACGCTCTTGACGCCTTCTGGCTGCGACGATATGCCAAGGCTCTGATTTACGATTTTGACGATGCGATAATGTACTACGATAAAAATCCGCAAAGAAGGCCGAGCCGCCACAAACATACAAATCCTTTTAGAAGAACCGTAAAACTGGCCGGTATCGTCATTGCCGGAAATTCTTATCTCGCCCAGCATGCAAAAAAATTCAATCGCAACGTCGTCATACTCCCGACCGCTCTCGACACAAAAATATATAACCTGCAAATAAAACCTCAAAGTGACGGCAAAATTCGCCTTGTCTGGATCGGAAGCAAAAGCACCCTTAAATACCTCGCCGAAATCAAACCGGCTCTTGAAAAAATCGGGGCCGACTTCACCAACGTTGTACTGAGAATAATATGCGACGAATTTTTTGACCTCCGCAATATGCAGGTCGAGAAATGTCCATGGTCTTTGGAAACTCAGGTAAAAGACCTCGCCACCGCCGACATCGGCCTCGCACCGCTGCCGGACAACCGCTTTACCAGGGGAAAATGTGGCTTTAAGGCCTTACAGTATGCCGCTGCGGGACTCCCTGCGGTCGCCTCACCTGTAGGTGTAAACGCAGAATATGTTCTTGATGGTGTTACTGGCTATCATGCATCACGAATCAGTCAATGGGTTGAAAAAATTAGTGAGTTAGTTCGAGACATCGACCTGAGAGAAAAAATGGGCCGCCAGGCCGCGATGAATGCAAAACAGTATGATATAACAATAATCGGAAATAAACTCGTAGAGTTAATCAAAAAAAATATTGTGCCTTCTTGACCTCCGTGGTGACCGCTATTCCCTTCTTTCCGCCACAACCAAATGCACCCACCCACAGCACCAAAGGAATTGCTCAGCCCTTTGCCAGCACATACCGACACTCGATTTGTCATACCAACGAGGATGGTTCTTCGAGCGATTTTTTCACAACGTCCAAAAACTGCGCTGCGTACGCACCATTGGCGACTTTATGGTCCACCGACAGTATCATACTCATCAATTTTCGCACCAGGATTTTACCATCCACCGGCACAGCAGTATCGGTTATCCGCCCTATACCGAGGATACTGCACTGGCCCGGAACTACTATCGGAATAAAGGCATCTATCCCGAAACCCCCGAGGTTGCTGACAGTAATACAACCGCCCTCTAAGTCGGCGGGTGACAAATTGTTGTTCACGGCCTTCTCTATCAATACTTTGCTGTCGTTTGCAATCTCCTTTACACTTTTTTTCTGTACATCCTTTATAGTGGGCGCAACCAAGCCATCCGGAACAGCTATTGCCAGACCAATATTGATGCTTTTGGCCAACTTGATAGTATCGCCAACCATCTGCCCTGCCATGATTGGAAACTTTTCGATGCCAATTGCGACAGCTTTAATAATGAAATCATTGTAGGATATCTTTACTTCGCCGGCCTGGTTCAGTTTATTTCGAAGCTCAACCAGGTCGGTAACATCAGCCTTCACACTCAAATAGTAACAGGGAATCTCCTGCTTTGACTGCAGCATTTTTTGCGCAGTTATTTTTTGAAGCCTGTTTACCGGTATCGCCGCCCCAAATTTAACCTCGCCTGTTGTTTCAGCCGGTTCGGTTGTCTCCGAAGAAGCAATTTTTTGGACGTCCTGCTCGGTTATTTTTCCCGCAGGCCCTGTACCTGCGATATTGGCTAAATCCACACCCAGTTCTTTAGCGAGCTTTTTCGCCCGCGGTGAGGCAATTACCTTACTCGGTTTTTCGGTGGTTTTTGCCTGAAGTGCCTGAGATTCGACAGAATCGGAAGCTGCTGCAACCGGCGCCTCTGCAGCGGGGGTTTCTGCTTTTAAGGAATCGACAAAGCTCTGCGGAACCTCTTCGTCCCTTTCTCCCAACACCAGCAGTACGTCCCCTACCGGAAGCGTCTGGTCCACTTCGGCAAGAATATATTTTACAAAACCATCAGCGGGTGATTCCATTTCGAGGGTGGCCTTATCGGTTTCTATCTCGAAAATCACATCGCCTTTTTTAACTTCATCACCAATTCCCACCATGCAATTGACGATGGTCCCCTCTTCCATTGTCTGGCCAAGCTGCGGTAGTCTCACTTCTTTTGCCATTTCATAAAATCCTTATTTACTTGAGGTTACGTATTTGCTAAACAACTGCCTTAACTGCCTCTGCGATTCTTTCAACACTGGGTATACTCGCCGATTCGAGCGGTTCGCTCATGGGCGGCGGGCAGTCGGCTGCCGCCAGATTGACCGGGGCCGCATCGAGATAATCGAAGCCGTGTGTCCCGTCGGAAAATTCGTATTCCATAAATCTGCCGGCTATTTCTCTGCCCGTACCGCACATCCCAAAACTTTCAGCCACGGTGATTAGCCTGCCCGTTTTCTTTACCGATTCGGCTATGGTATCTATATCAAGGGGCTTTAGCGTGCGGACATCGATAACTTCAGCATCGATACCGTGCTGCCGGGCCAGGATGTCTGCCGCCCGCAGCGACCACATGGCCATTCGACTGTAACTGACGATTGTCGCGTCATTGCCCTGCCTTTTGATGTCCGCGACACCCAGCGGAATGATGTAGTCGCCCGGGGGCACCGCACCGAGCTGATTATAGGTTGCTTTATGCTCAATAAATACGACAGGATTGTCACTTCGGACAGCGGCTTTTAACAGTCCCTTGGCGTCATAAGGTGTCGAAGGCATCACGACATAAAGCCCCGGGATGTTAACCAGCCACGGTTCGAGTGATTTTGAGTGGTGCGCGGCGATAGAGCGGCCGACTCCACCTTCGGTTCTTAGAACCATCGGCACTTTAGCATGTCCGCCGAACATATAGCGATTGAATGCACCGTTGTGCATGAGCTGGTCGCCCGAGATAGTGACAAAATCCACGTACATAATCTCTGCGATTGGTCTGATACCGCGAATAGCTGCCCCGACGCCCGCACCTACGATAGCTGCCTCGGAAATTGCGGTATCGATGACCCTGTTCGTCCCGAATTCAAGTACCAAACCTTTGCTCGCTTGATACGCCCCGCCATACAGCCCTACATCCTCGCCTATGAGTATCACATTTGGGTCCCGTCTCATTTCTTCAGCCTGAGCCGCCACCAGTGCCTGGCCCATTGTCATTATGTCCATGCCGTATTTTTCTTTTATCCGGTCACGGGACTGCTCGGTCTTTTCTTTCTTGGTTTTTGCGGTCGATGAAGCCATAGCCTGCTCAAACGCTGTAGTAGCTTCTGTCACTTTGGTCGCTGTTGCCCTTTCCTGCTCAATTAGTTTGGCCTCATAAGATTCTTGGACATACACATCCTTTGTGAGTTCGGCCGTGTCGGGCCATGGACTGTCAATACCAAATTTAGTGGCTGTCTCAATCGTATTGAAGGCCTTGTCTTTTATCGCATCGAGCTGCTCTTCGGTGGCAAGTTTTTCATCAATCAGTTTCTTGCGCAGTACAATAATCGGGTCTCTGTCGCGCCAGACTTTTTCCTCATCTTTGGTGCGGTAGGCCCGCGGGTCGCTTCGGCTGTGCCCGTACCAGCGATAGGTCTTGGCCTCAATCATTGTCATTACTGATTCTTCTCTGGCTCTTTTGACAGCCTTGCTTACAGCGAGGAACACCGCAACAACATCCTGTCCATCTACTATCATTGCCGGAACATCATAGGCAGCGGCCCGGACCGCGATATCCTCGACATTGCTGGCACAACCGGTATGTTCCACAGGGCCCTTAGAGAACGGCACGCTCATCCCATAGAGATTGTTCTCAATAACAGCTACCAATGGCACCTTCAGCACTGATGCCATATTCATTGATTCGTGGAAACTGCCTGTATTTGTCGAACCATCACCGAAAAAAGAAATCACCACTGCGCCGGTCTTTTTATATTTTTCCGCCAGAGCTGCTCCAACCGCAGGCGGAATGTTTCCGCCGACAATACCTGTGGAACCGAGGTTGCCTTTTTGAACGTCGGCTATGTGCATCGAGCCGCCTCTTCCGTTACAGTAGCCGGTTTGTTTACCCATCAGTTCAGCCATCATTCGGTTCCAATGCTCCTGGCGTTGCTCTTGGTCTTTGGCATGCTTGTTGCCCATGGCCCCACAGTGACCGTGGCCGCGATGTGTTGAACCGATTACGTCGTGTTCGTCAATAGCGGCAATAGCACCTGTTGCCACAGCTTCCTGACCTGCGTAGAGGTGAGAGGCCCCTTTGATAATGTTCTGACCCAAAAGCTCAAAAACCTTGTCTTCAAAAAAGCGAATCTCGTAAATAGTTCGAAGCCAGTCTTTTGCGTTATCGAGAGTAATAACGCCGTCTTCTATAAGTTTTTTCAATTTCGCAATTGGCTCTTTTCGAGTATCTTCAATATGAAAATCCATGTACATAGCCCTTCCAGCTCTTACAACAAATTATCTAACCATCACCTGGCCGGCATCAACAACCAGCGTCTGTCCTGTGATGGTTTTAGCCCTGTCCGAGCACAGGAAAACCACCGCATCGGCAACATCCTGTCCCTTTATTTCTTTATTCAGGGCAGTTCTGCTTACATAGTACGGGATAACTTCTTCCGGTTTTATTCCATACTTTCCGGCACATTCTTCAATATATTGCTGATTCCAAATCTTAGACCCCTCAAACACATTACCGGGACAAATCGAGTTTACACGTATGCCATATTGTCCCAGTTCTTTCGCCCAGCCGCGTGCCATGTGGATTTCACCGGCCTTAGTGGCATTATACGCGGTGTTGTTTCTGCTTGCCTCCAGACCCGATTTTGAACTGATGTTTATGATGACACCACCGCTACCCTGTTTTATCATAGTTCTCGCTGTAGCTCTTGCCATAAGGAAATACCCCGTTAGGTTTACCTCCAGTGCAAAACGCCACTTGTCCACAGGCATATCGACAAGCGCAGCTGCCGGAGCCACGCCCGCCGCATTGACCAGGATATCAATCGCCCCGAAATTCTTGAGCACGGATTCTAAAGCCCTATCGACATCCGTTTCTTTGGTGACATCACAGGTAAGTGCCAGCGTCTGGGCCTGAGACAATTCTTTTTTAATAATCCTGCTGGTTTGCTCGACGGCTTTGGTGTCAATATCTACAAGGCCGATTATTGACCCCGCACGCGCAAGACCAATCGCGATGCTTCTGCCTAAACCACTGCCCGCTCCGGTAACAACCGCAACACGATTCTTTAGCTCGTCACGATTACACTTTTCTTCATCAGTTTTTTTGTTCTCTTTCGGATTGTTCATTTTCGCTTCTTCTTTCACTAAGTTTTCTCGTAAATTTTCAAAAGAGTCTCTTCGGCTTTCTTGTTCCACATCCCGTTATTCAGGCACCGGGCAACTTCCGGCATCTTCTCCCGCATTTCTTCCAATCGCGTAAGTCCCAACCCTTTGCAGGCCGGATAAACAATAATTTTGCCGGCTATCGACCTGCTTTCAATCGCCCGAATTCCTTCGACAGCGCCGTCCAGCCCACAGACAGCCGCAACGGAAACATTGGTATCAAGTCTGCCGGATTCGGCTTTTGCCAACACCACGTTCATGTCCTCAAGAACAGAGCCGCTCGTACCTATAAAATACAACTGCTTCTCTATATATGCATCCAGATTGATTTGGGCGTTAACCGCCGCAGGTATCCCTGCGAAAACATTTATAATACCACTTTTGGCAGCATTTTCAACTGAAGAGGCCACCGGTTCGGCTAAAGGTACCATCAATACTATGTATTCAAAATCCTCCGCAGGTTTTTCCTCTTTCGCATTGTAAGGCTTGTATTCAATGTTGTTTTTGACAGCCAAAGGCCCGGCAATTTTTGATATAACCGCCAGCCTCTCTTCGTCCACATCACCGGCGAAAACGCTCACACCTTCAACGCCCTGGCAGATATTGCGTATAACGTGCATTGTTCCCATAGGGCCGCCGGCACCAATAACATTAATCTTATCGCCCGGCCGAATCTCGCCGGTCTCTGGTATATTTCTCATGGACTCGGACGGGTCTGTCCCTTCGGTTCCAATTATACGAATGCCTCCATAATGAACCCGCCCTACCGGTGTCACAACGTCCCCTGCGAATTTGCCTCCGCAGAGAACGATGTTCATAAGTCCCTGCGGCGCAACCTTATCGAACAAAGACTCTGCTGTTTTCGCATCTGAACCGAAGTATATTACATCATCATAAGCGGTATTATTTAGCCCGGATATGTTTGCAGCCTTTATTATCTGAACATTCAACCCCGCTGGTTCTACAAATTCTGAAACCCACGTTATAGATGCCGGTCTGCCGTAGCAATTGAGCAAATCACTTATAACATCTTCAGAAACCTCAGCATCGGCGACGATAAGCATCCGGCCGTCCGCTTTCAATTCACGTCTTTCCTGCGAGGCATACGCATCCTCAACGCAGGCCCATGGTTCGACCAAGGCAACGGCCGAAGCTCCCAGCTTCTCGGAAACAGGTATCAACATCGATTCACCTTCAGGCGAGGTAATTACTCGTTCATCCATAAGAACATATTCCTGAAGCGCCCCCTCAAAGTTATATCCGAAAGATGCATTGGAATTGTTGTTTTTTAACCAGCGGTAGTCGGTTTCAACAAGGTATCGCTCACCCGCTTTGAAGTTGTTCACATCCTCCCCAACCGCCTTAATCCTGACCACCGCCTCATGGCCGGGCACGGCCGGTAACTCACCGGGTACATAGCTCGGAATCTCTTTGAGTATCTCAGGAGCAATGCCGGATATGATTTCGGTTTTGCGGGCATGAGCTGAAAACTGCTTCAATAGTTTAAGGTCGGAAAAGCACAAGCCCACAGCCTCAACCCGGCAAAGTATTTGGTGTCGGCCCGGACTGAAAATCTTCTTCGATTTATTAAAGCTCAGTTTGTCCGGACCGACTAATTGTACCGCAAATTGCGTTACCGGCAGGTTGTCTTTATTTCCTGTTTTCACAATCTTTAACTTCATGCACAGTTACATTTTAGCGCAACTATAAAGTTCATCTCCCAGCTTCAACATAATTAAGTTACCCCGGCGGATTGTGCAAACTAAAGCCGAACGCATCTTCAACAGATTCCTTTAGTACCTCTGAAGCTGTTGGGTGAGGAAAACTTATTTCGCCTATTTTCTCAGATGTTCCTATAAGTGCTCTGGCTGCGGCAGCCAGTTCAGTCACCATTGCTCCGACCATTGTAATACCCATGATTTTGTTACCGGCCTTGTCTCGCACCACCCTTATCTCACCTACTGTTTCATTACTTCCAACGCTCCTGCCGTTGGCTTTGAAAAACGCCCTCCCGACAGAGATATCATGCCCTTGAGATTTGCAGGCTTCTTCGGTTTTGCCGACAGATACAACTTCCGGAAACGTATAGACAGCCCGCGGAATCAGGGAATAATCGCCTATTTCGCTGGTGCCGCCGGTGGCATTCTCCGCGGCCACTTCCGCTTCGGCAAACGCACCATGGGCCAGATAAGTAGTCCCAACCACATCACCTATCGCATAAACATCATCAACATTGGTCTGCATCTTTTTATTAACTGCAATGGCTGAACCATTCATTTTCAATCCCAGCCCCTCAACGGTTTCTTTGTCACAGACCGGCGTGCGGCCGACCGCCACAAGAACTTTTTCCGCTTCCACCATCGCACCATCCTCCACAAACACTTTTGCAAGCCCGTTGTTTTTCTCACAGGAGGTGACTTTCTGACCAGTCAGTGCATCAATGCCAAGTTTTTTGAATTCACGTTCTATCAGCCGGCCCACCCACTCATCCTCCATAGGCAGCAGTCGGGAAAGTGCTTCTACGATAGTTATTTTCGTTCCCATAGCAGCGTAAGCACAGGCCATTTCGCAGCCGATTACTCCGCCGCCGACGATTATCATTGATTTGGGTATTTCCTCCAGGGCCAATGCCTCTTTGCTTGTGATAATAGTTTCACCGTCAAACGGCAACGATGGAATCTCAATCGGCTTCGCTCCGGTCGCAAGGATTATTTTGTCAGCGGAAACCTCCATCGGCCCGGATTCTGCCTGGATTTCAATTTTGTTTTGTGCTGTGACAATTGCCCTGCCTTGTAGAATTTTTACTTTGTGGCTTTGGACCAGGCCCGTAAGACCTTTGCGAAAACCGCTTACAATGGCATCTTTCCTGGCCTGTATTTTAGCCCAGTTGGGACTGGCAGAAGCAATATCAATCCCCATCATGGCCGCCTTTTTCGCCAAAAGCAGGGTATGTGCCGATGCAAGTAATGCTTTTGATGGGATACAGCCGCGATTCAGGCATGTACCGCCGACAAACTCCTTTTCCAACATCGCCACGGAAACGCCTTTTTGGGCGCATCTAATAGCTGCGGCATAACCACCGGGCCCGCTGCCAATAACCACTACATCATAACTTTCCGCCATCTTGCAGACTCCAAAAAGCAATATACTTGTTACTAAATCAAAATTGTGGCATTTGCAACACGAAACCGCCCTAAACACGCCAAAACTTGTAGAAATTCAACCTGTAAAGGCAAATATAACAAAAACTGACAGCTGCGACAGGCATAGTTTAGCAAAAAATCGTTCAAAAACAATCAAAAACCAACACTTTAAAGGCCTGATTTTATGCAAAAAAGAACTCAATCGAAATCAAACGAACATTTTTAGCTTGATGTTTTTATGTTGGATTCAGTATAATTGCCCAGATAGTTAACTAATCAAACTCATATTGTTTCATTATCAGGAACGAAAATGGGTGTTACGGCAGAAGTCAGACACAGACAGATAGTTGAACAACTTAACCTCGCTGGTCGGGTTTCTGTAACGGAACTTTCAAAGATTCTCCGTGTTACTGAGGTTACTATCAGAAGAGACCTGAAGCTTTTAGCAAAAAGTGGCTTGTTGAAAAAAACCTATGGTGGAGCTGTTTTAGTAGGCCCGGGCGTCCAGGTTTCAGTCCGTTATCGCCATACACAAAATCTCGGAGCCAAGAAAATCATTGGCAAACTGGCAAGCGAACTGATAAACGATGGCGACATAATCTACCTTGAGGCAGGCTCGACATGCTACGAAATCATCCCCCACATAGCTAATCGACAAGGCCTTACCATTATAGTCAACTCATTGTATTTTATGCACCGGCTGCACGAGTTGACTGGCCATAAAGTAGTGATTGTCGGCGGACAATACCGTTCTGAGAGGATGGATATGGTAGGCTCGTTAGCCGAAGCCAGCATCGCACAACTCGGTGGCTTTAAAGCGTTTACCGGAGCTGATGATATTACTATAGAAGCTGGTATCAGCGGGGCCGATGTTGTTACTGTTGGATTTGCAAAGCTCGTCTTAAAAAGGGCAAGTGAAGTTATCTTCGTCGGCGACCACACGAAATTCGACAAGCCTGCCTTATATAAGATTGCAGATATCGATGCGCTTAACTACATCATTACTGATATCAGGCCGTCCCAGGCCTGGCATCGTGTGGCCAAAGAAAATAATATCCGGTTGATCTACCCGGAGGAGGCCTGAGATGGGAAAAGGCAAATGTCAATATCAGACAAAACCCGTAAGGTCCAGCTATAATGGTTGTCTTTGTGAAGTAGAGTTGGTGATATATTGAGCTATAGAGGACCAGGCTTAAGTATGGACAGCCCCACCGCCACAGATTCTTTCCCTCCCGCTGCAACTGCCCCTCCTGTCCCCTCCGAATGCCAGGTTATCTCATTCGCGAACACATTTCCACAGACCGTGAAAATTACCAACAGTGCCATCACAGATTTCCATAGCGTCCTCATTACAATTTCCCTTTTAATGTTAGTAAGTTCCTGCATATAAGTGCTTTGAACCACGCCCGGCAGGACTCGAACCTGCGACCTACGGATTAGAAATCCATTATGTAGGTTGTAAGTGCTGTATTAGCAAGGGCTTAAAACGCTGTTTTGAGCCAAAAATGAGGATTGCAAGTGGTTTGCAACTCAGCAACAAGTCGACTCTAAACAGGTTTACCAGTAGCGATTGACACTTTTTTGACACCGCATTCATGCCCTTCTGTCACTTACGTACTCATATAGCCCAAAAGGAGTGCGCCAAAATTCTCTTCAATTATAGCGGCAGTTTCTTCAAATGCAAAATTTGCCTGTGGGCGTGGGACGTGGGTGTCTAACCCCCAGCCAGGGGAAAATAGAAACCGCACAAACTCTTTATTTTCATTTCTTTACAAAAAAAGTATCGCTTGATATTGTGACTCCATGCACACACTTTCAGTTGACTCACGCCTCTCATCCGCAGAGCATCGGACAGCTAATCCAAGTATTGTTTATATGCCAGTCATCACTATCACATTGTTTTTGTGCATGTTATTTTTGCAGATTTTCTAGCCGTCTGCGTGCTTGGTTAGGATATGTATTTTTTTCAAACACTGGCATTGTGGCGACAATCTCATAATATTTTTTGGCTAAATCATCCTGGAAGTTTTGGTAGTCATTGTCGAGACGGTAAGCTCTGTCGTGTATTTTTTTGCATAAATCGAAAATCAATAATTCTGCCTCGTAGAGCAATTGACGAAACTCAATTTCCTGGTCAATTTCACTTGCTAGTTTACTCGCTTCTGACAGATTCTGATGGGCGGTCTGTAGATATTCCACCTTGGACATAACAGGTCCGTAATCCGACGTAGCTGTCCAGCTCTTTATTTCATCATCAGTAATGGGGTTTTTATTGTAATTCTCCCAGGCGGCATCGCCGTACTGTTTCAGCTTTTTGATTTCCTTTTTGACCATTGGGACTAGACTATCCCACTCTGCCTTTGCCCACTTTTGTGCTTTCAAGTACCTTTCCTTTTTGTTTTCTGATACACTGTCTAAACTATCCTTTATTTGCTTCAGATGTACAGCCATTTCATAGCAATCGTATTTCTCCTTTGCAATTAAATAGAAATTATACGCAGATAAAATGTTCTCCATGTTATTTAGAAGTTCTAAACAATGAGAAGTTTTTTCAATATCTCCCCTTTGTTTAGTACTCACTGTCAGATCTTTTAATTTTGCCCAGTCCAATTGTGTCCATGCATCATCAAGTTCTCGCTCAAAGTTTCGTTCAAATATTTGCTGTTCAATTTTTTTCTGCCAAATCGGTACAAACTGGTAATGTCGGTCAGTCTTGTCAATTTTAGAAAAGGCTTTTTCCGCTTGTTCATATTCCTTTTGATCAAACAGATTCAGACCATTTATAAATAATTGACATTGAGTCAATTGACTTTCGTCATCCCAGCCTTTTTTTGTGGCTTCTCTTAGAAATTCCAATTCTTGTCTATAATTGCCTTGATTAAAGCAAACCATTGCAAATTTTACCGCCGTATTTATTTTCGTTATGGTGTCACATGTTACAATTACCTTAGACAGTCGTCCCAATAATCGTCCCTTAGCATCTAAGAAAACGGCAAATTTTACCTTATCTTCGATCGTAATATCAGAAAGGTTCGCACGTATTCTTTGGGCTTCATTAAAAATGCTATCTATTGTCGTATTTTCCAAATTGCCTTTTTGCGATGTTTCTATTATCTTTTCAATGGCTTCAAGATCAAACCGTATGCTATATAACTTTGCGAAAGTGATGAAGGCTCTTCTGTAGTCAAAATCAGTGCGATCCAAATTTCTTATCTTTTTGAAATTAGCCCACGCTTCATCAAAGCTGCCTTTTTCTGTAAAGCGTAAAGCTTGTCTGTATAGATTTTCAGTGCTGATTTGTGCTTCAATTGGCTCATGCTGTTTTTTAGCTGAGGTTTCTTGTTCGACATTATTGACTAATTGTGCCGCCAGTCCAACCTGACTATGGGAAAGTTCCTTGCCGGCATCCTCATAGGGCTGGCTTGTCGCGTGACTTGGAAGAGCAACTATAACAGTTATCAAGATCACTGTTGGCAATGAGACACAAATTGCCATCTTCAAACATACAATTTTGTTGCCCAAAAACTGTGTGCAAGTAATGAGATTAGTTTTATTCTTCTTGGCTATCATCAGCTTTTGTTTTTCCTCTCTTGTGTAATTTGGTGCTCTAAATCACGGTACCATTTTGCAAGTGGGCTATTTTTATTATCGTTGTTTAAGTCGAGCAACTTTTTGTTATAATCGATTTCTTTCAGTGCATTATCTCATTCGCCAAGCTTCTGTTGCGTGCGAAGGTTTTTAAAATGAATGTCTTCCTCTTCCTCTATTCGGGCCTTTATACCCTCGAGAACAACCTCGCATCGCTTCTTGGTCTCAGAATACTCGGAATATGAAATACACGTTAGACAGTATGTGTAAGCCACCCATGCCTGGCGTGGCTCATCTTCTCCGATTCTGAAAAAACCATCACTGTCATACATTGGTTTTGGAACGCTAAAAATGAGTCCCTTTTTAATCGCAAAGTCCACTAAATCCTTTCCTTTTTTTCCAGCCTTTCCTCCGTCAAAGAGGATGTAGTTTGCGTGAGAATGGAAGATGGTCAGGCCGGGGATTAGATATCTCTGGGGTGGCAACGAAAATCGGCAATGTGTGCAATAGGCGGTATGGCTATTGCGTTACCGGAAGAAAATAGTTAGAATCTTTGCGGAAGAATTAAACCGATCGGTGCAGGACGTTGCATGTTGGATGACTCAGCTCAAGTAGAAGGGCCTCCTTAGGACATCGGTTGGGGGAGAGGAAAGGAGAAATTGTGAATAAACCTATCCTACTATTTGTTTTCAGTTGCCTGCTTACACTGCATTTGTGCCGGGTATCTTCAGCCGCCGACTGGCCTACGTACAACCACGACTGCCTGCGCAGCGCGGTGACATCCGAGGAGATTGCGATCCCGTTGACAGAAGCTTGGCTCTTTGAGTCGCCGCTTCGTCCGCGACCGGCTTGGCCGCCACCTGCCCTTCAGGATTTCTGGCATCAGTATTTCGACCTCAGGTCCACCGTGACCTATGACCGAACTTTTCACCTGGCAGCGGTTGGAGAGTCAATTTACTTCGGGTCTACTGCCGACGACAAAATCTATGCTGTCGATGCGG
>Ga0307379_10005713_pt1 | contig 17267 bp, 20 predicted proteins | sample UN2MG_FD_202237 | JGI IMG/M metagenome (GOLD analysis project Ga0307379, IMG submission 202237) | Soil microbial communities from Risofladan, Vaasa, Finland - UN-2 | ecosystem: Environmental > Terrestrial > Soil > Coastal area > Acid sulfate soil | place: Finland: Risofladan, Vaasa | collected... | reverse complement strand
GGGCTCCCTCTCGTACCTGTCGCTCCGGACCATCCACACCACGTAGAGGAGGGGCGCCGCGTACCCCGCCAGCGTGAAGCCCAGGTAGCTCAGCCAGTCCCCCCCGTAGGACGCGCCCAGCCCCATGGCGAGGAGAAGCACGGCCCAAACCAGGTAGGGGGTCAGGGGCGCCTGCTGGCGGTCAGCGAACACCGAGACGTTGGGGGGCGCCTGGACGGGGGATGGGCTGAACAGGCTGCGTACGGCCTCCACGAAGAGGCTCTCCCCCGACACCTGTGCGGCCTCGTCGGTGATTCCCTGGCTCTCCACCCATTCACTCAGCCTCCTCCCGCAGCATCTGCAGAACTCGTCCTCAGGTTCTATCTCGGACCCGCAGTCTGGACAGTAAGGTATCTTTGATCACTGCACCAATATGCGGCAGCACGGATTTAGGGGTATCCCATCGCCTACCCGTGTTACACCGCGCATCAGAACCCTGTAACTCCGTGAATAATTAATAAACGTGGAGCCGCCTATACCGACGGAGCCCGGTGAGCGACATGATAGAACTGCGGAGGAGGCTACCCTTCATGCGGGGCAACTTCATGATCCTCACCGTCAGGATGGTGGTGGGCCAGATCTGCAGGAACATGGTGTTCCCGTACGCGAGCCTCCTCATCCTCGCCGTGGGTGGCAGCACATCCCAGATAGGCGTCGTCAACGGCCTGATGCCCATCGCCGGGCTGCTGGTGTACCCCGTCGCCGGCTACCATACCGACCGGAGGGGCCGGGTCAGGCTCATGGCTTTGGCGGGGTACATGTCGGCGTTCACCACGCTCATCTTCGTGTTCGCCCCCAGCTGGGAGTGGATAGCGCTGGCGTCGCTCCTTCAGGGCTTCGCGGTGCTGGAGTTCCCCCCCAGCAGCGCCATCCTCACTGAGAGCCTGGAGCCCCGGTACCGGGGAGTAGGTTTCGCCACGATGACCACGCTCGCCACCCTCTTCGCGATAACGAGCCCCTACATAGCGGGCGTGATAACAGAGACACTCGGAAACGAGGTCGGCGTCAGAGCGCTCTACGCCATCTACATGTTATCTTTCATCATAAACACCATGATACTCAGGTTCCTAACCGGGGCTGAGCCTGAGGGAGACCCGGGCGAACTCCCCAGCGTCACCACTATACTGCGGGAAGTATACGGCGGCATCCCCGAACTCGTCAGGAGCATGCCCCGTGGGGTCAAGGCCCTGAGCGTCGTCACCGGGATGGCGTTCATAGCCAACGCGTTGACGGCTCCCTTCTGGGTGGTCTACGCTACAGACATAGTGGGGATCTCCAACGTGGAGTGGGGCCTGATACTCCTTATAGAGTCCTTCATAAAGATAGGGCTCACCATCCCGGCCGGCATGGTGGCCGACAGGTATGGCCGAGCCAAGACACTGTTCGCGGCCGTGTTCCTCTCGCTGGTGTCCCTGCCCTCCATAGTCTTAGCGACGAGCTTCGTCCACGTGCTGCTGGTCAGGGTGGGCGCGGCCCTAGCCGTCGCCCTCTACATGCCAGCCTCCACCGCGTTGATGGCCGACCTCGTGCCTCGGGAGATAAGGGGCCGCGTCATGTCCGCGGTGGGCAGGGGAAGCGTGATGGTGGGCGCCGCCGGGGGAGGCACAGGCGGCCCCGGGATGGGCTACTTCTTCACGCTGTTCGTGATGGCGGGGTCCGTCCTCGGCGGTGTCCTGTACTCCATCGACCCGTCCTATCCGTGGTGGGGGGTGCTGGCCACATGCGTGGTCCAGATGCTTTTCGTGATCCTCTTCATCAGGGATCCAGAGAAACGGGAACGCTAGCTGAGCCCTAGTAGCTTCGCTGCAACGATGGCCGGGGTCAACGCCAACGTCGCCGTGGTGTCGCTGACGGTGGTGATCGCCGGGATGACCACGTTATCCGGGTTGAGGCCCCGCTCGAAGGCCAGGTGCGCCGAGTAGAGGGCGAAGACGCTGATGACGCCGAAGCTGAGGAGGTTGGTGGCGAGGGCCACCGCCATTAGCGTCATGAGGCTGACGCCGGGTGCACCGGGCCCCGTGATTAGCCACGCCGCGAACGCGAAGACCACGTGCATGAAAGCCGCCGGCACCTCCACCTGGACTATTTTTCTCCCCGCGTCCCTGAGCTCCTCCATGAAACTGCGGGCGTAGCCGAGGGCCATGCTGGTGGTGGTCTGGCTTCCTATGATGCTCCCTATGTTGCCCAGGGCGTTGGTGAGGGCCGGATACATGGCCATGAGGCCGGGGATGCGCTCCAGCGTCCCGCTCATCCGGCTGAGCATGACGCCGTTGACGCTGCCGAAGAGGCTGCTTAGGACGACGACGGTGGTGCCCTCGCGGATGGTCTGCCTGAAGAACCCGTCGCCCCGGCTCCGGTAAGCCACGTAGCCCACGGCGGCCAGGATTAGGATGAAGAAAGCCCCAAGGACCAGGAAGAGTGGGCCGCCCACCAGCACCAGGCTCACGACGGCCACGTAGAACACGGTGACTATTATGTCGTTCATGGACGCCAGGATGGGGTAGACGATGATGTCGGGGTCCAGGCCCCTCCTGTAGGTCATTATGGCTATGTAGCTGGCGATGGGGACGCTGAAGCTCACCGCCAGCGTGCAGGCCACCGTGGGGACGGAGAGGAAGATGAGCCACATCCCCGGTGTCGCGGTCCCAGAGACCAGGTTGAATATGAAGCTCACAGAGCCCAGGATCAGGGTGTCGAGGACGGTGATTGTCATGACGCTCTTCACGAGCCCGTAGTAGTTGGGGGTGTTGTCTCTGAGCTGCGGCTTCACGAGGCCGAGGTGGAGCATGGTGGCGAGGTTGCCGCTGAAGATGCCGCCTATGCCGCCACGGACCGTGAGGACCGGCGGGAACAGGGCGAGTATCCAGGGGCTCGCCGAGAACTGTGGGGTGTAGACCGCCATGAGGCCGCCCGCGAAGAGGCTCACGAGGTTGAAGCTCAGGGCTAGGAGGGTCTGACCTGGGACTGTCTCAAGGAAATGGCTCAGTCGCCCCTGTATAGCCGAGGTTGCCCCATTGACCATTACGCTCCATGCTCGTTCACGGGAAACGATGTCCCGCACGTAGTTGGACCATCTACTTAAAAAGGTATCAAGGGTAGTCGCTTTAGACACACTCGGGTTTCCCCAAGTTTATACGGGTGGGCCTACATATCTTGTACACCATGAACCCGATAATAATTGTTGCAGGATTCGTTGTTCTACTCGCGCTGCTGCTGTACTACATGTACAAGGAGAAGGCGGAGGAGACGCCCCAAGAGAAGCCCGAGGAGGAGCCCACCGTCATCAAGGTGAAAGACTACGAGGCTCAGCCCGCCGCCGAGAAGCCGGCCGAGGCTTCTGGAGAGGAGCAGCCGAAGGAGCCTGAACCCAAGCCGGCTGAACCAGGGCCTGAGGTGCCCCAGCCAGAGAAGCCGGAAACGCAGACCGGGGACCTGGAGTCTCTCAGCGGGGTGGGGGAAAAATACAGGGCGCTGCTTAGGGCGGCTGGGGTCAGGAGCGTCGCCGAGCTGGCGTCCGAGGAGCCCGCCGCGCTGCTGGAGAGGCTCCGCGAGGCAAACGAGAGAGAAGATCTGGTGAAGAGGCTGCCCAGGATCGGAGACGTCGAGGCCTGGGTGCAGAGGGCGAGGGAGCAGAGCCCCTAGGAACCGGAAAGGTAGTCGAGGCCCCGACGAGTCAACGTCAGGCATCCATGGCTCTCGGCGACGTACCCTTCCTCCAAGAACCCGTCGAGCATGTTCTCGGCCTGCCTCCTCCACCTGGGGGCGCCGCCGGGCAGCGCCTCCAAGTCGACGGGGTGCAGCCGATGTTTCATGAGGCGGAACGTATCCTCCATCACCTCGTCCATCGATGCCTCTCCTTTGTTCTTTAGGGCACTGAGGATGTAGGGGCCGTACTCGGGTTTGCTGGTCCTCGGCGCGGGCATCGATAGGATGATAATCTTCGTACTTTTAAACGGTATCAGCTTTATGTGAAAACATTAGGGCGCGAGCTGCTTCACCGCCTCCGGGCTGAACTGCACCCAGACCATGTCCCCCCGGTCGAAGCCCTGCTCCAGGAACCGGCGCTTGGACTGGTTGATGCGGAGCTCGACGCCTATGTCTAGGGTGACGGTAACGCTGGGCCCCGTGTCGGTGTACTCTGCTATGCGGCCCCTGAAGACGTTGTCGCGGACGTTCACGGGGGTCCTGGCGTGGATGCTCACGTCGTCTCCGTGGATGCCCACCCGGGTCTGGCCCTCCCCTGGCGGCTTCGCCGCCCTGATGGTGACGTCGCCGAGCCTCATCTTGGTGACTCGCCCCGTCTCCGTGGGCTCCGCGTCGTAGATGTTCTCGTAGCCGAGGAACCTGGCTGCGTACTCGTCCACGGGGTCGTCGAAGACCTCCTGGACGGTGCCGCTGTTGACTATGCCGCCGCGGCGCATGACGCCCACCCTGGTGGCCAGCTCCAGGGCCTCCTGCTGGTTGTGGGTCACGTGGATCACCGTGCAGCCCAGGTACCTGTGGATGAGCCTTATCTCGTCGCGCAGAGCCTGCTTGCTCGCCACGTCGAGGCTGCTCAGGGGCTCGTCCAGGAGCAGCAGGCCCGGCTTCAGAATAATGGCGCGGGCGAAGGCCACCTTGCGGCGCTCGCCGCCGCTGAGGTTCAGCGCCTTCTGGCTCGCCATCGGACCCAGGTTCATCATGTCCATGACGCCCTGGATCTCCCTGCCCCAGTCGCCGGGGAGGCCGCGGAGCTTGACTATGAACTCTATGTTCTCCCGTACGGTCTGCTGGTCGTTGAGGTTGGGGGTCTGGGGGACGTAGCCGACGCTCCTCTTGTTCGGCGGCAGGTCGGTTATGTCGCGGCCGTCGAACAGCACGATGCCGTAGTCGACGCGGTGGAACCCGTTGATGGTCTCCAGGAGGAGGGTCTTGCCGCTGCCCGTGGGGCCCACGAGGACGAAGTACTCCCCAGCCTCAAGCGTCAGGTTGACGTTGTCGAGCTTGAAGCCGCCGAAATCCTTGTAAACGTTACGTAGCTCTAGCCGGCCACCCATGGGCTACCCTCTTACACAGAATACGTCTCTATCTGCGCTTAAATGTAGTGAATGTGGGACACTCCTCCGCTCCGCGGATCAAGTTAAATCGCCGCCCACCCATCTCCCCATGTGTCGGGTTTGGCCGTGGTCAGAGGCTTCAGGGACGGGGACGCGGCATGGCTGGCCGAGATCGCCAACACGGCTTTCGGCGACGAGATAGGGCGCGGCATGCCCGTCTTCGACGAGGAGTACTTCGTGAAGCGACGCGACAGGCCGGGGGTGAGGCTCGTCGTGGCCGAGGTGGACGGCGCGGCCGCGGGCTTCATGCTGATGACGGACGCCACCGTGGAGGCCCCGGCTCAGCTGCACCTGGTGGCCGTGGAGGAGGGGCTCCGCGGCAGGGGGATAGGCGGGCAACTTGTGAAGGACGCGGTGCGTCACGCCGAGGCTTGCGGCGCAGGGAAGCTGAAGCTGTCCACGCGGCCTTGGAACCACGCCATGAAGGCGATCTGCGAGGCGCATGGGTTCGTCGAGGAAGCATACCTGCATAGGGAGTACCTCGGCATGGACCTCGTGCAGTACGCCTACTTTTTCAGTGGATGAGTGGCTCCAATACGATAAACCGATGGCCCGTTGAGACTCTCGATTGGACTAGGACGCATGTTTGATTCTGTACTTTTTTCTACGGCCATCCAACTTGGACGCTATGAACCCTTTTTCCTCAAGCTCTCTGAGTTTGGTTCTCGTCCACGATGTGGAGTACCCGGTTCTCTCGTGCACGATTTCCTGTAGTTCTGCGAAGCTCAGCTCCTTGTCCTGTAGGAACATCTCGAAGGATTTTCTCAGTACGTACGAATCCGCGTAATCCATGAGCCTGGGTAGGCGGGGGTTGATACCGTATCTTCTACGGAGCTCTGAAAGGTTTGCCACGAGTATGTTGGACCAGTCGCCTGAGCCTTCTTGGCTGAGGCACTCCTCCTCGACGACGCCCCAGTCTATGCCGGCCTCCGCGAGGATCCTGATGTCCTCAAGGTCAGCCTCCCGCTCGGTTATCCCCTTGAAGAGGACTATGTCCTCGGGGGACATGAGGTGGACGTGGAGCTTCCCGATGTCGCTGTGATGGTTGGCCCGCGCCACTACGGCGCCCTTAACCTCCAAGGCGTCGCAGACCTTTTTGTTGAACAGGTCGAGCCTGATCCCCGAGTCGGCCTCCAGTATGATCCATGCGCCGATTTTACGGTATTCCTCTTCGGGCTCTTCGACGGGTCTGAATCCAGCCTTGATGGCTGCGTCGATGAACGCCTGAAGCGGTTGAGGGTCTAGGAACACGATGTCGATGTCCTTGGTGGCCGCCTTCCTCCCGTAGAAAATCATGGCTCCTCCGCCGATCAGGTATATGTTGATATCTTCATCAAGTCCTTCGGCGACGCGTGTCAGGGTGTCGTCGAGCATGTTTTCGGGGAATGTCTTTCTTTCACTCATGGCTGTACTCTCTGTATCTGGCCTTGAAATCAGTCCAGTCCGGGAGGTAATCCGCTCGCTTCCTGCCTCTGGAGTCGAGGTAATTGATCACCGCGTCGGTTATGCTTGATATCTTGTAGCGGTACGCCTTTTCCTTGATGTATTCTATGTCGAGGCTATCAATGTTGAGCCTCCAAGTGAGGAGCAGCGGGAGGATGTTGCCCGTTTTCTCGGATAGTATGTGGTTGATCAGGTGGTCCTCAAGGGTCAGGGTTTTCATCGGTGTCTGGATGTATAGGTTTTTCAGGGTGATGAACCGGGCGCCATACATGGGAAACGCGGATAACCCCGTGGCTGTTAGGCCCAGTTGGCTCTCCGTCTCAAAGATGTAGGTTTCCCCGCAGCCCCACTTGATGTATGCGTCCTCGGCTTTCTCTCTGGCTTTTTTAGTCTGCACGTATTCCTGGAACGATTCTATGAACTCCTTGATGTGGATGAAACTTGGGTTGATCATGTATGATTTTTCCTTGACGATGAGACCTATGGCTGTGAACCTGTTCATCTTGGGGCGGAGGGCGTGGTAGGAGACGCCCGCGTGGCTCTGAATCTCCTCCCAGTCCCTGAGGTTCATACAGTTTATGGCAGCGAGTATGCGTATCCCGGTGTTAGATAGTGGCTCTAGGCTCATGTGGGGGTTCTGAAGTATCTGTTTTCGGAGGATCGTGGCGTGCTTTGTCTCTGCGAGGGAGACGTTTTTAGTTGTTCCATTTTTGGATGCCTTTGTCAATCCTTTTTCTTCTAGGCTTCGGAGCGTCCTAGATGTGACCGAGAGGGAGGTGTTTGTGGAGTTTGCTAGCTCCGTTACAGTTGGTCTTGGTCTCTCGGCAATCTCCCTGATGAGGGTTAACTCCTTCCTTGTGAGCTTCATACCAGACCCCCGTTTTACATATTCTTTTTGTAAAGTATTATATAAGTAGTTTACTTTTTCCATACACGGAAGTAAGTACACTCGTGCAGTACGCCTGATTCTAAGAGTTGTGGCTTCTCCTTGTGACGTGGCCGTCACTCACAACGTTATCTTGGCCCGAGCTCGTGTTATGTATGTGATTTTCTTCAAATACAATCTCCTTTTTACCGCGGCGCCTCACGCAGCACCAAGGAAACTGTTAGTGCACATGAACAGAAAAGCCATGACGGGCCTGGAGACGGCCATTATTCTGGTGGCCTTCGTCATCACGGCGGCGGCGTTCGCGTTCGTAGTCCTCAACATGAGGTTCCTCACGGCCGAGAAGGCTCAGTCGGTCATCGGCGCGGGGATGCGTGAGGCTGGCAGCTCTATGTTGACCGACAGCGGCATCATAGCCCAGTTCTCGAACGTGACGGGCGACCAGTCGGACATCTGTCTGGTGAAGCTGACGTTCTACCTGAAGCTGTCCCAGGGGAACGAGCCTGCGGACCTGGGCGACCAGAACATGGTGGTGACGTACACCAACCTCCGGTGCCACGGCGAGATATACGCGTCCAACGGCACCATCATGACGGGGACTGGGGTGAACAGCGACGGCGACCAGCTGCTGGAGAACGGCGAGAAATACAAGGTGGTCATCGACTTCACCGAGCTCGCGATCGACGGTGTGGACCCGACGGTCTCGGCTGGTAACAAGCCCGACCTGTACGCGCATCCCTACGAGGAGTTCAGGGTGGAGATGAGGCCCTCCCAGGGCGCCGTGCTGGTAGTCGAGAAGCTGGTTCCGCCGGTATACTCCACGGTGATGGTCATCGAGTAGTCTACTACCCTTTTCTTGCGTCGAGTCACGCGGGGTGACGGTTTCGGGGCTACACGTAGGTGTCTTCTACGAGTTCTACGCATTCTTCGCTCCAGGGGCCTTTGAAGGGTGTGTCGGTCTGGGTGTTTCTGCATACGAGGCGCTCGTACTCGGCGCAGGCCTTGTTGGGGCAGTAGTACAGCGAGAAGAGCCGTTCGTCGAGGCCTATGACGGCTCCGAGCCACTTCTTGGGGTCTCTGGCCATCTCGGTGCCGCACTTGGGGCACTGCATACCTTCTGCTCGGGCTGAAACGTATTAGAGCGTACGTGTGTGGCGTCGCTCTACACCGGGACGCGGCTATTTTGATATACCTGTGTGTTGTTGTTGTTTCTAGGTGTGGCTGTGCCTGCTGACTATGTTATCAAGACGGGGGACTTCATCCGGATCACCATCTTCCCCCCCGCGGTTGTGCCGATGTTGATGGCGCCGGCGCCGCTGATGGGGTCGAGCGCGAACATGACGGTGATGAAGATGCCGGTCTGTCTGGAGGGGGACGAGCTTCCGCCCATGCTCAAGGCCCCGATGCCGTATATGTCGCCGCCGTTCGTGACGCCGGGGGTGGGGACGGTGTCTGTGACGCTGCTGCCCCTGAACAAGACGATGCTGACGAAGAACGGGAAGGCTATTCTGATCAAGGGGACGCCGTTCCCGGCGGAGTTCACGGTTTCTGCGCCGGCGATGCAGCCGACGCCGGGGGGGCCGGTGCCCGATCCCGTGCCGAAGAAGAAGGGGATGGCCGAGTTCATCACCACCAACGTGACGGTGAAGGCCGGCTAGGCTTCGGGTTCATCGGCTGGAGTCGGTCTTGGTGGATGTGTGGGGTTGGAAGAGTAGGGGTGCAGGGGCAATAGGCGTTCTCCGAGAAGGAAGCACTCCGCTACTCTTTCCAGACAGGGTTCTGTTTTTATTCTTTATTTATTAATATATGTAAAATCATCCTACATACATTTAATTTAATATAGCTAATATAATGATGTTTTAATTATTTTTCATATGATATAAACGTCAACCAACAGGTACCTCGCACTGTTGTATACTTTTTCTGAAATACTATATAAATACTTTAGTTTTTTTATATATCCTGTGTGGCTGTTATCGTCTATTATTCGGTTGTATAGTGTGTCTTTTATCAGAGTCAACCCTCGTCACCCATCCGATATGTTTTGGTATCGGATATGACGGGATTTTAGGTTATCCGATATGTTTTCGTATCGTTTAGGGGTTGTCTGGGGCTAGCCCGGCTTCAGATATTTCTTGTTTTATCTCTGGGGGCAGTGTTCTCCACACTGTGTGCATCTGGTTCCAGTCGAGCATCTCCCACCACCGGGGCTTTGATATTACGAGTCTGTCGTCTCGTATCTCGATTTTCAGTATCTCGTCTGGTTGGAATGGGAACCCTGGTGCGTTTAGGAGTTCTTGTTTCAGGTAGAGTCGTGCGCCTGACTTGCTGAAGTATTTTAGTTGGGTGGTGGTGATCATCTTGCATCTGTATTTACTTAGTTTAGTGCCATTTTTTAAGTATTGCTGTTTTTTCCCATATTACATGTTTTGCATAGTATCAGATATTTATGTATGTTTGTTCTTTTAGAGGGCATGAATGTAGACCCCAAGCATCTGAATGGCGTCATAGCGGGGCTTTTAGCGTTGTATGAGGCGACGGGTGGATCGGTTAACGCTCATGTTCCTGAACCCGCGTTTAGGAGGAGGTTAAGGGGGGAGTATAGGCAGTATTCGAGTAGGATGCTAAGGTGGCTTAGGAGGTATGGGTTCGCCTATAGGAAGGGCGGCACTGACTCGTGGGGAGTTACGAGGGTGGGGCTGGCTTATCTTAGGAGCCTTGGTTTGGTTCCCTGATTTTTCATAGGATAATACATGGGGGTATGTGCGCTGACTGGGCCTATGGTGATGGCTGGCCCTAGTTCGGCGACTGTGGCTTGGTAGGCGTCTGGGTTTATTCTTCTTTGGTTAGTCGGAGTCTTGTGTGGCAGTGTTTGCAGGTGAGGGCCTCTGGTTTTATCTCTTCTCTGCAGTATGGGCACTGGGTTTCTTTCATGGTTTCACCTGTTTTTATTTTATGTTTATCGGTGGATAAAATTGTAGCGTGGATTCGGTAATCTCTTGAGTAGTGCTTCAGCAAGAATGGTGTAGGTAGGGAGTGGAAGGATCGGGGCTTCAGGAGCAACAAGCGATTTCGTGAAGGGGGGAAGCACCCCCATGTTTTCCTTCCGGGCTGGGTTCTGGGTTTGTTGTTATTTGTTTGCTGTGTCAGACCCACCCACATATATTTAGCTAATAAAATGGTTTTTTTAAATATTTTTCATATTGTATAAACGTCAATGAATAATATTATTAAAATAAGATATTATCCAATATCTAATTCTCGAAAAAAAGCCCATTTCAATAGCTTCAGTTAAGTCTATTTTTGGTGCGAAGAAATCCCTTTGTTGTGCTTTTCCTTTTATTTGTTTACATATACATTCTGGAAAATCACGATAGGGAGATAAACAATCGTAATTAATTGGGTTCATAAAATTGTTTGATCTTATGTTCTTTGATATTCCAAAAATCGAGTTTAGGAACAAGTTGACTCCCATTCCTGCTGCGGTTGTCGTGTAGCTAATTACAGAGGGATCTATTTCTGGGAAATCGCGTATGTAGCCTTCTTGTATTCTTTCTTTTCTTTCTCGCTCTGGTAATTGCTCTACGGCAATTATTTCTGCGTTTATTATTTCGCTACAGAATAGACAGGGAAGATCTGGTGTAATGAGCGTGGCTCTGATTGAACCATCGATTAATGTATTTCCATCACTTCTCAGTCCGGTCCCGACATCGATAACTGGAATATAGTATTGATAGCTAAGTTGATTTAACACTCCTCTTGGAGTATGTTTATCTGTACAACTGAAGATTATATCACAGTCGGTTAGTATTTTTAATACATTTTGATTAAACACATCATACCTTATTTCTTTTATGCGTAATTCATTTTCTATCTGATTGAGATGTTTTTTTATTATTGATGTTTTATATGTTTTTTCTGTTTTTTTTGTACTTCCATATATTCTTGTTTTATTACTTTCTTCATATTTATCAAAGTCTACTAGATAAAAGTCTTTTACTCCTAATCTGGTTAATTGTTCTGCTATGCAGGAGCCTGTTCCACCTGATCCTACTATGCCAACCTTGATTCGAGATAGAAACTCCTGACCAAGTTTCCCAAATGCAAGGATTTGCCTTGAGTATAGTTCTTCATTGATGTGTTTTTTCTTAGTTCCAGTTAATTCACGAAACTCGATCTTTGTTCCTAATATTCTTAATTGATCTAATTCCATTGGTTTTTTATCTGGTCTTGTCCAGATTCTACCAATAATATTTTCTTGTCCAAAGAGTAGGCTTGCACAGGGTTTTCCTAATAGGCATTCATAAAGTGTTTTAGCGGAAGCTTTTTCGCCATAATCATCTGAAGGTGAATAGCTGAGATTGTTGGTGAATGGATGAGAGTGACATATTATAACAGTCACTCCTTCATATTCGGCTCTACTAATTACCTTGTTGAAAAACCATGCTGAAACTTCAAGATGGTAAGTTAGTTGTTCATCATAGTCCTCTTTCTCTGGATACATTACATCGTAAGCTGTGAAATGGATTCCGTTTGAGTTGTTATAATAACCACATATCATATATGCAGCTGCTTCAAGTGGAGCGTAATTTATTAAATAGTCTCGAACCTCTTGGATGAGACTTTCAGGTATTCTTATGGTGTTCATTTTTTATCTATTCTGGTAAAATCTATGGTCTATGAACTCTAGAAAAGTGATTAATGTATCGCGACCAGGAGTCCATTTCTCAGGGTGCCATGAAAATCTTTGCCATTGTTGACCTAGATAGTCTTCATGATGATCCCCATTCTGAGGCATGTTTCCATTTTTTAGACGTAACCCGGGATTCACCCAAAACATATCCATTTTTGATAGTGGATATGCTTGATTTGCCTTTACAAGAAACTTAGTTGTGTCTCGATTCCATATTTCAGATGGAATAGGGTAGTCGCTGAATATGATGAATACTTCATTCCCTATTTCGTGGGCATTTATTTTGTAGTCTCTCGCCCTCAGTTCTTCGATGTGTTCATTCAATAACTGTGGTATTGTCATCCAAACGTACCCGGGTTAACGATCCTGAATCGCATACCAGACTTTAATTGTACTATCTGACTGTCGTTTATTATCTGGTCATCTCCACCAGCGACTGGGTCTGGGCTTTTCACCACCAAGACGAGGAGATAATCCATTGGCCCTCCACCAAGTTCCTTGATTTGGGCTCCGGTCATCTCTTCTTCTTCGACCTGGTATGGTTTTTGGTTTATCAGGATGTTAATTTTCTTTTTAGGCATTTCTCACTCACACACCTGTCCTTTACAATTAATTTAGTTATATCTTTTTCTATCAAAAAACATTGAGCATTTTCATGTTTTAGCATGATTTTTATGATTCTTTCTATTCTGAAGATCTGATTATATTGGATACGCGTATCTTGCTTTTGGTCTTACCTCATACTGCGCCTGTTATGCCGGTTGTTAGCGGGATGATGCACGCTTTTATAACGGTGCCGGATGATGCAAAGACGCGAAAAAGAGCTGAGAAGATTCAATTGATGAATAACTCGCTCTTTCTGAAAGCAGAGTTTGCGAAACTAGCTTATCGCACCATTGAGGGGTGTTACAGCAAGTATGGTGAACTTTTGGATGATGGAAATTATCTCGTGAGACCCGTAGAGATGATGCCCGCTTGGAGAGAGGTAGACAATCTGATTTTTGAACTTGGTTCTATTCTTGATTTTTTCTCTCGTGAAGTTAACATTGCGTTCGATCTTGGTATCAGTCTGCGTAGCGTAAGTTTTAGTGTCGTAGTAAGAAAATGTCTAAAACTTATTCCAGATGAACCAATCACGAAAAGCCTCATAGATTTTTCGGAATCAAAGTTTCATAAGTATTTCAGGGGAATGCGTAATAGGATAACGCATCGGCTGCCCTTTGTCTTCCGTGGAATGAATGACCAGATATTCTTTCCTGATGATCCAGACGACGATGAAGTAGATCCAAAGACGGAGTTAGGGATTGACGTGGGTATTACCTGTAAAGAATGGTTGTACGGTATCTTGGAGTTCGTCGATCGGACTTCATTACAGATTTTTCAGAAAATAGCTAAAATTCAGGCCATTAGTAAAATCACAGGAAAAGAACTGACAATGGAAGAATACATTGAAAATCATAGACGAGAACTAGAAGAGAAACTTCGAAGCACTCAATGATGATACACCAACCATTCGATGAAATTAGAGTTATGAGTTGAATTAAAACCTATTTTGCCATGTTTTAATTGACTTCAAATATTGTTAGTATGAATTTTCTGGCTTCTTCGTAACTTTTATCGAGGTAGATGGCTGCGATGGTTGCTTCGATGAATGCGTCGCATCGTTCTTTTCCGAAGTTACCGATTGGGCTTGTGCATCCTTTTTCTTTTAGGTGCTGGGAGAACTGGTGGTCACCGTTTAGTATCTCTTTCATTTTGTCGCGGTTCGCGTTGTCTTGTCTTACTTTGTCCATGGTTGCCTGGGTTGATCCTAGCCTGCTGTACTCGAGTTCTTTGAGAACTAGGTCTAGTACTCCATCCCCTAACTCAGCTAGTTTCCTGTTTTCGTGGTGGTTGAATGCTATGTTTAGATTCTCAGAGGACAGGTCTTGGTTATACAACTCGTTTAGGTAATTGAAGATTGATTTCATATATCGTAACAACCTAGAAAATTGTTGGATTTTTACAATCTCCATTTGGGCATTGGAGACGTTTTATATTTTCGGGGTAAACCAAGAATTCTCCACATCCAGTACAACATAAAACTTGATGTAGTCCATGAACTGAATTACAGAATCTTTCTATTTCCTCAATTGAGAAACTTGCCGATATTGGATTATCGTGTTGCAGCAAATTTCCCATATAATTTCTTTTTTCTAATTCGTCAAATTTTGTCAATATTGCATCTTTTTTCTCATGGTTTTTTAGTATGCTTTTATACCTATTTTTCACATCGTAAAACAAATCACCTACAGTATAATCTCCACCGGGTTTAATAATTGATTTAGTACGAGTGTTAAAGGTTGCATTCTTTAAAATCCATTCAAGATATGTTCTTGCATCACCCCCTGCAGATTTATCTCCATCATCTATCTTTTGACGGATTTTGTCCCATGACTGTAGATGACCTTGAATTATTGGACCTTCTTCTACGTTCCAATTAGTTATGACAAATCGTTTGAATGACATATATTTGATTAATTGCTGAAACCAAATATCATCGTGAGTAGTGATAATATGTTGATAATCAGAAAACTGCTCATTTAATAGTTTACCAATAAATTCCCTATGACTTGAATCTATGGTAGACACCACATCATCGAGAATTAGCAAATTACATTCTTGATTAAAATTCTTAGCAAAAGCAAGAAAGATACATAGACCCAGCGAGTCCTGATGACCTTCACTTAGATATGCTTTTGGATGGATTTCTTCAACAGTTGAATAATCGATAGTTAGATTTGTACTGCGGGCTCGAGCTAATTCAATATCTATATTATAATGTGGATCATCCGGATGTAAAATTTTATAAAAATCATTTATTTCACTTTTAATGTTATCATATATAGCAGCGATTTCTTTTTGTTTGACTTGAGAATATTCATTATAAATTATCTTTATTATTTTTAATTTATTTCTTAAAACATCTTTATTATGCATTTTTTTATTAATCTCATTCACATGCACAGAAATTTTACCGGATATATTTAGCATCTCTGTTAGTTTTAATGAAGTGCTTTCATCCACAATATCATCCATAAGAACATTTAATTCATTCATTGTTTCTTCTTTTATTTTATTATAAAAATTAGATATACTATTAATATCGCATAATTCGATTTTTTCCATTTTATAAATGGTATTGTTCAAATTGTTTTTTAATTTTTCTATTATTTTAATATTTTCTTTGATAGTGTCTATAATTATAACGTTTTTTATATATTTTTCATTTATATTTAAAATATATTCGAAATTATCCATCATATTACCCAAAATAATAACATATAAATATAATTCTTTTTCTATTTTTTCCCATTCTGATGTCAATTGTTTTAATACCGTCATTCTTTTATTAATTTCCTCTATTAATGAAATCCTATTTATATCACTTCCACACAAAGGACATATATCTTCTTTAGTTTTTTTAATAATTCTTATACCGAAATCAAGAAATTCTCTTTTATCTTTATCAATATCTATTATAACATCTTTATCTAACTCATCCATTTTTTTAACTATTTTTTGAAGGTCAATTTCGTTAAATTTATTATTTCTAACAATTATGTTATTATAACATTCTTTATATTCTGCATATTTATTCAAGTCTTCAATATTTATTGATGGATACTGTTCTTTTGTCGTTATACCTATCTGTTCAATTGATTCAAGAATTGGTAAATCTATTTTTTTTCTTTGTTCATTTAACTCAAATAAAATTTCTTTTTTTGTTTTGACTTTTGTATTTAATAATAAAGAAATTTCATTAAAATGTGTGTTAATTTCTCTATCATTTATTGAATACTCTTGATTTAACTTATCATAATACCTCTTTAAATCTAACTCTATCTCATCAAGTTTTTCAATACCTATTACACTAGATATCGCTTTAAATCTGTCTGAAGGTTTTGCTAATACAAATTTTAACATATCCGACCTAGTAAGAATAAATTTTCCATTTCTTGCACCTTCATAATATGATTTTAAAATAGTATCTGGTGAAGGCTCCACATTATATAATCTTCTTAGATTCATATTTCCTTCACTAAAAATAATTTGGACAAATACATCAGATAATTTATAATTTATATGATTTAGATTTTTTCTAACGGATACTCCCTGAGTTCCTTCTAAACTTGAAACAGTCCCGGTGAACAGATATTCAAATGCTTGCACTATAGAACTTTTTCCAGTTCCATTATCCCCTTTTATAATTATATTTTTACCCTCAAAAATTAATTCAAGATAGGGAATCCCTCTTAAAGCATTAATTTGAACCGATTTAATTTTGGTTACCATACACATCATCTAAAAATTCTTTAATTGTTTGAGAAGACAATTTTTTATTCTCTAGCCAATCATCTTTTAATATTTCAATTAATTCTAAAGGTATATCTTGTTCCAGTAACTTTTTTATTAATTTGTTAAATATATTATCAGATACACTCATCAAGAAGTTATATTCTGACAAAGGTAAAAATAATTTACGGTGTTGGAAAGAATACTTTACTTTCTTTTTAATAAACTATAGGGATTTTCATATCGGATTTAAAATTGATTAAGGCTAATGCCCAAAATCTATCATCGTGAGTTCCCTTTAGATGAGCATGTTGAATTTTCCCGGTTTTTTTTAAATGATAGGTTGGTGTATTTAATTCAGTGAATAGCTCGGGGTCGTAGGGTATGTGGAGTTTGGATACTGTCTTCTGGGGGTTACCCAGATCAGACCTACACCCTTCTGGACACGTTGTCCTCCACTCGCCATCAAGCGACTCGATGTATCCACTCCACCCACACAAGGGGCACTCGACCAAAGAACAGATGACTCGAAGCAAACGAAGCCAGAAGGAAGCATCGGTCTACTGCCTGCTCAAGTAGATCAATATGGTGCTTGCCACCGTCGTGAACAGATCGGGTAGGAAGTTGAAGTAGCGGACGATCCTTATGCCCCCGGACCCGCCGGACGCCGTCAACAGCACGGGGTTCGTGAACAGGCTGTAGCTGAGCAGCGCCCCCGAGAGGAACACAAGCCCCAGCGTGAAGCTCGCCTTCGTCTGCCTGTACATGTCCACGT
>Ga0307379_10005711_pt1 | contig 17272 bp, 13 predicted proteins | sample UN2MG_FD_202237 | JGI IMG/M metagenome (GOLD analysis project Ga0307379, IMG submission 202237) | Soil microbial communities from Risofladan, Vaasa, Finland - UN-2 | ecosystem: Environmental > Terrestrial > Soil > Coastal area > Acid sulfate soil | place: Finland: Risofladan, Vaasa | collected... | reverse complement strand
AGCTTACTCCCCAAATCTTACGTGAAATAGTTTCAGAGATAAAAGAATTAAGGTCGGATTTAAAAAAATCTCTTAAAAAATAAAAGTTATTCAGTCCCCAGGAAGAAATTACAAACCCTATAATAGCTGTCAGTATCTGATTATCTTTAAAATTCCTTTTTTCTCTATCCCTACAGCGGTGATATTATAAAAATGATTTTAAATCTGTTAAAATGAATTTTACTAAATTAATTAAAAAATTTTTGATTAGATTATCAGTAAACGATAGATTTGTTTTAAAGATTAATGTATATCTGAACGCTTGAAAGGGGGTTGGATGATTATCGGAATCGGGAATGTAGGTAGCAACTCACTGAAAATTAAAATTATTGATATTAATAATGAAAATGAAGTTAGAGTCCTGGGTGAAGCCAATGTGGATAAAATAAAAAACAGAGGAAAATCTAATTTTACTCACAGTATTGGTGATAAAAAAGCTACCAGTAAGTCAGTAAGAATTATGGGATTTGAAGCGGGGATAAAACTCATTTTTAACTGGTATATTAAAAGTGGTGTAGTAAGCAGTCTTAAAGACATAAGAGCTATGGGATTTAATGGTGTCCTTGGAGAAAAAAACGGAGCCAATATTTTAACCCAAAAAATATTAGATGAAATGAAAAGATTCGCATTTATTGCGTCAACACATAATCAGCAATTAATTGAAGCGATTGGAGAATTTAGAAAAATACTTGAGATACCTATGGTGGGTATCTTCGAGCCATCTTTTCATTACTCCATGCCCGAATTCAGAAGGCTTTCAGGTTTCCCCTGGAACTGGTATAAAAAACTGGGAATAAAAAAGAATGGCTACAGCAGCATTTCGCACCAGTATTTAGCTGCAATGGCTTATAAACTTGAAAGGACTGAAAAGATGAACCTACTTACAATTTATCTGGGAGAAAGAAGCTCTATTTGCGCCATAAAAGATGGAAAATCAATTGATACCAGTATGAGTTTTTCACCTGATTCAGGGCTGCTTCAAAGGACAGGAGTGGGTGATATTGATGGTGTTGCTTTGCTATTTGCAATGAATGAACTTGGTCTTTCAGCGGTAGATGCGCTTGATGAAATATCAAATAACGCCGGTCTTATTGCTACTGCTGGAATTAAAACAGATGATTTTAAAGATATTTTGGATGCAGCTAAAAAGGGAAACGAGAGAGCGGATCTTGCAGTAAATTTATATATTGATGGAATAAGAAAATATATAGGGGCATTCTCAACTGTACTTGGTAATATTGACTGTATAGTTTTCGGAGGTGAAATTGGTGAAAAAAGCATATATGTTAGAGAAAAATGCCTTGAAAATATGGACTATATGGGAATAAGACTGGATCTTGCAAGGAATAGGGAATTAAATGGTGAGCTGGGTCTTATTTCATCTGATTATTCAGTGGTATCAAAAACAAAGATATACATAGTGCCCACGGATGAGGATATCGTGGTAGCTTATTTTACCAGGAAGGTGGTTGAAAAGAGAAAGGATCTAACTCCTGAAGAGATGATTTTCAGGTTATGATATAATACCCATATATTCATTTATCCTCTTTAAAGTTAATTCTTTTCCCAGTATTTCAATAGTTTCAAACAGAGGGGGACTGATAGCGCTGTTCCATATAGCTATTCTTATCACTTCTGCAATTTTTCTAAAACTTAAGTTTAATCTTTCTGAAATTAACCTCAAGTTCTTTTCAATGTCTTTTGCATGAAATTTACCACTTACTTCGCCAAGTGCTTTATAAACTCTATTTAATATATCGGGTGCATTAACCTTCTTATTTTTAAAGTAAGTTTTTGATTCATCACTGTAGCTGATTTTTATAAAAAATGGGCTTATTAAATCTATACTCTCTTTTAATGTCTTTATACGCTCTTTTATAAGCGGAATTATTTTTTCAATTTTCTGTTCTAATTGTTTTACTCCGTTTTCTAAATCAATGATGTTTTTGGAAGCCAGATAATTTCTTATTTGTTTCTCAAGGAGCTGTTTTAAACGGGAATCTTTCATATTTCTTATATAATATCCATTTATCCATAAAAGCTTGTTGAAATCAAATTTGGCCGGCTTTTTATTTATAGAATTTAGCTCAAATTTTTTAATCAATTCATCAGTTGAAAAAATTGTAGTTTTTTCATCATAAGCCCAACCAAGGAGCGCAAGATAGTTTAGTATTGCTTCTCTTACGAATCCTTCTTCTATATATTTTTCAATGGAAATAGAACCGTGCCTTTTGCTTAGTTTCTGACCATCACGGCCCAATATCATTGGCAGGTGGGTGAAATCAGGAACATTAAAATTAAAAGCATTATAGATAAGAATTTGTTTTGGAGTGTTTGATAGATGATCCTCGCCTCTTATAACATGGGTTATTTTCATTAAAGCGTCGTCTATTGCCACGGAGTAATTATAGGTTGGAAGGCCATTAGACCTTATTATTATAAAATCTTCAATACTGGCAGTATTAACTGTTATGTTTCCATATACAGTGTCTTTAAAATTAATGGTCTTATTTTCGGGTACCAGAAATCTTATTGCATAAGGTTTGCCACTATCTATGTTATCTTTAATATTCTTAGGAGAGAGTTTTAAGCATTTCCTGTCATATTTATAAGGTTTCCCTTCTCCTATTTTGTTTTCCCTTTTTTCTTTTAACTCTTCGGGGCTGCAGAAACAATAGTAAGCTTTCTTAGCCTTAATCAGTTTCTGCGCATATATTTTATAAATGCCGGTTCTTAGGGATTGTCTGTATGGGCTGTATTCGCCTTCGACTTCCGGCCCTTCATCCCAGTTGAGCCCAAGCCATTTCAGTGATTTCAGTATCAGATTTATTGTTTCTTCCTGATGCCTGGCTATATCGGTATCTTCAATTCTTAAAATAAATTTGCCGCCGGTTTTTGTGGCGTAAAGCCAGTTAAAAAAAGCAGTTCTGGCGCTTCCTATGTGTAAATATCCAGTTGGGCTGGGAGCAAATCTAACTCTTACATCTTTATTTTTTTCATTCATAATCAGTCAGTTAAGGATTTACCCATACTGTAATTTTCTTTATAGTCTCGACAGGCTGACCCCACATAGGATCCTGGCGGTGGGTGTATCCGGAGGGCACTTCTGAGTACGGCTCGTTTTTATATTCTATATGAGTGTAACCGTATTCAATCAATATATGATTTGCTTCATTTATGGGCATTAGTGCTACCATGGGCATAATAGGAATAGCATCAGGAGAAATAGGTATCTGTACTGTTGGCTCCTGGCCATAGCGGAACTCTTTTACAATAATCTGGTCAAGCGGTGTGAATCTATTGGGAAGCATCATCTCTCCTGTCTCGGGATTAATTACTACCTGAACATTAATCCTATCATCCTGGGGCTTTATGAAATTTTCTATGGGACGATCTTTAGTAGCTTCGGTCATAAACAATTTCCAGATCATTGCCGGTTGTGCACCTCCCTGAACTCCCATACCATCAATGGGTCCCATTTTTTTGTTAATCTCTGGATATCCCATCCATACGCAGGCGGCAAGATTTGTGGTAAACCCGGTAAACCATGCATCTGCAGTTTCGTCTGTGGTACCGGTTTTCCCGGCACAGGGCCTGTCGTCCAGTCTGGCTCTGGTACCGGTGCCTCTTAACATAACCTGCTGCATAATTTCTATTGCCCGGTATGCATTAATCGGAGTCAGTACCTGCCTGCTCTCTTCCTGATGCTCTTCATAGATATTCCCGTCTTTATCTAAAACTTTTAGTATTGCCACAGGGTCATGCTTTACTCCATAATTTGCAATGGTTGAAAATGCCGTACAGACTTCAAGAGCAGATACTCCTATTTTAAGCCCACCAAGTCCTATTGATGGGTATGGGTCCAAGGGGGTTTCAATTCCCATATCCCTGGCAATTCTGGCAATGCCATAAGCCTCTATTCTCATAATAAGCTGGGAATATACGACGTTTACAGATTTTACAGTTGCCTCAAGGACTGGCATTTCATTTATGTCATAGCTGATATTATTGTAGTTTCCGACTTCCCATGGTTTACTGCCTTCAATATCAAATATAACAGGTCCATTGGGATTAAAGGTCATATACGGGCTAACTCCCTGTTCCAGGGCGGAAAGCAGTGCAAAGACCTTAAAAGTGGAACCGGCCTGTCTTTTACCCTGGGTGGCAAGGTTTAATTTCATTTTTGCAAAGTCTTTTCCCCCTACCATAGCCTTTATATATCCATTTCTGGGGTCCATGGCTACCATAGCTGCGGAAGGATCTTCAGGGTCAGGAAGAATCTCATCAATTGCATTTTCAGCAGCAATTTGCATTTCCCGATCCAGAGTGGTATATATTTCAAACCCACCTTTGAATACTCTTTCCACTCCGTAATCTTCAATTAGTTTCTGTTTAACATATTCCACAAAATAGGGAGCAAAAATTTTTTCAGATTCTTCTCTTGGCCTCTGGGTAATTATGGGCATCTTTATTGTATCATCATATTCTTCCTGGCTTATATAGTTCAGTTCAAGCATTTTGGCCAGGACTATATTTCTTCTTTCAAGTGAAGCTTTTATATCAATATAAGGCGAATGGTTATAAGGGTCCTGGGGAATACCTGCAATTAGTGCACATTCGGCCAGATTCAGGTACTCTACATCTTTATTAAAATAAATTTTTGCTGCTGCCTGTACCCCGTAGGCTCCTTCCCCAAAATAAACGATATTTAGATACATTTCCAGTATTTCATCTTTGGAATAAATTTGCTCTAATTGGTATGCTAAAGCAGCTTCTTTAATTTTTCTTTCATAAGTTAGTTCAGTTTTTTCTTCTGGAATAAAAGCATTTCTAACATACTGCTGAGTAATAGTACTTGCACCCTGGACAATTTCTCCAGTTTTCAAATTGATTAGAAAAGATCTGAATATAGCCTCTACATCAAATCCCTGATGCTGGTAAAATCTTTCATCCTCAATTGCAAGAGTAGCATTTATCAGATTTCTTGGTACTTGCTCTAGTGATACTAATTCTCTGTTTTCCTCACCGTGAAAGGTTGCTATAAGGGTGCCGTCAGCGGCGTATATTCTTGAGGTAAGAGCACTTTCTGTTGGTGAAAAATCTTCCAGTTTTGGCAGGTCCTTCATAAAGGAGGCCACAGCCTGGAAGGCATATATAAGGATACCTGAAAATACAAATGTGATCAGTAACTGTCCAGCCAGAATGACAGCTATTATAGCTACTATTACTCTGGAAGGTTTCCTGGCTTTATGTTTTTTTCTTAATATGGACACGGTTTATAATTATTTTTTACGTTGATATTTTTAATAATAGTCTTATTTGGGACTAAAATAATATGTTATTTGAAATTTATATTATTTAATAAAAGCATAATATTAATAAATATTGCAAGTAAAAGATATTATCATATTTCTTTTATATTATACAGGGACAGCTAGCGGCTTTAACAGGATTTTAAGCATGTAATTATAGCTTAACGTCACATGTAGTCGGTGCAAATAAAGTATAATACCGGAAACGATACTATAAAAAAGAAATACCTTAAATTTAATTTTTTCCATATTTATATTATTATTATCCAAAGGTATTTCCTTCCTTTAGTTTTTTAATGGGATAATTACCTTAAGTTACGATAGAGAATTTTTTTAGCTGAGAGGAGTTATATGGCCGGATTATCTAATGAAGTCATGATTGAAATGCTTAAAAAATTAATAGAGATTAGAAGGTTTGAGGAAAAGGCTATACAGCTTTATAAGACCGGAAAAATCTGGGGGTATCTCCATCCATGTATTGGCCAGGAAGCTATTCCAGTAGGAGCCTGCCAGGCAATTGGAATACAGGACTATATAATTTCCAATCACAGAGGTCATGGTCATTGCATAGCCAGGGGGGCAGATATGGGAAAAATGATGGCGGAGCTTTTTGGAAAATCTACCGGTTACTGCAAGGGCAGGAGTGGCTCAATGCATATTGTTAATATGGAACTTAAAATACTTGGAGAAAATGGAATCGTAGGCGGTGGTATACCAATATCGGTTGGAGCTGGATTAAGCTGCAAAATGGATGGAAAAGGAAATGTTGTATTATGTTTTTTTGGTGACGGAGCTGCAAATAATGGAGTATTTCATGAATCCTTGAATATGTCAGCTATATTTAAATTACCTGTAATCTATATCTGTGAAAACAATATGTATGCTATTTCTATGCGTTCGGTAGATTCCGTAGCCTGCAAAGATGTGGGGAAGAGGAGCTGCGCTTATGGTATTCCGGGGCATATTATAGATGGCAGCGATCCTGTTGAGGTTTACAACACAGTTAAAAAGGCGGCAGGACATGCGAGAGATGGCAGAGGTCCTTCTCTTATTGAAGCAAAGACCTACCGGTTTTATGGCCATCATCCCAATGATCCTGCAGAATACAGGGGAAAAGAAGAAGTTGAATATTACACCAGTGAAAAAGATCCGGTAACCAATTTTAAGGGCAGGCTGCTTGAGGGAAAAATAATCACTGAAAGAGAAATTGAGGAAATTGAGAGTGAAGTAGATAAAAAAATAAAGGATGCGGTTGCTTTTGCTGAAAAAAGCCCGGAGCCCGAACTTGAAAAATTCCTGGAAGAGGTTGAGTAAATTTAATACCCGGATAGTATTTTAGGTTTTTATAGAAAGGAAAATTAATGAGAGAAATTGAATACAGGGAAGCTATAAGAGAAGCAATTATAGAAGAGATGGATAGAGACAGGAAGGTATTCTTAATTGGTGAGGATATTGGTATTTATGGAGGAGCCTTTAAAGCATATAAGGGACTTTTAGATAAATATGGCCCGGATAGGGTAATTAATACCCCAATTTCGGAAGCCGCTATAATTGGTGCAGGAATTGGGGCAGCCCTTACCGGATACCGGCCAATTGTAGAGATTATGTTTATAGATTTTGCCACACTGGCAATGGATCAGATTGCAAACCAGGCTGCAAAAATTCATTTTATGAGTGGCGGCAGCCTGAATGTTCCCCTGGTTATAAGGACTCAGGGAGGTGTTGGAAAGGGACTGGCGACACAACATTCCCAGAGTTTGGAGGCGTGGTTCTATCATATTCCGGGACTTAAAGTAGTAATGCCCGCGACTTCTTACGATGTAAAAGGACTTTTAAAAACTGCTGTAAGGGACAACAGTCCGGTAATATTTATAGAGCATAAAATGATTTATCCGGTAAAGGGTGCCGTACCGGAAGAAGAATACAACATACCATTCGGAAAAGCTGATATCAAAAGAAAAGGTGAAGATGTTACCATCTTTGCGTATTCGAATATGGTAATTAAGTCACTAGAAGCGGCAGAAGAGCTGGAGAGGGAAGGCATAAGCTGTGAAGTTGTTGATCCAAGGACACTTGTACCTCTGGATATTGATGAAGTAATAAATTCAGTTAAAAAGACAGGCAGACTGATAATAGTAAGTGAAGCATGCAGGAGAGGTTCAGTTGCTTCTGATATCAGTGCTAGAATAACTGAAAGAACATTTGACTGCCTGCATGCCCCTATAAAGATAGTTGCAGGAATGGACACACCAATCCCATACAATTCCACACTGGAGCAGGCTTCTATTCCCCAGAAGGCTGATATCATAAAAGCTGTAAAAGAGCTGTTATAACGGCGAATTTTGGGTTTATACCTACTTATATTTGTAGCTGTTGGTCAATTGGCTTTGTAATAGGAGAAATATCCCGGCTTCTCCTGGCACTTCACGCCATAAACCAAAGTGCATGCAGAATAAAAAATGAGAGGGGTTAGAATGAGCAAAAAGCATGGTAAGTTTTGGAAAAGATTTTGCGTGCTGATTTTGGGTTTAAAAGTTATTATAAAAGAGTTACTATAATAGTGAGCTTGTGTACCTTAATTTAAAAAATGGGAGGTTAACATGACAAAGGACGTAATCGTAGCTGAAAACCTCACTTACCGCTATGGGGATCTCACTGCTGTAGATCATATCAGCTTTGCGGTAAAAGAAGGAGAGATATTAGGTTTTTTAGGTCCTAATGGTGCAGGGAAAACCACCACAGTAAAAATTCTAACCGGTCAATTCCTTTCCATGGAAGGTAGAGCCCTGATTCTGGGCAAAGACATCTCTAAATATCGCGAGGAGATCCAGGCAGAAATCGGCGTCTGTTTTGAAGAGAAAAACTTATATGAACGAATGAGCGCCGTGGAGAATTTGAGATTCTTCGCGCAACTTTTTGGAATCAGGAAATTTGACCCCTACCCCCTCCTTAAGAGAGTTGGCCTGGAAAAAAGAGAGAAAGACAGAGTTGAAAGTTACTCCAAAGGTATGAAACAGCGTCTGATGGTGGCTCGATTCCTGGTGAACAAACCCAGAGTTCTATTCCTGGACGAACCCACCGACGGTCTGGATCCAATATCAGCAGAAACTATCCGAAAGGTAATTCTGGAAGAAAGAGAGAAAGGAGTAACCGTATTTTTGACCACCCATGAAATGATGGAGGCCGACAAGCTTTCGGATAGAGTTGCCTTCATCAATGAGGGAAAAATTGCCGCCATTGACACCCCGGAAAATCTAAAAGCAAAATTCGGAAGGCGAGCTTTGAAGGTAAGAGTGAGAGAGAAGGGTAAAGTGGTTGAAAAAGAACTTCCCCTGGACGAGAAAAAAGCTGCCAAAGACATAATTAACCTTTTTTCAAATGAAGATATAGTTACAGTTCACACGGCAGAAGCTACCTTAGAGGAAATTTTCATAAAGATCACCGGGAGAAGACTTGAATGAAGAGAGCAACCATAATTCAAGGCTTAATGACCAAAGATATTTCCCAGCTATTCAGGAATAAGTTTTTCGCATATATGACAGTCCTGGGCATAGTGCTTTATGCTCTTATTTATTATGTCATGCCTAAAACTATTGACGAGACTTTTAAAATAGCGTTGTACGCTCCAAAACAATATAAGAACATACTGCAGCAAGTTAGTGAAGAAGAGGGCATTGAAATCAAGTCATTCGAATCGGTTGAGAAGTTGAAGGAGGGGGTTGAAGAGGGTGATTACAACGCCGGAATCGTCCTGCCAGAAGATTTCGAAAAAGTCCTGCTTACCGGAGAGAAACCGAAAGTTAAAATTTATTACCCTCCAGATGCCTCCAAAGACATAAGGAGAGGGGTTGAGCTTATCCTCAAAGAGTCTGCTTTTGCTTTGACCGGGCAGAGACTCCCGGTTGGATTTGATGTGGAAGTTCTGGGCAAAGACAGAGCAGGAGAACAAATTCCGCCCAGGGATAGACTTAGACCCACATTAATAGTTATGATACTCTTTATGGAACTTTGGGGAATTTCCAATCTTATTACGGAAGAAACCGAAAACAAGACCCTGGAAGCGATCCTTATAACCCCAGCTAAGGTAAGTGACGTGATTGCGGCAAAAGGTGCTGTGGGAACACTTCTTGCCTTTTCCGAGGCGGTTCTGCTGGCATTTCTGCTTGGGGCGCTCAAGGGCAATATCGCTGTCATCTTAGTGACTCTTCTTTTGGGTGCGCTGATGGTAACGGGAATTTCCTTTGTGATCGCTGCTTTTTCTAAAGATATGTTGATTGCAACCGGGTACTCGGTTTTAGGCTTGCTTCTTTTAATAATTCCTGCGATTGCGGTGATATTTCCTGGTTCTGCTTCCCTCTGGGTTAAGGTATTTCCCTCATACTACCTGGTCGAAGTCCTTGACCGCATGGTGACTTATGGAGAAAGCTGGGTGGGTTTTTGGAGAAACCTGGTTATCCTACTTGCCTTTGACATAGCAGTCTTTCCTGTGGGAGTATTACTTTTAAGGAGAAGATTTAGATGAGTCTTAGAAGAATTACCGCTATTGTACGCAAAGACTTCACGGGAGGTGTGGGCAAAGTATTTTTTATCCTTGCTGTAGTTGTTCCAATACTGATGACTTTGGTGATTAATGTAGTCTTCGGAAGATTCTTCATTGAGAAACCGACTCTTGCAGTTATAGACGAAGGTCGTTCCGAGGTTAGTGTCAAGATCAAGAGTCTAGAGTCAGTAATTATAAAAGAGGTGGAGGATGAAGAACAACTCAAAGAAAGAGTTGAAAGTGGGGCAATCGATGGTGGCTTAGTTTTGCCCAGGGATTTTGATGAGAAACTAAAGCAGAATAAACTCCCTGAAGTAAAAGTCTACATAAGTGGAGAGAGTCTCGCTTCAAACCGTTCGGTTTTAATAGCAGCTCTGGCTGATCTCCTGCGAAAAGAAGCTGGACAGAAACTCCCCATAGACATAATTGAAACACCTTTGGGAAAAGAAGCTGATCTTCCAATAAAAGTCAGGGTTATACCCCTTATGATTATGTATGCGATCCTCATTGGGGGGTGCACACTTCCTGCGGCTATGGTAATCGATGAGGTTGAGAGGAAGACCGTATCGGCGGTGACAATTACGCCGGCAACGCTGGGCGAACTAATCTCAGCGAAAGCGATTGTCGGATTCGTAACGAGCTTTGTCATGGGAATCGCGATTCTTGTCATGAACCGGATCTTTATTGGAAATATCTGGCTAATTGTCATTTTTATCATGATGGGTACATTTTTCGCCGTTGAGCTGGGTCTAATTATCGGCCAATTTTCCAAGGATTTAACTACAGGCTGGACCTATATTAAATTTGTTGGTATTTTCTGTGCTGCTCCTGCGATCCTGTATTTCTTCCCACAGGTACCTGATTGGGTGAGTCAGATATTTCCCACCTACTACATTTTCAACCCAATCATCGAAATTTCCCAGCATGCAGCAGGCTTTGGAGAAGTTTGGCTCGATGCACTCATACTTCTTCTCTTTGACCTCTTATTCATCGTATTCGTGCTTTTAGGTAAGAGAAGAATGGCTTTGAGAGTTTAATTGCTATACAGGGGTTGCTTAAAAGTAAAATTTGGTTCAATAATTATTTGTAGACCCTTTTTTCTATTATTTTACCGATTATAAGGTATCTGAATATCCTTCCTTTATAACTTTTAACTGCTGCTAATATGGCATATACAGCAAAGAAAAACCATAAAGGAAAGTAAAGGAACATAAAAATCATGGAAACAAAGAACAGGGTTCCCGGCTCGGCATTAGGATTTGCAATAAGAAAGGGCATTGAAATTTTTCTTTTATAGTGAAGCAATTCGACTGTTACCATTTTTTTCGGATTTGGCTATAATACTGAATTATGAATTTTGTTAAATTATAATAAAAATCAGAAGAGAGGTTAGAGTGAAGAGAAATGCTCTTATTGCGCAGTCCGGTGGGCCATCTCCGGTAATCAATGCCTCACTTCAAGGAGTGATTGAAAGTTGCGTCTCCTATCCGGAACATATAAAGAATATATATGCAAGTTGGCATGGTGTTGAGGGTGTCCTACTAGAAGAATTAATTGATATTTCATTACAACCCAAAGAAGAGATTGAATTTCTCCGTTATACACCTGCTGCAGGAGCCATAGGAACCTGTAGATATAAACTGAAAGAAGATCAAAAGGAAGATTTCGAACGCATTATTAGAGTGATGCAAGCTCATGATATTGGATATTTCTTTCACATTGGTGGGAATGATTCCATGGATATTGCCAGCAAAGTTTCAAAACTGGCTAAGGAAAAAGACCTCGATTTGTTGGTCGTTGGTGTACCTAAAACCATAGATAATGATGTAGGTGATGAGGAATTTATACTTATAGACCACACCCCAGGATATGCAAGTGCAGCCAGATACTGGGCATACTTGATTCAAAATACTGAAGAGGAAAACAGGGGAATGAGTGTTTCAGAACCGGTAACTGTTTTGCAGGCAATGGGTAGAAAAGCAGGTTATATTACGGCTGCTTCCAGACTTGCAGATCCAGAAAGAAAAATTCCGCTCCAGCTTTATATGGCAGAGTCAAATCATACTCTTGAATCACTTGCTGAAAATGTAAATAGACAGGTTGTAAAATCCGGACGTTGCATCGTCGTAGTAAATGAGGGTTTCAATGTGGGAAGTGTTGGAGAATCATATGATGGTTTTGACAATATTGAGTATGGTGCAAGCAAGACTACAGTAGCACAGATAGTTACCAACTATTTGAACGGTGTAGGAATTAAAGCCAGAGGACAGGTAACATGCCAGGTACCTGGCATTATACAACGTGATGTATCCATACATGCTTCAAAGGTTGATATTGACGAAGCATATGAAGTTGGGAAAAAAGCTGTAGAAATTGCGATCAACGAAGGAACCGGTTGGATGGCAACAATTTTAAGAAAGCCAGGGAATTCTTACAAAGCCATCTTTGACAAGGTAGATCTTGAAAAGATTGCAAAATCATTAAGATTCTTTCCTTTAAGTTGGATTACAAGTGATGGTATTGATGTGACAAATGATTTTATAAGATATGCTATGCCTCTCATCGGAGAAAGCTGGCCAGAGATTAAGCTGGAAAAGGGATTGCAGAGATTTACAAAATTTTCAATTAAATTTATTAATAAAAAGTTAAGTAATTATATCCCTATAAGGTTCAGAAATTAGTAATCGAGTTTAGAATTTAAACTGCCAACTCTCTTAAAAACTCTGAAGGTGATAATATTTTAATACCTTTACAGAACTTCTCAGGGAAGTGTTTTTTATTTTCCCTTACAAGAAAATTAATTTTTCCAGATATTGCTATTTCTAAAAATGGGTCATCATCTGAATCTGGCAGTGATATCTTTAAAGGCATTGCATCAATGTAGATTCCTTCTTCTTTTATCTGTGTGATAATCGACTCTATTTTTTGAGGATGAAAATTGAATTTTTTTCTCTTTAATATGGCTTCATATTCATTCAATACCCTAAAATCGTAAGCTATTTTTATTCTGCCAGTAAGAATAAGGTGGAGAATTGTTGCCGCATCACTATAAGGTTTAATCAATCCTGATACAATAATATTTGTGTCAACATCAATTACTTTGCTGTTTCTCCTATGAGGTTGTGGCAGTACTTACTGGCAAGGTGGATTTTAGTTGTAATAACAGGCACAGCACTGTCAATGATTGCAAGTCTTATACTAATGGATATCAGTATTAGTTATACTATGCTATTTATCGGGGCTGTTTTTTCGAGCTGTCTGGCAGCTCTGTTTCCATTTTTGAAAAGGAAAATACAGTTAAAATAACAGCCTGTTAGGAAAAATTTGTATTGACATATAGTCTACTATAAAATAGACTACTTTTAAGTAGACTGTTAGAACATTTATTATGAATGCATAATAATTTAAAAAAGACTATAAAGAATATTTATAGCATAAGAACAGAATAAATAAAGAAGTAAAACATAAAAAAATGAAAAAATTCATTGACAGGGAAGAAGAATTAAAATTTTTAAATGAGTGCTACCAAAATCCCGATGCCCAATTAATAATAATTTACGGTAAAAGAAGGATAGGCAAAACAGAACTTATAAAAGAGTTCATCAAAAACAAGAATTCAATATATTTTATTTGCGACAAAACAACTGAAAAAGAAAATTTAAAAAACCTTGGTAGAATTGCAGGGCAAAAATTTAAAAACATAATCCTTGTTGAAAATGGTTTTAGAGACTGGTACCAGTTCTTTGATTTCCTAAAAGAATCTCTGAAAGAATATCTTAAAGAATCTCAATATAAGAATATCATAATAGCTATTGATGAATTCCCGTACCTGTATTCCTCAAATGCTGCAATTGCTTCAATTTTTCAAAAAGGGTGGGATGAAATTTTAAAAAAACTACCTGTTTTTTTGATTATATGCGGTTCAAGTATATCCATGATGCTAAAAGAGACTATTAATTATAGTGCCCCACTTTATGGAAGAAAAACAGGACAGATATTTCTAAAGCCACTTGGTTTTTATGATGCCTGGAAATTTTTCCCCGAACTGGATTTTAGCAGATTTTTATATATATATGCCATATGCGGAGGCATTCCGCTTTACCTGAAGCAGTTTGCCCCATTAAAATCTCTTACTAAAAATCTAACAGAGAATGTTTTTAATAAAAATTCAGTCTTATACAATGAAGGTGAAATCATTCTGAGTGAAGAGTTATCAGAGCTCAGGATATATTTTGCTATTCTTAAAGCCTTATCTCTCGGTAAAACCAAGTTTGGTGAAATAATAAATTATACCGGCATTGCTAAAACTTCCATGCACAGATACCTCTATGTACTGGAAGAATTACAGCTCATACATAAGGAAATACCTGTTACAGAAAAAAGGCCTGAAAAATCAAGAAAAGGTGCTTATAAAATAATAGATCCGTTTTTTGGTTTCTGGTTTAAATTTGTTTTGCCATTTAAGAGTGAATTAGAGATGGGGGATTTAGGTAAAGTTCTAAAATATTTCCATGAGAATTTTGAATCAACAATAACAATGGTTTACCAGGATCTCTGCCGCGAAATTCTAAGGATCAAATTAAAAAAAGTTTTCAAATTTAACCAGATCGGTAGATGGTGGGATGTGATCGGTAAAAAACAGTTTGAGATAGATCTGGTTGCAATAGATGAGGAAAATAACCAAATTCTTTTTGGCGAAGCCAAATGGTCAAATAAGAAAGTCGGTATAAATATTCTGGAAGGTTTAAAAGAAAAAAGCAGATTCTTAAGCTGGAACAATGCCGGAAGGAAAGAGAAATTTATACTTTTTTCAAAAAGCGGTTTTACAGATGAGCTGATAAGACATGCCGGTATTGAAGAGGACTTAATACTGGTAGAAAAAGATGAAATTCTAAAAGTTTAATAAAAGATATAATTACCGCAAGCTCAAAGATTACTAATGCTTTACTATAAGAGATTGTAGTTTTGAAAATTAAACTCACACACAAGAAAAAGAGGTTATAAAATTAAATTAATTTATAGATTTAATCTCTTCCTAAGTTCATTTGCATTAAAAAATTTCTGAATATTACTATCATCAGATTTTTGCTAAAGTTTAAAACCATGGAACTTGATATTAAATACAGAGGCCGGGTGGCCACCACAGAAGACATAGAGCTGATAGAAAGGCTTACCATAGATAATCCGAATGACAGAAGGTTTGCGCTATCATTTAAATTTTGTAAAGAAACAAACTGGGCCCAACCCAATGGGAACCTGCGGGATATGGTGTGCAGGAGCTATATGCTTGCACTTGACCGGGCAGGATAAATTAAACTTCCCCCCAAGAAAACAAACCCCCCTAACCCATTGGCTAATAGAAAAAAACCTCCCCTGGTAAGCGTAGACAAAACTCCTCTTAATACAAAGATAAAAAAATAATACCCCTTAAATTCTGCCAGGACAGGTTAAAATAAAATGGTAATATAAATTCCCATACCTATTGGTCATTAAAAGTCCATAGCATAGATTGTTAAAAGTGCAGTATAAATAGAGTTTGAAGATACAATGCAAGCTTTTGAAGGAAAAACAGGAATTTCTAAAGTAAGTATAATGTAAGATCCTTGTATTTGTAAGAAACGTTACACTGGAAGCTTATAATGGTGCAGAGAATAAATATGTGATAACAAAGAAAAAGATGTAATAAAAGTAAAATCATGGACAGTGCAAGGCTATCCTTATTTGTCAGGTGGTATGGAATATGAACAGGAATTCGAAATAGATAAAGAATTCCTCAGTAACAGAGTATGTTTCTTGGATGCAGGTATTAATTTCGAGAATATATGGAAGTTTATGTTAATGGAGAATATGTAGATGCTAGCGTGTGGTTACTGTTTAAAGTAGATATTACTAATTACTTAGAAGTAGGTAATAATAAAGTGAAACTAATTGTTAGAAATGCACCTAAGAAAATAATTGAAAAAAGAAAAGAAAAATCAGGTGTAATAGGCAAAGTTAAAATTATTTTAAAAGATATTAAAGAAGTTTGTATCTAGAAAAATACTGGGCTTTTATCTAGGTGAAGCAGTGATTGAATATTGTGATGGAAAATAAGTTTGAAGTTTTTTATAATATGGAAGTGAGTTTTTGTATTTATAAAAATATTAAAATTTTATTGAAGGAAAAACTATGAAGAAATATTGTGTAATTAGTGAAATAAAACCTGAATGTTTGAGTAGTTATATTAAGAATCATAAAGAAATTCACAAGGGTCCGTATAAAGAACTTTTAGAAGTAATTAAGAAATCTGGAGTGAAAGAAGAAGTAATTTTTATTTATAAAAATTTAGCTATTATTTATTTTGAGGCAGATGATATAAGCAGATGTTATGAATTCCAGGGAAAATTTGAAGTTGTAAAAAAATGGAATAAACTCATGGCTCCATTATTTGCAACCGCTTATGAATTTAGTAGCTCTGAAAAACTTCCAACTCTTGAGAAAGTATTTGACCTTAATGAGCAGCTGAAAGATAGGTTGGATACTTGATTATATTTATTCATAGGTTATTAATATTTATATGAAAAGAAAGTGGTTTAAAATTTAACTATTATGATTGTGGATATCGTAACTATATTATAGTATTTATAGAATTATTATTTATAATATCTAAATTAGATGGCAGATGTAAGGTGGGGAGGTTAATAATAAGTTAAATAAATTCAAGTTAAAAATATTTTTAAAAGATAGTTCTAATAAAGCTTATCTTAAGAAATGATTGGGTGTAAGTATAAATAAGAGAAATATTAGCAGGATAAAGATGAATACAAAAATAAAAGAAGCATATGAACTGGCAAGAAAGCAGTATACGAAATATGGAATAGATACAGATGATGTGCTAAGTAAATTAAAAGATATTCCTATTTCTATTCACTGCTGGCAGGGAGATGACGTAGGAGGATTTGAGGGCACGAGGGATATACTTTCGGGTGGTATACTATCTACAGGAAACTATCCTGGAAAAGCAAAAAATATAAATGAGCTTAGATCTGATATTGAAAAAACCTTTTCACTGGTACCTGGTAGAAAAAGATTAAATCTTCATGCAATATATGGTGATTTTAAAGGGAAAGCAGTTAACAGGAATGAAATTTTACCAGAGCATTTTTCCAGTTGGATAGACTGGGCAAAAAAGCTTAGTGTTGGTACAGATTTTAACCCAACACTATTTTCTCATCCCCTGGCAATTAGTGGATATACTTTATCAAGTAAGGATGAAAAAGTAAGAAGATTCTGGATTGAGCATGTTAAAAAATGTAGAGAAATTTCTAATTATATTGGAAGAGAGCTAAAGATCCCCTGTATTATGAATATATGGATTCCTGATGGGTCTAAAGACTTAACG
>Ga0307379_10005709_pt1 | contig 17273 bp, 13 predicted proteins | sample UN2MG_FD_202237 | JGI IMG/M metagenome (GOLD analysis project Ga0307379, IMG submission 202237) | Soil microbial communities from Risofladan, Vaasa, Finland - UN-2 | ecosystem: Environmental > Terrestrial > Soil > Coastal area > Acid sulfate soil | place: Finland: Risofladan, Vaasa | collected... | reverse complement strand
CCTGCGGAAGGTCGAGGGCTGAGGCAACTGGCGCCCAATCATCTTACGCCGTCAAGAGGAGGAGGCCGGCATCGCACGCGGAAACCTAAGGGTGACCGGGGTTGCTCCCGCGATGCGAGCGCAGGTGCAGCAGCCCCGCAAAGGAGACGCTGCATCGTGGACGTGAACCTCTTCCTGGCTTGCCGCAAGGATAACGACCTGTATGGGGTGCTGAAGGCCAACGGGGTCCCCTGCAGGCGCTTCGTCAGCCCCAGCCGCGCCGTCCAGGCGGCTCCGGAGGGCGCGGGGGTGATGGTGCTGGCAGACGGTTACCCGCAGGTCGCAACCCCGATACCTCGCGGCCTCTACGCCGCGGCCGCGAAGAAGAAACAGCGGATGTATGTCGAGTTCCCCGCCGCGCTGCCCGGGGCAGCCATGGCGGCGCCGCGCGAGACCACGTGGGAACGCGCCGTCGTCGCCTCCGACGCGTTTGCGCCCGGCCTGGAGCGGCTGCGCATCGTGGCGATTCACGGCTGCCGGTTCGTCCCCGCGCACGCAGAGAACCCGCACCTGGTCGTCGCGCGCGTGGCCGGATTCGACCACGCCGTCTACGGCCTGCCGCCCGAGGTCTTCCCAATCCTCTACGAGCATGAGTGCGGCAGCCTTCTGGTATCCACGACCAAGCTCAGCCAGTTCGTGACCGCCCGCTACGCGCCGGTCGAGGCGTGGCGGACCGTGTGGCAGTGGATTCTGGGCTGGGTCACGGGCCAGACGCCCGCTGCAGCCCTGAACTGGATTCCGTCGGTGCGCCCTGCATACGGGTCGAATGACGCCCTGCCCGAGGAGGTCGAGATGCAGGCCTTCCGCCGAGGGGCGGAGTGGTTCTGGAAGTCCAAGCTATTCGTACATCCGGACTGGGAGAAGAGCGTGCAGCGCAGGCTCGGGCGGTGCGCCGCGGAGCCCGACTCGCCTGACGCGCTGCGGCTGGAAGCACCCGTCGAATGTCCCGTCGGCGACGGCTCCCACGGCATGCTGGAGGGCGCCAGCGCCAAGATCCATGCCGACGGCTCCCAGGACTGGAGCGGGTCGCTGCGCAACGATTGTATCGGCGAAGGCTCCATGGCCATGGCCTTCAGCGGGACCATCTCGCGCCGGGCCGAGGACCTCGCCGTCGCGGCTAATCTGAGTGACTACATCTACTTCACTTCGCCCATCGCCCAGGGCCCGCGCGCCGATCCGGCGAGCGCGGACTACGGCCTGCTCCATTGGTTCGCGGCACTGGGCAGCCAGGGCGTATATTACGGCGATGACAACGCGCGCTCGATGCTCGGCACCATCGCGACCTCCGCGCTGCTGCGCGCCGACCGCTGGGACGAGGGGCTGCTGAAGTGCATGCTGGCGAACTTGCGGACGACCGGCCCGCTGGGCTTCCGCAGCGACCGCCTGGACCAGCAGCCGCTGCAAGCGAACGGGTGGCGGCACTACTGGACCGACGCCCGCACGCACTTCGCGCCGCACTACGAGAGTTGGCTCTGGGCGTGCCTGCTGTGGGCATACGCGCGCACCGGCTTTGAGCCGTTCCTCGAACGGCCGCGGACCGCCATCCGGCTGACCATGGAGGCTTACCCCCACCAGTGGCGGTGGACGAACGGCATCCAGCAGGAGCGCGGGCGGATGCTGCTGCCCTTGGCGTGGCTGGTGCGCGCCGACGACACTGACGAGCACCGACAATGGCTGCGATCAATGGCGCAGGACCTGCTCAACGGCCAGGATGCATGTGGAGCGATCCAAGAGGAAGTAGGCTCACCCGGCACGGGCAGATACGAGCCCCCCCGCTCGAACGAGGAATACGGCACCCGCGAGGCGCCGCTCATCCAGACCAACGGCGATCCGGCGTGCGACTTGCTCTACACCACCAACTTCGCGTTCGTCGGGCTGCACGAGGCGGCGGCGGCGACGGGCGAACCGCTATACGCGGAAGCCGAGGAGCGGCTCGCGAAGTTCCTGTGCCGCATCCAGGTGCGTTCGGAGCGGCATCCCGAGCTCGACGGCGCGTGGTTCCGCGCCTTTGACTTCAGGCGCTGGGAGTACTGGGCGAGCAGCGCGGACCTCGGCTGGGGGGCGTGGAGCATCGAATCCGGATGGACGCAGGCGTGGATCACCTCCATCCTCGCGCTGCGGCACATGGGAACATCGCTGTGGGAGCTGACGGCGAGCAGCGCCATCCGCAAGCATCTCCGGGAACTGGTGGCGGTGATGCTCCCGGAGTGCCTGCCCCCGGCCGCCGCGGCATAGGGTGACGCTCTCCACGGGGCGGCGCTGCTTTCCCGGCTCTCCGCGGCGACGCGCCGCACGACGAGCTGGATATCGGCCCCGGCTGCGAGGTGACAAGATGAGTGCGTTCGGCGACCAGGCGCAGCAGTACCTGGGCAACCTGCTGGAGGACGTGCTGCCGTTCTGGCAGCGGCACTCGCTGGACCGCGAGTGCGGGGGGTACTTCACCTGCCTCGACCGCAAGGGGGAGGTCTACGACACCGACAAGTTCGTCTGGCTTCAGGCGCGCCAGGTTTGGACCTTTTCCATGCTCCACAACCGGCTGGAGCGCCGGCCCGAATGGCTCGACATCGCACGCCTCGGCGCCGACTTCTTGCGCGAGCACGGCATGGATGCCGAGGGCAACTGGTACTTCGCCTTGGACCGACAGGGCCATCCCCTGGTCCAGCCCTACAACATATTCTCCGACTGTTTTGCGGCCATGGCGTTCAGCCAGTATGCGCTAGCCACGGGCGACGAGGTCGCGAAGCGGATTGCGCTGCAGACGTATCACAACGTCTGGCGCCGCAAGGACGACCCCAAGGGGAGATACTCGAAAGCGGCGCCGGGCGCGCGCCCGCTCAAGCCCTTCGCCATACCCATGATACTGTCCAACCTGACCCTGGAACTGGAGTGGCTGCTCGATGACCAGGAAGCGGCGCGCCTGATAGACAAATGCGTGGAAGAAGTCATGACCCGGTTCGTTGACCGCGAGCGGGGCCTGGTATTCGAGCACGTGTTCGCGGATGGATCCCACTGCGACTGCTTCGACGGCCGGCTCATCAACCCGGGGCACGGCCTGGAGGGCATGTGGTTCATCATGGAGGTCGCCGCCCGCAAGCAGGACCGACGGTTGATTGACACTTGCGTTGATCTTGCGCTGCGCATCGCCGACTTCGGCTGGGACCGACAGTACGGGGGGATCTTCTATTTCCTCGATGCAGAGGGCAAGCCTCCCCAGCAGCTCGAGTGGGATCAGAAGCTGTGGTGGGTGCACCTGGAGGCGCTGATCGCAATGGCGATGGGCTACCAGCTGACGGGCCGCGAAGAGTGCCGGGAATGGTACGAGAAGGTGCACGAATACGCCTGGCGACATTACCCGGACCCGCCCCACGGCGAATGGTTTGGCTACCTCAATCGGCGCGGGGAAGTGCTCCTGGAGGCGAAGGGCGGCAAGTGGAAAGGGTGCTTTCACGTACCCCGGGCGCTTTACCGGTGCCACCGGTTGTTGGCGATGATGGAGGGCGCCTGAGCCGCGCAGGCAACCAACTGCGAATCGCCCGCGCAGCCGGCGGCGTCAGAACCGGCCCTCCGCCCACCGCTTGCCCAGCGTAGTGCCGTGGGTGGTGAGAGGATCGTGGTCGAGATGGTTACGCTCCAGCATGTCGGCGACGCAGCGCTCCAGTTCGGCTTCCATCTCGTCGGCGCGGTCGGGCTGCCCCGGGGCGAGGTCGTGCAGCTCGTCGGGGTCCGATGACAGATCGTACAGCTCGCGGCGGGGGCGACCATAGAGATCCGGCTCACGCGCCAGGATGAGCTTGCGCCGGTCCCGCAGCAGGCACCACTTGCACTGCCACGTGCATTCCGCGGCGACCACCCGTCCGTTCGGCGGCCCGGGCGTCCCCTCGCCCGTCAGCAGCGCCAGGATGCTTGCGCCCTCCATGGCCGCAGGGGCCTGCGCGCCCGCCGCCTCCAGCAGCGTCGGCGCCAGGCTGACCGTCTCCAGCAGTTCGTCGCGGCGCCGTCCAGGGGCGATGCGCCCCGGCCAGCGCGCGATGAAAGGCAGGCGCAGGTTGCCGTTGTAAAGCCCGTGGTGGTCGAAAAAGATGCCGTGGCGATACATCATCTCGCCGTGGTCGGCGGTGACGACGACCAGCGTGTCATCCGCGACGCCGCCGTCCTCCAGCGCCGACAGCAGGTCGCCTACCGCCTCGTCCACGTAGCGGATACAGGCGTCATAGAGGGCGACGACGTACTCCGCGTCCCGGACCTCGCGCCCGCCCCACAGCCGCCGCGACAGCGGCGCGAGCCAGGTCTCGCTCCACACATCGCCCAGCGGCGCGGTGCGCATGCCCTCCAGGGTGGTGAAGCGCGTCTCGGTGGGATCGCCGTCGTAGTAGCGGTGCCGCAGCCGCGCTGGAGGCTTGTACAGCGTGTGCGTGTCCCAGTAGTGCACGAGCAGAAAGAACGGCTCGCGCGCATGGGCGCGCACCCAGGGGAGGGCGCGGGAGTTGATGCCCTTGCACGACACGCTCAGCCGCAGCGGCGCGCGGTGACTGGGGTCAATGTAGAACTCGTAGCCGCGCGCGAACCACGGCCGCATGGAGTAGAGATTGTCAACCGCGCAGGTGACCAGTCCCGCCTGCTGCAGGTCTTCGGTGAAGAAGGGGCTGGCGGCGGGCAGCGCCTCCGCCCCGCCGTGGGAGATCACGCCGTGGGTGAGGGGATACTGGCCGCTGTAGATGGTGGCGAACGAAGGCTGGGTGGGGATGGCCGGCGTGAACCAGCGATCGAGCACCACCCCCTGGCGCGCGAGGGCGTCCAGGTTAGGGCTGGTGTCGCGCGGGTAGCCGTAGCAACCGAGGTGGTCCGCCCGCAGGCTGTCGAGAGCGATGAGTAGTATGTTCATGTGGAAGAGTGGAAGGTGAGGCGGCGGCATCTGCCGGCGTCCCGGGGAATGCTACTTCGGCGGGCGAGGGTGGATTCCTGCCAGCACACTTTGGGCTGTCGGCGCAGGAGAGCCGCCGCGGGTCGGAGAATCAACTAAGCAGGCGAAAGGAGGCGCGCAAGCGCATGACCAATACACAACTACTGGCCGCAGCGTTCGTGACGATTGCGGCGCTGGGCCGCAGCCCGGCGCCGGCCCCGTGGCGGCGCAGAGCGACACCGAGGATCCTCAAGTGACGGCGCCCGATACCTACGAGACCCACGCCAAGGGCATTCGCATCCTGCCCGGACAGTGGCGTCCCCACTATCGCTGGGAGCAGATCGCATGGGTCAGCCCCGCCTGGCCGAGCCAGGAATACCTGTGGCTCGACTTCCCCGAGGCGATCTTCACCGACCAGGGGCTGCTCTATCTGAGCGCTGTGAATCCCCCGCTGCCCATGTTGTTTTCGGACCTGCCCAAGGTGGAGTGGCGCGAGACGCCCGAGGGCATGACCTTCGAGCGCGAGCTCCCCAACGGCGTGCGCTTTGGCGGCAGCGTCACCCGCAAGGACCCCTCGACCGTCGCGCTCGAGCTTCACCTCACCAACGGCAGCGACCAAGCGCTTACCCGCATCAGCCTCCAGACCTGCTTGTTCCTGCGCGGCGTCAAGGAGTTCTCCGACTTCGCGCGCGACAACAAGTTCGTGCATGTCGCCGACTTGGGCTGGATCACCCTGACCCAGGCCCGCACCATCAAGCGCGAGGGCGCGCCCTATACCATCGGCTTCCGGGGCAAGGGCGAACCGGTGGCGGATTCGCCGGTCATCGTCTGCGTCTCCAACCAGACGCCCCGGCTGGTGGCGATGACCTGGTATGACGCGACCGCCTCCATGACCGGGAATCCGGGTCATCCGTGCATGCACGCCGACCCCAGATTCCCCGACCTCGCGCCCGGCGAAACCGCCTCGGTGCACGGCGAGGTCATCTTCTTCGAGGGCGCCCTGAGCGACTTCGAGGGCTCGGCAGCGTTCGCGCGGATAAGGGGGAGGTAAGCGCCGCCGCGACCTCCGCGACGAACGCCGGCAAGCGGGCAATGGGGCATGACTCCTTTTGGTGGGGCAGGCGTCCTCGCCTGCCAACCTCTCACAGCCGAGGCGGCTGTGCTACACGGGTGACCGCAGAGTCTCGCCAGCGGCGACGGCGGCGGCTTCGCCGTCCCCTGGGGGCAGGACTGAGTGGCCCCGCGGCGAACTCCACAGCGGAGGCTCCCCGCGGTGTCGGTCATCATCCTCGACGACGAGGTCATCAACCAGATCGCCGCCGGCGAGGTCATCGAGCGCCCCGCCTCGGTGGTCAAGGAGCTGGTCGAGAACTCGCTCGATGCCGGCGCCACCCGCATCAGCATTGACCTCGAGCAGGGCGGGCGCCGCCTCATCCGCGTCACCGACGACGGCTGCGGCATGACCCGCGAGGACGCGGTGCTGGCGCTGCAGCGCCACGCCACCAGCAAGCTCACCTGCGCCGACGACCTCTTCGCCATTCGCACCCTGGGCTTCCGCGGCGAGGCGCTGCCCAGCATCGCCGCCGTCTCCCACCTGAAGATCGTCACCCGCCCCCACGACGCCACCGAGGCCACCGAAATCGTCGTGCGCGCGAGCGAAGTCACCGACCTGCATACCGCGGGCGCGCCCCCCGGCACCGAGGTCACGGTAGGGCGTCTCTTTTTCAACACTCCCGCGCGCCTCAAGTTCCTGCGCAGCGAAGCCTCCGAGCTGTCCCATATAACCGAGCTGGTGACCCGCTTCAGCTTCTCCCATCCCCAGGTTTCGCTGCGCCTGACCCACGGCGAGCGCGAGGTCGTGCACCGCCCGGCGGCGGACGACCTGCTGTCATCGGTGGTCGCGCTGTACGGGCGCGACGCGGCGGAACGGCTGATCCCGGTGGAGCTGCGGCTGCCGTTGCTGCGGGTGTCCGGCTTCGTGTCGCGGCCGGATTTCACGCGCTCGTCGCGCTCCCACCAGGCGCTCTTCGTCAACCGCCGCCAGGTACGCAGCCGCACCCTGACCCATGCCGTGGAGGAGCCCTACCGCTCGGCGCTGGCGGGCGGGCGCTTCCCGGTGGCGGTGGTGATGGTGGATGTTGACCCGGCGCTGGTTGACGTCAACGTGCATCCGGCCAAGGCGGAGGTGCGCTTCGTGCGCGACTGGGAAGTGCACGAGGCGGTGCGGCGCGCGGTGCGAGAAGCCCTGGAGGGCACTGCCCTGGCCGGGGCGGCGCTGGGGGCGGGGGCCGCGCCGCCGGCCACCTTCGGTGGAACAGGCAGAGGCCCGACCTCGGCCGCCCCCGCGCAGCCGACGCTGGACTTCCCCGCGGGCGCAGCACCGGCACCGCCGGCGCAAACCGCCGTCGGGCTGGTGCTGGCGCCGCTGGGGCAGGTGCGGGCGACCTACATCATCGCCGAGAACGCCGATGGCCTGATGATCGTGGACCAGCACCGCGCCCACGAGCGGGTATTGTTCGAGCGCCTGGAGACCGACAGCGCGGGGGCGCAACCTGCGAGCCAGGGCCTGGTGATGCCGCTCACCGTGCACCTGGGGCGGCGCGAGGCCGAGCTGTTGGAGCGCAACCTCGAAACCTTCGCCGCCGTCGGCATGACGATCGAACCCTTCGGCGGCGACGCCTTCGTGGTGCGGGCGATGCCCGCGCTGATGGCGAAGGCCGACCCCGAGGTGCTGCTGCGCGACCTGCTGGAGGAGCTGGCCGGCCGGCCGTCGGGCCAGCGGCTCGACTTGCCGCGGGAGGCCATTCTGGCGGCGGCCGCGTGCCACGCCGCGATCAAGGCCGGCACGCGGCTGGCGCCCCAGGAGATGGTCGAGCTGCTGGACGGCCTTGCGCGCTCCACCCGCCCCTTCACCTGCCCCCACGGCCAGCCCATCATCATGACCATTACCAACTTCGAGCTTGACCGCCGCTTCCAGCGTTAAGGCCGACTATCCACGCTCGTGACATTGCGCGTTGACGTCGCAACTGACGGCAGGCGCGACAAGTGGGGGATGACCCGGGTGCCTGCGACTGAGAGGAGACCAGAATGGGAGAGCACCGAGAATGGCTATCGGGCCCCGCGGCGCCTTCGCTGAAAGAGGGGTACTTGTTCCTGGTCTTGGGTGCGGTCTTCTTGTTCGTCGTGCTCCTGATCGTGGTCACTGAGGGGCGTGGTCTGTTACAGGATTGGGAGAGTGCCGTTCTTGATGCGTCATTGGGCGCGGTGGGCGCGCTGCTAGCGGCGGGCGGGTTCGGGTACGTTGGCCGGAAGGAATGGGGAAGGCGGCTCGTTGACGGTGCCTTCTGGTTACTCATCATCCTGCTGTCGTGGACCATAGGGGGGACTGCCGCTGCCATGTCGGACCCGCCAGCCGGGGCGATAGTGTTAGTGCCACCCACGTTCGTTTACGCCTTCCATGGCTGCATGCTGGGGGGAGCGGTGGTTGCGAGACTGGGTCTCTGGCGTCCCGCCATACTTCTCGCTTTCGGCCTTAGCTCTGCAGTGCGCCCCAGGCTGAGGCTATTCCTTATCCTGCGCATGGCAGCCGCCATAGTGCTAATGGTTCCGGCAGGGGCCCTCTTGACAGTTGCTCAGGCGAAACTAGAGGTCAAGCATTTTCACGCTCAACTTCAGAGCCCTAACCCGGAGCAGCGTGCGACCGCGATACTGGAACTGGCGGAGTGGCGGCCGCGAACTCAGCCAGAAGTCGCGCCGGCTGTGCGCGCCTTGGAGTCGGACCCGAGTGCAAAGGTCCGGGAGGGGGCAGCTTCAGCGCTGATGCACGCGTCCGCGTCCTTGCGGGCATGGGATGCTTATGCTGCACTGCTCAAGGCGATGAAAGGGGACCCAAGCGCGAAGGTAAGAGCCCAAGCCGCGTCGTCGCTCGGCTGGGCGCTCCACTCGTCGCATCCCCTACCGGAAAAGTGGGCATGGGAGATCTATGTGAGCCTGCTCAAGGCGATGACAGAGGACACCGCTCCAGAGGTTCGTCGCGACGCCAGCACGGTGATGAGGCGCGCTGCTTACAGTTTCCAGCGCCAGAGATCACGCGCGTTTGTGGACCGAGTGCGAGGTGTCTCCCGGCCCTACTATGAGAAGGCGCTGCGCGACAGCGACGTCAGGGTGCGCGAGAGCATCACGGAAGCTCGGGCCGAACTGAACACGTCTGGAGCGAACCCGTTCTCGAATTGATTCCGTGTGCCGTTCATCAAGCTCCCTGAGAGTTGCGTGCCGGTGAACAATCGTTCTTGCGCGAGGTCTGAAGCGCCCCTCCTCGTCATCGTCGGCCCGACCGCGGCGGGCAAGACCGCGGTCGCGGTGGAGTGCTGCCTGGCGCTGGGGGGCGAGCTCGTCTCCGCCGATTCCATGCAGGTCTACCGCCACCTGGACATCGGCACGAGCAAGCCGACCCCCGAGGAGCGTCGCGGTATCCCCCATCACTGCCTGGACCTGGTGGAGCCGGACGAGGAATACTCGGTGGCGCGCTACCAGGCGGACGCGGGCGCGGCGATTACGGACATCCACGCGCGGGGGAAGCTGCCGGTGCTGTGCGGCGGCACCGGGCTGTATATCCGCGCCGTGCTCTACGGCCTCGACCTACCCATCGCGGCGGCGGACTGGGACCTGCGCGCGCGCCTGGAGGACGAGGCGCAGCGGCATGGGGCGCAAGCGCTGCACGACCGCCTGCGCCAGGTGGATCCCGTCGCGGCGGCGCGCATCCACCCCCACAACGTGCGCCGGGTGGTGCGCGCGCTGGAGGTCTATGTGCTAACCGGACGTCCTATCTCCAGCCATCATCGCCTTGACCAGGCGCCGCCGGCTAAGTATAATGTGCTGGCGTTTGGGCTCAACCTGCCGCGCGGCGAGCTTTACCGGCGCATAGACGCGCGCGTGGAGGCGATGATGGCGCGCGGCCTGCTGGAGGAGGTGCGCCGGCTCGCTGACCGCGGGTACTCCCAGGACATGACCTCCATGAAGGGTCTGGGCTATCGTCAGTTGGCGCAGCACCTGCGAGGGGAGGCGACCCTGGAGGCGGCGGTGCGCCTCATCAAGCGCGATACGCGCCATTACGCGCGCCGGCAGTTGACCTGGTTTCGCGCGGAGCCGGACTTGCGGTGGATCGCGGTTGATGCCGCGGGCGGAAACATCGCTGTTGCCAAGATTATCTGCGACTCCTTTAGTCCCCCGGGATTGCCGACGCTGTCATCCTGAGACCTGCCCGCCGCCTGCGGGGAAGCGAAGGATCCCCTGCCGGGTTTGCTGGAGGACGCAGGCGACGGCCTTGATCATCCCTGGTAGGGGATCCCTCACGACACGGCCCCGAGCGAGCGAGGGGCCGTTGCGTTCGGAATGACAGTCAACGAAGGACAAGCGATGCGCTTCACCAAGATGCACGGACTGGGCAATGATTACGTCGTCATTGACGGCGTCAGCCGGGCCCTGGAGATACCCGAGCAGAGCCTGCCGCGGCTGGCGCGCGAGATGTCGGGCCGCCATTTCGGCATCGGCTCCGACGGCATCATCCTGGTGCTGCCGTCGAAGGCCGCGCATTTCCGCATGCGGATTTTCAACCCCGATGGCAGCGAGGCCGAGATGTGCGGCAACGGCATGCGCATCTTCGCCCGCTATGTCTATGACCACAAGCTGACCGACCGGCGCGAGCTGGAAATCGAAACCCTGGCGGGGATTATCCGCCCCCGGCTGCAACTGCGCGCGGGCAAGGTCACCGCGGTAACCGTGGATATGGGCGTCCCCCGCCTGGAGCGCAAGGAAATCCCGATGAAAGGCAAGGGCGGCCGCCCCCTGCGCGAGCGCCTGCGCGTGCTCGGCGAGCGCTTCGAGGCCACCTGCGTCTCCATGGGCAATCCCCACTGCGTCATCTTCGTGGAGGACGTGGACAAGTTCCCGGTGGAGCGCTTGGGCCCGGCGATCGAGCGCCACGACCTCTTCCCGCGGCGCACCAACGTCGAGTTCGTCCAGGTCGTCGGCCCCGCGGAGCTGCGCATGCGGGTATGGGAGCGCGGGGCGGGGGAGACCCTGGCCTGTGGCACCGGCGCCGCCGCGGCCCTGGTGGCGGCGCACCTGACCGGGCGCAGCGGGCGCAAGGCGGTCATCCACCTGCGCGGGGGCGACCTCAGGGTGTCGTGGAACCCGGACGATCACGTCTTCATCACCGGCCCCGCGGAGGAGGTCTTCGCCGGCGAGTGGCCGGGAGGGGATTAACCACAGAGCACACAGAGGGCACAGAGACGGAAGAGACGGCTGCACAGTTGGGATCAGACTCGTCGCTCACGCCCCAGAAGCAGCGGGAGCTTCGACACCTTCAGGCTTTCTGCAGCCGACTGGAAACACCGGTGCGGAATCTCACGCCCAAGGATCCCCCTCACCCCGACTGGTGGATTGAGCTTGACCAAGGCGGCACCGTGGCGAAGATCGGCGTCGAGGTGACAGAGTTGACGGGTGATCGTCGGCGGCTGAACGCATGGCGGCGGGTGGAGAGGAGCCTTCGTGCCATTGCGAAGGCCAGGTCTGAACTTCAGCGCATCTACGGTGGGGTTTCTCTTGTCGCTGGAAAGTCTCCGCCGAAGACGAAGTGTGCTGACCTGGCGAAGGAGTTGGCTAAATTCGCGGCCGCACAGAACCTGGAGAGGGGCGACCAGTTGGTCCTCAGGAATCCGTTCGGCACCGGGTATCCGGCAATGAATCAATTCGTGCAAACACTCCGACTCTCGAGCGGGTCTATCTCCCTATGGCGGTGTGCGGATCTGACAGCCGGGTGGGCGGGCATTTCCCTGCCAGCAGTGAGGGGCGCGATCGAGGGCAAGGCGCGCAAGGACTATCATATAAGCGGCTTGAAGGAGCTTTGGCTGCTTGTCGTGTTGGGGGCAGAGGTAGAGGACGTTCACGACGGTTCACGTCCCGATGTTGGCGGAGACATGCGCGAAACCTTGAAGCGGCTGGACGTGAGTGCGGAGCCGTTCAACAAGGTCTTCCTCATCGACATGGGTTGGAACTGGGCTTACCAGGTGCGGCCCCGCGTTCTCAGGCTCGCCGGCAACTCAAGGGCGTCCGATGCCCAGTCCGGCCATGCGGGCAGCCAACCAGAATGCACATCAACGAAATCACAGAGCAAGTAATTGGCGCTGCTATCGAGGTGCATCGAGAGCTCGGCCCCGGACTGCTCGAAAGCGCGTACGAAGAGTGTTTGGCCCGCGAGCTGGCCCTACGGCAGATTCCGTTCGAGCGGCAGAAGGCCATTCCAGTCACGTACAAGGGTCGTAAGTTCGACGCCGGCTTTCGAGCAGACATGATCGTAGCCGATCAGGTGTTGGTGGAACTGAAGGCCGTGGAGAGCATTGTGCCTATTCACGAGGCGCAGGTGTTGACCTATCTCAAGCTTGCCGGCTTGCACGTGGGGTTGCTCATCAACTTCAACGTTCCGGTTCTCGCGAAGGGCATCCGCCGGTTCGTCAACGGCCCTGCTCCCACAGAATGAACCGGATCGTTCTCTGTGTTCTCCGTGCTCTCTGTGGTTCACAAGCAAGATAGAAAGGAAGGACGACCTTGCAAATCGCCGATCGAGTGCTGATGACCCCGCCCTATCCCTTCGCCGAGCTGGCGCGCATCAAGCGCGAGATGGTGGCCAAGGGCGCCGACCTGGTGGACCTCGGCATCGGCGACCCCGACCGCCCGACGCCGCCCCACATCGTCGAGGCCCTGTGTCGCGCCGCCCGCGACCCGCGCACCCACCAATACGATGAAACCGGCGCCGGCCTGCCCGCCTTCCGCGAGGCGGTGGCGCGCTGGTACGAGGGGCGTTTCGCGGTCGAGCTCGATCCGAAGGCGGAGGTCTTGCGCCTGATCGGCTCCAAAGAGGGGCTGGCGCACATGCTGTGGTCGGTGCTCAATCCCGGCGATCTCGCGCTCATCCCCGACCCCGCCTACCCGGTGTACAAGGTCAACACCGGCTTCGCGGGAGGCAAGCCGCACATGATGCCGCTGCTCAAGGAGAACGGCTATCTGCCGGACCTGGAGGCGATTCCGGCCAAGGTCGCCGCGCGCGCGAAGATCATGATGCTGTGCTATCCCAACATGCCGACGGCGGCGGTGGCGGAGTGCGACTTCTACCAGCGGGTGGTGGATTTCGCGCGCAAGCACGATCTGCTCGTGTGCCTCGATATGGCCTACTCCGAGATCGCCTTCGACGGCTACCGCACCCACAGCTTGCTGCAGGTGCCCGGCGCCAAGGACGTCGCGGTCGAGTTTCACTCGCTGTCCAAGACCTACAACATGACCGGCTGGCGCATCGGCTACGCGGTCGGCAAGCCGCAGGCGCTGATCGCCCTCGGCAAGCTCAAGTCCAACCTCGATTCCGGTGCGTTCCTGGCGATCCAGGAGGCGGCGGTGGCGGCGCTCACCGGCCCCCAGGAGTGCGTGGCCGAGATGCTGGCCATCTACCAGCGCCGGCGCGACATGCTGGTGGAAGGGCTGCAGGCGCTCGGCTGGCCGGTCGAGAAGCCGAAGGCATCCTTCTACGTGTGGACGCCGACGCCCGAGGGCTATACCGCCGCCAAGTTCGCCGAACTGCTGCTCAACGAGACGCAGGTGCTGGTGACGCCGGGCCGTGCGTATGGCGAGCAGGGCGAGGGCTTCATCCGCATGGCGCTGACGGTGCAGGGGCAGGATCCGCAGGAGCGCATCGGCGAAATGCTGGCGCGCATCGAGCGCAAGCTGGAACTGAAATGGGGGACGCGGGCGCCGGCGTCCTAGCCGCTTGCGCCGGGTGAACGGATTTGAGACGGACGACTCCAGACGGCGTACGCCCCGGCCCCCAGCGCGCGATCCTGGCGGCGTTGGAGCGGCCGCACAGTGAGGGGGAGCAATCGCTGGAGGAGCTGGTGCTGCTGGTCGAATCGGCCGGCGGGGAGAGCGTTGGCGAGGTGGTCCAGCGCCGGGACACCCCCAACCCCGCGACCTTCATCGGCAAGGGCAAAGCGCAGGAGGTGCGCGAGGCGGCGGCTGCCGAGCGCGCCGACCTGGTGGTGGTAGACGGCGATCTCACCCCGGTGCAGCAGCGCAACCTCGAGCGCATCGTCCGCGTGCCGGTGCTCGACCGCACCGCCGTCATCCTCGACATCTTCGCCCGCCGCGCGCGTTCCAACGAGGGCAAGCTCCAGGTCGAGCTCGCGCAGTACACCTACCTGCTGCCGCGCCTGACCGGGCGCGGGGTCATGCTCTCGCGCCTCGGCGGCGGCGTGGGCACCAGCGGCGCCACCGGCGGCATCGGCGCCCGCGGCCCGGGCGAGACCAAGCTGGAGATGGATCGTCGCCGCATCCGTCGCCGCCTCACCGCCCTGCGCAAGCAGGTGCGCCGCATCGGCGACCACCGCCGCCTGCAGCGCCGCTCGCGCTCCCAGTCCCTGCTGCCGCTGGGCGCCATCGTCGGCTACACCAACGTCGGCAAGTCCACCCTGCTCAACGCCCTCAGCGGCGCCGACATCTACGCCGACGACCGTCTCTTCGCCACCCTCGATCCCACCGTGCGCCGGGTCGAGGCTGACGGCATGACCGTGCTCCTCACCGACACCGTGGGCTTCATTCGCAACCTGCCCCACCAGCTCATCGCCGCCTTCCACGCCAGCCTGGAGGAGGTGGTGGAGGCGCATTTTCTGCTGCACGTCGTGGACGCCTCCAGCCCCGGCATGGTCGAGCAGCACGCCGCGGTGCTCAAGGCGCTCGGCGAGCTGGGCGTGGCTGACGCCGAGCGCATCATGGTCTTCAACAAGGCCGACCTGGTGCAGGACCGCGAGGCCCTGGAGAGCATGGCGCGGCGCTACGATCCCGCCGTCATCATCTCCGCGCGCACCGGCGAGGGGCTGGACGACCTGCGCGCCGCCGTCGCGGCTCTCGCCCGCCGGCAGATGGTCGAGGTCGAGGCGCTGCTGCCGTACGATCGCGGCGACCTGCTGGCCCTCGCCTACGACCACGGCGAAGTGGAAAGGGCCGACCACCGCGAAGACGGCGTGCTGCTGGTGGCGCGGCTCCCCGCCGAGGTCGCGGCGCGCATGGAGGACCACGCCGTCGAGGAGCCGCCGCACAACGAGGTGAAGACGTAGCGGCACGCCATGCCGTGCCGCCGCCCGGCAGCCCATGCCCGTCAACCCCGCCTATCGCGGCTTCCTCAAGGCGCTGGACGCCATCGCGCAGGGCGCCGACCCCTGGAGCGCCTACCAGCGGCACTACCTGGGCCCGCAGCGCGCGAAGGTGCTGGCCTACTGGCGGCAGGTGTGGGGCATCGAGGAGGAGCGTCTGCGGCAGGTCATCGCCGACCTCCGACCCGGCGACTACGCCTCGCTGCAACATACCTTGCAGAGAGATGTGGGGACACCCACCGGAGAGGATGTCCCCACGGCCGAGGCGCTGGCCGCCGAGGCCGTCGCCCGCTGCGCGCCGCTGATAGGCCTGCCCGAGCCGCAAGTTGACCTGCTGATCGGCCGTTTCAGCCCCGATGCATTCCTGTTCGAGGTGGCGGGACAGTGGCACATCGGCGTGGGCCTGGAGCGCTTCGCCGAGTTCTCGCTGCTGCCACTGCTGGTCGCGCACGAGTACGGCCACTACGCGCGCCGCCTGCTTGCCCCCGAGCCGGCGACCCTGGCCGACCGCCTGGTCGCCGAGGGCATCGCGGTCGCGTTCGCGCAGGTCGCATACCCGGAGCAACCGCTGACCCGGCACCTGCGCATGACGCCCCGGCGCTTGCACGAGATCGCGGAGTTGAAGCCGGAGCTGTGGGCGGCGCTGCGTCCCCACCTCGACGCGCCGTATTCCGACGCCTTCGCCGGCATCGTTTCCGGCGGTCGGAGGTGGCGGGATTATCCTCCCCGTTTCGGCTGCCACTTGGGCTACATGGCGGTGCGAGCGTTCGCGCGCATGCACGGCCTGTCGCCGGCCGGCCGGGAGGTGCTGGCCGCACCCGCCTCCATCGTCCTTGTCGCCGGTCCGGCTGCGCGCAGCGCGCGGTGAGCGATGGCAGCGCCGCCCGCAGTGTCCCGCCGGAGCCACACGGCAAGCGCCCGGCCATCTCAGTTCCCCCACCGCAACATGGAATAAGTATGTGACGCTCAGATTGGCCGTGTAGTTGGAATAAAGGGCACACCCGCCGCGAGGTGGGGTCGCAAAGCCAAGGGTCTCTCCGAGACAGCCTGGCTGCTCCAATGGGCACTGCAAAGCAGTTGGCAGGGGGTATGCATGAGGCACCTGGGGCATCGGCTGGTTAGCGTTCTCGGCGCTGCCGCCTTCACCTGTCTCGGCGTAGCAGCGGCGCATGCCGCGCCGCCGCTTGTTTACGCACCGACGCAGCAATCCCTCCAGTTGCACTGCGGCCAGTCCAGCGCCTTATCGCTGTGGGTCGGGACCAAGAACAAGGATGTCACCGCGCTCGCGCCCACGGTCGCGCCCGTCAGCGGTTTCGCCGAGATCCCCGCCGCGTGGGTGAGCGCCGCGCCCGGGCAAGCAACCTTCGCCAAGGCCGGTGCCACCTTCATCATCACCATCGCCGTGCCCGTCGGGGCCCCCGCCGGCGTCTATTGCAGCAGCGTGGGGGTTCACGTCATCGCGGGCTCCGGGGGGACGGACGGTGACGGCTGCACGGTGACGTTGACGGTCGTCAATGACCCGCCCCAGGCTGGGTTCAGCTGCCTCCCCGCCACCCCCACCACCGCCGATGTGGTGTCGTTCACCGACGCCTCCAGTGACCCCGACGGAACGATCGTGGCGTGGGCGTGGAACTTCGGCGACGGAACCGGCTCGAACGAGCGCCATCCCACCCACGCGTTCGCTGCGCCCGGCGACTACGTGGTGGCGTTGGTCGTCACCGATGACTGCGGCGCCAATGGCTCCAGCGCCCTGGTGGTGACGGTGGGCGAGACGCCGCCGGAGCCCGTGGTGCAGGAGCCGCTGATTCTATCCTATGGCGGCAGCAGGCTGGCGCCGCGCGGCTCGCCTCTGCGACTCTCCACGTCTGCCTTCGATCTCTCAGGTCAGGACGAGAGCTCGCAGATCGGTTCGCTCGTGAGCTTCATCGTGCTCGACCTGCAGTGGCGGGTTGCCGCTGAGCCCCAGGCCACGCAGGCGGGTCCCGCCACCGCGCCCGGCGCCGAGATTTCGGTGGCGCCCGGCGTGTACCAGGTCTATGTCAACTTCCCGGGGGACGCCCGCTTCCTGGCGGAGAGCGCCGGTCCGGAGCTGGTCGTGGTCTCGCCTGGTGAGGGAGAAGCCCTCGCTGCGTGGGGCAGCC
>Ga0307379_10005708_pt1 | contig 17274 bp, 16 predicted proteins | sample UN2MG_FD_202237 | JGI IMG/M metagenome (GOLD analysis project Ga0307379, IMG submission 202237) | Soil microbial communities from Risofladan, Vaasa, Finland - UN-2 | ecosystem: Environmental > Terrestrial > Soil > Coastal area > Acid sulfate soil | place: Finland: Risofladan, Vaasa | collected... | reverse complement strand
CCTGTCGTCTCCCCGGCTGACCGTCCAGCCGTATTCTACCCGGAGACGATTCCACCTTAAACCAGCGCCCAGTTTTTGGGGACACGCTCACCCAATGTTTGCCGTCGGGCCAAAAACGAGCGTTTGTTATTTGGCAGGCCGCCTGAACCCCTCTGCAAGGAGAAAGACCCATGACAACCGAGCAGCGCCTAGAAAACCTGGAAAAGGAACTGGCCCGCGCCAAGCGCCGCAACCGCTGGCTCCTGGCTGCCGTGGTGCTGGGGTTGGGAGCGATGATTCTGGCCGCCGCCTGGATAGGGTCGCCAGAGAAAGTCCTGGCAGCGAATGCGGCCAAGGCCCCCACCATCATCCGCGCTAACGGGTTCATCCTTGAGGATGAGAATGGCAAACCCCGCGCCATGCTGAGTGCATCCAAGGACGGGCCGCGGCTGATCTTGATCGACGAGAACGGCAAGATCCGCGTCAGTCTGAGTGCGTTCAAGGACGGGCCGGGGCTGAGCCTGTTCGACGAGAAGGGCAATGGACGCGCCGGGCTGAACGTGGCCAAGGACGGGCCGGGGTTGACCCTGCGCGACGAGAACGGCAAGGGCCGCGCCATGCTGGGCGCGTTCAAGGAGGGGCCGGGGCTGACCCTGGGCGACGAGAACGGCAAGGTCCGCGTCATGCTGGGCGCGTTCAAGGAGGGGCCGACGCTTAGCCTGCGCGACGAGAACGACAAGGGCCGCGCATCGCTGGACGCGTTCAAGAACGGGCCGGGGCTGACCCTAAACGACGAGAACGGCAAGGGCCGCGCCATACTGAGCACGACCAAGGATGGGACGGCGCTGAGCCTAAACGACGAAAACGGCAAGGGCGGCGCCATGCTGAGCATGGGCAAGAGCGGGCCGAGCCTGAACCTGTTCGGCGAGGACGGTAATACCCGCGCTGCGCTGAGAGCGACCAAGGACGAGCCAGGGCTGAGCCTAAACGACGAGAACGGCAAGCCTCGCGCCATGCTGACTGCGTTCAAGGACGGGCCGTCGCTGAGCCTAATCGATGAGAACGGCAAGGGCCGCGCCATTCTGTCCGCGTCGAAGTACGGGCCGGTGCTGGGTCTGTTCGACGAGAAGGAAAAACTGATCTGGGCAGCACCGTAAGGGGGTTGAAGAAGCGGCCCTGACCGCCTCGGCCCTGGTGGCCCCCAGGCGATTTTGTGTTGACGGCGCCCCCCGTCTGCCGTATATACTACGTCTGACAACTGAATAGGCAACCTTATCGAGAGTGGCTGAGGGAAGGGCCCGATGAAGCCACAGCAACCGGTCCCGCAGGGACGCAGGTGCTAACTCCCGCCCCCGTCAGGGGAAAGATAAGAGAGAGCCGGCGACGGTCGCTCTGGACCTCTTCTTATCGAGAAGAGGTTTTTTTATTTGGCGGACGGTTCGCCGCGATCGCGGCCACGACGGAAATGCGGAGCGCGGAACTCGGAACGCGGAACGCGGAGTGAAAAGGCCTGGTTAGCCGGTCGCCTTGGCGACCGCGTAGAAAGGAAGTCATATGGCCAAGCAGGCATTTCAGGGCTTCGACACGCTCGCACTCCACGCCGGGTACGCGCCCGACCCGACGACCGGCGCGCGCGCTGTGCCCATCTACCAGACCACGAGTTACGTCTTCAAGGACACGGCCCACGCGGCGCGCCTGTTCGCGCTCCAGGAAGCGGGCAACATATATACTCGCATCATGAACCCGACGACGGACGTCCTGGAGCAAAGGGTGGCGGCGCTCGAGGGCGGCATCGCGGGCCTCGCGTTTGCGAGCGGCATGGCGGCCATCTCGGCGGCCATCCTCACGCTCTGCCGCGAGGGCGACGAGATCGTCTCCACGACGCGGCTCTACGGCGGCACGGTCACGCTCTTTACGGCCACGCTGCCGCGCATGGGCGTCCGCGTCCGGTTCGTGGCGAGCGACGAGGCTCGCGACTTTGCGGCCGCCATCACGGACCGCACGAAGGTGGTGTTCCTCGAGACGATCGGGAACCCGAAACTGACGGTGCCGGACCTGGCGGGGATCGCGCGGGCGGCCCACGCGCGCGGCGTGCCGGTCCTGGTGGACAATACCACGCCGTCGCCGGCGCTCTGCCGCCCGATCGAGCACGGGTGCGACCTGGTGGTCCACAGCCTGACGAAGTACCTTGGCGGCCACGGGAACTCGATCGGCGGCCTGTTGGTGGACGGCGGGCGGTTCGACTGGTCGAGCGGGCGGTTCGCGGAGTTCGTCGAGCCGGACGCGAGTTACCACGGCCTGCGGTTCCACGAGACGTTCGGTGCGGCGGCGTTTGCGGCGCGGGCCCGCGTGAAGACGCTCCGCGACACGGGGGCGTGCCTCAGCCCATTCAACGCGTTCCTCATCCTCCAGGGCGTCGAGACGCTCACTCTTAGGATGGAGCGGCACTCGGCGAGCGCGCTGGCGGTGGCGAAGTTCCTCGAGTCGCACCGGAAGGTGACGTGGGTCCTCTATCCGGCCCTCCGGAGCCATCCATCGTACCAGCGAGCTCGCCGGTACCTGGCCGACGGGGCGAGCGGATTGGTGGGTTTCGGCGTCAAGGGCGGCGGGAAGGCGGGGCGGCGGTTCATCGAGGCGCTGCGACTTTTCAGCCACCTGGCGAATATCGGCGACGCGAGGAGTTTGGCGATTCATCCGGCCTCGACGACGCACCAGCAACTTTCGGAGGCGGAGCAGCGCCAGGCGGGCGTCACGCCCGACTTCGTGCGACTGTCGGTCGGCCTGGAGACGTTGGACGATATCCTGGCCGACCTGGACCAGGCGCTTGCCAAAACGTAATTTTTCACACTTAACCGCCCATCTTGATGGGCGCGTGTTTTGCGAGGTATCATAACGTGTCCATTGACGACGAAGTTCCGATATCGGACGAAAGCCGCCTGGGCGGCCGAGAGAGCGTCGGCCTCGTCCAGACGCAGACGTTCACGTTTGCCGCGCCGCCCGGCGAACTCGAGTTGGAGTGCGGCCAGAAACTGGGGCCCATCACGCTGGCCTACGAGACCTGCGGCGAACTTTCGGCCGCGAGGGACAACGCCGTCCTCATCTGCCACGCCCTCTCCGGCGACGCCCACGTGGCGGGGTACCACGCGCCCGACGACCGCAAGCCCGGCTGGTGGGACCTCTTCATCGGGCCGGGCAAAGCCATCGACACAACTAAGTATTTCGTCATCTGCTCAAATATCATCGGGGGATGCAAAGGTTCGACCGGCCCGTCGAGCGTGAACCCGGCGACGGGGCGGCCCTGGGGCCTCAAGTTCCCGATGGTGACGATCTCCGACATGGTCCGGGCCGAGGCGGCCCTGCTGGACCACCTGGGCATCGAGCGCCTGCTGACCGTGACGGGCGGCAGCATGGGGGGGTTCCAGGCCCTGGAATGGGCGGTCCGGTATCCGGAGCGGGTGGCTTCGGCCATCCCGATCGCCACCGCGGCGCGCCTGAGCGCCCAGGGCATCGCCTTCAACGAGGTCGGCCGGCAGGCCATCATGGCCGACCCGAACTGGCAGGGGGGCGATTATGACGGGAAGCAGGGGCCGCTCTCGGGCCTGGCGATCGCGCGGATGATCGGGCACATCACGTACCTGTCGGACGAGCAGATGCACGCGAAGTTCGGCCGCCGCCTCCAGGACCGCGAGCGGTTCGGCTACGGGTTCGCCACGGAGTTCGAGGTGGAGAGTTACCTGCGGTACCAGGGCGACAGTTTCGTCCGGCGGTTCGACGCAAACTCGTATCTCTATATCACGAAATCCATGGACTACTTCGACCTGCCGGCCAGGTGCGGGTCGCTCGTCGAGGCGTTCGAGAACGTCCGGGCCGAGTTTCTGGTCGTCTCGATCTCCAGCGACTGGCTCTTTCCGACCTACCAGTCGAAGGAGATCGTCAAGGCCCTCAAGGCCAACGGCATTCCGACGACGTTCGTGGAACTCGACTCGCCGTACGGCCACGACGCGTTCTTCCTGCCGAACGAGCGGCTGTCGGCGACCATCGCCGGGTTCCTGGCGAACGTCTTGCGTCGCGGCCGCGAGCGGGCCGGCAGGGGGAGCGCCAACCCATGAACGGACATAGCAAGAAACGTCCGACCAAACTCAGGCTGGACTACGAACTGATCGAGTCGCTCGTCGCCGACGGGGCCAAGGTCCTCGACCTGGGGTGCGGCGACGGGCAACTCCTCGCCGACCTCATCGAGCAGAAGGGCTGCCAGGGCCGCGGCATCGAGATTGACGAGGAGGCCACGCTCCAGTGCATCCAGCGCGGCGTGCCGGTCTATCACGGCGACATGCTCGAAGGGATGAGTTTCTACCGCGACGGCCAGTTCGACGTGGTCATCCTGAGCCAGACGCTCCAGCAGACGATGGACCCGCCGAAGGTCATCCACGAGATGCTCCGCGTCGGGCGGCGGGCGATCATCAGTTTCCCGAACTTCGGGCACTGGCTCGTGCGGGTGCAACTGCTCCTCGGCGGACGCATGCCGCATAATCGCTTATTGCCATATCACTGGTACAATACGCCGAACGTCCATTTCTGCACCGTGAAGGATTTCCGGGAGTTCTGCGAGCGGCAGAAACTGGGGCGGGAGGAGATCTTCCTCTCGGCCCGGTACCAGCGCCTGAGCGCGCTCCTCGCGAACTGGCGGGCCGGCACCGCCATCTTCCAGATCGAGCGCGGCGAGCCGCTCGCGCCGCCCGCGCCCGGAAAGCCGGGCGGCTAACTGTGGTCAGCCGGCCACGGCGAGACCTGCTTGTCGGCAGGCAGGTGCAGGCCAAGCGCAGGGCTTCTCGGGTCAGTCGAGACGAAACCGTATGGGGATTTCGACGAGGGAGCGGACCGGCAGCCCATTCGATAGCGCGGGTCTGAACCGCGCCTTTCGGACGGCTTCGATGGCGGCGGCCACGAGGCGCGGATAGCCGGGCGCCTGGAGCACGCGGACCTCGCCCACCTCGCCGCCGGGCAGCACCTCCACCTCGAGGAGCACCAGCCCTTCTTCTCCCAGGCGCCTGGAGCGCGGCGGATACTCCGGCACGGGCAGGCTCACGATCTCGGCCGAGGGGAGGCCCCGTTTTCTCGGCGGCGCGGCCCCGCCGGGAACGGGGATTTGAGCAGGCGGCGTCTCCGGCGCCGGGCTTGGCGCGGCCTGCGGGGGTCGAGAGGCCGCCGGCGGTGAGTTTTCATCGGACGCCGAATCCGGCTTTGCCTTCGGGCTACGCCGGGACAAGTCCGCGGCGGGTTCGAGCGTTCCAGCGTCAGCCGCCGCTCCCGCGACGGCCTCGGAAGGCGCATCCGGCACCGGGGTATCGGGCGGCTGCGGAGCGGGGGTTCGGGCCGGCGCGAGCGGCGGGGGCTCCGGCGGCTGCGGGCGTTGCTGCGGGGGCGCCGGATGCTCTCGCGGCACAAACACGATCTGGACCGGCCGCAACCGATCGCCGTAGTCGGGGGCCGGCGGCTCCTCCGGACGCCCGCCGACCCATGCCACAATGCACAAGGCGCCCGCCAGACCGGCGTGCATTCCGAGAGACGCGGCCAGCGCCACGGCCCGCAGGCCGGAGTATCCAGCGATCTTCTTGGCTACCATGTCAGCCGCCGCTAAAACCGCATCTCCAGTCCGAAGACAAAGTTCCGCCCCGGTTCGTTGATCCCGGACCCGTGGATACGGTAATCCGCGTTCGTGACGTTCTCGATGGCGAAAGTCACATCTACATTCTTCGCAACCTGGTAGCCGGTGCGCATGGAGAGGACGGCGTAGCCGGGGGTTCCGCCCGGCGGAATGCGCGACGTGTCGCGGACGTCGTCGGCCGGGAGGAGGTCCTGCTTGTGGGCGAACGTCCCGGTGACCTCGGCCCACACCTTCTTGTCCGGATGGTCCCACCGGAGGCCCACCTGGGCCGTGGCGGGCATCAGGCGGCTCAGGGGCTCGCGCTGTTTCACCGGGGCCGAGGTGGGGAAGTCCTCGATCCGGCCGTCCATCCAGGCGAGCGCGCCGAAGGCCGTCCACTCCGGATGGAACCGCCAACTCGACGCCATCTCGACGCCGTGCACGAAGCCATTGCCGGCGTTCCGCTTGGTCACTTCGTTGTTGCCGCCGATCACGTTGCCCGTCGGCTGGCGGACGATCAGGTCTTCGATGGTCGTGTAGAAATAAGAGGTCTGGAGGGCGAAGTCCCTGTACTCGGCCTTGACACCGGCTTCATACGAAAGGAAGTGCTCGGGCTTCAGGTTCGGCGAGGGCGTCTCGATCTCCTTGGTGCGAGCGATGTCGAACCGCGTCAGGTCCGACAGATTCGGCGCCCGGAAGGCCTGGCTCACGCCGCCGAAGATGTTCCAGTGTCCTTCCTTATCAACGTGGTACACGCCGCGCACGCTGCCGACCACGGAGTTCCATTCGCCGGCGACCTGCATGACGCCGCTGGTGGCAGGATTAAGCACCTTGTCAGCCCTGGCGCGGGCGTGCTCGTAGCGGCCGCCGAGGGTCAGGTCGAACTTCTCGCCCACGGGGATGGTGTCCTGGAGGAAGACGCCCAGGAGGCTGTAGTCGGCGTTGTCGCCCACCGGGCCCTGGATCGGACTGGTTGTCGAGGACGAGTTGACGACGTCGCGGTAGTAATCCACGCCGTAGACGAGCCGGCCGATGGGGCTCGGGCTCTCCAGTTGAACCGACGCGCCGAGCGTGCCCACGGTGAAGGTCTGGCGGCTGAAGACGTGCTTCGACGTCACCCGCCGCTGCGTCTCGTCCTGCTCCTGCCACGAAAGGGAGAGGTGCACCGCGTCCACCCAGTCATTCAAGTGCTCGGCATGCAACTGGACGTACGTCAGGTCGCGCCGTTGCGTGAGGTCGAGCCTGAGGTCGGTGCCGGCGGTCAGGCCGTCCCACGTGATTCCGTCCGCGGTCTTGTGGGTTCGCGGCACGTCGAACTGGGAGACGCTCTGGTGGCCGATGACGAGGCGCGTGTTCGGGTTCAGAAAATACTCGGCCTTGAAGTCGAAGTCTCCCTCGTCGTAGCCGGTGCCGGGTTGGCGGCCGACGGAATGGCCGCCCTGGAGGTCCCCGAAATTCTTGAGCGACCCGCCCAGGTAGAGGCCGAGTTTGTGGTCCCACGTCGAGTAGACTTCCAGGCGGCCCATCTCGGACCGTTCCGCGCTCGAGAGGCGGTAACTGAGGAGGCCTCCGGAGTGGAAGCCGTCGCCGTAGCCTTGTGGCCCTTTCGTGATGGCGGCGAGGACGCCGCCCACCGCGTCGGACCCGTAGAGGACGCTGCCGGGACCCTTCACGACCTCGATGCGCCGGATCGAGAGCGGGTCAATCGTGTTCCAGTACTGGTTCGGTCCGGACCGAAACGTGGAGTTATTGAGACGGATGCCGTCAATCAGGTAAACGTTGTGGTAGCCGGTGAAGCCGCGGATGTAGGGCGATCCCTGGCCGAGGGAGGTCTTCTGCGGCATGATGCCGGGGACGTCGCGCAGGGCGTCCGTCGGGGTCCGGTACGACTCGTCGCGGATCTTGTCTTCGGTGATGATGTGGAGCGAGTAGGGCGCATCAAACCCCGGCTCGGCCATGCGCGAGGCCGTGACCACCACCTCCGGCAGGCGCTTCGCCGGGGGGACCTCCTGCGGCGCCCCTTCGACGGGCGGCACTTCGGCTGCGGCGGCTCTTGCGCTCTCGACGCGAGTGGCAGGCGAGGACTCGGGCGATGCCGACTCGGCCGCCGCGAGGGCCGCCGCAACACACAGAAGAACTCCCGTGAGGGTGGCCAGCGCCCGAACCCACCGTCTTGTGCGCATGCGGGTCTCTCCCTTGCCCACGCCGTCTTTGGTGTTGTGGCCGAAGAGCCAACGGTCGCTCCCGCCAACTCTTATACGAATGATGCGATTGGAGCCATCTTTTTTCGGCCGTCGCTCGGCGCGACTTTATGGCGCCTTGGCGGGCCGACCGCCGGCGCGGATACGCATCGGCGGCGCTCCGCAGCAGGCCCCGCCGAATTCGCCTTGATTCGGCCGCGCGTCCGACTTAGAATCATCGGGCTTTTTGCCCGCCTCAGGGCGGGACTACTTGGAAGCCTCGAAGGGAGGTCGGACGCGGCATGATCAAGGAGATTCGGATTCACGGTCGCGGCGGGCAGGGGAGCGTCACCGCCGCCGAGGTCCTCGCCAAGGCCGCATTCAAGGACGGCCTCACCAGCCAGGCGTTTCCGGCGTTCGGGTCGGAGCGCATGGGCGCCCCGGTTCGGGCCTTCTGCCGCATGTCGGATAAGCCCATCCGCACCCGGTCCGAGATCCACGCGCCCGACTACTGCATCGTTCAGGACCCGTCGCTCCTCGATACGGTGAACGTCTTCGAGGGCCTGAAGGCCGGCGGCGTCGTGATCCTGAATAGCGAGAAGCCCGAGGAGGTCAAGGTCCCCGCCGGAGCGGTCCTCAAGGCGGTCCCCGGCAACCGCATCGCCATGGAAGTCATCGGGCGGCCGATTCCGAACATGGTCATGATCGGCGCGTTCGCCGGGACGACGGGCCTCGTGAGCCTCGCGTCGCTCAAGGCGGCGGTCAAGGAGCGGTTCGGCGGCAAGGTCGGCGACCTCAATGCCGAGGCGGTCGAGAAGGCGTATAACGCGATGAAGGAGTCGAAATGAGTTCGAAACTAAGTATGGACAAACTTTCCATAGGTTGCGTCGCGCTGCCCGGCGGTTCGCTCGTCTATAAGACCGGCGCCTGGCGGACCATGCGCCCCGTCTTCAAGCACGTCGCCTGCATCGGCTGCCGCGCGTGCGAACTCGTGTGCCCCGAGGGGTGCGTCTTCGAAAACCCCGAGAAGAAGCACGCGATCGAGCAGGGCGGCAAGAAGCGCGAAGTCGCCGACCGCGACTTCGACCCCGACTACTGCAAGGGTTGCGGCATGTGCGCCGCGGAGTGCCCGGTGGACGACATTGACATGGTCCCGGAGGTGAAGTGATGGCTAAGGAAATCCTCGAAGGCGCGATGGCCGTGGCCCACGCCGTGGCCCGATGCCGGCCGGAGGTCGTCGCCGCCTATCCGATCACGCCGCAGACCCACATCAGCGAGGAACTCTCGACGATCGTGGCCGACGGCGAGTTGGACGCCGAGTTCGTCAAGGTCGAGAGCGAGTTCGGGGCCGCCAGCGTCGTCCTCGGCGCCTCGGCCGCCGGCGCGCGGGCCTACACCGCCACATCGAGCCAGGGACTTATGCTGATGGCTGAGGTCCTCTGGAACATGGCGGGGATGCGCTTGCCGGTCGTGCTGGCGTGCGCGAACCGCTCGGTCTCGGCCCCCCTCTCGATCTGGTGCGACCACCAGGACGCCGAGAGCATCCGCGACTGCGGCGTCATCCAGATTTACGCCGAGGACGCCCAGGAAGCCTGCGACCAGCACGTCATCGCGTTCAAGGTGGCCGAGGACCGGCGGGTGCTTCTGCCCGTCATGATCAACCTCGACGGATTTCTCCTCACGCACGTCTTCGAGCCGGTGGAACTGCCGGACCAGAAACTCACCGACGCATTTTTAGGTAAATATGAGGCTCTCTACAAACTTGATGTGGATAACCCGATGTCGTTCGGCTGCTTCACGGAGCCCGACAAGTGCATGGAAGGCCGGTGGATGATCCACGACGCGGCCTTGCGGAGCCTCGGCGTGATCGAAGAGGTCTCGGCCGACTTTGCGAAGGCCTTCGGCCGCGCGAGCGGCGGACACATCGAGGAATATAAATCCAAGGACGCCGAGACGGTCCTGGTCGCCAAGGGTTCCATCTGCGGCACGATCAAGGACGTGGTGGACGACCTGCGCGAGAAGGGCCGGAAGGTCGGCCTCGTGCGGATAAAGACGTTCCGTCCGTTCCCGCGGGCGGCGCTGCTGGCGGCCCTGAAGGGCGCGAAGCAGATCGGCGTGATCGAGAAGGGCGGCTCGTTCGGGGCCGGCGGAATCATGACGCCGGAGATCAAGGAAGTGCTTTACGATGCGGGCCTCCGGATTCCGGTGAGCGGGTTCTGCGTGCAACTGGGCGGCCGCGAGATCGCCGCCGACGGCATCGCGGAGATCATCGAGCGCGTCGCGAAGGGCGAGAAGCAGACGGCGTATGAGTACTTCCGCCTGAAAAAGGAGTTGCTGCCGGACCTCGTGCCGTAACGAATTGCGGATTGTGGTCTGCGGATTTCGAGGTACTATGGGCGTTTATGGTTGACGAAAAACGCATAACGCGAGCCGTTGACATGCTTCTTAGAGCCTCGCCGCGCGGCTCGAAGGTGATCCTGTTCGGTTCGCACGCTCGCGGGGAGGCCCGGCCGGACAGCGACTTGGACTTCCTCATCGTCGAGCCGCGGGTCGTTGATCGCCAAGCGGAGATGATCCGCCTGCGAGAGGCGCTGCGGCCGGCAAGGGTGATTGCCGACATTCTGGTGGTTAGCGAAAGGGTGTTTTGCGATTGGGCGGATACGCCCAATACGGTGATTTACGAGGCGGCCAGAGAAGGCAAAGTATATGAGCAAGTCCTCTGAACTCGCGCGGCTGCTCTTGTCGAAGGCGGCCGAAGATATCTACGTGCTTCAGCGGTTGGTCGGCGACGCTGAGGCGCCGGTAACGGTGATTGGGTTTCACTCGCAGCAGGCCGTTGAGAAAAGCCTGAAGGCGGTGCTTGCCGCTCGTGGAATTGCCTATCCGTGGACGCATGATTTGGAAGGCTTGGTAGAACTTATTGAGGACAACAACATTCCTCTGCCGCCGGATGCCGAGAGATTGCATCACTTGACGGAATTTGGCGCAGACTTGCGATACGGCGCTGTGCCGGCTGAGTCAGAGGCCACGCCTGCGCTGGATCGAGCGTGGGCTTTGACTTGTGCTTGTCAGGTGAAGGCGTGGGCCGAGTCGGTGTTGAGGGAGGCTGCGGAAGGAAAGTGACACTAGCCGCCCATCTCGATGGGCGCATCATACTTAGCCGCCGACCTGGGTCGGCGCGTCATGCGAGGAGGTTGAAGCGTGAACTTCGATTACGCCGATCGCGTTCTGAAGCCGGGGTACACATCGTGCATGGGTTGCGGCGAGGCGCTGGCGATGCGCCTGGTGGCCCAGGCCTGCGGCCCGAAGTGCATCTTCACGAACGCCACGGGGTGTTCTGAGATATTTACATCTCGCTATCCGACGAGTTCGTGGAACGTGCCGTGGATCCACAGCCTGTTCGAAAACTCGGCGGCCGTCGCGTCCGGCGTCTATTATGCCCTGAAGCACCAGGGCCGCCTGGAGGGCGTGACGGTCGTCGGCTCGGGCGGCGACGGCGGCACGGCCGACATCGGACTCCAGTGCCTCAGCGGCGCCTTCGAGCGCGGCGACGACATCCTCTACGTTTGCTGGGATAACGAAGCCTACATGAATACAGGCGTCCAGAGGTCGGGCCTGACGCCGCTCGACGCCGACACGACCACCAGCCCCGCCGGCAAGGTCTCCTGGGGCAACGACCGCCCGAAGAAGGACCTGCCGATGATCATGGCGGCCCACGGCATCCCGTACGTCGGCGTCGCCTCGATGGGCTATTACCGCGAGATCGGGCCGATGATCAAACGCATTCTCCAGATTCGCGGGCCGAAGTTTCTCCAGGTCCACTCGGTCTGCCCGCTGGGGTGGAAGAGCGACCCGGCGAAGTCGGCCGAGATGGCGCGCCTGGCGTTCGAGACGGGCCTCTATCCGCTCTACGAGATCATCCGCGGCGAGACCAAGCCGCACCGCGCGCCCAAGGACGGCTGGAAACCCGTCGAGGAATACCTGAAGCCGCAGGGCCGGTTCCGGCACCTCTTCCGCGCGGTCGACGGCGATAAGCAACTCGTCCGCATCCAGGCCCAGGCCGCCGCCAACATCCGCAAGTATTATGGCGACGAGGCCGTCCCGCCGTTCGCCAAGGAAGCCGAAGCGAAACTGGCCGAACTGGCCAAGGCCACCGCCTGAGCGGGGATTTTCGATTTTCGATTTTCGATTTTCGATTTTCGATTTGAAAGGCCCCCCGCACCAGGCGCCTTTGTTGTCGTTTTCCGTTCAATCGCAAATCGAAAATCAAAAATCGAAAATGTTATGGCGGGTGACGCGTGGAACTGATCCGTGATCTCGAGACCATCGATCCGCGGCATCGGGGGGGCGTCCTCTCGGTCGGCGTCTTCGACGGTGTCCACCGCGGCCACCAGCAGGTGCTCGGCCGCGCGGTCGAGCGGGCGCGGGCGCTGGGGGTCGAGGCGCTCGTCTTCACGTTCCACCCGCATCCGCTGGGCATCCTTCGGCCCGCGGAGGAGCCGCCGCTCATCCAGACGTTCGGCCAGAAACTGGAACTGATGCGCCGGATCGGCATCGCGGCGGTCGTCTGGCCGCGCGATGTCGCGTCGGTCCTGGCGATGGCGCCGGAGGCGTTCTTCGAGCGGATCGTGTGCGGGGCGCTCGCGGCCCGGGCGCTCGTGGAGGGCGGCGATTTCCATTTCGGCGCCGGCGCCGGCGGCGACCGGCGGCTCCTCGCGCGGCTGGCCGGCGAGCGCGGCCTCGAGGCGGAGTTCGTCGCCGACGTCGAGGTGGACGGCCGGCGCGTCTCGAGCACGCGGATCCGGGGCCTCATCGCCGAGGGCCGCGTCGCCGAGGCGGCCCGATGCCTCGGCCGGCCGTACTCGTATCTCGGCACGGTCGTCGAGGGCCGTCATCGCGGCGCGCGGCTGGGGTACCCGACGGTGAACCTCCAGTCGCCGCGGTTCCTCGTGCCGGGCGAGGGCGTGTACGCCGGATGGGCGACGGTACGCGGCCTGCGCCACGCCGCCGCCATCAGCGTCGGCTGCGCGCCGACGTTCCGCCAGGCCCAGCCGGTCGTCGTCGAAGCGTTCCTCCTGGATTTCGACGGCGAACTTTACGGCGACCAGGTGGCCCTGGAGTTCATCGAGCGCCTGCGGCCGCAGAAGGCGTTCGCCAATCCGGAGGCGCTTCGGACGGCGATGGCAGCCGACTGCGACCGCGTCCGGGCCATCCTTGCGGGGCAGGGGGAACGAACGTGAAGGCGATGGCGCGCTGGGCGGCTGCGGTCGCGGCGATCCTTGTTCTCGTGTCGCTCGCCCATGCCGCCGACTGGCCCCAGTGGCGCGGGCCGGACCGCACCGGCGCGAGCGAGGGCGGCCCCGCCCTGGCCGACGCCTGGCCCAAGGAAGGGCCGGTCAAGGTCTGGGAGAGCGAGCCCCTCCAGAGCGGCTCGCCCGGCGGCTGCGCGAGCCCCGTCGTGGCCGACGGCCGGGTCTATCTCTATGCCACCGAGCAGAAGGACGGCAAGAAGACGGAGATCGTCCTCTGCCTCGATGCGGCGACCGGAAAGACCCTCTGGAAGGTCCAGGGGCCGAGCCATACCGAGAATAGTTCGAGCACCATCGCGGTGAGCGGCGGCCGGTGCTACGGCCTCGGCGACGAGTCTGCCTATGGCCTCGATGCCGCGACGGGCAAGGAAATCTGGAAGGTCAAGTGCGCCGGCGGAAACGGGTCGCCGCTGGTCGAGGACGGCCTCGTCGTGGTGATGACCGACGAGTTGACGGCCTTCGACGCGGTCCAAGGCGTCTTCGCCTGGACGCAGCCGGCCGTCAAGGGCGGCGACAATTCCCCCGCGGTCTGGCGGAGCGGCAGAAAGAAGTATGTTATCTACAACAATAACGCGACCCGGCAGATCGCCTGCGTGGACCTCGCGGACGGGAAGGTGCTCTGGATGGTCGCCGGCGGCGGCGGCGAGTCCACGCCCGCCGTCTCGGGCGACATTATGGTGGTCGCCACCGACAAGGCCGGCTTCGTGGCCTACCAACTCGGCCTCGCCAAGCCGCAAGAGATCTGGAACCTCGCCGACCTGAAGACCGTCGGCGCCAGCCCCGTCATCTACAAAGGCCGCGTCTACGCCACGGCCGGCGGCAAGAACGTCTGCGTGGACCTCCAGAAGGGCACCGTTATCTGGGAAGGCGCGAGCGGAGGAGATTACTACAATTCTCCAATTATCGCGGGCGACCGCTTGTTCGCCCCGTCGCAGGGCCTCTTCCAGATGATCCGGGCGGGAACGGACAAGTACGAGGAACTCGCGAGGGCGAAGGACCTCGGCGTCGGCCCGTGCACGACGCCGGTGGTGGTGGACGGGAAACTCTACGTGCGGCACGATAAGGGCGTGGCGTGCTATGATTTGACGAAGGGCCCCGCGGCGCCGGATGCCGCGCCGGTTCCGGCCGCTGCTCCAGTTGCCCCGGCCCCGGCGAGCGGCCCAGCCGCCACTCCGGCGCCGGCCGCGGCGAAACCGTAGCGATGACCCTGGCAGCCAAGGGGACCTGCACGATGGACATCGAGCATGTGGCGTACCAGATGGAGGACCCTGTGGCGGCGGCCGAGTGGTACGCCCGGAACCTGGGCCTCAGGATCGTCCATCGCGGCGGGACGCCCGCCCACGGCCGGTTCCTGGCCGACTCGTCCGGCCATGTCATGATGGAGATATATAATAATCCAAAGGTCCGCGTCCCGGACTACCGGGCGATGGACCCGCTCATTTTGCACGTGGCGCTGGAGGCGCCGGACGTCCGGGCTGCGCGCGAGCGGCTCCTGGCGGCGGGCGCCACCGCCGTGGGCGACGTTGATGTGACCGCCGACGGCAGCACGATTGCCGTCGTGCGCGACCCGTGGGGATTCCCCATCCAACTGGTCCATCGCGCTCAACCGATGATCTGACCGTCGCGGGGGTGCACCAGAATTTCCTGGCAGGGCCTTTTTTGATGTCACCCCGAGCGAAGTCGAGGGGTCTCGCCGTGCGGTTGGGCGGACGATAACGGCCACAGCGAGATTCCTCGACTCGCTTCGCTCGCTCGGAATGACAGCGTTTTCCTGTGGGCCAGAAAATCTTGGCACACCCCCGTCGCGGCGCTGGCGCGCTCGCCTCTTGACTTGCCGCAAGAGCGCGGCTAATGTTGGGCCAGCAGGGCGGCTGGGCGAACTCGGACTAAAGGAGTTTCGGTACGATGTCACAAAATGCAGGCAGCGCCGAAGGTGACGATTCACTTTCAAGCGACGAACCTCCATCCTCTGCCAACGCGGACCCAAGTAGTCCGCCAGCGGCCCCGGCGGCCGCGACTCCTGGCCGCATCCTCCAGCGAGTCGGCGAAGACCGGTGGCGCGACTGGCAATGGCAGATGAAAAATCGCATCCGCACCGTCGGCCAACTCCGGCATCGGTTTCCGGCGCTCGACGTGTCCTCCGGCCTGCTTCAGGCCGCGCGAAAATTCCCCCTCGCGATCACGCCGTACTACGCCTCCCTCATCCGCCGGGCCGACCCGTCCGACCCGATCTTCCGGATGGCGGCGCCCCAGGAGGCGGAACTCGTTGACCCGCCGTTCCTCTGCGACGATCCCCTCGAGGAAGACGCCGACATGCCCGTCCCCGGCCTCATCCATCGGTACGCCGACCGGGCGCTCCTCCTCGTGACCACGACGTGCGCCAGTTACTGCCGCTACTGCACGCGGAAGCGCGTCGCGGGGATGCACGAGTCGGCGATCTCGCCGGTCCGACTCCAGCAGGCCGTCGCGTACCTCGCGGACCATCCGGAGATCACCGACGTGATCCTCTCGGGCGGCGACGCGCTCACGCTGGCCACCGAATCGCTCGAACGCGTCCTGGCGGCCGTGCGCGGCGTCCCCAGCGTCGAGATCATCCGCATCGGCACGCGCGCTCCCGTCGTCATCCCGCAGCGGATCACCGATGAACTCGCGGCCATGCTCCGCCGCTACCAGCCGCTCTGGATCAACACGCACTTCAACCACCCCGTCGAGTTGACGGCCGAGGCGGCCGAGGCCTGCGCGCGGCTGGCCGACGCCGGCATCCCCCTCGGGAACCAGACCGTGCTCCTTCGCGGCGTCAACGACCGGCCCGAGATCATTGAGCGGCTGTGCCGCGGCCTCGTCCGGATGCGCGTGCGGCCGTACTACCTGTTCCAGTGCGACCTGGTGCGCGGCGTGGAGCATTTCCGGACGCCCCTGGCGCGCGGCATCGAGATCATGGAGTATCTGCGCGGGCGAGTGAGCGGCCTGGCGATCCCGCTGTTCGTCGTGGACGCGCCGCACGGCGGCGGCAAGATTCCCGTCCTCCCCACCTACGTCGTCTCGACGAGCCCCACCCACACCGTCCTCAGGAACTTCGAGGGGATGCTCGTCTCGTATCCCGAGCCTGCGTCGGCCGGCGCCGAGCGCGCTCGGGCGACTTCCGACAGGGCGCCGGGCTTCGCCACGGCGCAGCCCGGCCCCGCCCGAGGCGGGTCCGCCTTGGGCGGAGGCGGGGCGGAGCCGGGCGTCTGGGACCTGGCGAGCGGCCGCGCGTCGGCCATCTGCCCGGCCGGGTCCGACCGCCTGAGACGCCGCGAACTCAAGGACTCGGCGAAGTCGCCGTAGCCGCCGCCGCGCCTCTGACAAGGCAGGGACCACTTGGGATGGGCCTGAACGTCGGCCTGGTTTACGATCTTCGCCGCGACTACCTGGCGGCCGGTTACAGCGCCGAGGAGGTGGCGGAGTTCGATTCCGACGAGACCATCGCCGCCATCGAGGAGGCGATCCGGTCGCTGGGTCACCGCACGGACCGCATCGGGAGCGCCCGCGCCCTGGCCGCGCGCCTCGTGGCCGGAGACCGCTGGGACCTCGTCTTCAACGTCGCCGAAGGTCTGGGCGGCCGCTCGCGCGAAGCCCAGGTTCCCGCGCTCCTCGAACTCTACGGCATCGGTTACACGTTCTCGGACCCGCTGGTCTGTGCGGCGACGCTCGACAAGGCGGTGGCCAAGCGGCTCGTGCGCGAGGCGGGCCTGGCGACGCCGAAGTTCCGCGTGGTCCGCGAGGCGGCCGACCTCGCCGGCGTGGACCTCTCGTACCCGCTCTTCGCGAAGCCGCTGGCCGAGGGGACCGGCAAGGGCATCGGCGGCCGGTCGCGGATCGAGTCGCCGGAGGCGTTGGCGGAAGTCGGCCGCGACCTCCTCGCGCGGTTCGACCAGCCGGTCCTCGTGGAGGAGTTCATGCCCGGGCGCGAGTTCACGGTCGCGGTCCTGGGGACCGGCCGCGAGGCCCGCGTCCTCGGGACCCTGGAGATCGAGATGCGCGAGGCCGCCGGCGCGGCGATCTATTCCTACGAGTCGAAGGAGCGGTGCGAGCAGTGGGTCCGCTATAGCGCCCCGCCGCGCGATGACCTGAGGCGCGACGTGGAGGACCTGGCGCTGCGGTCCTACCGGGTCCTGGAGTG
>Ga0307379_10005705_pt1 | contig 17278 bp, 15 predicted proteins | sample UN2MG_FD_202237 | JGI IMG/M metagenome (GOLD analysis project Ga0307379, IMG submission 202237) | Soil microbial communities from Risofladan, Vaasa, Finland - UN-2 | ecosystem: Environmental > Terrestrial > Soil > Coastal area > Acid sulfate soil | place: Finland: Risofladan, Vaasa | collected... | reverse complement strand
TCCGCCAGGCCCGAGCCGATGATGGCGGCGGTTGCCTTTGGCGTCATGACCGACGCGCCAACGTGCCGCACCAGCCCCTTCTCCTTCAGCCGGAGCAGGTGCTCGATGCAGCGGAAATCATGCTCGCGGTGGAACAGGCACAGCGGCAGCGCCTCCAGCCGCAGCGCCCGCAGGGAGCCGGCTACCGACCCCTCGATCTTCTCCCGCGCCGCTGCGTCGGAGAAGGTCCGATCCTCGACCGGGCGGATCTTGGTGGCCACCGTCATCCGGTCGGCGAGGCCGAGCTCCGCTAGCGCCTGACCCAGAACCTGCTCGCTCGCGCCGTAGGCTGCCGCGGTGTCGAAGCAGGTTACGCCGCCCTCATAAGCGCAGGCGATGATGTCGCGAGCGACCTCGTAGGATGGCTGCCCGGCGCGGTTGGCGATGCCGTAGGGCATGCCGAGTTGAACCGTGCCCAGCATGAGCCGGGAGAGGGCCAGGTCGTCAAGTCGCGCGGTGAGCATCTATTTCGCCGTGTAGCCACCATCCACCATGATGTTGGCGCCGGTGACATAGAGTGAGGCATCGGAGGCGAGAAAGACGATGACGCCCATGAGGTCGGTGTCGTCGGCCAGCCGCCCCAGGAAGGTGTGGTCGCCGTACTGGCGGACGAAGGTTTCCGGCTGCGTGGGGCTGCGCAGGCCGCCGGGGCAGACGCAGTTGCACCTTACCCCGCGAGGGCCGTAGTAGCTGCCAACCAGGCGCGTGAAGTTGATCATTCCCGCCTTGTGGAAGCAGTAGTCCGCGCCCCAGCCTCTCATGTCGGTGCCGCGGTAGTTGGTGGGGTCGGGGCCGACCACACCGTAGATCGAGCTGATGTTGATGATGGAGCCGGCGCGCTGCTCGGCCATGATGTCGCCGAACGCGCGGGTGATGACGAAGAGGCCGGTGGCATTGACGCGCATGCTCTCGGCGAAGGTGGAGGCGTCGTCAAGGTAACCCGCTTTCATGGGGCGGGTGACGGCGTTGTTGACCAGCACGTCAATGCGGCCGGCGCGGCGCATGAGCTCGTCCCGCAAGGCAAGGATGGAGCCCTCGTCGCCCTGGTCGTATTGCAGAGCGGTGACGTCGGCGCCCGCCTTGCGGTGCTCGGCCGCGACCTTCTCCAGGGCCTCCAGGTTGCGCGAGGCGATGAAGGTGCGCGCGCCCGCCTCCGCTATCGCGGCCACGATCTGGCGGCCGTAGAGCCCGGCGCCGCCCGTGACCAGCGCCACCTTGCCCGCGAGAGAAAACCGATCGAGCACGCCCATCGTCGTCACCTCCTCAGCTTGCCGAACTCCGCTAGCGCCCCTCGGGGGATGAGCATTTCAGTCCCGCCTTCCGGGCAAACGTGCAAACCACCCAGTGCGGTGAACACCTGTCGCTTGGCTGTACGCTCCGACACTTTGGGCTGAGCCGGGCTCGCAATGCACGGCGCTCCCGGTGCCGCAGATGTGCAGCTTGGCCGGCGCGCCCAATGAAGATTGACCGTTCGCCAAGGCCGCCAGCCTTACCTCTGCGCTGCGCCGCCAATGGCAGGAGTCGCTCTGCCGCGGAAGGAAATCCACCTGCGGACGCCGCGCGTGAAGCACCAGAGGCAATCAACCAATGCTTGAGCACGTAGTCGTTTCACAAGCCGAAATGGACGCCTGGCCCGTGGATCAGCAGCGCTCGGGCGAGAAGCGGTGGGCGGAGATCGCCTGGGGCGGCGACAAACCCGGCCGCCGCAAGTTGTTCAACTGGAACATCTGGCCGTGCCGGATAGTCTTCGCAGTGAGCCGGGCGGGCGACGTGGCGCGCGGCGAAGCGGTCTGGCGCAGGTCCAGCCGCTCCATTCGCATGAAAGGCCTCAAGCTTCTCAGCGCCGCGACCAAGGAAGAGATCGCCGACGCGCGCCTGCTGCACTACGATCAGGAGCGCGTAGTCATCGAGTTCCGGCCCGTGGCCGGCCCCGGAGTATATCATCTGTACTACGGCGCGGCGGAGCCCGCTTTCTTCGAGCCGTCGCGGTCGTGGCTGCTAGCCGCCGAGACGAGCGTCGCGCCAGTTGCGGCGGCAGCGAAGCGTATCGAGGCGCGCTGCGCGCTCGACAGCTTCTATCCGATGGAGACGATTGCGCTCAAGTCGGAGGTTGACGATCTGCTGGCGCGCTTTCCATGCGCTTCTTACCTGGTGTTCCCCGAGGACCGGGACCACCCCATCAAACTCAACCTGGAGATCCCAGCGCACTGGGCGCGACAAGGTCCCCGAACTGAAATCGAGCTCGCCGCGGACCGCAACGAGTATCGCGTCTTCGAGCTTGGCATCTGGGCGTGTCGGCAGGGCGCGCCGGACCTCACGGTCACCTGCACTGATCTGCGCTCCGAACACGGCGTGATCCCGGGCGCGCGCATCCAGTGCCTGACCTTGGAGTCGAGGAGCAAGGCGGCCTACGTGCGGAATCCCGCGGGCCCGTTCGCACTGCCGAAAGTACAGGTGCGGGCGCTGTGGTTCGGCGTGGATATCCCTGAAGATGCCGCCGGCGGCGCGTACACCGGGGCGGTCACGGTGCAACCTGCGGGTTTGCCCGCGACCAGCGTGCCCATCCGCTTGCGGATATCCGAGGCCGTGGTTGCGGACCAGGGGGATCACGAGCTTTGGCGGCTCAGCCGTTTGCGTTGGCTCGACAGCAGCATCGGGCTGTCGGGAGGGGTCTATCCGCCCTTCGCTCCGCTGCGGATCTCGCAGGAGGGGCGAGCCATATCCACCTGGGGGCATACTTTGGCACTCAATGCCTGCGGCCTGCCGGAGAGGCTCACCTGCGGGGGCGAGGACATCCTGGCCGCGCCGATCACGCTCACCGGCAATTGTGGCGGCGCGCAGTTGGCGCTGCATGACGGCGCGTTCGAGATCACGCAGGCGACCGACGCGCGAGTCGCCTGGCGCGGCGCTGCCAACGCTGGTGCGCTGAAGCTCGCCGTTGACGGCTGGATGGAGTTCGATGGTTGCGCGGTGATCACGCTGCGGCTTGATGCCAAGGATCTTTGCGCGGTGAGCGATCTGGCGCTCAGTGTGTCATGGCGCAGACGGCACGCCGAGCTGGCGTCCGGCATGGGTTACCGGGGGCGGCGGGATGGTGATCGCGCTTGGCGTAAGATCGCGCGCCACGCGGAATGCTTCACCCCTGACTTGTGGCTGGGATCCGTGGACGCGGGGCTGGGCTGGATGACGTGGGACACGGTTCCGTGGCAGGACGTATCACGGGTGGATGCCGCCACCGTCACTGAGAACGACGACGAGGTCGTGCTGCGCCTGAACCTGGGCGCGCACGACCTGGGGCCGGCAGCGACGTGGCAAATGACGTTCGCATTGCGCCCGACTCCGGTGAAACCACCGGACCCGCGTCATTGGGATTTCCGCTACCTGCACCGGGGCGGGGGATTCGAGCCTTCTGATGAGGACACCCCGCAGAGCTATCTGCGCGACAACTGCCTGCGGCTTGATGAAGTAAAGTCGTTGGGAGTCAAGCGCCTTAACTTGCATGATTGGTGGGGACCGGCGTTCAACTACCCCTGGCAGTGGGAGGGACCGGACAACCTGTCACGGCTGACGGCGGAGGCGCACAAGCGCGGCATCTTGGTCAAGGTCTACAACTCGGGGCGTGAATTGTCCACGCTGGCGCCCGAGTTTTGGGCGTTGGTATATGAAGGTTTTCGGTTTCCCGATGCGGATGACCCGAACCCGCGGTTGCGCTTCCAGGATGCCTGGCATGAGAATCACCTGCCCGACGGATTGCCCCCGGGCTGGCCGCGCTTGCACCGCGACCTGGGCAACGAGCACACGGTGGGGATGGCTAATGATAAGCGCACTGGAAACTTCTATCTCGAGGCCATGCGCTACATGACGCGGCACTTCGGCACCGATGGCGCGTATTGGGACGGCGCCGACGGTTCGACGCTGGCGCACCGCGAGATGGCCAAGCGACTGTGGACCATCTTCCAGGAGACGCAGCCCGCGGCGACGATCGACGCGCATCACGGCGACACGTTGCTTGATTCGCCCATCACGACCTACATGTTGTGCCTACCTTTCACCGATAGCATCTGGCACGGCGAAGGTTTCCCCTACGATGCTTTCGACCCCTGGGCGTGGTTGGTGGAGATCTCGGGGGTGCCCTTTGGCGTGCCCTCGGAGATGCTGTCGAAGGAGCAGTACTTCGCCCGCGGAATGCTGTTCGGCATTTGGCCGCGCATGGGCTGGGGGGCGGGCACTGACCGCCAGCAGGCGCTGTGGCGATTTTTCGACCGCTTCGGGATCAAAGACGCGCGAATGTGCGGATGGTGGCAACGGCCGGCCGCCGTGGTCGTGGATCGCCCCGAGACACTGGTGACCGCCTTCTGCCATCCATCGAACGGCGCCCTGCTGGCAATCGCCACCTGGCATCCGCCCTTGGCTGTGTGGCTGGAGCAGAAATTGGATGTCTCGCTGCAACTCGATCGGCCCGCGATGGGCCTACCGCCGGCGGCATTGCAGACGACGGATGTCTTGACCGGCGAAGACGTTGACATCGCTTGTCCGGTTGAGATCTCCACCGACCTCTCCGGCCGGCTGCTGTGGGTGCGGGCCGCCGCAAACAGCTCGCAGTGACGCGACCAGCGCCACCTTGCCCGCGAGAGAAAACCGATCGCGCACGCCCATCGTCGTCACCTGCTCAGCTTGCCGAACTCCGCTGCCAGCCCCTTGCAGTACGCGCTCAGGCCGAGCACGTCCGCGCCCATGGTGACGAACCGGTAACCCATGTCAACCAGCTCGCGCAGGGTGGCCGGCGTGCCGGGTGTGCCGGCGATCTTACCCTCACCTTGGCACACTCGCGCGATCCGCCGGCGAGTTTCCGCGATCAGGGGGTGGTCCCACTGCCCGGGCGCGCCGATGCCCTGGCTGAAGTCGCCGGGGCCGAAGAAGATGATGTCAATCCCCTCCACTGCGGCGATGGCCTCCAGATCAGCCAGGGGCTCGGGGTCCTCGATCTGAACCGCCACGAAGCGCTGCTCGTTGGCTTGGCGCATGTAGTCGGCGAGGTCGAGGTTGCAGTACGCGCCATCGGCGTTGCCGCCGTCAACCGGCCGGCGCCCGAGCGGGTGGAAGCGAGTCATCCGCACCACTTGCCGGGCGTCCGCCAGGCTCATGACGTGCGGCACCATGATCCCCGCCGCGTCCAGTTCCAACGGCCGCACGTAGTCGCTGTAGCTGCCGCGCGCCACCCGCACGACCACGTCGAGATCGTAGGCCTTGGCCGCCCAGACCTGCTTCTCTATCAGCGACCAGTCGTTGGCGATGTGCTCCAGATCCGCCCACACGCAGTCGAAGCCGGCCAGGCCCACGATCTCCACCGGCCGCGCGTCGGCGAAGTTGACCTTGAAGCAGCTCACCACCTCGCCCGCGCGCAGCTTGCGCAGGACGCGGCTGGGGCGCATACGGAGCGGAATCGCCTCGGACATTCGAGCCTCCTTGCCGGCGCCGGCTACGCCGGCATAATTTCGGCCAGCCCCACCTCGCGCCCGCCTTCCTCGCGGCTGCGGATGCCGGCGATGACGAGCTTCATCAGCTCCTGGGTCTCCGCGAACGGAAACGGGAGCTCACCTGTACGCAGGTACTCGATAAAGGCCGCTAGCTGCGCCTTGAAGGAATGGAACGTGTCACCGGCGGTGACCTGCGCGTGGCCGGCGGTGCCGCACAACTGCAGCGCCCCGAAGGCGCCGAGCATGTCGCCGATGCTCGCCACCACCGCGTCCGCGCCACGGTGGTGTTTGAGATGTACGATATTGCGGTCGCGGGTCCCGGCATTGCGCGCCGAGATGAACCCCGGCCCGAAAATGGGGTAGATCCCCTCCAGGGCGTGGATGCCGTAGCGCTCCCAGGTCTTGGCCATGGTGATACACGCGAATCTGAGCGCTCCCAACTCATGGGTGGAGACTCGGTACGGCATATACTCCTTGCAGTAGCGCATGCAGCTCGACGACATGATGGGCGCGCCCTGTGCCACCCACTCGCTGAAGGTCGCCAGGTCCTGCTCGTTGTCCACCAGCGGTTTGTCCACGAAGATCGGCAGACCGGCCTCCACGAATGGCCGGCACCGCGCCACGTGCTCGTGGCCCTTGTCGGTGGCGATGATGACCGCGTCCACCTGCCCGATCACGTCCTGCGGGCGCGCGGCGATGTTGGGGATGAGCGACGCCTTCGCCACCAGCGGGGCCTGCGCCGGGTCATCGGTCCAAACGTGAGTCACCCGGGCGCCGGGGATCTGAAGCGTGTCCTTGGGTTGCTTGCCCAAGTAGGCGGCGATGGCCGGGTAGGGGCACTTCGCCATCTCCCCCGGATCGTAGCCGTTGAAGATGGCGCTCCAAGAGTAGGGATGTCCGTTGCCGTCCACCATGCCCAGCATGGCCAGGCGGATGTGCTCGCGCTCCAACCAGGGTTTCGCGGTCGCCGACATGACTGCCGTCTCCTTCGCCGCTCAATACCTGCCGTGCTGCTCCACTAGGTCGCTATCGGCGATCATGCGTATTGGCCACTCCTAGTCCACCAAACGCGAAAAGACGCTGTGCGCCACCGGGCCCTTGAGCCGGGCCTTGACCTCCCCCGTCGTCAGGGCGGCCGCGATCTCGGCGAACACCTCATCTATGGCCTCGCCGTAAAGCCCGACGATTTCATCCGTATGCGCCAGCGTCGGGTAGATGCTCGTTCCCGCCAGAAAGCCCCGCTCCAGCATGAGCTGCGTGTAGAGGGTGCGCAGCTCCGGGGCCAGCTCGTGGTCGAAGGCGAACCGGGCCAGGCACGGGTAGCCGCCGTCCACCGTTACCGGCAGGCGGTGCTTGTCGGCATGGGCCCGCCAGAGCGCCTGCACCTGGCCGCCGACGCGCGCCACATGCGCCGGCGCGTCTACCTGCCGCAGCTTGTGCACGGTCGCCAGCGCTGCCGCCGGGCCGACGCCCTCGGTCCAGTAGGTGCTGCTGATGAACGACTCGTGAGCGCCCGCCATCGCTTCGCGGGTGCCGATAACCGCGCCGATGGGGTGGCCATTGCCCAAGGCCTTGGCGAAGATGGCCGCATCCGGGTTGACCCCCAAGCGCAGGTGAGCGCCGCCGAAGTGCAGGCGCCAGCCGATGCTGATCTCGTCGAAAACCAGCAGCGCCCCCGCGCGGTGTGCGCTCTCCCGCACGAACTCCAGGAATCCCGGCTCCGGGTCGGCGTGGCGACAGGGCTCCATGATCACCGCCGCCAGCCGGTCGCCGTGCGCATCGAGGATCGCCTGCAGGTCCTCGCGCTGATTGTATCTGAAGGTCAAGGTGGTGCCGCGCAGCTCGGCGGGGACGCCCGTGGGAGACAGTCCCGGCAGCAGATGTCCTCGCAGGGCATCGGTCTCGCCCAGGTTGGCGGCGAGATACCAGTCGTGCCATCCGCTATAGCCGCAGACGGCGATGAGCGAGCGGCCGGTGGTGGCGCGGGCGATGCGCGCCGCCATGGCGCAGCTTTCGCCGCCGCAGCGGGCGAAACGCACCTGCTCGGCCCAGGGGTGAATCTCGCACAGCAGGTCGGCGAGCTCCACCTCCTCCGGCGGGTTGAGGGAGGACATGCTGCCCAGGTTGATGCGCCGCCGCACCGCGCGCGTGACCTCGGGGTCGCGGAAGCCCAGCAGGCACGCCCCGACGCTGTTGGTGGACATGTCGTAGTAGCGGCGGCCGTCGAGGTCCCATGTCTCGCAGCCGCGCGCCTCGCGGAAATAGGCGGGCCACTGCTCGGGCGCCATCATCTCCGGGCGCTTGCTCACGAGCTGGGTGCCGCCGGGGAGGCGCTGCTTGGCGTGGCGATAAAGGTCCTGGGTGACGGCGCGAGACTGCTGCTTCAACCCGAGCAGGCGCAAGGCGTTGTCGGCGAAGATGTCCTGAAGGTCCGCTGCATTGAGGCCCAAATCGTCTGCCGCCTCTGCCAGTGCGCGCAGGGATTCCAGCCCCGCCAGGATGGGCTCGCACGAGGGGATCAGCTTGTCCCACACCAGCGTGTCGTGCTGCAGCCACGCGAAGCCGTCGCCCAAGGTCACGCAGCGGCCGCGAATTTCGGACACCGGGAAATCGCTGCCCCACAGCAGCCGGCGCGGGCCGAACTCGGTGAGGATGGCCGCGAGCGCGGTCGCCTCGCAGATTCCGGAGCTGTCGAACCACACGTTCTCCAGCCCCCGCAAGGCGGGCAGCCCCTGCACCGTGTTGGGCGCATGAAAGCCGCGCGCGGCATGGGCCAGCAGCACCTTGGCCCGCGGGTACTTAAGGCAGTGCTCGCGCAGCTCGCGCGCGTTGTCGGGGTCGGCCAGGGCGCGGCTCCTTACCAGGTGCACCAGGATGACGAGGCCGCGCTCGTCCGCCAGCTCCCAGGCCCACTGCGGCAGGTAGGCGCCCAGTGCCGCGTCGAAAGTCGGCGTCTCCTTACTGAGCGTGTGGTAGGGCTTGAAACCCGCGAACTGGGGGTGATCGAGACATGCGGCCACGGTGGCGGGCGACCAGTCGGGGGAGATGATGACCAGCCCGCGGCTGTGGGGAAGCGTCTCGCACTGCTCCAGGACGAAGGAGTTCTCGCGTGCCAGGCTCGCCAGCTGCGCCACCGTCGGTATGCCCGCGAACAGCGCCCCCACCAGGCGACCCTCCCCCACCTGCCGGCCGACGTGCTCCCGCCATACCTGCGCAGTGGCGACCTCGGGCCCCGTCGTCCACAGGTCGGGCGGCGATACCTTCAGGCTGGCGCGCCGGTAGAGGTGCGCGTGGGCATCGAGCATCCGCTCCGGCAGGCGGAGTCGCAAGTCCTCGGCGATTCTGTCATCGGTGTCGCCGTAGGTCCAATCGCCCTGCATGCTTGATCTCCCGTCGCCCGCGGAGCCCTCCATCCGTGCGCGAACGGCGGGCACAACCCGCGGCGAGGTTGGCGGCCCTTCTTGTCCGCAGCGCCGGTCAAGTCCTGCCCAACCATCCCCCGAGCGTCGGCGACGGCGCGGGCGGGCCCGCGGTGCGGTGTGACGCTGATCCGACGCGGGGCGGAAGGGTCGCGGCGGAGACAGCTTGCCCCAGGGGGGCGTCGCGAGTCAAGCCTTTAGGCTGCTTGTGCGCCCCGGCGGGGCGGCGGGCGGTGCTGCTCAGGCGCCGCCGAAGATGCGCAGCCAGTGGTGGAGCAGGAACTCGAGGCGGTCAATGAGCAGGGACATGCGGCCCATGACGGTGTTGCCGAAGATGGCGCCGAAGGCGACCATGAGCAGCCAGCGGCCCAGGCGCGTGCTGCCCTTGACCACGGGGTGACGCTGTTCGAAGGAGAAGAAGAAGTAGCTCATGACGGTGATGATGGTGATGAAGAAGAGCAGGCTGTTGGCTTGCACATAGGGGGCGCTGTGGCTCCACAACGGCTTGAACGAGGCCTTGAGCTGGGGCGCGAGCTCGGTGACGAAGCCGACCATGCCGTAGCCGGCGGCCAGTCCGATGAAGGTCCCCACCGCGAGCCGGTTCATCCACGACCAGCGCTTGGAGTACACGGTGTAGAACATCGCCGCCACCAGCAGGGCGAAGACCCAGTACCACTTGTGTTCGAGGGCCAGAGGATTCCACCACTTGGGCTCGAGCACCTGGGTGATAACGATATAGAAGCCGTAGCCGGTCGCCAGGCCGACCAAAACATGCTCGAAGAAACGAAACACCACGTTCTCGCGGTAGAGAATGGAGTAGATGGCGAGAGTGGCGATGGCGGAAAGCCACACGGCGAGGGTGCCGGCGAAGACGTGGTGGCGGATGCCGAAGTAGGCGCCCGCCCCGAACACGCCCAGCCACATGAGCAGGCGCAGCAAAGGAGACCTCATGAGCCGCCGAGCCTCCGCTCCGGAGCCTCGCCCCGCCGCCGCGCGCGGAGGTAGAGGATATTGCCGAGCACGATGAGGGCGATGACCACCGCATGGGCCGATGACTGCGCGGGCATGCGCTTGAGGGCGTCGCCTTCATAGCCCATCAGTTGCTCGTACTCGGCCGCTCCTGCCAGACCTTTGAGCACGCCGACGATCTGGTGGGCGTCATAGAAGGGAAACGCCTCCGGCCCCATGACGCCGGTGCAGGCGTAGGCGATGGGTGTGCGGTAGATGCCATAGATGAAGTCCACCCACGTTTGCAGGCTCAGGCTGGGGGTGATCTCGATCACCAGCCCGATGTCGCGCACGGTCTTGATGCCGGCCATGACGGGGCGCGAGGTGATCGGCTTGCGAAAGATGTCCCGCTTGATGGTGCCGGGGATATTCTTCGCCCAGCCGCGGATCATGGGAATGCCGCCGATGTTGAAGCCCCAGTTGACCCAGTCGCGGCCATAGCGGCGGCCGTATTGTGCCTGGCAGCGCTCGGCGATGGCCTGGCCGAGGCCGGGGCCGGCGGGATCAACGAAGCCGAAGATGGCAAAGCGCTTGCCGGCCTTGAAGCAGTGGCGAATGAGGGCCTCGGTTTGGGGGCCGTTCTCGCCGATGGTGCCCGGCGCCCAGCTGCACGAGATTACAATGAGCTTGCTCGCCGGCACCGCCTCGATCGCATCGTAGATGTCGCGCGCCGGCTTGCTGACGTACATGACCGCCTTGACCTTGACCAGCAGAAAGGCGGCGGTCGCGATCGCCAGCGCCAGCCAGATCACGCGGCGGGACCAGAATTGTGAATCACGCCCCAACTATAGCTCCTGCTCGAAGAAGGCGCCGCGCTCGAGGTTGAGCCACAGGCGCAGCGACATGGCGAGGCCGCCCACGAGGATGCCGAAGCCGACCGCGCGCAGGCCCGCCATGCTGAAGACGCCGAGGATCCAGTTGGCTATCGCCTCCGTGCGCAGGTGCGACAGCGGGCCGGTCATCGGCAGGTGGTGGGTGACCCACATTCCGAGCGGAACCTGCCCCAACATGCAGATGAATGCGGCGACCATCATGAAACCCGCCTCCGCCGAGCGCACGCGAAATGCGCGAAACGCCGCGGTCGCCATGTAGAACGCCAGCACCGAGAATAGGGCCGCCCCCAACGGCACGTAGGTGCTGATGAACAGGTAGTCGTACACTTGCCGCACCGAGAGGTTCCGCAGCCCCCAGTGGTCGTGCACCAGGATCGCCTTAGGCGCGTATGCCTGCCACAGGCCGAATGCCGCCATCGCGGCGAAGGCGACGAAGAACGCGATGCTGTTGTAGTAGCCCGGACGCCGCGCAGCGATATGCTTGCCGTGAACCAGCGAGAGGCTGAAGGCGCCGAGGAAGAAGGTGAAGCCGAAGATCACCGAGGTGGCCGCGCCGACGGGATCCAGCATCGGGGTGAAGGGATTGGTGTGACTGGGGCGCCAGAAGAAGATGGCGCTCTTCTCGGGCAGGTAGAACTCGAGCGTGTAGAAGAGGCCCGCGACGAAGGTCATGAACACCACCACGCGCTTCTTCACCGACGCCGGCAGCCGGTGCAGCAGGTACATGACGGCCGCCCACAGCAGCACCGACGCGCTCACCGCGCCGTAGAATGCGCCGCCCTCGACGGGCCTGAAGATGGGGCTCAGCGCCTGCACCAACGCCCACCAGGCGACCGCCCCGATGAGCCCGCCCATCACGTATATGGTGACGACTATTGTCCACTTGCGGGTTCGCATTGGGTTAGTCCGTCCTCACCCCCCGAACAGCCAGCGCGCGAGCCACTGGTTGACGAAGTGCAGCGGCGTGCCGGGAACCGCGGTCAGGGTGCCCGCCACGACCAGCAGCAGCAGCAGCCCTTTGCCGATATCCTGGCCGACGAGACTGCCCAGCAGCGTCGGCTCGCGGGTGAGATACGCGCTGGCGGCATAGTATTCGTCGCCGATGATGGTGTAGTCGCACGATGCCAGAAAGAAGGGCACCTGCGTGGTGGCCGGGGTGCCGGCGATCTGGATCGCGCCCACCTCCTGGCCGGTCTCGGACAGCAGCAGCGACTCGGCGTAGAAGTAGCCGAAGAAGAACGTGGAGGCGACCTTCTCGCGGTTGATGAGGCCCATGACGCCGGCCGCGTAGGCGAACTGCTGGTCGGAAAGGAAGCGCACGTCCTCGGAGCGGAAGGCGTCGGGCTTGCCCTCCACGGCATATGCCTCGCGCACGAGCTGCTCGGCGATGGCGAACACGACCGGGTCCACCACCGGCACGATCAGCCGGTTGCCGTAGCGGGCGGCCAGCCGAGCGACGTGCTGGGCGATGACGAGCGCCTGCAGGGTGTTGATGTCAATGGAGCTGAGGCCGGTCGAAAACAGCATCGGGCGGCCCATCTCGGTGGCGCGGCCGACGGCTTCATCAATCGCCGACAAACCGGGTATGCGGCGGATGTAGAGGTCCCGGCCGCCGCGCGCGGAGAGGATGGTAATGAGGATGGTGACGCTGATGACGCCAACGATGGCGATATGCAACAGGTTGGCGTGTTCGAGGCTCATGTGATCACTTGTCCGCCGCTGGCGCGTCCCGCTCTTCTGCCAGTTCCTCGATGCGCGCGACGAGCAGGTCCAGGCTGTCCTCGGACTCCAGCACTCGCGCCAGCGCCTCGATCTCCGCCGGCGGGATGAACCCTCCGATCAACGGCATTGTCGCCAGCGCCCCCTGTCCCGCCAGGAACGTCAGCGGGCGGTTGGACTCCAAAAACAGCAGCGCCGGCGTTTCCAGCCGCCGCTCGACGATGATCCTCCCCACGCGCTCGATGACCCGGTCGCGCAACTCGCGATCGGCATCCGCCAAGTCGGCGCTCACAAGACCGTGCCCCCACCCCGGTGGGCGCGGATGGCGTCGGTGACCGCCGCGTCGTTGCCCTCCAGCCACAGGTAGATGCCCCGGTAGGCCTCCAGCCGCGACCGGTGACCGAGCGGGCTCAGCTTGATGCCCCGGTCGTCGCGATAGCAGCGTCGGATGTCGGCCCAGGGCAGGTGGCGCACGGACAGAAAGTTGCGACACCACACGCCGTCGGCGCCGATGCGATAGCTGATGGGCAGTAGGAATTCGGCGACCGCCGACAGCACCAGGAAGCCGGCGATCACGGCGGCCAGGGGGTGCCCCCAGAGGACATAGGCAGCGGCCGCGCTGGCGGCAACCATGCACAGCGCGAGGGCGGCACGCAACGGGTGGCGCCGCGCCAGGTGTACCCGCCATTTCACAGCCGCGGTCGGCTGGATGCCGGAGATAGTGGACTCGGCCATGCGCTGACCCACCGCCGGGGATTACGCCGCCGGGGTGGTCAAGTCCTCCTCGCGCGGCGGGCGCCCATCATCGCCGCAGCGATCGCGACCGCCACGACCACGCCGCCTACATCGGCCATCCAGTCCAACGGGTCGGGCGTCCTGCCGGGCACGAAGTGCTGATGGAACTCATCACCGGCGCCATAGATCGCGCCCACCATCATCGCCAGCGCTCCCGCGCGCCCCACGCCCAGCGGCGCCGCCGCCCACCACAACAGCGCTCCGAGCACCGCGTATGCCGCGAAATGCGCGGCCTTGTCCGGCACCTCGATGCCGCCGGGGACATCCACGCCGCTCGACAGCCAGAAGATGACGGCCATCCACCCCAGGGCGGGGAGCCAGCGAGATGTGCTTCTCATCGCACGGCCCCCGGTGATGGCAATCGCGAACGCAGGTAAGGGCATGGCATGGCGTGCCCTTACGCGCGCCGCGCATCAAGGCCGCGCGTCACAGCCCCAGTTCGTCGCGCATGTACGCACGGCTCTCGGTGATGGACTGCCGCACCTCCTTGTCGGTGCGATCCTGCTCGCAGACGATCCACTCGGGATTGACCGCCAGGGCGGCGGCGGTCGCCGCCTTGAGGTCAACCTCCCCCTGCCCGAGCTCCTTGAACACCCCCGGCGCGCCGTCCTTGAGGTGGAAGTACGGCGCGCGGTCGGCGTAGCGCGCGATGAAGTCCACCGGGCGCTCGCCGCCGATGTGCACCCAGTAGACGTCAATGCACAGCTTGACCACCGCCGGATCGGTCAGCTCGGCGAGGCGGTGGATGCCCCTGACGCCGCCGAATTCCTTAAACTCCGAGGCGTGGTTGTGGTAGCAGAACACCACGCCCGCCTCCTGGCAGCGCCGCCCGACCGTGTTGAACACCGGCGCCGCCTTCTCGTAGCACTCGATGCCGTCTCCCTGCGCCACATCGGAGCAGATGAAATAGCGTCCCCCCACCTGCGTGAGAGACGCGAGAATGGTGTCAACGCGTTCGGCGGAAACGACATCTCTGAAGTCGCCGTGGATGCCGGCCACCGCCAGGCCGGTCTCGGACAGCAGGTCCTGCACGCGCGGATCGCCAATCTGCAACCGGGCGCCGCTCTCGATCGCCTGGTAGCCGGCCTGCTTGATCTCGCGCAGCACGCCGCCCAGGTCCTGAGCCGTGCGCCCGCCGTAGATGATAAGCTGGAGTCCAATCCTCGGTTTGCTCATGCGAAACCTCCCTGTGTCGGCAGCGGGCAAGCAGCCGCCCCTGCCCGACAGAAGGTTCGCCTGTCACCGCGCGTTTTCCTCTCTTGGGTGGGCCGGGGCGCACGATGCCTACCCTGGTCCCGCCCAGGCGTGTCGCCTTGGGATCGCATCCGCGGTCGCGATTGTGCGGATGCACTGGCAAGGCCCTGCCCTGCCGCGGGGAAGGAATTGCAGTTGACACGATGCTGACGCAGCCAGGAGGAACCGATGAGCGACGTCGAGGAGTTGGTTACCATTCTCAATCAGGCGATCGAGGTGGAGTACGGCGCGCTGTTCCTGATGCCGCAGCACATCGCGCAGTTGCAGGACCCGGAGCTGGCGGCGGCCCTGCGCGAGGCGTGCCGGGACGAGCTGGAGCATGCCGAGACCACCGCGCGGCTGATCTATGCGCTGGGGGGCATCCCCAAGGGAGACTTCAAGCTCCTGCGCCCGATGTCAACCCCGCAGGAGATGCTGCGCGCCCACATCGAAGGCGAACGCCGGGTGATCGAACTGTACCGACGAGCTGCCGCCAAAGCCCGCCGACCCGAGCACAAGGACATTCTGCGGCGGCTGCTCGCCGACGAAGCGAATCACCAGGCGACGTTCACGCGTTTGCTGAGTCAGCTCGAGTAGCAGGCCGAAGGCTCGGCCGAACCGGGGCCGAGCGTTAATGAGCCTGCAAACCGGGTTACTGGCGCGTGGAGGGCACTCCGCCCGCCGTCTGCAAGCCGGCCCGGACCTTCCACACACCGTCCTCGCGCATCAGCCGAATCGTAAGTGACCGCGGCGTGCGGTCAGCGGCGCTCTCGGCCGAGGCCGTGACGGTCGCCGTTTCCGCACTGACCGGCCCGGCAACTTTGATGTCCTCGTCCGTCACATGGGTCGCCCCCGGGGCCAGGAAGGAGTAGGTTGCCCGCCAGCCGGAGGCGGCGAGACTGGCCGCTTCCACGGGATCGGTTTCGTGCGTGCGGCCGTGTTCGCGGTAGATGGCCTCGATCGCCTCCATCTCTGCCTTGACGGCGACCAGGGCCATGAGGGTTTGCTGGTCCTCCTCATCCAGTGCCCGAATGAGGGCCTCCGCCACTTCGCTCGGCGTGCTCTCCGACGAGAGTGAAGCGGGGTAGGCGGGCATGGCCTCGTCCGCAGTGGTGGTGTCCGCGTCGCGCTCCGCGCAGCCGGTCGCGACGAGAGTGACTGCGATGGAGATCGTGATGAGGGCGAGTGAGAGAGGCGCGACTCGGGCGCGCCGACGGTTCCGGCGGCTACCGCCCTGAGCCTGGGGTGAGCTGGTCACGTCACGTCCTCCTGGCGGGCATCAGCGTTGGCATGGTCTTCCACGATGGGCATCTTCGGCCCTGTCGGGAGTCAGGCCTTCGAGTGTCTGGCGAAACCGCCCCTTCACAGAGTGTCATCCCGAGCCTTTCGGCTCGCTCGGGGTGACATTGCGCGAGGGTTGTTCTGGCGGCTGCCAGGGAATGGCCTGAGAGCTGCCGCGAAGAGGTCGTTGACTATGGCCGTGCCCGATCCGTGGGAGGGGACGGGTGGGGCGGTGTCAGGTCACTGAGTCCGCAACCAGCGCGGCGGGCGCTGATGCATCTCCCCGGCGGTCGAGGCGGCCGCTGACGGTGATGATCGGCTGGGTGAAGATGGCCTTGCCGCAGCGCTGATAGACGGCATCGAAGACGGTCACATCCAACATCCCGGTCTCGTCTTCGAGGGTGAAGAAGACGACGGTGCGGCCGCTCTTGGTGGGTGGGCGATGGGGGCGAATGATGAGCCCCGTCACTTTGACCCGCCGCCCGCTGCGGCCGCGCCGGGCGGCGGCGGTGGTGACGATCCCCTGGCGGCGCAGGCGCTCGCGGATCAAGCCCACCGGATGCGCGCGCAAGGCGAGGCCCAGAATATCGAACTCGTAGCGCCATTTTTCGCGGGGGGAGAAGTCGGGGGCATGGGTACTGGATTGCGCTGAGGAGGGAAGGACACCCCGAGCGGTCGGGGTGCCGCATTCCGGAGGACCATTGTCACCCTGAGCGCACTCGAAGGGCTCGGAATCAGCGTGCCGACGCATGTCATTCTGAATGCCGCGCGGCGGAATGAAGAATCCCCTACCAGGGATGCTGTCGGCCAGGTCCGAGGCGCAATGGGGTGGGGGATTCTTCGTCTTCAGCTCAGAATGACAGTGCTCGACCGGGGACAGGTTTCCCGTCAAGCCGGCGCTGCTGAGCGCCGCGTCGAGGTCCCACAGCGCCTCGCGCCGATGGGGGCATAATGCATCGAACGCCCCGCACAGAATCATATTCCGCGCGAGGTCGCGGTCAATGGCGACGCGGCGGCGGAAATCCTCCAGCGAGCGGAACGGCCCCGCCTGACGCGCATCAAGCACGGTTCTTAGCGACCCCTCTCCCATCCCTCGTATCTGCACCAGCCCCACGCGGATGGCCCGCGAGCCACGAGCCGGAGGGACACCCCGAGCGGTTGGGGTGCCACGTTCGACGGTAAATCCCGCCGCGCTGTGGTTGACATCCGGCCCCAGCACCGGGATGCCGCGGCGCTTGGCCTCCCACACCAGGGTGTTGGGCGGGTAGAAGCCCATCGGCTGGTGCGACAGCAGCGCGGCGTAGAACTCCGCCGGGTAGTGCGCCTTGAGGTAGGCGGTCTTATAGGCGGTGTCGGCGAAGGCGGCGGCATGGGCCTCACAAAAGCCGTAGCCGGCGTAGGCGCGGATATAGGAGAAGATCTCGCGCGCCACCTCGTCGCTCACGCCGCGCGCGACGGCGCGCGCGATGAACTG
>Ga0307379_10005703_pt1 | contig 17282 bp, 13 predicted proteins | sample UN2MG_FD_202237 | JGI IMG/M metagenome (GOLD analysis project Ga0307379, IMG submission 202237) | Soil microbial communities from Risofladan, Vaasa, Finland - UN-2 | ecosystem: Environmental > Terrestrial > Soil > Coastal area > Acid sulfate soil | place: Finland: Risofladan, Vaasa | collected... | reverse complement strand
GCCGGCTCTTATGCCGAACGGACATGATGACGCCGTCTGCGGTCTTTGCCGAGACCTCTAGCTCAGGGGATAACTTTTCGATGGCCAGGGAGTGATATCTTCCCCCCACCATCGGATTTTCCAGACCTCGGAAGATGCCCCTTCCGTCGTGCTCTATTTGCGAGGTCTTGCCGTGCAGTGGTTTGGTGTGGGAGATGGTGCCGCCATAGGCGATGTTCATGGCCTGGTGACCCAGGCAGACCCCCAAAATGGGAGTCTCCCCAAACTGCTTGATTATCACCAGGCAGCTTCCGATATCCCGCGGGTTGGCCGGATGGCCCGGCCCGGGAGATATTACTATTCCCAGCGGCTGCATGGCCTTTACTTCCGCCAGTGTCACCTGGTTGGATTTGACCACAGTCTCAGGATAGAACTGGGAGACATAGTCTACCAGGTTCCAGACGAAGGAGTCTTGATTGTCCACGAAGAGAATGGGCCGAATATTTTTTGAGGTCATACCGCCACCCCTAAACCCCTCTTCATAGCTGCCATCTTCCGCTCGGTCTCCTGGAACTCCCTCTCTGGATCGGAGTCAGCCACTATCCCCGCCCCGGCCTGCACCGTGGCCACCCCATCCTTGACCAGAACGCTTCGGATGGCTATGGCAAAGTCGGAGCTACCGTCGATGGAAAAGTAGCCAATGCCGCCTCCGTAAATGCCTCGGGGCGCTCCCTCCAGGTCATCGATGATCTCCATGGCCCGCAGCTTGGGCGCTCCGGAGAGCGTTCCTGCCGGAAAGACCGACCGGGCGGCATCAAACTGGTCGCACTCTTCTCTCATGTCTCCGGAGACGGTGGTCTCAATGTGCTGCACATGTGAATATTTGAGCACAGACATGAAATCCTCCACCTGCACCGTGCCGGAGCGGCAGACGGATCGCACATCGTTTCGGCCCAGATCTACCAGCATGACATGCTCAGCCCTCTCCTTCTCGTCTCCCAGCATTATCTTGGCGTATTTGTCATCCTCTGCCAGCGTCCTTCCCCTGGGGCAGGTTCCAGCAATGGGATTTACCCTGAGCTTGCGGTCGTAGGTGTTGAAGAGTGTCTCCGGCGAGGCCCCCACAATGGCCAGGTCGCCGAACTCGAAGAGGTAGGTGTAGGGGCTGGGGTTGATGCTTCTCAGCTTCCTGTAGAGCTTAACAGGATCCGGACACTCTATTCTGGTCGACCGGGCTAAGACTATTTGGAATATGTCTCCGTCTAATATGTGGACCTTGGCTTTTCGCACGGAGTCCTCATACTGCTGCTGCTCGCCTGCAAAAAGAACGCGGCCTGTAACATCCAAGTCCTCGGCCTGGTCGTAGTCGGGATCAATTCCGCCGATGGTCTCGATCAGGTTGACCTTGGGGCCGGGCAGAATGGGGGCGATGGTGAAGTAGACCTTGCGGGTGAGGTGGTCAAAGATGAAGGTGCTCTCTGCCAGACAGAACTTGGCATCGGGAGTGTCTGAGGTGGATATTCTGCCCAGGCGCTCTTTAACCAGGTCATAGGCCAGATATCCTATTCCTCCTCCGGTGAACACCTGTCTGCCGAAGTTGTTGGGCATTCCCCGGCTGCACGGGATGGCTGCTCGTAGGGCATCGAATAGATCGTAGCCCTCTTTTATGGTCCCTTGCAGAGTCGAGCCTTTCTTTTCCACATCCACGCATTCCGAGAGCCTTTCCTCAATGGGCCCCATTCCGCCGTTATAAAACTCCATGCGCAGGAAGCGGTTCTTCACTTCGACCACGGCAGAGGGGTCTGCTCCCACAAAGGAGAACCTGGCCTTTTGGCCCGACTTTTCCACCGACTCCAGCAGATAGGGGTACCTGCGGCTTCTCAGGGCCAGGTAAAGGGAGAGAGGTGCGTCCACACTCACCTTATCGCTCACGTCCACGTACACCGGCTCTACTGAGAATGAGGACATGCTCTCACCTCCCTGATAAAGGAAAGAATCTTTTGCGGGTCCTTCTTGCCGTCCGTCTCCAGGCCGCTGGACACATCCACTGCATAAGGCCTGACTTTCTCTATGGCTGCGGCCACGTTACCGGGATGCAGCCCACCGGCCAAGATCACTGGGACCTTCAGAGATCTGACAATCTCGGCGCTCAGATCCCAGTCGTGAACAGACCCAGTTCCTCCCAGCTTTCCATTTACCATCGTGTCCAGGAGGATGGCGTCAACCACCATGCCAAAGCGCATGGCTTCTTTCCCACCCTTGTTAGCAGCTACGGCAGCTATCAGCTTTTGATGAACCCGGGATTTCAGTTCCGCTAGATCCTTGGGGGCTAAAGAGCCATGCACCTGCAGGACATCTGCCTTGGTTTGGGTGGCCAGTCGCACAGCCTCATCCACATCCACCGGAGCGATCACTGCCACGCTCTTGGTGTAAATTGGCACCCGGCTGATGAGATCAGCTGCCTGGCCAGCCGAGATGCTGTGCCTTGAATCATCGATCTCCACCACAAAACCCACTGCATCCGCTCCCGCGATGACGGCATGAGCGAGATCGGATTGGTTCATTATTCCGCAGACCTTTATCTTCGTCACAAGAACCGCTCCAGCTTTTGGGCGTCGCCGTTCATCTGCACCATTCTTTGGAGGAGCTCCAGGGCCTTTCCCGAGTCTATAGCCTCCTCAGCATTTTTTGCTCCCTCTTTGAGGGAAGAGGCTTTGCCGGAGACGTAGACGGCCGCCCCGCCGTTCATAGCGATGATATCTCGGGCAGGGGACTTTTCCCCCTTCATCACAGCTACCAGCTTTCTGGCGTTTTCCTCAGGCGCTCCACCTGCGATATCTTGTGGCCTGGCCAATGGATAGCCCAGATCCTGCGGCATGAGGCTGTAGCTTTTCACGACTCCGTCTTTCAGCTCCGAGACTTTTGTTTCGCCGGTGTTGGTGATCTCATCCATGCCCATGCCGTGCACCACCAGGGCCCTTTGTGTGTCCAGCATCTGCAAAACGCAGGCCAGCTTTTCGCAAAGAAGCGGATCGTAGACTCCCATCACCTGCGCTTTAGCTCCGGCGGGATTGGTCAGGGGCCCCAGGATATTGAAGACAGTGCGAAGGCCCAGCTCGCGACGAATGGGAGCTACCCGCTTCATGGCCGGATGGAAGATGGGTGCCAACATGAATCCTAGCCCCAGGCTCTCGATCATGGCTGCTACTGCCTCGGGTTGGGGGCTGATGTTGACGCCAAGTTCAGAGAGCACGTTGGCGCTGCCGCATTTCGAGCTCACTGCATAGTTTCCATGCTTGGCCACAGGCACGCCGCAAGCGGCTGAGACTATGGCCGCAGCAGTGCTCACGTTGATGGTGTTGGATGCATCTCCTCCCGTGCCGCAGGTGTCCACTAAGATGCCTTTGACTTTAGGGCGGATGCAAACGGCCGAATCTCTCATCTTCCTGGCAAAGCCTGCTATCTCCGGGATGGATTCGCCTTTCATGCGCAGGGCAACCAGCAGAGCGCCGATTTGGGCATCTGTGGCACTGCTGAAGATCTCACCCATCAGTGCCTCGGCCTCCTCCTGGGTTAGGTCCCGCCCTTCCACGATATTTTGAAGATAACTCAAAGTAATCACCAGATCTAATGTATAATCTTGTACTCTATTGAGTTAAAAAGTACAATGTATTTATAGATTATGCATTGTAGTTCAAATAATCACGTTATGGCGGATTTGGATGTATATATTGGGTGAGGCGATGGAACTATGGTAGAATTAGAAGAAGATAAATAATATTAATATTATTATATTTGTGTGGCGGCTGGTGTGCAAATTTTAAAAATAACAAACTTTAATACTAACAAAAAAAATATAATATCTACCATTTACCGGATTCAATGACAGAAAGCTTATCCAGGACCTGGGCGATAGCCTGCTGGCTTAACTTATTCTTCCGGCAGACCTCCAAGACACGAGACAGTTCCGTGTTTTCGTCCGAGCCCGTGAGCTGCGAGGCATACAGTTCTGCGGCATCAAGTCCCTTCTCCAAAACAATTTTCTTGGTCTCCTGAATTATCGGCCCTGTTATGCAGGTCTTGGTTGCGCCAATCTCCTCGATGGCCTTTCCCATATTTTCCAATTCTTTTGAGCTGAGCATGTGTCCTTTCTCCTTTATTCTTCAATAGTCTATGTTAAATAATGATAGATTGGGATAAATATCTTTTGAGAGGTAGGATCATGCCGGTAAGGTGAATTCATGCCGGCAAAAGGAGAAATGTTGTTTCCCATGGGAAACTGAATTTTAGCGTCGATAGATCTTGTTTCCCATCTGTCCCGTGTGAGCCCCTGCCTGGGCGCATGGGCGTTTCATTAGGGCTTCTCTTTGCCCTTATCCGGGGTCCTGCCCTGGCCCTGGTTTTTTGCCGGGATTGCCTTTCCTGCCTCAGGGCTTTCCTCTTCCAGGTCTGACAAATCAGCTCCGCACATGTCCTGCATTCTTCTTTGTGTTTCTATAAAAGGACGAGGGTTTTTTGGCCACCGCAAAACCTATTATCACAGGGATAATTTCAGTTGGACATGGCGAATCTTAATGTAGCGATCCTGGGTGCGCTTGACTACGGCAAAGATCTTGGCAAGAAGGGCACTGTCAGCGATCTTACCTTTTACAACCTGAAAAAGGGGCAGAATACTGTCACTTTCATAGAGCCGACCAGGTACCCGGAACGGCTCGCTCCCCTCTTCTATGCCGTTTCCATGGCCCAGAAGGCCCTGCTGATTGTAGATCAGATAAATCCGGTCTTCGGGGAGTCGGTCATCATGCTGGACTCGGTGGGTCTGAAAGAGGGCATTGTGGTCCTGAAAAACTACATTTCCCGCGAGCAGATTGCACCTCTTATCAAGGGCACTGTGGTCGATGGATATGAGTTCCTGGAAGACGACAAAAACGCTCTGCGCGAAAGACTCCAGGAAGATGTGGCCAAGATGGAATCTCGGCAAGACTCACCGACAGGGACTATGCCTGTGGATCACTTCTTCAATGTTCGAGGCATTGGGGCCGTAGCCTTGGGGTCCGTGGCCGAAGGAAGCATCAAGAAGCATGATGTTCTCATGGTCTTGCCGGGAGACAAGACGACAATAGTACGATCCATTCAGAAACACGACGAGGACTTCGATACGGCAGGCGTGGGCGAGAGGACTGGCATTGCCCTCAAGGGCATTGAGGTGGATGATCTGGACCGAGGAACGATCCTCACCAATGACAAGTCCATCCGGCAAGTGTCCTCCCTGACGGCCAAAGTGCATATAGTCAAATACTGGCCTGCGCCACTAAAAGAGGGGATGGTGCTTCACCTTGGCCTTTGGATGCAATTTGTTCCGGCCAGGATCGAGAAGGTATTGGCAGAAGGCGACTGGCACAATGTTGAGCTGACTATGAAGCTAGACAAAATGCTGGTCTATCGTCCGGGTTCTAGAGCGGTTCTTACCTATCCCGAAGGCGGCAAGCTTAGAGTGGTGGGGACGATAGATCTACCGTAAACTCTTCTCATGTCCTGAAGGGCGGGGACTTCCTGTTGTTTCGAGTTCTCGTCAGAACTTTCGCTGACCTGCGGTCTGCGACATTCGTCCTTCGCGATCCTATAAGAAAAAATGCCTGGCCCTGGGTGCGGTAGTTCATCCGAAAAGGTTAATTACCAATTAGCCAATTGAGAAAACTCGTAGGCTAAGCCATGGATATCGTACTGCCGTTTGATTCGCAATCATGTCTCTCAAGTCGGACTTGCTTGAAACAAAGGCTCAATCCAACCCAGCAATGGCTATGCCGTTTACCGCTTTGTACTCCCGCGATGATAGACCGGCGGTTGAAGTCTTGAATGCTATTTGTTAGCGGTATCAAAAGGAATGGTGCAAAAAATGGAGCGACATACCAGGTGCTGGCGATTGATTGCGAGGGAGGCTGCAGCGCCTGGCAGCATGACTGATGACTTTTATCAGAAATGCGGCCTTTGGTCAGCAAAGGATTTAGCAATCATTGATAATTGGAGGTAATATTTGTGCAGTTTGACCCACTAGATCTTGGTTTATTTGCCATAGTACTAATAGTGCTCGTCGGACCATTTATGGTTAAAAAGATTGAGCACAATCTTGAGGCGTTTCTGTTCGTTATGGGTATATTGGCGGTAACAATATCCAGCTTCTACAACAAAGAGGCTTTAGTAGCGGCCCTGGGCTACACAGAACATCAGGTGGAGCTTATCGGCTGGAACAGGGAAATAGTAATGGAAGCCATTGAAGAGCCTATAGTAAAGGGAATCGTTCCGGCAGTGCTGGTAGCAGGCCTTCTCTTTCATTATGGGAAATCTTTAGTCCAAAGGGCAATGAATTCCATAACCAAAGTGGTTCCCGTTAAGATAATAGTATTCTTGATTGTTGCGATCCTGGGCTTGTCTTCAAGCATGATCACTGCAATTATCGCCGCTCTGCTCTTAGTAGAGCTTATGAACTGCATGCCCTTTGACCGGCAGACAAAGATCAATATTATCATAATCGCTTGTTTCTCCATTGGCCTTGGCGCAGTTCTGACTCCTGTGGGCGAGCCGCTCTCCACCATTGCCATCACCAAGCTTCAGGGCGATCCTTACAATGCAGGATTCTTCTTCCTCTTCAATCAGCTTGCCATATACATCATACCAGGCTGTCTGGCCATGGGCCTGCTTGCCATGTTCTTTACTGGCAAAGCCAAGGCCATGGAATGCAAAGTGACTGAAGAAGAGGATGGCGGCCTGAGAGATGTGGTCATCAGGGCCCTGAAGGTCTATATCTTCGTCATGGCGCTCTTGCTCTTGGGCGGTGGCATGAAGGTGATAATAGACAAGTACATCCTCGGCATATCACCTGAGATTATCTACTGGGTTAACATGGTCTCTGCCATATTGGACAATGCAACATTGACTGCAGCAGAGATAAGCCCGAGAATGGATGTTGTTCAGATCCAGGCAGTTCTAATGGGCCTGCTTGTCGCCGGTGGCATGCTGATCCCGGGAAATATTCCCAATATCATCTGCGCGGGAAAGATGGGCATCTCCAGCAAGGAATGGGCCAAGCTGGGTCTTCCCCTGGGGCTCGTGCTGATGGCGATCTACTTCGTATGGGTATTCTACATACCATTCCACATTGAGTTTAATTTCTAAGGGCGATGAAGACCTCCTCGCCATTTTTTTTTCTTTTTCCAATTCTATTTGATCCGGAGAACATTGATATCTTACTCTGCTTTCCAACCTTTCCCTTCAATTATAATATGAGTTCTATATCAAAAGAACAATGATTATTCTGTAATGTAATTTAGCTTACCAAAACACTCCTAAAACTTAGCATATTTTTCGCCATCTGTGGCCGATATCATTCTAGCTGAGATAAAGAGTCCGCTTTCAGGTCTCAGAAATAAAAATCGGTGAGATGGGGATCGAATCGAAGTAGAATCTATCTCCTATCTTATCTAATGGTGGCAGTTGTGGAACTCTTGAATGTTCCATCTCCTGATGAAGGCTCTACATGCTGAAAGCGAAAGAACCAAAACTTGGAAAATAGAGTTACTTAATCTTTCTGATCTAAATGAATTCTGGGTGAAATTCTCAGAATCTTAAGTGGGAGCTAAACACATACGTTCTCTTTAATTGTTATAGTCGATGAATTGAAATATTAGAATGACGAATTTCATTATTAAAAGTGATGGTTGATATGTTTGAAAAGATTTTATTCCCCACGGATTTTTCCAAGTACTCTCAGAAAATTCTAGAGTGCGTTAAAGAGCTTCCTGGCGTAAGTGATGTGGTGCTTTTGCATGTGATTGGCCCGTCCGATCCTCTCTCCAGGGTATGGGATCCGGGCGGGCGGATCGATGAATTCAAAACAATGCTGGCGGAGCAGAGTAAGATTCTGGATGGCCGTGGCCTTAACGTCAAGACGAGAATCGAGCCCATAATGGAGGGAGATGTCTCCAGGATGATACAAAGGGTTGCGGATGAAGAGGAGTCCTCTGTTATCGTCATGGGTGCAAGAGGCAAGGGGGTCGTGGAAGGCATTTTATTAGGAAACGTAGCCAAGAACGTTCTCCGCTACGGCAGCACGAACCTTCTGCTTATGCGCTACAGGATCCTGGAGGGCAGGAGCGGCCCGAGTTTAGAGAAATTCTGCTTGCACCCCTTTTCTAAAGTGCTTTGTCCGACCGACTTATCAAAACCAGCCGAACATGCGATCGCTTTCATCAAGGGGGTCCAAGGGGTAGAGGAGGTCGTGCTGCAGCATGTAGTCTCTCGGGGTGAGACGTGGGAGGAGATTGAAGCCAAAACCGAGGAGATAACCAAGAGGCTTAATGTCATCCGGGAGGGGCTTGAGGCGGCCGGCATAACGGGAAATATCTACACCAGTGCGGGAAATCCTGCTGAGGAGATAATAGCCCTGGCGGAGAAAGAGGACGTATCAATGATCGCAATGAGCTCTCATGGAATGGACTGGTTGAAGCAGCTCGGGGTGGGGAGTACAACCTACGATGTGGCCTGGATGGGTGACCGGCCAGTACTGGTGGTTAGAGCCGGCACGGAATGCTTAAAATAGTTCTCATTTACTATTTTTGTTTTTATGTATTTATAACGAATGATACTACGTAATTGGTTTGAATTCTATCCGGCTAGCTACCCCTCTTAAGAAAATCTGTGCGGATTTGCTAGAGCAACAAGCAAAGCATAAATAGCAAAGTTGTTAATACATATTAATGAGAAATAGGCCCAAAAGGAGATGGAAATGAGCGATAAAACGCTTGCAATAGCATTCTTGCTTGGAACTCTGTGCTTGGCATTTCTGGTCACCATAATGTTTCCGGACTTGCCAGGGCTGCCTTAGCTTTCCGTTGGCATGGTTGATCGAATTCCATCAAGAAATTTCGGTAGGCGGTATCTGAGTTCTTCTGGCGGCTCTGCCGCCGGGGAGGAGTTGGTCTTTGTGTACATGGTGGATCGTTGCTCTCAGAGTTGTAACTAGATTCTTTTATTCCATGGCTCAGTCCAATGGACTTAGGAAATCACTGCAAAAATTGCATATTCTTAAGGATTAATGGCGAAGTTAAATCGGGGAACACTATGGGACTGGGGAGAATAGGGGCGTTAGCCACAGGGCGGTTGTTATTGATACTGGGGGGTGCGATGGTATTGATCATCGGAAAGGGAGATATTACGGTGATCATCGCTGGTTTGCTGATCGCGTTGGGTGGTATATACGTACTCAGCTTGGTCAACCCAGCTACCAAGCAGTTTATGGGAATCGGGTGGCCGGAGAAATTCTGCAGGATATCGGCAGTCATCGCGGGGCTGCTGATGGTGGCTAGTGGATCAATCAGCTCAACAGGTGGTATCAGAGACTTGTTCATCTTCCATAACTATTCAGGGCTAAACTTCATGTTGATCGGCCTTCTGCCGCTTGGTTGGGGTCTCTATATATTAAAGCTAGCCATTAACGGTATCAAGTCTTAGGGGTCGACGGGAGATAAAATATCCAAATTTTGGCCCGCGTAGCCAGAAAATAGCTATCACCAAACGAGGAAATTTCAGACATGCCTCTGGAAATGCGTAAATTATCTCCCGTCAACGACTTAGCGTCTCAATAATTGGTGATGGGCAGACTAGAATGGGTACAAGGTAGGTCGTGATCGGCTGGGTATGGTTGAGTACAACATGCTGAAATCCCTGTCGCGATCTATTTGATGGCGAAAGCCGGCAACTTAATTCGCAAAATTTTTTATAGAATTATTTTTAATTTATATGGTCCGTAATAGGATAAATATTCGTTTCTTTTTTCGGCTATTATACTGGAGTTACACTAAAACTCTCCCTGGTATACATCCTTCTTAGCCAGAGAGAATAATGTGAACCATTAATAATTATCATATATTTTTAGACAAAAGACAAAACCTTTAATATGGGTACAATACATAACATAAGTTTATGGAAAGTATAAATTAAAACCATCAGACTAAGCAATCCGCTACTCCCTGACTTGTCTTATTAGATAATTATTACGAATAATAGTTAACAATTATCTCTGTGCCGGGCACCCAAACGCTTTAATATGGGAATATCACTAATTTTGATTTTAATTGAAATCGAAACCAGAAGACGCATCTGCCAGTTGGTGATCCCAAGATGGAGCTTATCCCAGTCGAAATAGGATTGATTCCTATATTTGTGGCCGTGCTTTTAGGTCCACTAATGATCAAAAGAATTGAACGCAACATTGAGGCGTTCTTATTTCTAATGGGCGTATGCGCCGTTGCTATCTCAAGATCCTGGCATATAGGTATCGTCGAGGAAGCTGTCCAGAAACCAGTAGTTGTTGGCATAGTGCTAACTGTGTTGGTGGCAGGATTGATAGCACACTATATTAGGCCCAACTTTTTTCGGAGCATAAACGACCTCCTCTTAGATAGGATCACTATGAAAGTCATATTTTTGGAGATTGTCGTTGTGTTAGGACTATTGGCGGCTATTGTCACACCCATACTCTCGTTCTTCGTGCTTGTTGAAGCAGTGAATCATCTACCACTCACGCGCAAGGCGAGAGCGAATATTACAGTATTGGGATGTCTTTCCATTTTTCTAGGGGCTGCTCTTGCTATGGTTGAAGGGCCATCCTCCACGATAGCTATTATAAAAACGCAGGGTGCGCTTCCTTCTGCAGGCTTCTTGCCATTGGAACTGCAAAGCCTGTACATATTTATGAGCATATTGGTACTTGGCTTGATTAGCATATTCTTCGCGGGGGTGAAGGTGAGCGCTATCGAGAGGCAGACTTACAAAAAAATGTCCGCCTTCAAAAGCATAGCAATTTGGAGTGCAAGGGTATGCATGTTTACAGGAGCCCTTCTTCTTGTTGGCGTGGCGTTCGGAGTCAATGTATGAGGAGAAACAGAATGTATGGATTGCGAATTCTAGAATGTAAAGGTGAACGGAAATGTATGCAGGAATAGAAGCCACGAGCGTAATAACCTCTATAGCAGCATTGACAAGCTGGGGTTTATCATTCGCCGGGGTCAACAGATATCTAAGGTCGCATTCAACCCATGACGACAACGGGTTTTACATGCTTTTCTCCATATTTGTGAGTCTTGCAGTAGCAATAGCAGTCGCAGCCGGAAGTAAGCTGTTGATGGTGCAGACTGCCTCGTTCGGCATGGGTCTGGTGACAACTGCCAACATCGCATTGGCCATAGTAGTTGTTGTAATATGGGGTTTCTCTTTCGTCGTGGTCAACAAATATCTAAGATCGCATTCAACCCATGATGACAACGGGTTTTACATGCTTTTCTCCATATTTGTGAGTCTAGCAGTAGCAATAACAGTGGCAGCCGGAATTAAGCTGTTGATGGTGCAAACTGCCCCATCAGGCATGGGTTTGCTGACAACTGCCAACATCACTTTGGCCGTAGCAGTTGTGGCTATCTGGATTTTATCTTTCATCGGCATAACCAGGCACTTGAAATCTCATTCCACTCAAACTGACAATGGGTTTTATGTGCTCCTTTCGGCAGCGGCAAGTCTAGTTGTAGCTATAGCGGCAGCCGCCATCGGAAGTGGAATCTCGACGATGCAGACACCATCCGTCAACCTGGGCTTTGGCATAACTCCGGTCGATATTGGCTTGGGTGTAATAGCCCTCGCAGTGTTGATTGGTCCATTCACCGTGAGAAAGATCGAGCATAACCTCGAGGCGTTTCTATTCGTGATGGGTGTGCTTTCCGTCACGATAGCCGGCGTCTGGGAGATGAAGCTGGTTGAAGAGGCCGTTATGGAGCCGGTCGTAAAGGGCATCGTCCCTGCGGTGCTGGTAGCGGGGATGGCCTTCCACTACGGCAGGAGCCGCGCTCAGAGCGCAATGGGCTATATCCTGGATAATGTATCCCTTAAAACGGTTACCTTCGTGATGATCGTCGGCCTGGGATTAGTGTCCAGCGTCATTACGGCCATTATCGCAGCACTTCTGCTGGTGGAACTGGTCAATTGCATGCCACTGGTGCGCAAGGATAAGATAAACCTGGTAATAATTGCCTGCTTCTCCATAGGCCTTGGGGCAGTGCTTACCCCCCTGGGCGAGCCTCTCTCAACCATTGCCATCTCGAAGTTGCAGGGCCCGCCATATAACGCTGGCTTCTTCTTCCTCTTCGAGAAGCTGGCGTTGTATATAATTCCGGGCGTTTTAGCCATGGGTGTGCTGGGCGTGTTCTTCACAGGGAAGGCCGTTAAGCAGGAGTGCATAACGACCGTCGAGGATACTGAAACTATCAGAGACGTAGGGATGAGGGCTGCAAAGGTCTATGCCTTCGTAATGGCCTTGCTGCTACTGGGAGCCGGAATGAGGATCATCATTGATAAGTACTTCACGGCGATACCCTCCGAGATTCTCTATTGGGTGAACATGTTATCTGCAATCCTCGATAATGCGACACTAACTGCCGCCGAGATTGCCCCGAGCCTGTCTATGGCCCAGATCACCACGGCGTTGATGGCTCTTTTAATCGCCGGTGGCATGCTGATTCCAGGTAACATTCCCAATATCATCGCGGCGAACAAGCTTGGCATCACATCCAAGGAGTGGGCTCGCCTGGGCCTTCCTCTGGGCTTAAGCTTGCTGCTGGTCTACTTCGTGTGGATCTTCTACATACCCTTTGGCCCGCTAGCGGGCTAATTTTTTAAATTATTTTTATATTTAATTTTTAGTATATGACGCAGAAAAATGATCGATGAATAACTGTGATAAACCGCAATGGCTAAATCGTGGAAAAGCCAGTTGCCAATCTAAGGGAGATATTATCTAATGCTACCGCAGTATTTGTCCAAGCTGTATTCGTATGCTCTGGCGGCTATAGCGCTGGCTAAGCATTTAGTAGGAGCATTAGCCCATCACAGGGAATTATGGTTAGATAGCAATTTGGGCCCTGTATTGCAGAAATTTCCTCTAAATGTAGTACTCGCCACGATCATAGTCGTGCTGGGGCTATTAGCTATTTTCATCACCCCGATACTTCCTCTCTTAGTGCTTGGCGTGGTAGCATTCTTTCTATCCTTCGATCGCAAGGCAACGACAAGATTTGTGATGATGGGTGGGCTCTCGACAGGCTTTGGAGCATTAGCGACAGTTGGTCTGCCTTCCTCTCCAATAATGTCCATAAAGCTTTCGGGATCGTCATTTGCTACGACTTTCTCGAATCTAGACCCATACGTGATATTTGTCATAGCAGCGATTGGAATGCTTACTCTGGGGCTCAAAATAGAATTAACACCAGTCCAGAGGGACACCTTAACTACTTTAATCAACCTTCACCGTCAAGAGAGCCGGGCTGTCAAAGGCAAGGAGATCGGAGAGTTGATGGATCGCAACCCTGAAACAATAAGGATCCAAATGCGATCTCTTAAAGCCTTAAATCTTGTTGAGAGTGTCACTGGCCCCAAGGGTGGGTATACGGCCACTGCCATAGCATACGATGCATTGAGCATGGACAATAGTGGGGGCGGAGACGAAGTTATAGTGTGTGTAATTAGGAATGGTATTTTAGTCGAGGGCGCGAGCGCGACCGAAATTGCCTTCAACAATGTCACGCACTCCATCCGCCAGAGTTGTGTGTCTATTCACATATTCGGCAATATCAAGGACTTTCGCGTGGGGGATGAGGTCGAGGTTGGGCCCACTCCTGTTAGCAAGCTATACATTCGCGGCAAGGTTACGGAATTAGATAACACCACGAGCTGGGTTGTCCTGGATATCTCTGAAATGATCTCGATTCCCAGACTTCCCGTTAAGAAGGTTGCCCGGCGTGCAGTTCGTATCAGTCCTAATATATCTCTAAGGGAGGCCTCGAGAATACTGGTCATCAACGGGGCACAGGAGGCTTTAGTAGATGATAGCTCTCTTGGTCTTGTAAATATGGCAGATATAACCAGGGCTGTTGCAGAAGGCAAAACAGATCTGGAGGTGCGTGAAATCATGACTCCCGGCTTCCTCACCATCAACTCAGATGCGCCTATCTCCGAGGCAGTTAAGATGCTGGGAAAGACGGGTGCTAAGCAGCTCGTAGTTTTGGATCGCGGCGCTCTATGGGGAATTATTACGCCCAGGGATCTGATGGAATCTCTCACCTTTACCTAGATAACGTGCTATCATATTTTTTCGAAGGGCCATCGGCCTCACCTCAACCGCTCCAGTAGGTCTTTCGTCCTTGAGGTTAGAGCGGCTCGCATCCCATGATTTTCCTTGGATGCATAATCCTCTCCTTTGATCCTAAGGGCTAACGCCTCCAATGCGTTGATGACTTCTGATTCATCTATGCCCTTGATCCGGCATGCCTCGTGCAATATTTCGTTTGGATTTCTTTTTTTGGATGTGGCCAATATCAGCTCGTCCATGTGCCCTCTTGGCAACATCGTCGGTCTTGGGTCCTAATACTGCGCAGCTTCTTTCTGTGGTCGTTGGGGATTCGCGACTGTGATGAATACAATTATTGGGGACGAAAAACTTTAGCAAGGCGTTTCAGATGGGATTTTCATAGGTAATTGATTCAATTTTCGGAAATATTAATCATCTTTTTGGCGATGCTTCAAATTTATCTGCGGCCGTAGCTTAAGTTGGTTAGGTTCCTCTAACTATTGACTATGATGATTATTAGTAAATCTGATATATATGTCTGATAAATCGTTAACATTAATTAAAAAATCCGCATCAATTTTCGTTATATAATTTAATGTGCCTAAAGGCCGCGTTATATCCGAAATGGGGCACTAAATATGGTCTGAAGAATTAAGCTTTTTTTCAAATGATTAGTTAATCTTCTGCAATATCATAATGAATAACTATTTACAAACATCAATCTTTGGTCAACAAAAATGTTAAATATGGGTAAATGCGAGTTCGAGATTACTGAGAAGGAATTGAGAATAATCATCGTATTTGAGAGGTACTGAATCAATGTCAATTACGTACGTAGATATCGGGTTGTTTGCCATAGTCCTAGTTGTGCTGATCGGACCCTTTATGGTCAGGAAAATAGAGCACAATCTGGAGGCATTTCTATTCGTTATGGGTGTACTGGCTGTTACGATAGCTGGTTTTGAGAATAGGACCATTCTGGAGGCCATGGGCTACAACCATGAGCAGATCGCTGAAGTCGGCTGGAACATGAAGCTGATTATGGAAGCTGCCCTTGAGCCGGTTGTAAAAGGCATAGTGCCTGCAGTACTGGTTGCCGGGCTGCTCTTCCACTATGGCAGGGAAAAGGCCCAGAGCATCATGGCCTCTATTCTGGATAAGGTCTCATTAAGGGTCGTTGTTTTCCTGATGGTAGTCATCCTTGGGCTGGCAGCTAGTGTCATCACGGCCATAATCTCTGCCCTGCTCCTTGTAGAGATGGTAAATTGTATGCCCATCGACCGCCAGACGAAGATCAATGTGGTAATAATCGCCTGCTTCTCTATCGGCTTGGGAGCAGTACTCACCCCCGTGGGCGAGCCTCTGTCCACCATCGCCATTACCAAGCTGCAGGGAGTGCCCTATCATGCCGGATTCTTCTTCCTCTTCAACCAGCTTGCCATCTATATCATCCCCGGCGTCCTGGCCATGGGCGTGCTGGCTGCATTCTTAACGGGCAAAAAGAGCAAAGAGGCCTGTCTGGTCACCACAGGGGGGACTGAGAATCTGAGGGATGTGGTCATAAGGGGCGCCAAGGTTTACCTCTTCGTGGCTGCCCTGTTGCTCCTGGGTGGCGGTATGAAGATCGTGATAGATAAGTACCTTCTGACGGTGCCGTCCCAGATCCTCTACTGGGTAAATATGATTTCCGCCGTATTGGACAATGCCACCCTGACCGCGGCTGAACTCAGCCCGGCCATGGAGATAACGCAGATTCAGGCAGTTCTCATGGGACTTCTCATCTCTGGCGGCATGCTGATCCCCGGAAACATCCCCAACATCATCTCTGCCCAAAAGCTAAACATTAGCAGCAAAGAGTGGGCAAAACTTGGCATTCCCCTGGGACTAGTGGTTATGGCAGCGTACTATGTGTGGGTCTTCTACATACCTTTCCACATCCAGTTTTCCCTTTAGAGGTGATGCTTGCATCACTTCTAAGGGTAGTTGGGGCGGCGTTCTGAGTCAACTTCTGAGAGGAAACAGAAATATGAATTGCGGGTTAGAAGGTGAACGAAAATGTATGCAGGAATAGAAACCGCGAGCATCATAACCTCGATAGCAGCATTAGCTAGCTGGGGCTTATCTTTCGCGGGAGTCAACAGATATCTAAGGTCGCATTCAACCCACGATGACAATGGGTTTTACATGCTCTTCTCCATATTTGTGAGCATAGCAATAGCAATAGCAGTCGCAGCCGGAAGTAAGCTGTTGATTGTGCAGACTGCCTCGTTCGGCATGGGTCTGGTGACAACAGCGAACATCATTCTGGCCATAGCAGTAATGATTATCTGGGGAATATCCTTCCTGGTGGTAAACAGGCATTTGAAATCCCATTCCGCTCAAACTGACAACGGATTTTACATGCTCTTTTCGACTGCGGCAAGTCTGGTTGTGGCAATAGCGGCAGCCTCCGTCGGAAGCAGGCTCTTGATGGTGCAAACTGCCCCATCAGGCATGGGTTTGCTGACAACTGCCAACATCACGTTGGCTATAGCAGTTGCTGCAATATGGATTTTATCTTTCGTCGGCATAACCAGGCACTTGAAATCCCATTCAACTCAAACCGACAATGGGTTTTATGTTCTCCTTTCGGCTGCGGCAAGTCTGGCTGTGGCAATAGCGGCAGCCTCCGTCGGAAGCAGGCTCTTGATGGTGCAAACTGCCCCATCAGGCATGGGTTTGCTGACAACTGCCAACATCACTTTGGCCGTAGCAGTTGTGGCTATCTGGGGTTTGTCATTCGTCGGCATAACCAGGCACTTGAAATCCCATTCAACTCAAACTGACAATGGGTTTTATGTGCTCCTTTCGGCAGCGGCAAGTCTAGTTGTGGCTATAGCGGCAGCCTCCGTCGGAAGTGGAATCTCGACGATGCAGACACCATTCGTCAACCTGGGCTTTGGCATAACTCCGGTCGATATTGGCTTGGGAGTAATAGCCCTCGCAGTGTTGATTGGTCCATTCACTGTGAGAAAGATCGAGCATAACCTCGAGGCGTTTCTATTCGTGATGGGTGTGCTTTCCGTCACGATAGCCGGCGTCTGGGAGATGAAGCTGGTTGAAGAGGCCGTTATGGAGCCGGTCGTAAAGGGCA
>Ga0307379_10005701_pt1 | contig 17290 bp, 39 predicted proteins | sample UN2MG_FD_202237 | JGI IMG/M metagenome (GOLD analysis project Ga0307379, IMG submission 202237) | Soil microbial communities from Risofladan, Vaasa, Finland - UN-2 | ecosystem: Environmental > Terrestrial > Soil > Coastal area > Acid sulfate soil | place: Finland: Risofladan, Vaasa | collected... | reverse complement strand
TGTATGAAGATGAGGGGGCATTAAAAACGTTAGATATACCAATAAAATATCGAAAAGAAATGATTGCTGATTGGCGGGGAGCAGGAAGAGCCATAACTGGAAAAGATAATACAGAAAAATGGTATGAAATTAATAAAAATAAAATGCTATTACATAGAGATACAAGGAAATGGATTGAAGAGAATATTTAAGAAGGGTAATAAAAGTATGATAAAAGTTATACTATTAATAATATTTTGTTTAATTGGCTTTTTTTGCACACACTGGGCGAGAAGTGTCAACAATAAAATCCATGAACCGACAACCATAGCCTGTGAGGGCGGGATTTGCGAACCACCAGAGGAGTGGAAAGATGGAAGCGACTGATGAGAAGTATTTCGAGTGTCCCGTCTGTAGTTTTATCATATCGTTTAAGTTTGATTATGATAAGTATAAATATGTGTCTACCTGTCCATACTGCATGAACGTGATTGAGATGGATAAAGATGAATTTGAGATAGATGATGAGATTTATTTTGAAAAGGATTTTTAAAGGAGGAAATTATAGATAAAAAAAAGATAGCTAAAAAAGTTAAGTGTCCTATACATAGGTTGAAGAAGAAAGAGATACTTTGGTTATTCTCACATAAGTGTAAACACGGACATAATTATTTGGAACATTATAATTGTTATCTCCAAGAACACCCCGAAATTGATGAGAAGATAGGTTTTTTAGATATCGAAACATCTAACCTTGACGCTAACTGGGGAATCATTTTAAGCTACTGCATTAAACCACGAGGCGGGTCAGGGATATTAAAAGGGGTTATTAACAAAGAGGATATAAAGAAATATCATCACGACCAGACGGACAAAAGAATAGTCAAAGACTTAATAGTAGATATGTTGAAATTTGACAGATTAGTAGCCCACTACGGAAGAAAATTTGATTTACCATATATAAGGACAAGGGCGTTAATTATGGGGTTAGATTTCCCACATTTCGGCAGTATACAAAATGATGATACTTGGGTAATAGCAAGAAAGAAATTAAAACTTAATAATAATAGATTAGAAACAATAGACAGGGCTTTAAATGGTGAGAGTATTAAGACACATCTTACACCAAAGTATTGGATAGCAGGTGCAAGAGGGGATAAAAAAGCCCTTGCTTATATTTTAGATCACAACGAAAAAGATGTTATCGCTTTAGAAGATATATGGTTAAAACTGAATAAGTTTGTTAGCAAGACGAATTGTAGCATTTAATCATGGGGGAGAAAGGTTTCGTATGATGAGAACCCTTGCTTCTTGGAGTGGGGTGTCTGACCTGCTCGGCAAGATTTTCTTATTATCACTCGGGTTCGATTCCCGACTCCTCCACCATATTGCCTGACCTATCGGATAACTCACGTAGGTGGTAAGAAAGCCTGAGCTCTGAATTAGTCCATCAGGGCAAGATACCGTCGAGGGTAGAGTGGGAAGGTACACAGTAACCCAACAAGTCCCCTAAATACACCTGATGTTATGGGTTAGCGCTCTAAAATAAATCAGGAAAATATCGGAAAATGGTTTTTATAGGTCAGGCAATTATACGACTCCCCGATTAATTATATCGGTTAGGTAGTTTATATGACTACCTGTATATACCCGTTACGCCTCTTAACAATGCGCACCCTGACGGGTAAGCCTGTAACAAAAGGAATAATAGGTTATGGGTTACGTAACCATAGCTACCACAAAAAGCAGGCAAAAAGGTCCCGCCCCACTGAAAGAGATAACGTATCTCTCCGTTAAGGTAGGTGGGGCGGTCATAATCTACCAATGCGACATTTACCGAAAAAGCCGTAGTGTTCACTAATAAACATACATTTAGTATAACGTCAGCGTAGAAGTGATTGTCAGCATATTTGCCAACTCTCTTTCAAAGCGAATTACTGTAAATAACGACAAGGCGTTTACAAAGACACGCAAATGGGTTTACAAAGACGTTTAAGCACCTAAGGACAGACAATTGATGAAAATATATATTAAGGAGGTTATTTATGACAATTAGTATATATCTAATAAGATTATTAGTTGCATTCTTTTTCGGGGCTATTACATTAATTAATATTTTAGCAATATATTGTGGAATATCTGAAGGTTGGAGTAGTAGAGATATGTTCTTAACTTTAACAATGCACGTTTTAGCGGTTGTAATATTTTTAGCAAGTGGTTATCTATTATGGGTAATAAAATGACAATAACCATTCTTGATATCTGGCTCTCAAAGCTAAATTATGGCTGGTCGCTTGACGATGTGCCGAATGAGGAGATTAAAAATGAGTTACGAAGAATTATTAGATAAACTTGAGAACGGCACGCCTGCGGAAAAGAACGATGCAGAATTAACATTGCTTGGCAGACTATATTATTACGAAGGAGATTGAAAAATATGTTTATAAATGAAATCGGCGACAAGAAGCTAAAGAAGCCTTTAGAGGTAACGATTACCAAACAATACATAGCTGAAAATGAGGAGTTGGAAATATTCGGGCAGGGCGACACAGAAGAAGAAGCGGTTGAGGATTTAAAGTCAACTCTTTTAGATATATACGAAGATTTATTAACAGATGACGGGCCTGATAACAGTTATGGATATAAGAAGAAGTTTTTAGCGTATTTTGAGTAGCCGACGGGCTAAAATAATAGACATTTCAGTAAACTCTGAAAGTGGCTTATTCAGTGAAAGAGCTATTTAAAGCACGTTGGAGAATTAGTTGCTTCGCAGGGTAGACAGGGTTGTAGTAATGGTTGACTTCAACTGTAGTCAAGTTGAGCATACGAGGATTACTCGGTAGTTCACGATTAGGGTAATGATTAAGGACACGATTAGTAATGTTAATATAATGGAGTGAGATGATCCCCCCAACCCGGGCTGGACGGGAAATTCCAGCTTCATTTTTTCCTCCACCCCCTAAAAATGCAAGGGTTTTAGGGGGGTATTTTATTCCATACCCCCACAGGGTATAATTTACCTACGATTTTGCCTAAATGCTCGTTAATATTGCCAATAATACATAACTTTATACAAAGAAAATTCTCGCCTCACCACGCTAATCCTGGTGTATATATGGGGGTAAATTATGAAACCGTTGGTATATAAGGCTTACAGCGTGTAGCCTTACCCGTCTATAAAGTATTTGTAATTATTTTCCCATAAAAGAAGGATTTTCAATCCATCATGTAGTATTTTCTATATATACTATTAAATGAATATTGGGGGGCATGATATGACTTCTATAAAAAGAAATGATATACTCCATGTCTATTCGGTGGTAAAATTCCTTTACCGGGATTGTGATGTAACCATGACCAGGCTAAATAACATGGTTGACATAGGCATTGTAAAGATACACAAGGAAGGGTATATAATTGAAAAACACCGCGATAAATTAATCAAAAGCAACTATGAGCATCTTTTGAATTTCCTGAACGAACAGAATACGCTTCTGGAGAAGACGCATAAGAAGGTTTTAATGAGGGAAGGACATATTGATAGACTGCTTGAACCCCCGCAAATTAAAGAGAAAAATCCTTTATAAAAGATATTTTAAAATATTTTAAAATAAATGTTGACTTTTAATTTAGCATATGCTAATATAGGCTATGATTAAAAATATGCGTATCCAAGAATTAATAGAAGTGATAAAAAAGAATGGTTTCTCTAAAGCATTTGTGGCAAGAGAAACAAATTTAAGTTATTCACAAATCAATCGATATATAGCTGGGGAATCAGTCCCAAGGGGTTTAAATAATATCGAGAAGTTGGATAAGTTTATAACTGAACATAAGTAGATTTTTTGAGAAAAAAAATGTAAGAAAATTGTAAAAGCGTTGATGTTACGAGGTTTTTTTAAAAAGCAATAGCTATACATAAGATATATTATACTCATCTGCGTAGTCATAAGATAACGCAAAAGATATAAAAGACCTCTAACATCCAAAAAATGTTGGGGGTCTTTTTATTATGGTGTATAGCAATGAAGAATTTAAAGAATGGTTAAGGCTTGAAGAAGCAAAAAAGGCAAAAAAACGGATAATTGCTAAAAGAAAATTCGCCACATATATCAAAAAATATCAAACCGATAGATATAAAACTGACGATAAGTTTAGATTAGATAGAAATACAAGCCGTTCAATAAGGCGTTCTTTAAAGAATGCCGAAGAATTTAAAGAGAATCATTGGAAATTATTATTAGGCTATACCTTAAAGGAATTAAAAGAAAGACTAATATCTACAATCCCAAACTGTTGCACCTGGCAAGATTATATAAATGGGGAATTAGAGCTTGACCATATAAGACCTGTCAGATTTTTTAAGTATACCAATAAAAATGATGCTGAATTTAAGGTAAGCTGGGGATTAAAGAATTTAAGATTATTACCAAAAAAAATAAATAGAGTCAAAAGTGGAAGTTTGTATCTTTACAATAAAGCTGACTGTCTACCTTGTTTACGATAACGGTAGGCGGTTGGTTTTTTTTATTTTAATCATGCCTGCCCTGGGACTTCTCGGTGAACTCCTAATGAGGCTCTACTTCATTTTTTAGAGGACTCATTGGGTAGTTAGGTTCGATTCCTAACAGTCCTGTCGGGGCAGGCAGAATAAAAAGGAGGAAAGCATAGAAATGAAAACCTTAAAATTAAAAAACCTTTACACGGGAGGTTATAGAGTTAAAGAAGTGAAAAATGATTTTACAGTTAGAATAGGCCAAGTAATAAGTTTTAATGAGGACATTACTGATAGAGATTATAAATTATATAGGGTTATGGAAATATCAATAAAGGAGGTGTCTCACCATGACAAGGTTAAATCTTAACGCAAGCATTATCGCAGGCTTGCTGGTGTTCGGGTTCGCGGTGTTCTGCGTGATCAAGTTGCTGGGCTGGGTTAGGTTGCTGGGGTAGAAAAAATATGAAAGGAGGTGAAATTATGAAAATCAATCAAATCTATTATGAAGAGTTGAGGTCGTTTTGCATTAACGGAAAATGGTCGAATAGAAAATTTGGGATTGGGGCAAGTTTAGATGAAGAGAATGGAAAACTATCCGAACATCTTAATGATTTAAAGATAATAGTAAGGCGTGAATTAGATAGATTAGACAGAGAAGTAATTGGGAACGATTCAGATAAATATGAAAATGCAAAAGAATTTCTTATGGGTATAGCAGAAAATATAAAAAGAGAAGTTGAACTTATTGATAGTGGAATGCCATTTTAGAATAAAGGAGGCAACCAATGTTTCTTAACATAATTTTTTCATGGCTGGTAATAATGATAGCTGTAAATATCTACAGGGGTATACAGGAAAAATCTAATAAAGGGGGTAAGCCGATGAAGCAGAAGCACTTTAATGGGCGAATGTACTGGTAGAAGTAAAAAATTAAGTAAGGGGGAAAAATGAAAATGAATACTGAAAAAGCGATAGAGATTTTGAAAAAAATTAACGTAAAAAGTGTAAGTGGTTATGGAAATGCTTATATACCCAACAATAATAACATTGATGATATTATCGCCCTGCTTAAAACCAATCAAGAATTGGTTACTAAATTTTCAAGTGAAGGTGATGAATATCAGAAGAAATTAGACCAGATAGATTTATGGGCGATGGAGATACAAAGTTTAATTAAAAAAGTAAGGGGGAAAATTTAATGACGAAAGAAGAAAAATATCAAAAAGCAATAGAATGGTTAGAAAATGCTTCTTACAATTGTAACAATGTTGCCAAAATAGGAGTATCTTTAGTGCCAATGATAAAGAGCCAAATAGACAATGCTATTAAATATTTAAACGATGAAGACATTGAAGATGTTTGGTAAAAAATTAAGGAAGGAGGGAAATCTAATGACTAACGTAACTACTAAAAAGAAAGAAGAGAAAAAACAAGATAGCAAGGTAGTCGGCAAAATCCCGATTAATGATGACGTATTCAATCAGATAAAAATAAATATAGGGAGGGAAAAGAAAATGGTTAACACTGATGTATTCAAAACGACAATAGAAGAGGATTTGAAGGAAATTCAGAAATGCAAGATTGACATATTAATCCTGCAAAGACAAAATGAGGAGTCTTGTAAAAAGAACAATGATGAAATTACAAGACTAAACAATGAAATTACTTGTAGAGAGGAGGCATTAGAGCATAACTTATCTGCTTCAGGCGAACGGAAAATTGAGACTACTGCGGGCTGGTGTGCTTATCGGGCTATGCCGGATAAGTGGGAATATGATGATGATGAGATTATTGGATACTGTAAACTTAATAAACTACCCTATTATCATACCGTTGATGTAGCGGAAAGAATGAAACTAAAAACCGCAATTCTCACTCATCAAGAAGAATATATTCCCGGAGTTACCGTTACGCCGCAAGAGCCGAAATTCAACTACAAGCTGAACGGAGGGTTGTAGAGATGGACAGTAAAGAATTTGACGCAATGTGTAGAAAAGCAGGAGTAAAAAAAGGGGTTCTTTGCGATACGGTTTTTACGAGACAATTTAAAGAAGAGAAGGAACAAAAGACTATCCCGATTAACCCTGCTCGCTTCGACCAGATACTAAAGGGGATAGGCAGGCGTAAATTTGGCAAGGTAACAACAAAAGTAAAGGGGGCTATAAGATGACACCAAACCAATTGGCCCGTAAGCTGGCGAAGGGCAACGGTAAGACTGTAGAGGAATTGGAGGCAATTATCAGGCAGAGGAACAGGGATATCGAGATAGGCGGGTTCTACCGTGCCTTCGGGGTGAAGGTAACGAGTTACGAAAAGTATGAATGGGAAAAAGAAAATAATAAATTAAGGGGGGAATTTTAATGAGTGAAGTTAATAGCTTATCAATAATTGAGAATACCGACATGACGAGTTTTAAAGCGACCATGTCAAAAATAGGACAGTTTCAGAAATTAGTCAGGGAGAACCTGCAGGACGGCAAGGATTATGGCACGATACCTGGCACATCAAAGCCAACACTATATAAGCCCGGTGCCGAAAAGATACTCATGTTAATGGGGTTGCAGTCTACCTATGAGATCATAGACTCGACCCGTAACTGGGAAGTGGGATTTTTTCAGTATCAAGTCAGGTGTACGCTTAAAAAGGAAGATTCAATTATCACTCAGGGGTTAGGGGCTTGTAACAGCAAAGAGAATAAGTATGCTAAACAAAATCCATTTAACATTGATAACACCATATTGAAGATGGCCAAGAAACGTAGCCAGGTAGACGCTTCTCTTACCGTAGCAAGTTTAAGTGAAATCTTTACACAGGATTTAGAGGATACAGGGATAGGTGATGACGATGATCATGTTCAACGGAAAGCAACATCTTCTAATAATGACCTTGCCACACAGCCACAGATAGGACTAATTAAGGCACAAATTATAAGCAGTCACTTACTAACAGAAGGTGAATTAAAGAAGATATCCGGCTATCTTGAAAATGGACTCACCAAAGCAAAGGCAAGCGAGATTATTAGCTGGTGGTTAGGGGATAAAGACAAGTTGGTTATCGGTGAAAGGTTAAAGCGAGAAGCAAAAGAGAAGGAAGCCAAGCCTGTAAAAAAGACCACTAAAAAGAGTGGTACGGAGGATTTTATTAACGCAGAAGATATGCCCGACTAACTACACCTCCACAAAGCCGGGTAGCATATTCCCGGCTCGCTATCATATTTATTTTTATTTAGTTAGAAAAAAATTAAGGGGGTAAAGGAAATGGAAATGGAAATAAGAAAAGATTTTTGTGAAACTGATGGTTTTGTTGTAGGTAAAAGAGACAATATAAAAATAACATTAGATGAATTAGATATTGATTTAATTCGGAGAAAAGGTTTTACGACTGATACAGGATATGCCGGAGCGAAGATTACTATTATAGGAAAAATTTTAAAGGAGGTAACTTAAATGTCAGTTAAAGAGAATGATTACACCTGCGGAACGTGTAAGCACTACGATAGGGACAATGACTATTGCATGGCAAGTGGTAATCACGAAATTTATGAAGAGGACACTTGCGAATACTGGGAAGAGGACAAAGACGACCTGACCAAAGATGAACGTTATGACGGTGGTGTTATGAGTAACTTTGATAATGAAAATCCAAAGGAAGTAGAGGACTATATAAATGAAGGGAGGGAAATAGAGTGAAGAAAGCTGTTTTAAAAATAAAGAAAATCCATGATTGTATGGAATGCCCATATAGAAAATGGAGAAATATATCACATAGTTCAGAATGGTATTGTGAAATATGTTTGGAAATTATAACAGATGTTACAAATATTCCTTCTTGGTGTCCACTCGAAGATTTTAAGAAGGCCGACCATGAAAAACCTAACTAACTTTCTCGAATTAATAATTATAGTTTGCGTTGCCGTCATAATTGTATTGTCGGAAATGTTATATTTTGCAATGGATAGGGCGATTGAGAAAGTGCAGGAAGTGGCGGGGGAACTATAAAAGTTCTATAAAAAATATCGTTAGTTCTATAAAAAATATATTAGAAAGGAGGGAACTATGACCTACACTCAATTAGCACTACTCAGGCACTGCTTGGAGCAGGTAAAGGGTGGCAAGCTACCCGAAATCACCAATACGGAAAAAGTGGATTTGGATTATTTAGAGAACTACTACGATAACTTGATATCGAATATAGAGAAAGAAAAGAAGAGGAATAGCAAGGTAGAATGGCAGAATTTTGTAATGGTTGTTGAAGTTAATAAATAAGGAGGTAAAGAATAATGGAAGTTAAAGAAATAATTATGTTTTTGGAAAATACTCGGTACATTGGCAGAGATAATATGTCAGAGTATAAAGTTAAATATAATCAATGGATAGGAAAAACTATTGACCTACTCCTACAGGGAGAGGTTTATAGACAGATGATTGAGAAAATGAAAAAAAATAAATATGATGTTTGGGTTTCTTTACCTGGAAGTTTTACTAATCTGCCCGACTTTGTAAGAGATATCGAAAGGGAGGTAACTGGCGAATGAATGACTGCCATTCCATCATATTAAGCATCATCAAATCTTATGTAGGCGACAACAATAAGCGGACCCAGGCGGAGCTGACTCAAGAGTGTAATGATAAGGGCATGGATATCACCGAGAGAACTACCCGTATAATCCTGCGTGAGCTGATAGATGACGGCGCACCTATTATCAGCACCGCCGCCGGCGGGTATCACTGGTATGAGAATGAGGCGGAGAGGGTGAAGTGCTACAAGGAGCTACGGCATAAGGGGATAAGCATATTGTTGAGGGCGAGAAGGGTTAACCGCAATTGCCTGGCTGAGAAGGCCAGAAGGCGGCAATGGGAGCAGTTGAGCTTGGGGTTGGTGGGGTGAGGGATGACAAATAAAATTGATATTGTAAACAAAGCAATAATAGAGGCAAAACAACAATTAGAAAATAATGACCCATACCTTGCAAATTATATTTTACGAGATTTAGAGATTTTAAAGGAAGCAAAATTAGACGATTTATCTTGGGCTATGCACCGAGAAGGATGTTGTAAAAATGATGTTATTGGGTTAATCGAGTATATAGAGAGATATGTAAAGGAGATAGAAAGTTGATACCATTCCCAGATAAGAAATATCAGATAATCTATGCTGACCCGCCGTGGCAGTTTTCAAGCAAAGAATTACAAAAATACAATGGAAAAAGATTTACAAGCATGGATAAACATTATCCTACCCAACATAAAGACTGGATTAAAAATTTACCCATAAAGAACATTGCAGATAATAATTGTGCTTTGTTTTTATGGAGTACGGATGCACATATTAAAGAAGCCATTGAAGTAATGGAATCGTGGGGATTTAAGTATATAACAATAGTTTTTATATGGGAGAAGATAACAAAAACAGGAAAGACGGTTGCTAATCTCGGAGCATGGACAATGAAAAATTATGAAATATGCTTATTGGGAACAAGGGGTAAAATGCTTCAATATAAAAAAGCGAATAATATATATCAAAAAGTAAAAGCATTAAGAACAAAACATAGTAAAAAACCATCAGAAGTTAGGAATAGAATTGTTCAATTATTTGGCGATTTACTACGTATAGAATTATTTGCCAGACAGAAAACAGAGGGTTGGGATGTGTGGGGGAATGAAGTATAAACATTATTTTAGTGGAGGTATAAATGAGTAAAATTGATGGTGGTGCAACCCTTTGGGCAAGGCAAACCATAGACAGCGACATATTTTATAATAAACCTGATAAGTGGTTTAAGATATGGTTTTACTTAATTAATGAAGTCAATCACAAAGACAATAGGCAATTTAAGAGGGGTAGTTGCTTTATGAGATATGAGTGGATCATGGAAAAAACAAAGGCAAATAAAAATGAAATAGACCACTGCATAAGATGGCTAAAATCGGCGACAATGATTGCGACACGAAAAGCGACACGAGGTTTTACCTTAAACATATTAAATTACAACGGTTATCAGAGTTTAGAAAATTACAAAAGCGACACGAAAAGCGACAGCAAAAGCGAAATGAAAGCGAAACAAAAGCGAAATGAAAGCGACACTATAAACAAGAATGATAATAATGATAAGAATGAAATAATGAAGAAAGAGATATTGTCGAGCAAACTCGACCTTGAAGCACCTATCTTATATTTAAATGAAAAAGCAAAAAGAAAGTTTGATTCAAAATTATCTGCTAACCGTGATTTAGTTAAAGCAAGATATAACGAAGGAAGATCACTTGGTGATTTTAAGCAGGTTATTAATAAAAAAGTTTCGGATTGGTTAAGTGATGAAAAAATGATGAAATACTTACGACCGTCTACTTTGTTTAACCGAGTGAATTTTGAAAACTATCTCAATGAACCAACAAAGACTATTAATACCGACGACGAGTCCCAGCCGAAATGGGAAAAAAAGGAAATAATAAAACTGACACCCGAACAGGTAGCACGGGATAAAGTACGGCTAAAAGAATTGGCTAATCAAGTTAAGCGTATAGGTAATATGCCGGGAACGGCGAAAGGAGGAATAAAATGATAACCGATAACTATATCAAGATCAAGATGTGCGAGCAGGCGGAGGAGATACAGGAAGTATGGCGTAATCCATTTAGAAATAAGTTTGGGGATTTATATTGGAGAGGCAATAAATATTTAATGATACCTGAGGCTTGCATTTTGAATACCGACTCACATTTTATCCCAGAAGAAGAAGTTTGGTTACCCACACAAGAGCAGTTGCAGGAGATGGTATTGCCAATATTTCTTAAAAGATATTCCACAACACATGCATTAAGAAATGACTCTTCATTTATTTATCGAATGATTATAGAAAAATTTCAGAGATGGATAAATAGAAGCTCTCCGTCTTTTGATGAATATATGGCAATGTTTAACAGCATGAACGAACTTTGGCTTGCCTTTGTGATGCACGAAAAATACAACAAAATCTGGACTGGCGAAAAGTGGGTGAAAGCCGATGACTAACCTATACCGTGTCAAGCGCATGCTTATCATCATCCTAATCATCATGGTGATTATCAGTTTCGTAGCCGTAATCAACCTCACCAGTCGAATTGAGGAATTGATTAAGGCACAGGATATATTAATTGAGTATATAGGAGGGAGAAGATGAATAGCGATAATTTTACAATGGAATTGTTATGTTGTGAATCTACAATACTAAACGAAATCAGTCATAAAGAATGTAAGCGAAAACATATTGCCTTAACTTACTATTTTTGTATGGCATCTTCGGAAGAAGTAGATTGGGGAAAAATAAATAAGGCAATAATAGAAAGGTGGAGTCACAGCGGTCTGAATTATATTAAGACCGAAGCATGGAAGTGGCACGAGAAGAAAATTAGACAACAGGAACTGAAATCCCTGCTCAACAACTGTGCGGATGATGACGAGGCGATACTGCTGAAGCGGGAGTTAGAGGGGTTGGAGGAGGTGAAAAGATGAGAGCAAAAATAATATTACACATTGAAGGAGATAAAGAAGCTATAGAAAATATTTACTTTGAAATTACTCATGGCAATAGTATGAAAGCTGCCTATTCGGAATATAAAAATCATAAAATGATAGAAACAAAAGCTGAAGTTTATAAAATGGAATTAGAGGAGGTGAAAGGCGATGGAATTTAAGAAAGTTTATATAGATGGTAATCAATATGTATATAGTTCCAACCCTACCAAAAAACTAAATAGGCGATGGCAGGTAGTGGATAATTTTAATATCAAAAGGGAGGTGAAAAAAGTGAAGGTTAAAGAAGCGATAGAGTTTTTAGAGATTGAAATTAAATCTCTTGAAGTAGAAATTGAAGATTGCTGTCCAGATGATGATCTCGATATACAAGTAATCGAAGCCAACAAAGAGGCAATTATAAAGAATAGGCAAATCATCTCCCTACTCCAACAGGGCGAGGCGTATCGGCAGATGTGGGAGCATATAAGTGTTATTTACAAAGGTCATGGCGTGGAGAGTGATATAAAAGCTCTTGAGCAAAAATACTTAAAGGAGGCGAAGCAAGACGAAGGTTAAAGCTAAAGTATTAAAATATATGTTAAGCGAGAATGAGATTAAGAAGCAAGTGAAGGACTACCTTAATGCTACCGGTTGGTTTAATTTCCACGTCTTGCAAGGCATGGGGGCGTATAAAGGTATTCCTGACATCATTGCTATCAAGAATAATAGAGTGTTATTTTTGGAAATTAAAAGGCCAGGAGGAAAGCAAAGCGAACACCAACGGCAATTCCAGATATTCATTGAGGGGCATGGCGGGGAATACTGCATTATTAAGTGTTTAGATGATTTGATTAAAATAATATTATAGAGGGGAGGTGAACTCATGAGCCATTGGCAGTTAGAATTTTCGTTGGGGGTTAATATCATGGTCACCTTAAATATTCCTGAACAGACTGCCAGGAACTTGCTTGAATACATCAATGATTTTTTAGACCATACCAGCAATACCAAACATCTGCACGAGGCAATGGAAGACAAGATGAGGGTTAAGCGGGCAATCGGCAGGGCTGAGGGGATACCGAGAAGTATGATGAATGATTTTAGACTGAACGATATGGTGAAGTAATGAAGAAAAAGCCGGGGGCAGATTAGATTAGTTTGCCCCCCATTAAAACAAAGGAGGTTATTTTGCCTGCCATCCGTACACTTGACAACATTTTCGCTATAATTAGAATAGAGGAATATAGATGGCAAGAAATAAAATTGTGATTGAAAACTACGGTTTAAGCCCACCAGAAAACTCCATACCATTTTGGGAAGATAATAATGCTTTTGACGAAGATAAAATTGTCTTTCAAACAGACTTCAAAACAAGCCTTCAAAAACTAACCTCAACTGAAAGAGAAATTATTCAGTTATGTAGTCAAGGCTATTCAGTACGAGAGATAGCTTCGATTATAGATATCCCCACCATGACAGTCCAGGGCATTAAAGAAAGAGCAATCAGTAAATTAAAGGAAATGATGAATGGAAAAGATAGTATTCACAGCATCTTTGCCTGATATCCTGTCAGCCATAAACATTGCAGGGGTAGACGGCAACAGCAGGATTAAGCTGGATATACCGGCAAGCGATGTGGCGGCAGTGGTACAGCTGATAATGATGAAGGGGCAAAGTTTTAAGGTAACGATAGAGAATGGTGATTAAAAATGACCGATAATAACGTAGAAAATCGTGGAAAAAATTTTAAAGAAAATGGGAAATTTGCATTAGGTAATACTATCTCTAAAAATAAAAAGAGGAATCGAACCCAAACCGATAAATTATTAGCTGCTTTAAAAAAAGCAGGGAAGAAACAAAATAAAGATTTTTGGGACGTAGTGGCAACTAAAGCCTTTGTGGATAAGGAAATTATGAAAGCGATCATTAATAAACTTGTTCCTAACCTCACCGAACTTACCGGTGCAGACGGATCACCGCTAAATATCACGCTAAATGAGGTTATTTATCAAAAAGACGAAGAAAAGTCTTCTCAGGATTGATTGTGACGCACGCAAAATAAGGGGTGCTTATGATTATACCTATTTTTAGGGGGAATATATGAACCTTGACATACCCATCCCATACCACTTCAAAGAATATGATTACGAAATACCCATTATAAAAGCCTTCTATGCCAGAAAAGAAATATGGATGAATATACACAGGCGAGGCGGAAAGGATTTACTATGTTTTTGCCGATTCCTCCTCCCTTCTGCTTTTAAAAGACCAGGCACATATCCTTATATTTGGCCTACACTAAAGCAAGGCAGGGATGCAATCTGGGAAGGTAAAGATGAAGATGGACGGGATATATTAGATTATTATGTTCCACATGAAATGATAATCAAACCGGATAACGCAGATATGAAGCTAACTGTCAGGGCTATCGGTGGTACTTCACAAATACAGATATTTGGTACTAATGGCGGGCAATATGAAGCCTTACGAGGAAAACCAGCTAACGATGCAGTATTTGCAGAATATGCCAGGCAAGACCCACGAGGCGCAGAGGTTGTATCTCCGATGCTTTTAAAAACGGATGGCCGGGCGGTATATAATTCTACACCTAATGGGAATAACCATTTTAAAAGCGGATACTATATGGCAAAGAATAATCCCGATTGCTATGCGATAACAGCGACCGTTGAAGATACCTATGATCATCAAGGTAAAAGACTTGTAACCGAAGCGGATATACAAAAGGAACGTGACAAAGGCAAAACGGAAGACTATATCAACCAGGAATATTACTGCTCTTTCAACCAAGGGATAGAGGGAACTTATTTAGGGAAACAACTTCAAATTGCCAGCAACGAAGGAAGAATCGGAAGTTTTCAATGTGATGAGACCTTCCCGGTTTATACAGCGTGGGATTTAGGTGTTGGCGATTTCATGGCAATCATATTTTATCAGTTAATCGGCAATAAGGTTGTTATTGTTGATTATCACGAAGCGACAGGATATTCCTTTGTCTATTATGCCAAAATAATGAAGGAAAAAGATTATTATTATGACAGCCACTATGCACCCTTTGACATCAAAAATAGAGAAATGGGGGCCGGGAGCAATAAAGAATTAAGAGCCTTATCAAGATTAGATAAGGCGGAAGAAGTGGGAATTACCTTCGAGCCTGTACCAAAGGCAAGTTTTGAAAACAGCGTAGACAATGCCAGGGCAATAATGAGCCGATGTTATTTCAATATTGACAATAAAGATGTTAGAAAGCTAATTACCCATCTTGAACAATGGGGGAGAACCTGGAATGACCAAATTCAAGATTATACCGATTGGGAAGCAAAAAATGTACATAAGCACGCAGGGGCAGCCTTTCGCTACATGGCAACCGTAGTAACAGAGGAAACGCACACGGCAGACTATGATGATAGTTACGATGAAGACTACAAGGCGAAATGCTCGCCGTATGTAGGATTATAAGAAAGGAGGAAACGATGGTAATTACATCATTTTTAGAAACTTTAGAGAAATATTCTTATAGTATTAATTTTAGCGAACATGGTCAATATATTGATATAGAGATAAAATTAAATTGTAAATTTAAAAAGAATAGAGAAAAAGAATCTACAGATATACCCAAAGAAGAAATTATAAGTTTTCTGAAACCTATAATTAAGAAGCGTATTAGAAAACATTTAAAGCGTTGGTATAAAGGTATATAAAAAAACAAGAGAAGAGTTAAGGGGTGAAAGAGATGAGTCATATTGAACGAAGAAACTGTCATAAAGAAAAAGGGCGAGGTTCTAAAGGAATTTGTATTAAAGAAATATAAAATAGGTATTGATTTCTGGCAGCCCTTTCGTGATAACTGGGCGGAGATAAAGAAAGAGTATGTTGGCGTGCTGAACGAAGCCAAAGAGGACTGGCAGGGCAATGTTATCGTTCCTACCTTAAAGAAGGTAGTCCGCAACCTTGTATCACTCTATCTCTCTATGTTGTTATCGAAGGGTGCGGAATCGTTCGACCTGGGGCCGGGTGAAGAATCGGACAAGAAGAACGCCGAGAACCTGCGCTTAAAGGTAGTCTATGACCTTAACACGCTTGATATCGAAAGAAAGATGATCCCCGTTATACAGGACTTCGTCAGGTATGGCTATGCTGTTGCCTATGTCCCCTGGAAGCACACCGTAGAGAAGATGAGGACAGGCAAGACAGCGGTTAAAGATGTAGTTACCTTTGACGGACCCGATTTAGGTTGCGTGAACTTGCAGACCTTTATTTCTGACCCTAACTGCAAAGACTTATCTTCATGGAAGATATACGAAAAAGATGACGTACCTATCCTCTATCTCAAGCAAAAAGAGAAAGAGAAGGTTTTTTTTAACGTTGACGCACTACAAGAGACCGTTGGACCAAATGTAGATGTGGTAGATACTCTGGAATATCACGGCCTTGTCCCCAAGCGTCTTATCGAAGGCGATGTAGATGACCCTGACGAACCCAACCCCTTTAAAGATGAATACGTACAGGCTATTATCGTTTTAGCTCACGAAGATACAGTTATCAGGGCTTGTGCCTATCCTTATTGGTGCAATAATATATTTGTTCCCTTTGTAAATGACTCCGATGTAGATGAATTAGTCGGTATGGGTAGCGGTGATGATATCAAGGCACTCGCACCTATGCTCACCAACCTTTATAACAAATTAACCGATTTAGTAAATATCGTAACTAATCCTGCTTATGAAATGGTAGTCAGCCGTTATTTAGGCAGGGCAAAGACTATCTTAATGAGACCGGGAAGAGTTTTACCGGTTAAGGAACTTAATACTATAAGAGAGATTAGCACTACTGCACAGGCCTCAACCATACAATTAATACCGCAGCTTATCAGCATGATCAACGGAATCATAGAAGAGATAACAGGCTCAACCCCGTCTATTGTACCCACAGGGGATAAGAAGGATGTCCATGATACTGCCAGAGGACTGGCCATGATGACCGAAAAGTCCATGCAGCCGATTAATACCAAGGTTAAGTTTTATATCGAGCCTGCCTTCAGAAAGATATTAGGGATTATCTACAGGCACAATATACAGTACTTCAAGCGTGAAAATGCTGTCAGGATATTAGGCGAAAAGAAGGCAAGCGAATTTAATTTAGATTACTTGAGTAAAAAAGACATTATGATGAAGGGCAACCCTGACTTCATTCCTACGGGCATATCAGGGTTCATGGAAAAGAGAGTAGAGATACAGAACTTATTAGACTTTATGAAGATAGGTGCTACCACCATGATACCTGCCACCCAGAAAGATTTAT
>Ga0307379_10005699_pt1 | contig 17292 bp, 25 predicted proteins | sample UN2MG_FD_202237 | JGI IMG/M metagenome (GOLD analysis project Ga0307379, IMG submission 202237) | Soil microbial communities from Risofladan, Vaasa, Finland - UN-2 | ecosystem: Environmental > Terrestrial > Soil > Coastal area > Acid sulfate soil | place: Finland: Risofladan, Vaasa | collected... | reverse complement strand
CAAACTCAAAATTACTGAACTTGAAACCGAAGAAACTGAAGAAAGAGAAAACATCTACATCAGGAAAACGCAAATCGGTGAAAGAGATGTCAGAATTGCGAACAATAAACTCTTAATAGAAGAGTTCAAGGTTCAGGAATACCGTGATATGGTAATGGGTCTCTATAAGAAGTGCGTTCACAGGGATGGTATACCAAGGCAGATGTTAAGCACATACATCATACCTAAGATTAACGTAACACTGGAGAACATATTAAGTGTTGCGTCATTTAAGGTCTGGCTCGATGTTGATGACCTGAGACCTAAATTGGCATATAATGATAGACCAGCAGCAGTTATTGATTGTATTAGTGCAAGTGGAAAAGAAAGAACGTTTTCAAGTGTACCAATGAAATTCGCATTGAATCAAATAAACGTGAAAGCTAAACCAACAATCTTTTTACTGGATGAAGTAATGGGCAAGTTAGATGAAAACAGTGTAGAGGAATTTATTGAAATCCTACAGCTTATCAAACAAAACATGAAAAAAGTTTTGGTTATTGAACATAATCATGAAATCAATCCTGATTACCTGATAAATGTACAGCTAAACGAAGACGGTATCTCATCTCTCGATATTGAATAAAAGATATTTTTTAGTATTTATTTGAAACAAAAACAAATGGATTTAAAAAAATATGACAAATTAAGAAAGAAGATAGACACTAAGGATTTCGAGGGAAATAACAGAGGTTTAGATAAGTGGCTATTTAGGTTTTCTTTCATTGGTAACATAAGTTCGATATTCTTTGCGTACTTTTTAGTGTTTCCATCACTACTAAAAGCAATTACAACTAATTTCATTACTGGTAATTGGGGAACTGCCATTGCATTTGGACTTACACTGGTATTCCTAACCATTTTCGAAATCACGAAAAGATATTTCGTCAAGAATTTCAGTAATGATTTTGTTGTGAACAAAAGAAAAGCTGGTTTCAAAATGTTGAGTTGGTTAATGATTTCAACTGCAATTATTATATTGAGCTTCTATCTTTCTATAACGGGTTCAAAGAATCTTGCAACCACGAGTTCAGTAAAAAACGTATTGGCGAAAACCGAACTCGTATCGGAAATAGATAGTCTAAATATTGTATATAGTGATGAGAAAACACTATATGTTAGAGATAATGAATCCCTGAGAGCAGTTAACACCGATTTGCGTAAAACACTTTCAGAGACACCATTAAATTACATAACAGCCAGAAAAGAATATCAAACAAGTATTGATAAAAACACCGAACTTATTAAAGACAATGATGCTGAAATCAAGTCAATTGATGCAGAACTGCAACGAGCGGTTGCAGAACTTAATCAGGATTTGGATGCTACGAAGTCTGGAAATGCAAATGAGGATGCTAAAAATAAATTACTATTCATTATCATTGTTTGTTTTAATGAATTAATTATTATTGGTGGTCTGTACTTCCGAGAGTATTTTGAATACAATCTTTACGTCATCAATCAAGATAAGTTTGAAAAGATTTACAAGAAGAAGGACAGATATCGCACATTAATTACATTCGTTTATCGTGACGGAAAACTGAATGTTGGTGATAGGGTAATTAGTGGATTAGAATTAAAAGCAGTTGTTGCAGAAAAAACAAATATTCAGAATTCTAATAAATTCGTTGACGAGTTCTTGCATGATATGGATATTTTAGGTATATTTGCAACTGTGGGTAAAAGAAGAAACATAGCTTCAACATTTACTGAGGCACTTGATATTATTGAAAACTATGACGATACATACCGCATACTTGAAAATATGAAATAATGATTCCCCAAAAATGGGGAGTCTGATAATCAATAAGATATGAATGACGTAGAAGCATTAGAAAAGGGTAAACTTCTTAAAGAAGCATTAAAAATTGTCGATGAATTGGCAAAAAATGACCTCGCAGACATCGATGGCGATTTCACTATGGATGACTTTGATTGGGATAAACTACAGAGACTGATTATTAAAGCAAGAGAACTTAAAAAAAATAGATGGTGGAAACTGACGTAAAATGGTGTACTTATGGTGCTTGGGGTAAAAAACTCCCAACATTCATTGGGAAACTGGAAGAACAACAAGGGAATACTGGCAAGATTCGGTATTCTGAGGGTCAAATGTATCCCCTTGAATATTGGGATATGGATTATGTTACTGTACATCAATCGCTCGAAGAAGCAGTACTTTTTATGGTAGAGCATAATGGTAATGATTCAGTTTATGGTATAAGAGACGGTTTGCATTTTCCAAGCGATATGAAAGATATTGATTGGGATGTTTTGAGGATTAAAGAACTCGAAATTTATAAAAATAAAACAGAAAAATAATACAATAATTATGAAAGTACCAAACGTAAAGAATATTGAAAATGACCAACCTTACTTAGAGGGTGGTTTTGAATTTGTGTTCGGAAATGATGTAGCAACTGACCCGATAACACAAGAACAATCTATCGAAATTAATTTTAAAATATCACCTGAAATTCAACAAAACGTTGATTCTTATGTTGATAGTGTTTTTGAAATGATTGGTGATATATTAAAACGAGATTTTATTAATCAGTTAAAACAATTTAAAACAAATGTCTAAAACAAATTGGGATTTAAAAATGATGGAACTTGCTGACCACATTGCACGGTGGAGCAAAGACCGCAGTACGAGAGTTGGTGCAGTAATCGTAAGAGGTAAAGACCCAATTGCGATGGGTGTGAATGGATTTCCAGCAGGTTGCGATGATGACCTTGAAGAAAGACACGAAAGACCATTAAAGTATGATTGGGTACTACATGCGGAAGAGAATGCATTATTAAAAGCTGCTAAGTATGGTCATGCAACCGATGGTGCTGATATGTATGTGAATTGGTTTCCATGTGCAAAGTGTGCAGGTATGATTGTAAATGCGGGAATCAAAAGAATTTTTTGCGACAAAGAGCCTGATTTTAATAACGTTCAGTTTGGTGCTGGGTTTAGACTGGCACTTCAAAAATTAGCCGAAGGCGGTGTAGAAGTAATATATATGGATTACGATGCAAATAGACAAGCAAAAATATGAAATAAAGGAAGTAAACCGTTATAAAACACAGTCTCCTAAGACACAAATTGTGTTGGCAACAAGTCTGAGAAAAGATAATCATCTTATCACAAGATTCTTACACAAAGACTTTGGTAAGACGAAAAGGTGGAATACGTACACTGTATCCAGAGATGGGTCGGTGTATCAACATTATGACCCGAAGCTTCACACGGATTTTCTCAATATCAAGGAAGTTGATAAACGCATCATTTCAATTGTATTGGAAAACATGGGTTGTTTATTTCAAACACCTACAGGTAAACATATTAACTGGATTAATGAATTTTGTGACGAAGAAAATGTGATTGAAAAAGGCTGGCTTGGCTACAATTTCTGGGAAAAATTTACAGACGAGCAGATAACAAGTACTGTTGAACTATGTAAAACACTATGTGATGAATTTGGAATACCAAAAATGTTAATCGAATTTCATCACCATCATAAAGATACTCTGAAATTCAGAGGTATTGTGTTTAGAAGTAATTATATAGAAGATAGTAGTGACATCAATCCATTATTTGATATTTCTAAGTTCAACGAAATGTTGCATAACGAGTTCATTTAAGTATTTATATAAAAACGAAAACATGGAAAACGACATAAACGAAAAAAACGCTCCAAATCAAATGAGAGTATTCATGAAAAGAATGCGTGATGGGAAACCTACTGCTGATGAGACACAAGATAAACCAAAACAAGTCTTAACAGTACATGAGAGCATTAAAATCATGCGTAAATTGAATGAAGAGGCTGCTGGTGAAACCGAAGAAAAGGGAGCAAACATGAAAAACATTTACGACCAAGGTACTGAAGAAGAAAAGTTTTTAAACTTCTTCGATGACATGAATGTTAGTGTTAAATTCATTGATTTGGAAGTTAATGATAATCTGGTATTTTGGGGTGCTACTGTCGATGGTATAATTCAATTCATTTATACTGTAACGCCAGACGAAGCTACATCAGGTGTCCAGTTTAATTATCTGGAAGATTTTACACCAGATAACCCTGATAATGAACTTATTGTTAAAATGATTGAGTCGTATTACGATACGTTCTATAAGTACTGGAGAGATAACGTGTTGGCAAATCCGTCAACGGAAATGCCACACATGCCAATATAAAATTTAAAGAGATGGGAAAAATATTTACATTAATCTGGGGGTTTTTAAAAGAAAAAAACCGTTGGGCAATTGCCTTGGTGATAGTATTATTGCTAAGTGCTGGAACTATCATAAAACTTCAACGAAATAAAATAGATGAGTGGAAGGGTAAGTATCAGACAGAAGCTAAATTGAAAGACGCTTTAATCGATAGTGTCAGCTATTATAGAAATCAACGTGATGAAGTGGTTGCAGAAAAACTCACACTGCAAGAAAGTATTAAGAATCTCGAAAAGATGTATGGTCAGCTTTCAGATAATCAGAAAGAATTATTGACAAGAATAAAAGAAATCAACAAGAAGAATAGTGTAATTTCTGCAGCACTTATAGAAACAAATGTCAAAATAGATTCATTGTTAGCCAAGGATGGTAAAGATGGTGGTCAAGTGGTTATAGACACCACAAAAAAGATGGTTAATTTCAATAATGTGGCATCAAAAGATAGTACCTTTAGATATAATATAGATGTCAACAATATACTTCCAGCTTATCCAGATATTAAACCAACAATGCTATTTAAGTCACTGGAATTTCCGAATAAACAATTTATTGAATTTCACTGGAGAAATGATAAGAAGAAAGGATATCCAGTAGCATTCAGTACAAGTAATTCAAATCAGTATTTCAAAACAATTAATATTGATAGTTATGCGATTCCACCATTGGATAAGGTTAAGTTAAATCCAACTGGTTGGCAAAAGGTTGGGAACTTCTTTATAAAGAATGGTAGGACGTTAGTTTATGTTGGTGTTGGTGCAGCAGCAGGTGCTGGTGGTGTGTACTTATTAACTAAGTAATATACTCCGTAGGTGGGGGACAATTTGAACACAAAAAGAACGCATTCTAAATAAGATATGCGTTCTTTTTATTTAGTAACAATTTTTCGTGTTCATTAAGTATTTATAGACAACAGAATATATATAACATGGATAATGGTGAGGTAAAGAAGATTGTGAATGATGAAATCAAGAAATTCGTTAACGATGCGCTTGATAAGGAAATGAAGAAAATCGTGCACAATTCAAGTAGTCAAACAAGAGCCGAATTAATTACAACAATTAAAGATGCTCTGGAAGCCGTATACAAAATGTTATGGGTTAAAAAAGAATTCTGGAAAAGCGATATAAGATAATGGAAAAATTAGTTGAAGGTATTAATTTTAAGCCAACTAACAAAAAACCTGTTAGTGACCAGTCTGTGGCATATGATAAGAATTTCAAAAAAACTATGAATCGAGTAGCACCTGATATTAGATTGAATGAAGTTGATGGCATGTTAAGTGAAGTTGAGCAATCGCTGAAGAAAAAGATTTTTAGTTTGGCTAAAATGGAATCCTTGGTATTTGCAGACCCTAAATTATCTGCGGTGTATAATAGCATGGCAGAGAATGGTGAAGAAAAATATGGTTATCATTATAATGAAACGATTCAAAACATGATATTTAACGACTACGTATTGAACAGTCCAGAATATCTTCAGAAATATAAAATGGCAATACCCAAAGAAAAGAAGAGAAGGGATAAGAGTGGTATTAATCAACTAAAAAAAACGGGAGAAGAATCCATGAAAAAGAAAAATCCTGCATTTAAACCAGAAGTAAAAAAACTTGAACCGTCTGGTCTGCAACAAGCTGCGGAATCTGTTAATGAAAATGATGAAGAGGTCACAAAAGTAGTGTTTCTGGTTAATGAAACCGACCCAAATAATACAGATGTATTTGCATATTTTCCAGAAGAAAGTTATAGCGATAAATACAAAACAGGATATGCGCATGTTGGACAACACACTGCTGTTGACCCTAATTATGCTGCAGAAAGTCGCCCCGCAACCCCAGAAGAATATCAAGAACTTCAAGCTGAACTTGAAGGCATTGGATATAATCTTGAAGTACTTAATGGTATGCAAGAAACAACTGGTGCTGGTGGTGGTGGAGCAGGTGCATTTGTACCAGCTTTAGGTTACGAGAAAAAAGTTCAAGAAACCACAACATCTGCATCATCAGGTGCGTATGTCGGTCCCGCAGCATGGGGTGGTGGTGATTTAATGAAAGGTAAAGGGGGTAAGGCTATGAATAAACCAATATGGAAAGGTGGAACAATAATTGGGGAAGGTAATTACCTAATCGACCCAAGAGGTTTTAATAAATATATTCAAGTATTAAACGAAGAATCAGACGCAGCATTCATTGAACGTAAGGGTAGTAACACTTATGGTAGTGTTAGTAATATGAGTCCACAAAATCAAAGGATAATAAAAAACGATATTAAAACAGGTAAATGGGATAGTGCAAATATTCAGGGCAGTATTGGACTTAATGAGTATTGGATGCAAGATGCTCTTTTTGACAAGGAAATTGTTAGTTCAAGACCAAGAGAAGGTGAAAACAGATTTAAATTGAGTGATGGTGGGGAATATGAATATATGACCGTCAAATTTGCTGATGGTAGCGAAGATATTGCGGTTTTTAGTTATAAAGACGATGTTTTTTATGATTATAATAAATGGACTGAAAATATGAATAATTGGCGTAAAAATAAGGGGGAACTTCAAGAAGATGAGTCTGGTATGCTCACAACACCAGAAGAAGTAAAGGCTTTGGGTAGAAAATTAACCAAAGCCGACATTCCTAAATTAGCTGGTCAGGCATTATATAAATTAGCAATTCAATTAGCTGGTCAACTACTACCGTTTGGTTGGGATGATTTACCAGACATTAACTCAATGTGGGATTATATTGATAAGAATGGTGGTATGACATATGAACAACTTAAAGAAGCTGTTAGAGAAGCGGTTGAAGAAAGAATTGCAGAAGATGGTATGAGTCTTGATGACTTAGGATTAGAAGAAAATAATTTACAAGAAAAATCTAAATCAAAATCACAACAACGTTTCATGGGAATGGTTCATGCGGTACAGAAAGGTGAATTAAGTCCTGATAAGGTTGGTGGTAGCGTTGCTAAAGCAGCAGACACTATGAGCGATAAGGATGCAGAGGATTTTGCATCAACAAAACATAAAGGATTGCCCGACCATGTTGACGAAACTATGGGACAACCCGATATTGAATATCTGGTGAAGGCATTTGAAATCGTGAATTCAGGTCCTCATTACGACCCAGCAAAAACAGAACGTTTTAAAGCTAATCTGTCACAAATGGATGACACGCAAGCACAACAAGTAACTCGAACATTGGATAATATGTTGAGACAAATGGGATATAAACCTGAAGACGTTAAAAATTACGAAACAAATATTAAAGAAACAGAACTAACTATGATAGAACCAAATAACAGTTCGATGGCGAACAAAGCACAACCAATTGGTGACCAAGGTAGCGTACCAACTGGTACACAAGTAACAGGCGGGTTGAACGAATCTGACATGAACTTGTTAGAAGAACTAAATAATGAATTGAATGCATATTCAATTCACCACGATAAATTAAAGAAAATGGCAGAAGACAGAAAACCATCGGCATTGGTACTTAGAGACCGTGTTGGAAGTGAGAACGAAACTAATTTCAAGAAAGACTTGCAACATAGTGGTGTTAAGCAAGTTATTGACATTGAAAAAGAACTCATGTATAAAGACCAGCAAACCGATGTTGGCAAAGACCCGATGAAATTAGGTCAGGATATCGAGAAACAGGCTGTTAAAACTGGTGAGATGAAAAGTGGTGAAGCACTCAAAGATGTTGGTGACAGTGCTAACGATGAGGGTGACGAAATTCCAAAACGTAACCTAACAACTGCTGAACAAGACGAGGTTGATTTATATCGTAAAGGCATGCATAGCTGGGTTTATGACAATGAACCCGGTAAGCGTTTCGAAGACCGTATGAAAGCCGACATGGGCGAGAAGATTATGGGTATGAGAGATAAGCAAATGGCTGACATCGGAGTAAATCCAATGTATAATAAAGATACAATGAAAACAGACCAAGGTATTGACAAGGTTCAATTCGACAAAGAGAAGTCTGGTTGGAATGAAAGAAAAGGCATTGAGGAATCAATGATTACTGGTAGATATCATGACGACTTAAATAAAAGACGTTTGATTGACTTCACACTCAATGAAGTGCATGGAGTAACTGCCGATAAACTTGATGAAAACTTCTCGGAATTAGATTTCACTGGACTTGGAAACTCTTATGTTAGCAAGACAATTGATAATAAAGTCGTAGTTAATGAAGGCATGTCAGGTATTCTGGAAACCTATAAATTCTATACCAATGGTAAGAAAGTGGTTGCAGTGAAAAATCCTGTTCAGAAGCTGAATGAAAGTACGACTGTTAAGAAACCTGTTGTTAATGAACAAGTTGACAAGATGAAACATTTGCTGGGTTATAAACCAGAAACATTTACAAGTACAAGTAATGTAAAGAAAAATAGAGGATTCTAATATGGCAGATTGGAGAAAAATAACAAAGAAACAATTTGATGATGCATATAACAAGCATTTACCAAGTGGTTGGGTTAAGTTTGCTTTTAGGTATTTTTCAAAAAATACTGAAAGAAAAGACTTTGCACCAAGAAGAATAATTACTGGAATTCTTTTGGGATTATTTGGTGTTGGTTTCATAAGCACAATAATTGGTTTACCAAGACCGATTATTGCTGTGTCAACAATCGCATATTCAATTTTACTTGCGATGTTGGTACTCTATCTTTTTAGTGCTGTTTTTCTTAATAATGGTAGAATAAGAAAGATTAGAAAAATACTTGGTGTTACTAAGGAAGAATACAATGCTTTAGTTAGTAAATTTTACGAATAACCACGATTTTTTAATATAATTAAAAGGATGTTATTGAGTTAACATCCTTTTTTGTTTTATAATGAGTTGGTAAGTATTTATGGAAAAGTGAGAATCATGAATAAACTAAAAAGAATGTTATTTGGCTCGACAGATTCTGTTAAACAAGCAGAAAAAGAAAAGGTTGTCGAAAGTAAAGTATTAGCTAAACTAAATTTAAGCGAAATCATCAGTGTTGATTTTCCCGATGACCAATACATCAAAGAAAAAACCGATAAGAAACAAATAGTAATCCATCATACTGTCAGTGGACAGGGCGTTAATGGAGACATTGCTTGGTGGAGAAGTACCGCAGATAGAGTTGGTACTGCAATTATAGTTGGCTGGGATGGTAAAATATATCAGTGTTTTAGTAGTAAATATTGGGCATATCATCTGGGACTACACACAGCAAACAACAAAGCATTGAATATGGGAAGTATTGGCATTGAAATCGATGCTTGGGGTGGTTTGGTTAGAACCAACCGACAATGGTATCCAGCAAAATGGGACGCAAATTTAAAACGATTTGTAGCTAATATCAGCATCGCACCAGTAAAAAACGTTCAGGTTTACGAACAGGGTTTCAAGGGTTTTTATGGGTTTGAAAAATACACCGATGCACAAATCGAAGCCGTGCGAGAATTATTGGTTTACTGGAATGAAAAATATAAAATACCTCTTAATTACAATGAAGACATGTGGGCACTTTCAAACAAAGCATTAGCTGGTCAGACTGGTGTTTGGACACACGTTAGTTTCAGAGAAGATAAGAGTGACTGTCATCCACAGCCAGAATTAATTCAAATGTTAAAATCGTTGAAGTAAAAATGGGTAACACACCAAAATATAATATTGTTAAAGACAGGGTTGAAATCTACAAAGATTTTGCACTGAATTTAATGTATTACATTCAACATTATTACATCGACTATGAAAGTCTCAGTCAAGACGAAGACATTTATAATCATTTCAAGTGGTGTTTTAATAAGGTGTGTGCCGAATTTGCATTAGAGGGTATTGATTTCAGTAAAAATAAGAAATTAAAAGAATACTTCTATACTTATTACTATCATCAGTTTTATCGAGCAATTAATAATCCGAATCAAGACACTACGCTCCAATACTATGAAAAATTCTGGAAACAGATTTTCGAAATTGATAAACAAAGAAATAAAAATATTATGAATATTCTCATTGAAATCTATAATATTTATGACACATCAATCAACCAAGAGAAAAATATTTTAGAAATTGTTTAAAAACTCTTGCGTTTCGTATTTATAATCACTACTTTTACGAGTATAAAAAATAATATTATTTAAAAAGCTAAAAATTATGCCGAATTTAAAATTAGACCTTGTTAATAAACTAAACAACGATAAGTATTACGAGGAACTTGAATTAGTGCGTCTCGCACAAGAACCAAACATGCATTACAAAGAGAAAATTGACCTTATGGGTTATAAACTCGAAAAACTTGCTATACTTAACGCACAGTTAGGATTGGTTAACCAGTATTTCCAAGAGCCAGCAGCACCTCCTGCAGAAGTTCCTGCACCTCAAGGAGCACCAGTTGTTGAAGCACCTAAAGGACAAGTTCATCAGGGTCAGACACACGGGGAATAATGACCATTGTAACTGAAATATATCAGTTTCTATTTACATCTTCCATCGTTTTTATGATTTATGTCCTCGGAGATTTAATCGTAAAAACGTATGGAAGCTTTAGATTAAAAAAGGATACCAGATTTGTATTATCAAAACAAGAAAAGATATTGCTTTGGATGTCCATTGCGATGTTTTTTTCATATATTTTAAAATAAATGAAAATAATTCAAGAAGCATTAGCACCCACAGATGGGTATATCACATCGTTCAAACGAAATACTGTTGAGGGTTGGTGGGAGATTGAAGTTGGATTACCAAAGGCGTGGGTCTTTGATGAAAACAATAAAATCAAATGTGAGATTTTAGCTGAAGCTGAAATGGGTAAGCTAATAAAAATCTCACCTAAGAACAATAAGGTTGTGATTGATGATTTGATTTTATTTGTTGAAATCATCATTGAAACCAATAAAAGAATAGCCGAAAAAGAAAAACAGTTTACCGATAAAATGGAAGAAATGAAAGGTGTGCTGGAACAAGAGGCTAAAAAATTCTACAAAGAGCTTGATGACTTGAAAGAAAGTTCATTCAAGAAGGTTGGTGAGAATTTCGTTAGGAGTCTTCAAGCATCAGAGAAGAAACCAAGGAAACCCAGAACAACTAAACCAAAAATCGAAGCTACGGATACCATTCCAGTGAGTCCCACTACCCCAAATACAGGAGTAGTTACTACCACAGAAAAAAGCGATTTACTTGAGTTAGACGAATCTAAAGATTAGATTTCATGGCAGAAGAAAAGGATATATTATCACTGGATGATGATGATATCGATTTAGTGTCACTCACCATACATCTTGAAGAAGACACCAAGAGGAAAAAAAACCATACTGCTGCCATTATTGATGAATGGGGTGAGTTGCTTCTGGAAGAAATCGAGAGAAAAAGAAAAACTGAAGAACTTAAAAGTAAAAAGTTAATCCCATATATTCTTAGACGTAGTGACGGTAAATATACTAAGGAAGAGCTAACTACCTATAGTTTTAAAGACTTACAAGACATTTATAATCAACTCAAAAAAGAAAATCAGTCATCAATTGTTAAATTTTTTCATTTTCTCTTTAATATCGAATAAATTTAACTATATTTGTAATTATTAATTTTAATTCACAAAACATGGCAGCACTATTTGATGAAGTTTTTACCCCCACAAACATTTATGAAATGTTATTCTTTAATGTTAAATCAGTTCTGGAATACCCGACACTTGAAGAACTCGAAGCACAGAATAAACCACTGTTTGAGCGTTGGCAGTATCTGGCAAAGACTAAGTATAACGATATTCCTGCTGGACAATTTGTGGACATGGCTGTGTATAGCCAGAAAAAATATGAAGAAAACGCACCATACTATCCTGAATATAGTAGAATTATTGCGATTACATATGCAACCCTGTATTTGGAGAACGGAAACATAAAAAGGGAATTCAAGAAAATCTGCAATGAAGACGAGCGTTTGGTTATTGAAACATTTATGGCAGAACTTCATGTGTTATCAAGTGCTGCAACTAAATCAAGTCCACCATTCTTTCCACCACTATGTGGTCATAATATAATCAGTCACGATATTCCATTATTAATTAAGCGTTTTATCTTGCTTAGTTCTAAATTCGAAACCAGTCAACAGCTTCCATTGATACTTAAAAGGTGTCTGAATATAAAGCCTTGGGAATCTGGTATAGTCGATACAGTTAACGTATGGAAATTCAATGGCTACGATAATATGTCACTTATGCTTATCAGCGACTTTCTTAAATTAAAAAAGAGTGTTGATTTATTACCGCTTGATGAAATATCGAGATATTATTGGGAGAACATCAACAAGAATTCAAAAGAAACTCTGGACTTCATTGCACTGCAATCAGCGACACAAACCAATCTTGTCATTCAGCTAATGAACGAGTTGAGAAAGTTCTAAAACTTACTTAAAATTTGTTGTGAATATTTAAAGCAAACCCATGTGGTTTGCTTTCTTTTTTCTATTTATGTCTAAGATATACATAGGATTATTATGGCAACAAAAAAAGCATTATTGATTTCGGGTGGCGGTGCGTGGGGAGCATTTGGTGGTGGTACATTAGCAAGGATTAATGGTAGTTACGATACGGTGATTGGTGTGTCCACAGGGAGTTTATTAGCACCATTAGCTGCGTTAAAAGAATGGGAGTTGTTGAAGGCTGCATATACAACAGTTAATGGTAGAGATATTTTTGATTGTTCTTGGTACAAAGGCATGCCGATTTCAAAAACAGGTAAGATAAGAAAGCTGCCAATCATAATGACATTTCTTCGAGGGCAAAAGACAATCTGTACATCCAATGCATTGAGAAAAACAATTGATAAATTTTTCACACAGGAACAATTTAATGAACTTCAAAAACAAAACATAGAGGTGTTGGTGGGTGCACAAAACTTTGCACAAGTACCTTCCAGAACACATTACTTTAATTCTTCAACAGAGGAATATGAAGAATTTAAAGACTGGATGTGGTGTAGTGCCAATTTCCCTTTCTTTACCACTCTGGTTAAAAAAAGCTGGCGAGATACCACTGGAAAGTTTCACGTGGGTAACTGGAGTGATGGTGGGTTAACAGATTTGGTTGGACTTGAACAACTGGTGATGCGTGGATATAAGGAAATTGACATCGTATTACATCGAGCACCTATTGAAGAAAAGCTGGAAGGTAACCTTATTCACAATCTTGTGGATACCGTAACTACGAGTCTTAATGCAATGAGATATGATATAGAATTCGAGTATTTCTTTGAGAAAATCAAAAGATTAAATAAACGGGGCGCAAAGGTCACGGTATACTGGCTACCAAGAAAACTAAATAAAAATTCAATGTTGTTTAATCAGAAAGAAATGCTTGCTTGGTGGGATGAGGGTTATGCTACGGCTTTTGATGAAAATAGAATTCATGTCTTCGAAGCCATAGGAAAAAGGTTCTAAAGCCAATAAGGGTAGTTATCGGTGATTTTATGCCTTAACGTCTCTCTGAAGGGTTCTGGTAGGTATTCATATAGATAGTTGCTAAAACCGTCCCAAAATTGGAAATAGGACAATAATTTGACACGTGTTGGGTTATCCAGTTCTGTCCAGAGCTTTTCCGCTTTATATTCGACTTCCATATCCATGACAATAAATACTTAAACCCAGATTAATTTATCATTAAAAGTGCCTTCAATGAATTCTGCATCATCATACGCATCAAAATCCTCTTCTGACATTGGTGCGTATTGTATGTTACGTGCACCATTCAGCATGTAGTTAAACATCTCATACATCGTATTGAAGAACAGATATCTGTTATCGTGATACAGGAATATGAAACTATCTTTCCAGTTTGGGTCTTCGTCAGAATAATTCAGCAGGACACCTAATGTCCTGCTGTTATCTGAGAATTCCTCGTTATGTATTGTCTTTAAGCGAGTTTTCATATTTCTTTGAATAATTAGCTAAAAATTCGGGATTGGAATGTGCCCTATTAATGAAAGCCACAAAGTCCTGAGTTTCCTTGAATGGTGGAACTCCTTTGTATTTGAGTACATTACCTCTACCTGCATTATATGAAGCAAGAGCTAACTTCCATGAATAACCCTCACTATTGCCTCTGCTTGCCCAGAAACCATGCAAGTCGTTCAAGAGATTCAGACCCATGTATATATCTTCTTTGTTTTTATTAAAATACAAAGTATCAACACAAAGTAAATCGTAATACATTCTGCGTGTCTCTGGCATTAGCTGCATAAGACCACTTGCTCCAACAGGAGATAATGCATCTTCCCTAAAACGAGATTCAGTATACATTAATCTGAACGCCAATCTGGTTGGTATACCAAGGACTGTTGCAAGACTATATGTATATTCAATATATTCTCCATCAAAGTACTCAGGAATTATAATTTCAGCATCAAATTCAATAAATTGAACTAAGTCCTTCATATATAATTCCTTCTGTAATTCGAGAATTTTTTCCGTCATTACTCTATTGCGTTCCAGCATCTCGCTTTGATTGATATCATTGGAAGCGGTTTCTGCGTTGGAATCGATTAGGTTGCTTAAACCAAAAACTGCAAAAAGTAAGAACAGCGTTAATATAAATTTTTTCATAACTTGGGTTTTTTAATAATGTTATTTATTGAAAATCAATTAGTTATCGAACGATAAATTTTGGTGGATTCCGTTATACACGGGGGTTTTAATACCAAAATGCCCAGAAAATGTTTGTTTTCTGGGTATAATGAGAGATGTGCTACGCAAGTCTAAGTATTTCAATAGACTCGGTGGTTTTTTATGGGTTTTTAAATTCAGTATATTTGATTTTAAATTCATTTTTATGTCTCTATAAATACTTTTTTATTTAAAATTATCACCATGTTGATTAATTTTATTCAACATCTCAACCTTATCTATCAGTCTCTCAATGGTTTTGTCTGGTGAATATTTAAACAAATATGAGCCACCGATACGACTGAAACCACATCGAGTTGCGACTGAAAACAGCTTGTACTCATTGAATTCTCTATCATCTTTATTAGTTAGTTCTTTTAATGAATAATATTCAGATGCTGGAATTTTATCAACATTTTCGACATCACATGAAACATCATTGATTATCACCGACTTACGCTCAAAATAATAATCAGCATCGATTGGATTATTCTGAAATGGTTTTACGAGAGCGATTATTATATTGTTTTCGTCATAGAAGTCCCTATAAATCATTTCAACAAATTCTTCAGATATGCCATGCTTCCGTACATCGGCACGTAACATAAGCGAATGAAGCAACACAACTTTCCTATAATCATTAACATCAATCAAGCTATTGGCAATTGCTGCTCGGAGTTCATCATAAGTGTCTTCAATTCGATGTGCAAAAAGCAATTTATTGAAGTCGATTCCAAGCATCTTACCTAATTCAATGTTCCAGACAGAGAAACCATATTCACCAATAATCAGTGGTGATTTCTTTTCTCCAATCCTTAACATAGAAACAGTTCCATCGTATTCAGTAATTATGTTTTCATCATCGGTGATTAAGTCATAATTCTTACGATAGGCACGTGTCTTGAATGTGAGGTTAGACCATATATTGATATCAGTTCTATTCATAATCTCGGCAAAGTTAGTAATTTATTTGTAATAAACAAGCGTTTCGTTTAAAGTAGTTCGTGAGACTTCTTCATTTTTCCCAGCAAATCTACAAAATACTGGCGAATCCCGTCACTTTCAAGATATTCCTTGGGTTCGAAATTCAGGTCAATCCATTCACTCCAGTAAAGCTGTACACCAAATCTATTCATATCATTAATGAAATCATCAATGGTTTCGGGTATTGACATCATGTATGTAATACTATCTTTAATGTCTTTTCGCACAGTATAATAAGTGGGATAGAATTCCAGAATGATTTTATCGTCATTGGTAAACTTATGCCAATTAACCATGTCTTTCCCACGCCAACCATCAAAGAGTCTATCACACGATTTCTCATTAAAGACTGGAAATAACATATCGATTGTGAAAGGTACACTGAGAAAATTTTTGAATCTCTCGCAACCAACTGTTTCTATATATGGTATAACTTTTCTCACAATTAATACATTATTATTGATTGCGCCACAGCATATGTGCCATCACCAGTAGGTGTTAAAAGCACTATTCTACGATAGAAATCAGAACGTGGTTTTCCTGAACGTTCAAAGTCATAATCACCAATTGTCTGACAGGCAATAGTTATTTGAATGTCTCCATCACTTCTTTTACCCACAAATTGACCATGTTCAGGTTTATGTTCCATTGGAAAATATAAGTTGTGTGAGAACACACCATTTACTGTCTTCATATAATCAACCTGTATTGGTTCTGTCGTAGCTTTTGACCACCTACCATTGGTGTCCTGACAGAATAGCCACACACCTCTTTTTATGATTTCATTATTCTTCCACATAGTTTTACCTACACACGCACTACAAGTATCATACGATAACATGTAGAACTTACCATCAGCTTCGAATGAATAGGTATTTGTTAACTCATTCGGAAACATATCCAGATGGTCAGATTCCTTTTTAATTCTGTTAAATGCACCCTGAGTCTGTCCGAAGACGTTACAAGCAAGCATTAAAACAATCGATAATGTAAATAACTTTTTCATTTTTATCTATTTTGTTACAGCCATTATACGAATATTTCGACAAATATGTTACAAAAAAAGCACGTATTTAATAACACGTACCTATATGTTTGATTTGAAACCACTTAGTCGCTAACCCTTTTGAATATTCCGACTGATATTACCATAATTTCGTCTGGCTCAACACCGTTCTTTATTTCACGTTCGGCTAACGAACTAACCACATAATCAGTGAATAGTTCACCGAGATTTGTGTGATTACGGTCTTTTACTTCAAAAAGTAGTTCCTCTGTGTCAGCGTCAATGAACTTGACGGCAATTCTTGATGTTTCTTTTTTATATCTTACCATTGCTATAATTATTTAGTGTCAATTCTTAATCCCATTTCCTTCATCTTGAGCAGTGCTTCTGCATTACCCATAGCAT
>Ga0307379_10005698_pt1 | contig 17293 bp, 16 predicted proteins | sample UN2MG_FD_202237 | JGI IMG/M metagenome (GOLD analysis project Ga0307379, IMG submission 202237) | Soil microbial communities from Risofladan, Vaasa, Finland - UN-2 | ecosystem: Environmental > Terrestrial > Soil > Coastal area > Acid sulfate soil | place: Finland: Risofladan, Vaasa | collected... | reverse complement strand
TTACAATCAGCAAGTTCAAAGTGTCGACGAAAACGGAAATGCCGTATTAAAAATCACCGTCGAGGCGCTAAAGTACTTCTCCATGAGAAGAGACGAACTCCACATGAATTTCGACAGCTCAAATGTTAAAGACCCAAATGACCCCCTCGCGCTGCTCATCGGACAAAGTTACACCATTGAAATGGCCCCCACTGGCGAAGTCACAAAAGTCCTCGAAATGACCAACGCACAAAAAGCTGTAAGGCGAGGCTCCAGGGTCCCAAGAGTCGCCCTCAGACTCCTAAGGCCCGATACTACCAAACAGCGGCACAGCATCCCATTCCTGCCCGATGCCGGAAATGAAAATCTCGCCGTAAACGACAAATGGAGTAAAGTAAGATCTTTCTCTTTCGGTCTGATGGGCGCAAAAGCATATGAAAAAGTATACACCCTCAAAAAAGTCGATGATTCACCCGACGGCAAAATCGCTAACATCAAAATGAATGCTATCCCCTCCACGGAAATGGCTGAAGAATTACACAAACAACAGGAAGGTGAAAACTTCTCCGAAAGGTTCAGCAGCTCCAACGACTCATATAATGGGCATCTCAAATTTAACCTGACAAACGGCAGCATCGAAGAATACTCCGAAGAACTCCTCATCGAGTGGCTCGCCGTCGATTCCGACCCAAAAACCGCCGCTAAAGAGCCAACTGCTCTGAAAATGGGCGTCCTCAGAACCTACAAACTTGAAAAAATCAAATAACAAACCGAAAGGAGCAAAATTGAAAAATACTATAACTGGTCTAACGATTATCGCACTAACACTCCTCGCCGGATGTGCCGCACCTGATGACAAACTTTTATTGACCGTCGACTTCCAGCAAAATCAAACCCTGCGATATAAATTCGTCTCCAGTCGGGATATTGAAGTCGACTGGGCTCCGGGCCCCGAACAAAATCAGGACAAAAAAAAGCAGACAAAGAAAAAAGTAGACAAAACAACAGAGTCGTTCGAGATGGTTGTCGCATATACACCTCTTAACGTCGACCCATATGGCCTGACAACCATAAAAGCAACCTGCGAATCCGTAAAAACCAAAAGAAAAATACCCACGGGCCGACAAGGGAGCACCGCCGCCGACGCCACTCAGCACCTAAAGGGAAAATCCTTCACCTTCACCGTCGCGCCAAACGGAAAAATCGAAGACTACTCGCAGCTGGACGAACTTATAAAACAAATAGGCCAAAAAGCCTTCCGCACCAAAACCGACCAGGGAAGAATTAAGGAACCCGACATGATTGGCGACTTCATCTCAACGCAATGGTTCCTTTGGGATGCCGTCTCAGCTATCCAACATCCCGCAAAAGGACTCGATGTCGGACAATCATGGACATCAAAACTCTCCGTACCGACACCTATGGTCATGAGGCAGGCAAGAGACGTGCAGTACACCCTCGATGAAATACGCGAAACCGAAAAAGGCCGACTTGCCGTCATAAAAAGCTCCTACTCAATCTCCGACTCGACACCAAAGACCTGGCCCATACCCTATACCGGAAGGTTCCAAATGAGCGGAAGGTTTGGATTTCTAAGAGGATACAAGGTGCTCGAACTCCAGGGCAACGGGGAGGAACTCTTTAATATCGACACCGGAACAACACAACAGTATAAACAAAACTACAAAATGACTCTCACCGCCGGACTGCCCATGCCTATTGAGGTTAATCCAAAGATGACCATCGACCAGAAACTCACCATGACTCTGCTCGAAAACCATAAATAAAAATAAATTCTGAGCAAAAAGCTTCGATAATCGGAAAATAACCGGCATAACTGAAAAAACACGGAGGTAGTGCAGATTGGAATCAAAAAATTTATGGGCACCGTGGCGAATCCCGTACATTCAGGGACTTGCTGAAAAAAACGAGTGCTTCATCTGCCATGACCTGAAAAACAAAAAAAACGACGACCAAAACCTCGTCCTCTGGCGAACCCAAAATTGCATCGTAATCCTAAACCGGTTCCCATACAACAACGGCCATTTGCTTATAGCGCCCACGCGACACATTCCTGACCTTGACCAGACCTCCGACGAAGAAATGCTCGAAATGACAAAACTAATCCGGGAAGCCCAAAAAGCCCTCTCCCTCGTAATTAAACCGCACGGCTTCAATATCGGTATGAACTTCGGAAGATGCGCCGGTGCAGGACTGCCCGGACACCTGCACATACACATCGTACCAAGATGGGACGGCGACACTAATTTCGTAAACGTATGCAGTGACACAAACGTCATAAGCCAAAGCCTCTCAGAACTGCTCAAACAATTAAAACAGGTAAGTTCGGAACACAAACTGCCCAACTTATAAATCGTAAGGTGGTAGTCAATAATCGAAAAAAACTCTAAATACTAACGACTAACTATGTCAGACGAACTCGCTCCTTACGCCGTTGCCGAAGCCACAAGTCGAGGTCGTATAGCACCTGAAAAACCACACCCCTATCGCTCCGACTTCGAAAGAGACCGTGACAGAATTATTCATTGCTCCGCTTTCAGAAGACTCGAAGGAAAAACACAGGTCTTCTCCCCGGGACTCGACGACTACTACAGAACCAGACTTACTCACAGCATCGAAGTCGCTCAGATTGCAAGAACCATCGCAAAAAACCTCCGCCTGAACACCAGCCTCACCGAGGCAATATCTCTCGCCCATGACCTCGGACACCCTCCTTTCGGACACGCCGGTGAAAATGCCCTCAACCACCTTATGGCAGAATTCGGAGGTTTCGAGCACAACCGGCAAACTTTGAGAATTGTCGAAATACTCGAACACCCATACCCAAATTTCACGGGTCTGAATCTCATGTATGAAACCAGACTCGGCCTGGCAAAACACCGAACTACTTATGACAGCCCCGAATGTCGTGACTTCCCCGAAAAAAACTGCTCCCTCGAAGGACAAATTGCAGACATCGCCGACCGAATCGCTTACAACTGCCACGACCTTGAAGACGGCATGCGCGCCGGTATCATCAAATCTCCACCGCTCAAAAACCTGAAAATCTTTAACGAAGCTTCCGACCGAATAAATGCCAAAAGTATCAATGACCCTGCCATAAGAAAAACAAAAACTGCAAAAGCAATCATTGATACTCTTGTCAGCAACTGCATCGATACAAGCTCCAAAACCATCGAAAACATCAGTCCCCAAAACTTAAATGATATATACAAACATCCCGAAAATTTGGTCCACCTCTCACCAGACAGTGACAAAAAGCTCATCGAACTCGAAAAGTTCCTCATGCAAAACCTCTACCTGCACGAATCCGTAAAAAAAACCATGGATAAAATCGAAACCTGGCTTGCCACAATCTTCGAAAAACTCTACCAAGAACCTCAGTTGATGCCAAATTACTTCCAGCAACTAACCGAAAAATACCCCTTGCAGCGGATCGTCTGTGACTATATCGCAGGAATGACAGACAGCTTCTGTTTGAAATTGCTCGAAAAAATCGAATCAAAACATCCTGATAACCTTTGACTTGACACCGCCGTTTAGGTAACTTTCAAAAACTATGAAAAGACTGCTTACATCATGTTTAGGACTCGGCCGGCTGCCTCTCGCTCCCGGAACTTGGGGCTCAATTCCACCCGTACTCATCTTTGCCTGCCTCTGCCTTCTCGGTGCGTCAGCCGCCATTACTTCGCTCATCATGGCTGCATTGACCATTCTCGGCTCAATCATCTGCATAAAATTCGCCCGTGCCGCTATTGAGGCAACACAAAAAAAAGACCCCCCCGAAGTCGTCGCTGATGAATTCGCGGGACAGGCCCTGACTTTCATCTGTGTCCCCTTCCTGCTTGAAAATCCCACACCTGCACAAATCTGGACCGCCGCCGCAATCGGATTTTTGTTCTTTAGACTCTTTGACATAACAAAACCATGGCCTGTTAAAAATCTCGAAAACTTCAAAAACGGTCTCGGCATTCTCGCCGACGACCTGATGGCTGGAATCTACGCAGGCCTGCTCTTATGCCTCTGCCTAAAAGCACCATCGCTCGAATTCCTAAAATCCAACATGCATAGTACCGGTCTTTCATTGAATGTTTTCTCCGCCGCTATACTCGGCGCCGTACAGGGATTGACCGAATTCCTGCCTGTCTCCTCTTCCGGACATCTGGTCCTCTTTGAAAACCTCTTCGGACTCAATCCACAAAAAACCGAAATGCTCCTCTTCGACCTCGCCACTCATCTCGGAACTCTTCTCGCCATCTTTATAGTATTCAGAAAATCTGTCGCCGCATTTATAAAAAACCTCTCAGACTTCGAAAAATATGACACTTCACTTGTAGGTATCTACAAAAAAAACCCCGCTGCACATTTGCTCGTCCTCGCCACCGTAGCTACCATTGTAACCGCAGTCCTCGGATTATTGTTCGAAAAATATTTCGCCTCCGCCCGCGGTTCCCTCCTCACCGTCGCCCTTATGTGGGTCGTCACTGCCACTTTACTGATTGTCACCGACCTCAGGAAAAAAACAAGAACCGGACTAAGACAGTTCGGCTTACTCGCCGCCGCAATCGTTGGACTCGCACAGGCCGCCGCCATAATGCCCGGTATCTCAAGAAGCGGCGCTACCATCTGTGCCGCCATACTTATAGGTCTGCACCGTAGATGGGCCGTCGAGTTCAGCTTCCTCATCGCTATCCCCGCAATAATCGGCGCTACTGCCGTACAATTTGTCAAAAACTTCGGCCAAATCGACCCCGCAAATCTGACACCTGCCGCCGCCATAACAGGCCTCCTCGTTGCCGCTGTCGTCGGAATACTCGCCCTGAAACTGCTCATAAAAACCGCAAGAAACGCAAACCTGAAGTTTTTCGCCCTTTACTGCTATATATTAGCTGCTTTTGTCGCCGTTTATCTCTTGTCAAAACCCTGATTTTATGAGAAAATCCACTTCAAACATTTAAACCAGGCTCGGAAAAGGACCTTAAAATGTCTATCGTAGCTCCATATAGCAAATACAAAAAAAACAATTTCAAAATCGTTATCTTCATTTGCCTCGCCTGCGCCGCCTGGTTCTTCTACGACGGTTATCTAAACGAAAAATTTATACAAAAACACTCCGATGAAAACGGAAATCCCGACAGCACCCTCGTCTTCAACCAAAAATCTCCCCCTGTTTTCCTCGCAATCGCTTTATGCTGCGCCATCGGCCTTTTCATTGTCAAAAACAAAAAAATTATACTGGATGAAAACTCCCTCATCCTGCCCAATCAAACCATAAACTGTGACTCCATCCAGGCAATCGACAAAACTTTCTTCGATGCAAAAGGGTTTTTCACCATAACGTATAAAAACCAAAAGGGTGATGAAAACACCCTCAAAATCAGTTATAAAAACTATGATAATTTGACCGCCGTTCTTGACGAACTCGTGGCAAAAATCAGTTGAAATTTAAAAAATAATCCATAAAATCTAACCCGTTATTTAAAACTGTTTTGGTTATCTTTGGGGAATCCTGTTTCACAATGTGTCCGGAATACACCTGCGAAATACGGCTTCTACCAGCTTCAAGGAAAAGAAAAATATGAATTCTTGCGTCGTAGGACTGCAGTGGGGGGACGAAGGTAAAGGCAAGGTCGTTGACGTCCTTGCCGAAAACTCCGATATCGTCGTCAGATACAGCGGCGGTGCAAATGCCGGTCACACCGTAGTCATAGGCGATGCCAGGTTCGCACTCCACCTGCTGCCAAGCGGCTCCGTACGCGACGATATAATCTGCGTAATCGCAAACGGTGTCGTCGTCGACCCCGAAACACTGCTTGGAGAAATCGACACCCTCAGCGGGAAAAACATCTCTCTGAAAAATAGACTCCTAATAAGTGAAAATGCACACGTCGTCCTCGATTACCACAAAAAAGAAGACCAGCTCCGCGAGCAGGCCCTCGGAAAAAACAAAATCGGTACCACCGTCCGCGGCATCGGCCCATGTTACGCCGACAAGGTCGGAAGAAGCTACGCTGTAAGAATGTCTGATTTCAGAAACCTCAAAAATCTAAAGAAAAAAATCAAAAAAATCGTCGATTACAAAAACAAAGTCTTCTCCGCTCTTTACAATGCCGAACCGACAAACCCCGACGAAATACTCGAAAAGTGCAAATCTTACGCCGACAGGCTTCTCGAATTCACCACCGATACAACCGAGTTTCTGCACAAATCAATCACAAATGGAAAATCAATACTCTTCGAAGGTGCACAGGGGGCTCTGCTCGACATCGACCACGGTACCTTCCCCTTTGTTACCAGTTCCAATTCAAGCTCCCTCGGAATGCCCGCAGGCTCTGGTGTCCCCGCTAAAATGGTCGACAAATTCTTCGGCGTCGCAAAGGCATACACCACCAGAGTCGGTGCAGGACCTTTCCCATCAGAGCAGGACAACGAAATCGGAAATTACATAAGAGAAAAAGGGCACGAGTACGGAACCACCACCGGAAGACCAAGAAGATGCGGCTGGTTCGACGCCGTCGCCGTCTCATACACCGTCACTATCGGCTCCATCGACGCCATAGCTCTGATGCACCTCGATACACTCGCCGGACTAAAAGAAGTAAAAATCTGTAAGGCCTACGAAATTAACGGAAAACAAACCACTTTCTTCCCCGCAAACATCGATGTCCTCGAAAATGTCAAATGCGTCTATGAAACTCTGCCAGGATGGGATCAGGACCTCTCCAATGTAAAAGACTTCCACGATTTGCCCTTGAACACTCAGAATTACATTATACTCATTGAGGAACTGACAAAAAAACCCGTTACTATCATAGGCGTGGGACCAAAACGAAAACAAACTATTTTCAGGTAACTATCACTCTCTCCGGAAAAACAAATTGTCAAAAACTATCGAAGAAAAAGCAAAACAGACAGCCGAGCGCCTCGGTATCGCACCCGAGCAAATGCCCCGACACATCGCAATAATCATGGATGGTAACGGCCGATGGGCTCAGGAAAAAAATCTGCCCCGAGCTGAAGGACATCGTCAGGGAGGCAAAACCGTCGAAAATATCGCTCAGCTCTGCGTTGACTTCGGAATAGAATTTCTCACTCTCTACTCCTTCAGCATCGAAAACTGGAAAAGACCAAAAGAAGAAATCGATGTCCTCATGCATCTTTATACCCAATACCTTGCCAAAATCCGACCCACACTGATGAAAAATAATGTAAAGCTCCTGCATTTCGGAAAAATCGAAGGTCTGCACCAAAGCGTCCGGAAAGAGCTTGCCGAAACAATGAAATTAACCCAAAAAAACACCGGTATGGCACTTGGACTGGCGCTAAATTACGGCGGAAGAAACGAAATTATCGAAGCCACAAAAAAAATTGCAGAAAAATGTTTAAACGGAACGCTCTCGCCTGAAAATATCGACCAAAAATGCTTAAGCAGTCACTTATATACCGCAGGACTCCCGGACCCGGACCTGCTTATCAGAACCGCCAACGAACTAAGAATCAGCAACTTCCTGCTCTGGCAAATCTCATATAGTGAATTCTACGTCACCGAAACGTACTGGCCCGATTTCAAACAACCGGACCTCGAAAAAGCTGTCCTCGCCTATGCAAAAAGAACTAGACGCTTCGGGAACATACAGCCGAAAAAAGCTAAAACTGAAAAAAGCTGAAAATTATGCTCAAACACAGATTAATCTCTGGCACCTTGATGACCATCTTCTTCCTCGCTCTCGTCATCGCTGACGGCTGGCTCGACGGCTCCATCTCCATCCAAAAAACTGATGACAAACCAATACAAGCCACCGCACTGGCTCTGCTAATCTTACTACTGGTAATACCCGCAAACCAGGAATTTGCAAAACTTGCTCAGCTAAAAAACCTCAAAATCTTCATGCCACTCACTGTCCTGCTCTCTTTTCTCTTCGCAACCAATTCCTATTGGCTCCAGATTATTAAAATAGACCAGCACCTCTGCATCTTATTCCTCGCCGCAGCCGCACTCATGGCAATCATGTTCACGCAGTACCTGTTCTGCGGAACCAAAAACGTAATCGCAAACTGCGGCGCAAATTATTTCTCCGTCATTTATCTCGGCATCCTGACCGCATTCTGCCTCGCGATAAGAATACATCTCGGCCTCTGGCCCTTCATTATGTTCGTATGCACCATAAAGTCCGCCGACATAGGAGCTTACACCGCCGGAACAATCTTCGGAAAACACAAATTCTCCCCTAAGCTGAGCCCCGGAAAAACATGGGAAGGGATGGCCGGTGCCATAATTGCCGCTATAATCGTCGCTGTTCTATTTGCAAAAATTTCTGGTATAATCTCATGGCAATGGGCCGTCCTTTTTGGACAGGCCTTCGCCTTCATTGGACAATTCGGCGACCTCGCCGAGTCCATGTTGAAAAGAGATGCTGAGCAAAAAGACTCCGCAAAAAAAATACCGGGCTTCGGCGGCCTGCTCGACGTCATCGATTCGCCTCTCTTCGCCGCGCCGTTTGCGTATCTCTTTTTCCTCTGCGCTCTCGCTAAATAGAGGTAAAACTTGGAAATTACTATAAAATTAGAGCCAAATATAAAACAGCTTGAACTCTTCGGCACTGCCGATACCCACCTACGCGCACTGAGAAAAAACCTGAACGTCAAAATCTCCGCCAGAAAAAATGACCTTCTTATTTCCGGAAGTGAAAACAATGTTAAAACAACCGCTAAAATAATCGAAAAAATGCAAAAGCAACTGACAAAAAAAGCCTATCTAACCACCGATGACGTAAAAATAATGCTCGCACAAAAAGATTCCGCACAACCCGCCGAAACAGGCCACGCCATCTCCGTCTACTCACCAAAAAGAGCTATCCAGCCAAGAACTTCAGGACAGATTAAATACATAAAAACTATGCTCCAAAACGACCTCACCTTCTGCATAGGCCCCGCCGGTACCGGAAAAACATACCTCGCCGTCGCCGTCGCCGTCTCTATGCTCAAAAAAAACCAAATCAGAAGAATCGTCCTCGCAAGACCTGCCGTCGAAGCAGGAGAAAAACTCGGCTTCCTACCAGGTGACATCCATGCAAAAGTAAATCCCTATCTCCGTCCTCTCTTCGATGCACTCGAGGATATGATGGATTTTGCGCAAATGAAAAAATTTATGGACCTCGATATCATAGAAATCATACCACTCGCTTTCATGCGGGGTAGAACCTTAAACGACGCCGTCATCATCTGTGACGAGGCCCAAAACACCTCTCCTTTGCAGATGCTGATGGTCTTGACAAGACTCGGACAAAGTTCAAAAATGATTATAACTGGTGACATAACGCAAATAGATTTGGCCGCAACGCAAAAAAGCGGCATGGTCGAAGCAATACAAACTTTAAAAAGAATAAAAGGTATCGCAAATGTGACATTGACACAAAAGGACATCGTAAGACACCGTCTCGTACAGAATATCGTCCGGGCATACAGAAAAAAAACAAAAGCTAAGGAGTAAAAAAACCTCCACCGAAAACTTCGCTCGACTCTTTTAACAGGAAAAACAAATGCCGTTCTTTAGAAAACTAAGCCCACGCCGAAGCAAGGTAAGAAAAAATATCGCCTTCGGAACCACACCACAAAAGGACCAGCCTCTCGAAAGGACCGGTATCTTCGAGTCGGTACTGCTTGCTATCCTCTTCGTCGCAATCTGTGTCCCTATACTCTCTTTCAAACCGATACCAAAAACCACTATAACCGAATTAATCTCCATCTCTGCCATCGCCATAATCATCGCTGTCGGTGCCTCTTTCTATATACACCACTACCAGCGGCGAATCATAAAAAACCATGCAAGGACCATCGCCCTCGAAGCAATGTTCATACTGCTGCTCGCTGTCGCAAAACTCGGCGCCATCCTCCCAAACCAGGGATACTGGGCAACCGGAACCGTCGTTATTGTCGCCATCATACTCTCCATAGCTTATGACCAGAGGTTTGCTATTGGAATGACCACCTTCTATTGCCTCCTCACCTGCTTCACCGCCGGACCAAGGGCAAACATCGGTATGTTTCTCACCATGTCCGCCGGAGCATTCACCTGCTGCCTGTCCCTGAAGGAAATAAGAACAAGAATGAAACTGCTCGAGGTCGGTGCTCTCGCCGCTGCTGTCGTCTTTGTAACTGGATTAGCCCTCGGATTCCTCGAAAAAAACCTGCCACTCTCGCTCGTCTTCAGTAACGCAGGATATCACGCCATCGCGACTTTCCTCGCCGCAATGATTATTCAGAGCCTGCTGCCAATAATCGAAAAAACCTTCCGAATCGCCACCAGTATGACGCTCTTCGACTACAGCGACGCAAATCAGCCGCTGCTCAAAAAACTCGCGATGGAAGCACCGGGCACCTACAGTCACAGCCTCCTTGTTGGCTCTATCGCAGAAGCCGCCGCAGAAGCTATCGCAAGAAATGGCCTGCTCTGCAGAGTCGGCGCATACTACCACGACATAGGAAAAATCAACAAACCTAGTTACTTCGTCGAAAACGAAATGGGCTCTGCCAGCAGACACAAGGAACTCTCACCCGCAATGAGCCAGCTTATCATCGTCGGACACGTAAAAGACGGAATAGAAATGGCAAAGGAATACAAAATCCCCTCCGTACTCATACAGTTCATCGAAAGACACCACGGCACCACGCTTGTTGAATATTTCTATGACCGCGCAAAAAAGAAATCCGACGAAAAACAGGCCGAACCCTCCGAAAGCGAGTTCAGATACGCAGGGCCAAAACCAAGAACAAAAGAAGCCGCTATCGTTATGCTCGCAGACTCCGTCGAAGGTGCCGTCAGGTCACTGCCTGAAATAACCGCAACTAAAATCGAATCTGTTGTCCACAACATCGCCATGAAACGCCTGCAGGACGGCCAGTTCGATGAGTGCGAACTCTCGCTCAGAGAGCTTAGCCAAATCGAAGCCGCTATAGCAAAAACCCTTGCCGCTCATTATCACGGCAGAATCGCTTACCCAACCTCCCCAGACCTGCCCGACGAAATGCAGGAACAAAACCAGCAAAATGAAAAAGAACAAATACAACCTCAATAGTAATATCTCTCAAAAAACTAATTAACCGCTTCGTATTAACAAAAAATATATCAAAACTTGAATGATGAACTCCAAAAAACAAAACAACATCACAGCTCAGATAAACAACCTCTCCCAACAAAAAAACCTCGACCTTGATAAACTCAGAAAATTGGTAAAGAATCTTTGCGCCATATTTCATCTCAAAAATGCTGTCGTCGAGGTCTCCATAGTCGAAAACGAGGAAATCAAAAAAATAAACAAAAAATTCCTCAACCTAAACCAAACAACCGACTGCATCAGCTTCGACCTTTCCGAAGACGATTCCAAAACCCCCAAACTTTTTACTGTCATCGTAAATGCACAAAAAGCACTCAAAGAGGCTAAAGCTCGAAAACACACAACTCAAGCCGAAATCGCACTCTACATAACACACGGTATCTTGCATAACCTCGGTTTCGACGACTCCACCAGCCAACAGGCTCAAAAAATGCACCAAACCGAAAACGAAATTTTACAACAACTCGGCTACGGTTCGGTATATAATAACGATACCGAAACAAAAAAATAAAAAGCACGTATGATTCCTGTTGTAACATAATTGAAAGGAACCCAAGTGAGCTACATAGGATGGCTCATCCTGATAACCTGCCTCTTCTCCGGAGCAACATTTTTCTTCTCCGTCGTCGCTATCGCGCTGCGCACCTGCTCCTCCGCCAGGCTCCTCGATGCTTTCAGGGAAATAAACAAAGAACAAACCTTCGACCGCCTTGCTAAAAATGTGGAAAAACTTACCCTTGCCGCCTCCCTCTATCGCCTTATATTCAATATGCTCATTCTAATTATGTTGATAGCCGCTTTCAACAACTCGCAATCCCGACACCCGTTCACAAATTACCTGCTCGCATTTATCGTCGCAGCCGCTATATTCTCCGTTTTCGCTCTCGCTGTCCCCCATGCACTCGCAAAATACGCAGGGGAAAAAATACTCACTCGAACATACCCAATGCTCACTCTCCTCACCGCTCCCGCCACCCCGGCAATATATGTCTTCCGGCTTTACGACCACTTCATCCGGCGGCTCGCAGGCGTCAAAGAAACCTCTCCGCACCAAAGACAGCAGGAACAGCAGGAAGAATTCCTCTCTGGACTCGAACAACATAAAATAGAAGGCGTCGTCGACGCCGAAGAGCAGGAAATGATTGAAAACGTCCTCGAACTAAGCGAAACCACTGCTAACGAAATCATGACACCGCGAACAGACCTCGTCGCAATCGAACTAAACGCAGATTTCAACTCCGTACTCGATACCATTACAAAAGCAGGGCACTCCCGTGTCCCCGTCTACAAAGAAAACATCGACAATATCGTGGGCCTGGTCTACGCAAAGGACCTCCTTACCGATATCAACAAAAACCAAAAATGCTTCAACCTGAAAGACAAAATAAGAGATGCCTACTTCGTCCCCGAAACAAAACCTATAAGACAATTGCTCCACGAATTCCAAAACCAGAAACTGCATATCGCTGTACTCCTCGATGAATACGGCGGCACCGCCGGCATCGTTACTCTCGAAGATATACTCGAAGAGCTTGTCGGTGAAATCGCCGACGAACACGAAAAACCATCTCCAGGACCCATTAAAAAAATCGACCTCAGCACTATCGAAGCCGATGCCAGAACATACATCGATGACCTCAACGACCAGTGCGAACTCTCGCTGCCCGAAAATGAAGACTACGACACCGTCGGAGGATTCATCTTCTCACACCTCGGTTACATCCCAAAAACCGGTGAAACCTTCGATTACCAAAACCTCAAATTCCTAATCACCGCCGCAGAACCCAGAAGAATAAAAAGAATCCGAATAAAGAAAAATACCGAACAGCAAAATGTTGACTAAAGACCACGCCATCTGCATACGAGCTGTCGATTATTCCGAAACCTCACAAATCCTCTCCTTCTTCACAAGGGAAAACGGAAAAATCAGCGCTATCGCAAAAGGCGCAAAAAGACAAAAATCAAATTTCGACGGCCCAATCGAAACCTTCACCTCCGGAAACATCGTCTTCACCGACTCAAAAAAACAAAAACTCGCCACCCTCACCGAATTCCAGCAGCAATCCACTTTCACCGCTCTCGCTGAAGACCTCTTCGCACTCCATTGCGCTTCTTTCGCCGCAGAACTTACCGAACTAATGACCGACGACTACGACCCTCACCCACAACTCTTCGACCAGCTCCTTGAACTATTAAAAAACCTCTCAAACACCAAAAACAAAACCGAAGCCCTCACCCTGCTCATACTCTTCCAACTGGCCCTGCTAAAACAAGTAGGTCTCCAGCCGGTTCTAAACGCCTGCACAAACTGCAAAAATAATTTTAATACTGACTGGCCTATAGTCTACTTCTGCCACTCCGCAAACGGCCTCATCTGCAGAGACTGCGAACCCAGCTTCGAGGACAAAATAAAACTCTCAAAAAACGCCGCTAACTCCCTCGCAAACCTAAAACTACTCGCCAGCGCAAAACAAAGCACTTTAACCGAAATAGAAAAGCTCTTGATACACCACTTCACCGAAACCCTCAATCGACCCCCAAAAATGGCAAAGTACATACTAAAAAACTAAACCGCCCTCAAATCAATCCCCTTCAAAAAGCTCCGGCTGTCCCGAAACTTTCTTCCGCCTGCTCAACTTCAGACCCAAATGTTCACACGCCTGCCGTGTAATCTCTCTGCCCCGATTTGTCCGACGCAAAAAACCAACCTGCAACAGATATGGCTCCACCACGTCCTCCAAAGTGTCCCTCTCCTCACCAAGCGTCGCCGCAATCGCGTCTATCCCAGCCGGCCCTCCCTCATAAACATTCGCCAGTGCCCGCAAAAACGCTCGGTCAAGCTCGTCCAGACCCAGCGCATCTATCTGCTCCATCTTAAGAGCATCCTCAACTATCTTACCGCTAAGGACCCCCTTGCCCTTGACCTGTGCATAATCCCTGACCCGCTTCAACAAACGGTTCGCCACCCGAGGTGTCCCGCGCGAACGCCCCGCAATAAGCTTGAGTGTCCCGTCCTCGCATTTCAAATCCAAAAGACGCGCAGAACGAACAAGTATCTCCGTCAACTCCTCGCCGCTGTAAAAATCAAGATGATAAAGCATCCCGAAACGGCTGCGAAGCGGTGCGCTAAGCAACCCCGCCCGCGTCGTCGCCCCAATCAGGGTAAAACGCTTCAGCGGAAAGTTTATCGTCTTCGCGTGAAGCCCGCTGTCCACTGTAAAGTCAACTTTAAATTCCTCCATCGCAGGATAAATAAATTCCTCCACCGCCGTGCTCAGCCGATGGACCTCGTCGATAAAAAGCACGTCACCCGTATTCACGTTGCTAAGCAAACCCATCACGTCACCCGCCTTGACCATCGCAGGCCCCGACGAACAACGTATCCGCGCGCCCATCTCGTTCGCCACAACGTTTGCCAGCGTCGTCTTGCCCAGTCCCGGCGGCCCGTAAAACAATATATGCTCCAGCGGCTCTCCACGCTTCTTCGCCGCCTCTATCGCTATCGAAACCTTCTCACGAACGTTATTTTGCCCAACGCACTCTTTAAGATACTTCGGCCGAAGAGAAATGTTAAACGCCTCCTCCTGCTCCGTCAGCAACTGACTGCTTATCACTCTGTCTATTGCCATCTAACGTCCCTGCTCAAAAAATCCAGCCTCAAACCTCTACCCCTTGCTTCAGCCTGTAAACCAATGGCACAAGCTCTTCGGCAGATTGTACATCAGGATGCTTCCTGCACGCAAGCTCTATAAGCTCCATCGATTCGTTCCGCTTCTCACCCCACGCTATCAATATCTCCAAAGCTTCCGCCTGGTACGCCTTAAACACCCGCTCCGACGGCCTCGCCGCCTCTGCGCCCGCCGCAAAGCTCGATACCTTACCCTTTAATTCCGCTATTATCTGCTGCGCCATCCGCTTGCCGACCCCATCGAGTGACATCAACATCTTCTCGTCACCGTTCTCTATCGCTAAAGCTATCGTCGATATCGGTATGCTCAAAGAGCGAAGCGCCTTCTTTATACCAATCCCTTTGACGCTGATATACTTGCCGAAAAACTCCCTCTCTCCTGAATTCAAAAAACCCACCATCCGCGGTATCATATTGCCGCCGCCCGGTGAGCCCTCGTAATACTCCATCGTGCAGAGAACAACTTCCGAATCCACCTCCCCCGAAAGGGCATTAACACAGTAACCGCCTAACATCACCTCATAACAAACCGAACCAACCTCAACAAGACAGCTATCACCCTCCAGCTTCACAAGTTTGCCTTCTACTCTCGCTATCATTACTTCTCACCTGTCAATATCGCGCTGTTGCGAACAGAATCACCGCAGCAAAACGCCGCCGCTATCGCGTCCGCCACATCCGCAGGTTCCGGCATCTCGCTCAATCCCAGTATGCTCTGTACAGACCTTTGCACCTGTTCCTTCGACGCTCTGCCGTTACCCGTAACCGATTTCTTTATCCTCGTCGCACTAAAACTCCTGACCTCAATCCCTGCCTCCGCGCACTTCTGTAATATAACACCTCTGGCGTGTCCCATCAATATCGCCGTCCGCGGATGCGCATAATGCGAATACAATTCCTCCACCGCCACAACCTCCGGTGACAGCTTTCCAAGTATCTGTTTTATGTCCTCAGCTATACTGTTTAGCTTCACTTCTATCGCTGCACTACTGTCGGTTTTCAAAACCCCCGCCTCAACCAGATTATAAATACCTCCGCTCACATCGAGGCAACCGTAACCGCACACCTGCAACCCGGGGTCTATTCCAAGTACCCTCATTTCATCCTCCACTGAGTCCCCTCCGGCTTGTCCTCCAATACTATACCTGCTTCTTCAAGCTTCGCTCGTATCGCGTCCGCCGCCGCAAAATCCTTCCGCTTACGGGCCTCCGCCCGCTGCTCAATATTAATCTTAACCAGCTCATCTATCATTGCCTCGGATGCTACACCCGCCTCCGGGTATGCCTCCTTCACTATCCCAAGACAATCTCCTCCCAACCTGCTGAACAAATCGTCCACCGCCATAAGTGTCCCGCCCCCGACACTACTGTCCTCCAACAGCCCGTTCGCAAAACGGACCAGCTCGAACAAAACCGACAACGCAACCGATGTATTCAAATCATCGTTCATCGCCTCTTCGAACTTGCCCTTCAGTTCCTTCAACTGCTTCGCCGCCTTCTTGTCGACATCACCACCATTGAGCTGCTGTTCTATTCTCTTACGAACCGCCTTGACCGTAGCTGTTATCTTCTCGTAGCCGCTCTGAGCCGCAAACAACGCCGCATCAGAAAAATCCAGCGGACTGCGATAATGACTTTGCAAAATCAACTGCCTCACCGCCATCGGGTCATAACTCTTCGTCAAACGCTCGTGCACGCCTGAAAACGCCTGCTTGAGCGTAATAAAATTATTCAGACTCTTGCCCATCTTCTGACTGTCAACCGTTACCATATTATTATGCAGCCAGTACCGTACAAACTGCACGCCGTTCGCCGCCTCCGATTGCGCAATCTCGCACTCATGATGCGGAAACTGGTTCTCAAGACCGCCGCCGTGAATATCTATCGTCTGCCCCAGATACTTCATACTCATCACCGAGCACTCAAGATGCCACCCCGGATAACCCATCCCCCACGGACTCGGCCACTGCATTATATGGTTAGGCTCGGCCTTCTTCCAAAGTGCAAAATCCACCGGTTTTTTCTTGTCCGGCGAAACCTCAACACGAGCGCCCGCCTGCATATCTTCAACGTTCCTGCCGGAGAGCTTGCCGTAACCCTCAAACTTCGAAACGTCGAAATACACCGAACCGTTCACCTCGTACGCATACCCTTTTTCCAGCAGCACCTTCACCAGTTCTATCTGCTCGATTATATGACCGCTCGCACGCGGACTTATATCCGGCCGCACACAGCCTAATTTATCCATGTCTTCAAAATAACTGGCCGTATAAAACTCCGCCAGCGCCATCGGATGCTTCTTCTCCTTCTTCGCCGCAACCACAAGCTTGTCCTCACCCTCGTCCGCATCGTCCGTCAAATGCCCGACGTCCGTTATGTTTTGCACATATGTAACGTTGTAACCAAGATAACGAAGATACCGCACCAGAATATCAAAGCTGACATAACTCTTCGCGTGCCCCAGATGCGAGTGTCCGTGTACCGTCGGCCCG
>Ga0307379_10005696_pt1 | contig 17295 bp, 15 predicted proteins | sample UN2MG_FD_202237 | JGI IMG/M metagenome (GOLD analysis project Ga0307379, IMG submission 202237) | Soil microbial communities from Risofladan, Vaasa, Finland - UN-2 | ecosystem: Environmental > Terrestrial > Soil > Coastal area > Acid sulfate soil | place: Finland: Risofladan, Vaasa | collected... | reverse complement strand
AGATAAATCCTGATGTAATGGCTGCTTATCCCATCACTCCCCAAACAGATATAGTGGAAAAATATTCTGAATATGTAGCTGATGGGTTAGTAGATACTGAATTTATTACCGTAGAGAGTGAACATAGCGCTATGAGTGCCTGTGTAGGAGCGGCTGCTGCTGGAGGTAGAGTAATGACTGCTACTTCAGCCAACGGTCTGGCTTTAATGTTCGAGATACTCTATATCGCTGCTTCTAACAGGTTACCTATTGTTATGCCAGTGGTAAATAGAGCCTTATCTGCCCCCATTAATATTCATTGTGACCATAGTGATAGTATGGCTGCTCGAGATTCGGGTTGGATTCAAATTTATTCCGAAAATGTCCAAGAGGCTTATGATAACACTGTCCAAGCGGTAAGAATTGCCGAACATATGAAAGTTCGTTTACCCATAATGGTAATGTTTGATGGATTTATTACCAGTCATGGAATAGAATGTGTGGAACTTTTAGAGGATAATAAAGTAGCTAAATTTGTAGGGAAATATCCTCCCCGTTATCCCTTATTAGATATAGACCATCCGGTTACCTATGGTCCTTTAGATCTTTATGATTACTATTTTGAACATAAGAGACAACAGATTGAGGCAATGAGGAAGGCCAAAAAAGTGGTTTTGGAAATAGGTAAAGAATTTAAGCAAGCCTTTGGTAGAGAATATAAATTATTTGAAGAATATCAACTATCTGATGCTGAAAGAGCTATTGTGGTCCTTTCTTCAACTGCTGGCACAACCAAGCAAGTAGTAGATGAATTAAGAGCAAAGGGAGAAAAAGTAGGGTTATTAAAGTTAAGGCTATTTAGGCCATTCCCTTATCAGGAGATTGCTCAGGCTCTTTCTCATCTTAAGGCAATAGCCATCTTAGATCGCTCTGATTCTTTTGGTGCCTTTGGGGGACCGCTCTTTACCGAAATTAGATCTGCTTTATTAGAAGTAGGAAAAGTTCCACAAAATGTTAATTATATCTATGGCCTGGGAGGTAGGGATATTAATAAGACTGATATAGCTTCTATCTATGCTGATTTAGAGAAGATAGTAAAAACCAGTAGAGTCGAAGAACAAGTAAAATACTTTGGCGTAAGAGAATAAGGAGGGGTTAATTAATGGCTAATCTTAAAGAATTATCCAAGAAAGAAGAAATTTTGAGTGGAGGGCATCGGCTTTGTGCTGGTTGTGGAGCTTCTATTGTAGTAAGGCAAGTACTTTCTGCCTTAGATGACCCGGTGGTAGTGGCTAATGCTACTGGTTGTTTGGAAGTAAGTACTACCATATACCCTTATACTAGCTGGAAGTCTTCATTTATTCATAATGCTTTTGAAAATGCTGCTGCTACCATAAGTGGAGCAGAAGCAATGTTCAGGTCTCTAAAAAAACAAGGGAAGATTGATAGAGAGATCAAATTTATAGCCTTTGGAGGCGACGGAGGTACTTATGATATAGGGATTCAATCTCTATCCGGGGCATTAGAAAGAGGACATAATTTTGTCTATATTTGTTATGATAATGAAGGCTATATGAATACCGGAATTCAAAGATCCAGTGCTACCCCTCGAGGGGCTTGGACTACTACTACTCCTGCAGGAAAAGTTATTCCAGGGAAGACTCAATATCATAAAAATCTTACTGAAATAGTTGCTGCCCACAATATTCCTTATGTAGCTCAAGCTAACCCTTGGAGATGGAATGACCTTATAGAAAAAGCCCGTAAGGCTTTCTATACCGATGGACCAGCTTTCATTAATGTCTTATCTCCTTGCCCACGTGGATGGAGATTTGATTCTAAAGACACTATTAAAATATCCAAACTTGCAGTACAGACTAATTTTTGGCCTTTATACGAGGTAGAGAACGGAGTATGGAAATTAAATTATAAACCAAAAGAAAGAAAACCTATCAAAGAGTGGATGGAAGCCCAGGGCAGGTATAAACATCTCTTTAAATCAGAGAATAAGCATATCATCAAAGAGATTCAAGAAGAGATAGATAAAAATTGGGGAAAATTGCTGGCTAAATGTGAAGAAAAATAAATTTTCACTGATTATTAATTTATCATAAAGCTTTATTAAAGAAGTAATTAATTATTTTTATAAAATAGCACAAAAAACAATATAAAAATAGCTCTTACTTAGAGTGAACCCCTCGGGCTAGATACTTATGATCTTAGCCATAATGCATTCCTGAGAATCATTTTTTAGCAATAATCTCTCGTATTCCTCTGGAAGCCGATAGCCCAAAGATGGATGCAACCTCTTCTTATTATATACATTTTCTATAGTAAGGAATTCTTTTGTATTTTATATTAATATCGTACGAGGGCTATCCTAAAGGAACTTTTATTATAGCACCCAGGAAGGCAACGCTAATAAAAAGCCAGACATTTAGGCACCTCTTGTATTTTACTATCTAAGGATAATTATATGCAAAAAAGGATGTTGCTTCGATCAAGATTTAAAATTTTTGAGAAGGTTGTTTTAAGTGGAGTAATGCAGGGATTTTAATGAAAAATTTTACGGAAAATGAAATGCTTAGGACGTAATGAAAGTCTTAGAGAAATAGTTTGAATGTAACATAAACTGGATTACATCACATTGAAAGGAAGTCCTAAAAAAGTATGCCAAATTAGGGATTATATTAAAAAAATTAGATCTCTAAGGGGAGAATCATAAGGGGGCCTCTAAATTTTTGCCACCAGAGCGAAATTTGAGCGTTTTTTGGGATAGATTATCGAGTGGAGATCTCTAGAACGATAGAAACTTGACATCCTTCTAATTTTTATATAAAATATATTTATACATAAATATAAAAGAACAAGCCCGCTATCATCCTTCGAACGAGATAAGCGGGCCCGAGCGGGAGCCGAAGTCCTTTGCTGTTCCTCAAGCTCTTAACTTATTATATCACATATAGGAAAAAAACAATAGAGGGCTTGGCTTCCTGTTAGAAGTCAGGCCTTTTTTATTAGGAGGCAAAGGAAAAATGATAATTAATCCGATTAAGAAAAGGAGAGAAGAGAAGGGGCTCACGCAAGCAAACCTAGCTCTCCTATTAGATATAACACAAATTTACGTTTCACAGTTTGAGACAGGAGGACTTGTTCCTTCTAAAAAACAGATCAAGAAGATAACTGAGATTCTGGGCCTTGATGAAGAGACATTTAATAAAGAGCTTTCCCAGTTCTATCAGGCAAAAAAGAAAGAGCTAAGGAAACAAATAGAGGAGAGATAAGATAATACTGAAATACCTCTGTAAAAAAAGTGAATTTATTTTATAACAGAGAGTGAAATGAAAGATGGGAAAATAATAATGAAAAGTCAATGTAGTCCCATAGAAAATAAAACTTACATTTGGCTTTCATAGAAGGAAGTGAATTAAAATTAAAAAAGAAATCATTAAAACCTGTAAGGCCCCTATGGCCATCGGTCCATATTCGCAGGCAATAAAAGGAGGAGATTTATTGTTTATTTCTGGTCAAATTTCCATAAAGCCAGAGACAAATGAATTTATCGATAGTGAGGTTGAAGCTCAAACAGAACAAGTTTTAGAGAATATTAAGACAATTTTGGAGGCAGGAGGTAGTTCATTAAAGAATGTGGTAAAAGTTACAATATATCTTCGAAATATGGAAGATTTTACTTTGGTAAATAAGGTGTATAGTAGATATTTTGAAGACAGTTTACCTGCACGAGCTTGTGTGGAGGTATCAAATCTCCCTAAGAATGCAAAAATAGAAATTGAGGCTATTGCGATAAAAAATAGTAAGTAGACAGCAACATTATTAATCTTTTTAAGGGAGTGATTAATTTTGGATCCTTATACTAACGGAATGATAAAAAAAAGTTCTTATGCCCAAAAAAAAATAATTAAGGGCAAATTGGTTGTAATTCTTGATGGAATAATCAGTAAACGTGGATTAAATTTAATTGCCCCTCCTTCTAGAGCAATAAAAAAAAATGAAATTTATGAGGTAATAGTTACCGAAGAAGAAGATGCTGCTCCTGGGAAAATTGTAAATAGTATAGCTTATGTTTGTTTTTTTGAGGTAGAAGAAGGTGGGGTGATAGTGGTTGAAGATGAAGTGTATATTGGTAAAAAATTAATCGGCAAAGTAGTAGGATTTGATGATACTCATATGCCCAATCACCAAAATATTATTCTTAATGCTCCTAAAAAGAAAACAGGAGTAGAATTAAAAATTAATTTGGATGAGAAAATTTTATTTAAAAAAATAATAAAATAATAAGGAGAAGAATAAAATGTCTGATTTTAAATTTAAATTTCAAATGTATAAACACCTCCAAGAGAATATACCAAATATTTACTCAGAAGCAAAAAAAGCTGCTGATGAAATTGGTATACCTAAAGATCTACGAGGTAAGTTTGGTTTGACCGGGGCTATCTCTGGTTGTCATGGAATGCCCCATAAAGAAGTACGTGAAGCTATGGACGAGGCTTCTACTAAAGTAATTTCCAATAAAATCTTAGATGAAGAGGTTAGAGAAATAATTAAAGATGTTTATGGAGATGAGTATGATGGAGTAGCAATAAATACTTGTGAAGGAGCTCTATGGGTCTCTTTTGATGTATTGGCAACACCACCTTTAACCGGCAGAGGAGATAATTACCGAGCAAGATATATTATTCCTTATGAAAAACACCTTCACCATCATGGTGGATATGGTCGGCCATTCCCTGGTAAATATAAAGATATTTTTGCTGACCGGGGTAATACGGCAGGTGAATTAGGCTTTTATGGAAAAAGACAGAACAATTTGGATACAATTATAGTACCTTTAGAAGGTGCAAAATATGATTGCCATGGAATAAAATACCATCCTACCGTTCAACTAACTAATGTAGAGCCTGAATCCTCTATTAAAAAAATAGCAAATATTGCTGAAAAACAAGCAACCATGTTAACTGCTTTCACTTCTTTAGGTTATGATACGCCTGGCTATGGCTACAAAATAAAAGCTGAAGATGGGTCCCCTCTGTTACAAAAATTAATCGGTTCTTTAGCTAAGGAATATAATGTCCCTTATATTGTAGATAACGCCTGGGGTATTCCCTTTATAGGTACTGATTTAAGAAAAACTAATGCTGATTTGATGTTATATAGTATGGATAAGGCTTCTGGTGCTCCTACAGTAGGTTTGATTATTGGAAAAGAAGAATTGTTGGTTCCTATTCGTAGAGCTTTAGGAGTACATGGTGATCGATGGGGGACAGGTACTTCACATGGAAAAGCAGCGTACGTAACTGTTGATCCTGGTAAAGAAGGTTTAGTTGGATTAATTGCTGCTCTTAAAGTTTTAAGAGATAAACCAGAAAGAATCAAAAAACCAGTAGATGAATTATATCAGATAGTTAAAGAAGAATTTTCGCAAATTAATCCTAAATTGAGAAACGAATTTGATATTTCTAAATCTTACAATTCAGGGGCGGTAGAGATAAATTATGAAAAAAGCTGGAGAGAAGAGGGATCAAGGATTCCTATCTTTTCCATTGAAGACATGTATTCGGGTACTAATATTTTCCAATCCGGTACAGGCCAGATGGGGATTATTTCTACCATTGCCTATGACGGTAATATCTTTATTTCTCCTGGTTTGGGGACTACTGACAATGATGGCAATCTCATTGAAGAAAGAGCCCGCTGGGCTATCCAGGGAATGGTGCGGTTAATTGAGATTACCTGTAAGTATGCCGGGATAATGTAAAGAGACTAAAAGTAGCAAACTTAAGCATACCAAGCAAATTATAAAAAGAAGGAGGTGGTATTTAGAGAGAATAAGATGTAGTAAGAAAAAGAACGATTATTTAGAAAAATTTTTAGGAGGTAAAAAAATGTTAAAGAAAAGTATTATAGTTATTTTGTTTGTAATGTTATTTTGTTCTCTTGCTTTTGGGGAGGAAGAGGTGATTAAAATTGGAGCAAACATGTCCTTAACTGGACCTTCTTCAATGTGGGGAATATCATCTTTGAACGCACTTAAAATGGCTGCAGAAAAGATTAATCAGGAAGGAGGAGTTCTAGGGAAGAAAATTGAGATAGTAGCTTACGATAATCGAGCTTTTCCTCCAGAAGCAGTAATTGTTAATAAAAGACTTATAGACAGAGATAATGTAGCTGCAATAATTGGTTTAGCGCAAAGTGGTACATTTATTGCTGCAAGAACTACTGCAGAAGAAGGTAAAACACCACAAATTGGGACAACACCTACAAATCCTTTTGCGACAGTTACAGAAGATGGTAAGGTATTTAAATATGCTTTCAGGGTTTGCTTTATTGATCCTTTTCAAGGTAAAATTGCTGCTAATTTTATATATAAAGAGTTAGGTGCAAGAGTTGCTGCAATTGTTTATGATGTAGGATCTGATTATTCAGCGTGGTTAGCCCAGTACTTTATGGATAACTTTAAAGCCTTGGGTGGAAAGATTATTAAAAAGGAAGCTTTTCGTACTGGTGAATTAGATTTTAGGGCAATATTAGGAAAAATTAAACCATTTCCTATAGATGTATTATATATACCAACTATGCAAAAAGAGGCTGGTTTAATAGCAAAACAAGCTCGTGCTTTGGGAATTACTGCAACAATAATGGGAGGAGATGGTTTGGCTAGCCCAGATTTAATGGTTATAGGAGGAGAAGCGACAGAAGGAATCTATTTTACTAATATAGCTGATTTAGCAGATCCTGCTTTGATTGATTGGGTAGAAGAATATAGGAAAGTTTATAAAAAAGATCCAGTTCTTCCTAATCCTGTTATGGCTGTTGATGCACTATATATTGTTGTAGATGCAATTAAACGGGCAGGCACTACTGATGGGCCAGCTTTAGCTGAAGCAATAGAAAATACTAAAGACTTAAAGGTCTTAACAACTGACAGTTTTAGCATGGACCCTTTAACACACAATCCTTTAGATAGGCCAGCAGTAATAAATCTTGTAAAAGATGGAAAATTTATCTTTGTTATGAGTTATAAAGGTGGAAAATAACTTTTTAGCTTTAAGTTTTTTATCTTTATAAAGTAAAATTAAGCACTGGGCTATACTATATGAACAGTATAGCCCAGCGTAGTGCTTGATTCTTAAATTAAGGTTAAAAACTTTAATATAATAAATAAAACGGGAGGAAACCCGGTTGTTGTTACAAACAATTATTACGGGATTGGGTATTGGCAGTATATATGCTTTAATGGCTGTAGGTTATTGTCTTGTTTTTAGTATTTTAACTTTCAGTAATTTTGCACATGGAGCAATAATTATGTTGGGTGCATATTGGGGCTTCCTTTTTTGTTCAATATTAGGTTTGCCATTTATAGTATCATTAATTTTTACTGCAATTATCACGGGTATAATATCAATTTTAAATGAAAGATTAGCGTACAGGTCTTTAAGAGAAAGGAGAGCTCCCTCATTATATTTAATGATTACTGCAATGGGTGTATCTATAATGCTCGAAAATTTAGTATATTCTACAATCGGTTCAAATTTTTATTCATATCCAAAAGTTTTTGCAAAAGATTATATTGAAATATTTCATAGTACAATTGGAGTGATAGATGTTTATTCATTTATATTTTCTATAGTGTGTATTACACTTTTGCATTTGTTTTTAAGTTATACGAAGAATGGAATAGCAATTAGAGCAGGTGTTACTGATCCAATAGCCGTGTCATTAATGGGAGCAAACTTCAATAATTTAATTAGAAATGTCTTCTTTTTATCGGGAATTTTTGCTGGTATTGCAGGAGTATTTATGGGTTTGAGGTATATGGTATACCCTCAAATGGGATGGATTACCAATAAGGCCTATATTGCTGCAGTTATCGGTGGTCTTGGCAGTTTACCTGGTGCAATTATCGGAGGGCTTTTACTGGGGATAGTTGAAACAATTGTTTCTGTTTATATATCTTCAGTTATTAGAGATGTATTCTCTTTTTCATTTTTAATTTTAGTGCTTTTGATCAAGCCACTAGGCCTTTTAGGTAAAAAGCTAGAGGAAAAAGTTTAAAAATTCTTATATTTGTAATTAATTGTTAGGAGAGAATTTTTCTGTGGAATATGTTAAAACAATTTTAATTGTAGCATCGATAAATGTAATTGCTGTAATTGGTATGACTATTTTTACTGGATTTACTGGACTTTTTTCTCTGGGGCATGCTGCATTTATGGCAATAGGGGCTTATGGAGCTGGAATCCTGACTTATTTTTATCATGTTCCTTTTCTTTTGGCAATTTTATTTGGTAGTGTGCTTGCGGGTTTGGTGAGTTTAATCATCGGTTATCCTCTCATTAAGGGAAAGTTAGGAAGTGATTATTTAGCAATTGCTCTTTTGGGATTTGGGGAAGCAGTTAGGGTAATATTAGAAAATTTGAAAATTACGCAAGGTGCCCGTGGTTTACCTGGAATTCGTATTTGTTCGACTTTACCAATACTTATTGGAGCGATAATAATATCTATATTAGTTGCAAGAAATTTAATTAATTCAAAATATGGTAGAAGGTTTATTGCAATAAGAGAAGATTCTGTTGCCGCTGAAATGTTGGGTGTTCCTTTATTTAAAACAAAATATTTTTCATTTTTTATAAGTGCATTATATTGTGGACTGTCAGGAGGGTTATTTGCTCATTACTTTGGTTTTATTCAACCTGCAATGTTTACAATGGAACAGTCAACCCAAATTTTAGCATCTGTAGTGTGTGGTGGGGTGGGAAGTATAACAGGACCAATAATCGCCACATACATCTTTGTTGCTATACCTGAAGTATTTAGATTCGCAAAATTATGGCGTTTAGTATTTTATGGAGGTGCATTAGTACTAACTATGATATTTAGGTCTAGTGGTTTGATGGGATATCAAGAAATTACTTTTTATCGATTTTTTAATAAATATAATAGGTTTAATAATAAAATTAGAACTAAATTATTAAAATGCTTATCGAATAAGGGAAAACATTTATAAATGGCTTTATTAGAGATAGAACAAATTAAAAAGTATTTTGGAGGCATATGTGCTTTAGACGATATTTCTTTTTCGGTAGAAAGAAATGAAATTATTGGTATAATTGGGCCAAACGGAGCTGGAAAAACTACAATTTTTAATCTGATGACTGGAACTTATGATATTACAAACGGTTCAATCCTATTTGATGGTCAACTCATTAACGGAATGCGTTCAGATCGAATTATTAATCTTGGTGTAGCGAGGACATTCCAAAATATACGGCTTTTTAAAAAATTAAATGTTTTTGATAATATAAAAGCTGTTTTATATCACAGGGCTTCGTATAATATTTTTGATGCCTTAATTAGGACTAATAATTATAGAAAGGTAGAAAAAGTAGTAGATGAAGAAGCGAGAACATTATTAAAAGAAATGGGGTTAAATGAATATTTTGAAATTCTATCAGACAATCTGCCTTATGGATTACAGAGAAAATTAGAAATTACTAGGGCGTTAGCATTGGAGCCGAAATTAATGCTTTTAGATGAGCCAGCTGCAGGTATGAATCCGAAAGAAATTTCCGATATTATCAACTTAATTAAAAAAGTCCATTCTAAATATAATTTAACTACGATTATAATTGAGCACCATATGAGTGTTATTGCTAATCTTTGCACCCGTATTATTGTTTTAAATTTTGGTAAAAAAATAGCTGAAGGGACACCTGAAGAAATCCAAAAGGATCCAAAAGTAATAGAGGCTTACTTGGGAAAGTCTACTCAGTTAAAGAAAGAGGAGAATACATATGTTAATAATTAAAGATATTAATGTATTTTATGGTCATGTTCATGCAATACGAGGTGTTTCAATTTATGTAAAAGAAAATGAAATTGTGTCGATAATAGGAAGCAATGGAGCGGGAAAGTCTACTTTACTAGGAAGCATTGCTGGTATTGTAAAAATAACATCAGGAGAAATTACTTTTGAAGAGAGCATTTTACCATTACATAGTTATGAAATAGTAACAGCTGGCATATGTTTAGTCCCGGAAAGAAGGAGAATATTTTATAATTTAACTGTAAATGAAAATTTGATAATGGGTGCCTATTTGCGAAAAGATAAAAAAGAAATAGAAATCGATTTAGATGAAGTATATGAGTTATTTCCAGTTTTAAAGGAACGAACAAAACAATATGGAGGGACATTATCTGGGGGAGAACAACAGATGTTAGCTATTGCTCGAGGCTTAATGTCTAGACCAAAATTTATTATGATGGATGAACCCTCTCTGGGATTAGCACCAAATCTTGCAGAAGAGGTTTTCTTAAAGATAAAAGAAATTAATCGAAGAAGAGTAACTATTTTATTAGTTGAGCAGAGTGCTTTTAAAGCTCTAGAGATTGCAGATAGAGCCTATGTCTTAGAAAATGGCAAAATTGTAATTTCTGGAATTGGGAAAGAATTGTTAAATAATCCTGAAATAAAAAATGCCTACTTAGGAGTAATTTAAAAAAATACACAACTGGAGTGAAATATCATGGATATAAAAGTATTATTTGAAAAATTTAAGAAAATTCCTTTAGCTTTTTTACCAACACCATTGGAATATGCAGAGAATCTCACCAAACTACTTAAGGGACCCAGAATATTTTTTAAAAGAGATGATTGTACAGGACTTGCATTTGGAGGGAATAAGACAAGAAAACTTGAATATATTATGGCTGATGTTTTAGAAAAACAGGCAGATGTAATAATAACAATAGGAGGACTTCAGTCTAATTGGGCCAGGCAAACGGCTGCAGCGGCTAAAAAACATGGCTTGAAAATTATTTTGGTGCTTAATGGCAAAGAACCGGAAGAGTATCAGGGAAATTTGCTTTTAAACTCTATTTTAGGGTGTGACATAAGATTTAAACCTTATACGGATGAAGAAGAACAGAGAGAAGAAGCTGGAGAGACACCTATAACCGGAGGAATAGCTAAGGAGGTAAAAAAGATTGGCAATATTCCATATATAATACCATTGGGTGGTTGTAATCCAATAGGAAATCTTGGATATATAAATGCAGTTAAAGAATTGAAAAAACAATTAGAAAAAAAGAGTATAAATATTAATTATATTATTTCAGCAGTTGGGACTGGAGGGACACAAGCAGGTATTGAATTAGGGTTAAGGTTATATGAAATGAATACAAAATGTTATGGAATTAGTATAAGCCGACATATAAAACCAAAATCTCAAGAAATTGCAGATTTATGTAACCAAACAGTTAAATACTTTGAGCTAGAATGTAGCCAATTCTCTCCCGATGAAATAGTAGTAAATTATGATTATATCGGAAAAGGATACGCTATTCCAACGAATAAATGCATTGAAGCAATTCGTACTGTAGCCCAAATAGAAGGAGTAATACTTGATACTGTTTATACTGGAAAAGCAATGGCTGGACTTATTGATTTAATAAAAAAGGGTAAATTTAAAAAAAATGAAAATATAGTTTTTCTTCATACTGGTGGAGAAATAGCGAATTTTGCTTATAATAAATTTTTTAAATAACTGTAAGTACATACTAAAAATATTAATAAGAATTAATTAATCTCTAATAAAAAAAGACAATTATACAGAGCAAAATAAATTATTACTTCAATATTGTTTAGAATTAAACAAGAGAATTTTCGTTGATAATCAGTACAGTTGTATGAAGAGGTGTTACGATGAAATGTGATTTTGATAAGATTATAGATCGTACTAATTTTTATTCTAAAAAGTGGGATGAATTGGAAAAAATATTTGGCACCGATGCTAAAGATGTATTACCTATGTGGATTGCCGATATGGAGTTTAGATCACCGAAACCGGTAATTGAAGCTATAAAAAAAGCCGCTGAACACGGTATTTATGGTTATACCTCCAGGCCATTATCTTATTATCAGGCGATAATTGATTGGATAGAAAAAAGACATAATTGGAAAGTGAAGAAAGATTGGTTAGCATATAGTCCCGGAGTGGTTTCTGCATTAAGTTTTATAGTCAGAGCATTTATTCAAGCTGGTGATAAGGTTATCATTCAACCACCAGTTTATTATCCTTTTTTCAAAGTAATAGAAAATAATGGTTGCCATATAGTAAATAATCCATTAAAACTTAATAATAAAAGATATGTTATGGACTTCGAGGATTTAGAAAGAAAAGTTGATGATTCCAGAGTGAAAATATTAATTCTGTGCAGCCCACATAATCCTGTGGGACGGGTTTGGCAGAAAGAAGAACTTATTAGACTGGGAGAAATTTGTCTTAAAAATGATGTTATGGTAATTTCCGATGAAATCCATGCCGATATTTTATTTGAAGGATACAAACATACACCTTTTGCTTCAATTTCACCAGCATTTGCTCAAAATTCAATTACCTGTACTGCTCCGAATAAAACCTTTAATTTGGCAGGACTTCAGACCTCTACCATCATTATTCCTAATAAAAAATATTATAGAATTTATAGTAATATCTTAGACAGTTTAGCTCTTGACGAGAACAATATTTTTGGACTAGTCGCCTTAGAAGCTGCTTATAGATACGGAGAAGAATGGCTTGAGCAATTATTGTCTTATCTAAATGAAAATTTAGAATTTTTGATGAAATATTTTAAAGAAAGAATTCCAAAAATAAAAGTTATAAGACCAGAAGGAACTTATTTAATCTGGCTGGATTGCCGGCAATTAGGATTTAGTGCTAAAGATTTAAATAATTTTATGATTAAAAAAGCCAGAGTAGCCCTTGATGATGGATATTGGTTTGGTACCGAGGGAGAAGGCTTTATGAGGATTAATATTGCTTGCCCAAGGTCTTTTCTTGAGGAAGGTTTAAAGAGAATAGAAAAAGCAGTTAATGTCATATAAAGAGGGGCTGTAACATAGGAGTTGTATGACAGGGGACGGCTATATGCACTTGATAATGCGGTGTTTTTTTTAAGCTTTTCATGAAAATTTAGATAACTCAGTTTCCCCATATCTTTTTAAAAGAAGTAAAGAAAAATAAAGTAGGGCTATGAAAGTCTTGTGGAATGTAAAAATGTAAGGTTTCAAGATTAAATCAAGACTGAAATTAATTGATAGGTAATTATTATATTATATAAGTAAATTTTATAAATATTAGGGGGAGATAAAATTGCAAAAGACTAGGATTGCTATAGTAGGATTTGGTCAAGTTGGAAGAGGGGTTTTGGAAGCCATTCAAGAAAGCCCTGATATGGAAGTAGCTGGTATTGTTGAATTACCCCATATGATAGAGACGGTTAAAGAGAAAGTTAAAAATATTTCAGTAACAGATGATATTAAAAAATTAGGGAAAATAGATGTAGCTATTTTAGCGATAGGTAGCCGGGAAGTACCTAAAATTGCTCCGCTATATCTTCAAAAAGGTATAAATACAGTAGATGCTTATGATATACATGGTGATTCGTTGATGAGAGCTCACGAGGATCTGGATAAAATAGCTAAAAAATATAATGTTGTTTCAATTATTTCAGCAGGTTGGGATCCAGGGAGTGACTCTATTATAAGGGTAGTTTTAGAAATGATTGCTCCCAAGGGTATTACATATGTAAACTTTGGTCCTGGAATGAGTATGGGACATACGGTTGCAGTAAAAGCTATAGAAGGGGTAGATGATGCAATCTCGTTAACCATACCGAAAAATATAGGTATGCATGAACGTATAGTATATATTAAATTAAAGGAAGGATACGATTTTAAAAAGGTGGTAAATGTCATAAAGAATGACCCTTATTTTATCCATGATGAAGTTCATATTTTTAATGTTGATAATATAAAGAATCTTATTGATATGGGCCACAGCGTTAGAATAGAAAGAAAGGGAGTTTCAGGTAGGACACATAATCAAAGAATAGAGTACATTATGTCAATTACCAACCCAGCAGTCACTGGACAGGTAATGGTCTCAGCTGCGAGGGCAAGCCTAAAGCAAAAGCCTGGCTGCTACAGTTTACTGGAAATTCCACCATTAGATTTTCTTCATGGGAATAAGCAGGAGCTATTATCACGTTTAATATAGGTCTTTTCTAAAATCAATTAAAGCTTGAAATCAAAACAATTCGAATCTTAGATATCTGAATCCTAGATTTTATTTCCTAAAGTAATCAATAAAGTCAAGGGCAATATATTAGGGAATTAAAGTGAATATTTTAATTTAAAATTTAGGAGAAATTTTACATGAAAAGAATACCTTTTGTAAAAATGAATGGGTGCGGAAACGACTTTGTGATAATTGATAATAGAAAGAAGGTAATGTTTGAAGGAGATTTAAGTGATTTTGCACGGAAGATATGTAAAAGAAGAGTATCTATAGGTGCTGACGGGCTTTTAGTAGTAGAAAATTCTTTAAAACACGATTTTAAAATGAGATTGTTTAATCCCGATGGTACTGAAGGCGAAATGTGCGGTAACGGTGCAAGATGTATTGCAAAATTTGCTTTTTTAGAAGGTATAGCAAATAAGAAAATGATTTTTGAAACTCTTGCGGGTACAATATGTGCGGAAGTTAAGGATAAATACATTGGGATTGAATTACCGAATGTTAAGATTAATGAAATTATAAAAGATAAAAAAATAACTATTAACGGACAAAATTACGATTATAGCTATCTTTTTTTGGGAGTACCACATTGTGTAATTTTTTTAAAAGAAAACTTACCAGATGAATATCTTTTTAACTTGGGCAGAAAAATAAGATTTCACAAAAAACATTTTCCTAAAGGGACAAATGTAAATTTTGTTAAAGTTGAAAATAATAATACTCTATTTGTAAAAACATATGAAAGAGGGGTAGAAGAAATTACCTTATCTTGTGGAACAGGATCCTTATCTAGCGCAATTATATCTTATCTTGATAAAAACATTAATCCACCGATTAAAGTTAAAACAAAAGGTGGAACTTTGACTATAGATTTCACCAGAGATAAAAATATATTTAAGAATATTTTATTGCTTGGAGATGTGAAAATAATTGCACGTGGGGAACTATTACCGCAATCTTACAATTATTAAAATATGTTTTGTTAACTCGAAGGTTAGAATATCACTTAATCCTAAAGAAATAGAAGATTCAATATAAGTAGCAAATAAGCTAAGGATATTATTGTTAAGGCGCTCTCATTAATAGTTTAAAGTAGCCTATTAATGATAGTGCTCTTATTGTTTATAATTCTAAAATTATAATATATATTTTTATAAAAAAAGAGTAAATAGTGAGGGAGAATAATTATGAAAAAAATAAATGTCTTAGATCGAGTAGTAGATTCCCTTGATGTTGAGACATTTATTGTGTGTAAAAATGAAGAAGAAGGTAAAAGGTTAGGGGTCCAGTTAATGAAAGATTTAGGTTTTAAAGACACAGATGTTGTTTTTATTGAATATGGGGATGGGGGAGCAAGGATACGGTTGAGAGCTAATATATTTAAACCTGGGGATCATTATAGATGGTTGGATTTTAATTAAATGGCTTATTTTAAAAAAAGAAGGTTTGTATAATGCAATTTACTAAAGAAAAGAAAAAGATTCTATTAATACCTTTGGATCCTGTCCACGATGTTGCCTTAAAGATAATAAACCGAAGATTAAAAGATAGAGGTCATGAAACAATATTGATGCCTCCGGATATACCCATAGAAGAGGTTATATCTCAAGCTTCGAAAGTAAAGCCCGATATTATTATGATAAGTAGAACCTTGGGATATGGAGTAGCAGAGCTTTTAGGTAGATTTATTGATTTAGTCGAAGCTGCTGGAATTCGAGACAAAGCTAAGATAGTTATCGGAGGTAAAGCCATAAAACCAGAGCTGGCAGCAGAATTGGGATTCGACGCAGGTTATGGTGAGGGAACAGATTTTGGAGAAGCAATAGCTTTTGTGGAAGGAAGAGAATATATAAAGAAAGAAGAGAAGGTTAATAAAAAGAAAAAAGATATAACAATGGGCTATAACTATAAATTTCATCATCAAAAAATTGAAAATATGCTAAATGATATTACTGAAGAGATATTAGACTGGTGTAAAGACAAAACTTCATCGGGAATTAAGCGGGCTCATTTACGTGAAAAAATGATATCCTTAAAAGATAAGAAAAATAGAATATCTCCTTACGATATAGATAAAAAAATGGCTGAATATAAAAAGAGATATTTAGAGAATTGTGATGAATTAATAATTAAATATTATAAAGAAGGAATTTTACCTAAAAAAGTAAGGATTTTAGGTAAAAAAGAGCGGGAATCTTTAGAAGATTATATTAAGAAGAGCAAAAAAATTGCAAGAGCTAAAAAAATTCAGCATACTACGGATAAACCTTTAGTATTTTTTCAATACGGTACAGGTTGTCCAATTATGGATATTGCCCATATAAAAATAGGTGAAGCTTGGGGAGTAGATGGTGTTCTACATTTTGACCCTTCTTGGGGAGCTCGAACTGAAGGCTTTTTAGAAGGGTATTTATCTCACGAAGAAGATGGTTCAATTATTACAGAGCAGAATTTAGGAAAGATAAAAGAATCTTTAAGTGATTCTACTTTGTGGACTATAAGAGCACATAGGGGCCTAAATACCCCTGAAACTGTTATATTAGCGGGTAAATTAGGGGCTGACCTTACAAAAATAAATATAGTTTATGGTTCCTTAAATGCAGGGACAGATCCTAGTCGATTAACTGTAGATGGAGTAGAAGCTATTAAGTTAGCTGCTAAATATAACCTACCTTTTGATGAACCAACAAATGAAGAACTTGGTGGTGTTCCAGCATACAAAGCTTTTGCGGGAATGTTAATAGTAGCTAAGCTTGGTTTAAAATTAGGAGCAAAACCTATTTTAAAACCCCTTTTTTGTTACTCCCCTGATGTAATGATTACGGGAAGAATGGATGATAATTATATTGATTATAATGCTGCAAAGATTTATGCATTACGCAAAATTGTTGATGCTCCTATCTGGCCAGGGGAACCTATTGGTTTTATGACTCATACTGAAGACAGGATCCAGTCTTCTGTGACTACTGCTCTTCATGCCTCTTTAGCCACATCTTTAGGTGTAGATGCAATTACTATTGCTTCTTCAGATGAGGCCTACTCTCGAGGATCTATTTCAGTTACTTCTCGTATTGATACATTGAGAGCGGTTCAGGAAGCATTTAGATTTTTAGGCAAAGCAGAGATTAAACCTACACATAAAGCAAAAGAATGGTCTAATGAATTAGTTTCTCAAATAGAAAAAGTATTAGAAAATGTTTTAAGAAAAGGAAGTTTT